>Ga0134126_10004484_pt1 | contig 17464 bp, 14 predicted proteins | sample KB31752_FD_96881 | JGI IMG/M metagenome (GOLD analysis project Ga0134126, IMG submission 96881) | Terrestrial soil microbial communities with excess Nitrogen fertilizer from Kellogg Biological Station, Michigan, USA - KB3-175-2 | ecosystem: Environmental > Terrestrial > Soil > Unclassified ...
CACGACCACGACGTCGTAGGTTGCAGCGAGGTGCGCGCCGTCCTGGATGTTCTGACCGCCGGACCCGGTGGTGAATCCGCCGCCATGGCAATAGAACATCACCGGCCGCCGGCCGCCATCCCTCACGGCAGGCGTCCACACGTTGAGCACCAGGCAATCTTCGCTGCACGCGGGCTCATGCTCCCCGTAGGTGGTGCCGGGTCCCTGCATCGCCGGTGGCCCGAGGCGGGTAGCGTCTCGAACCCCCGCCCATGGAGTCACCTTCGGAGCTTCCTTGAAGCGATTCCGGCCCGATACCGATCCGGCGTATGGAATGCCCTTGAACGCAAGAGCCCCTCGGCTGTGGCCGCCGCGAATTCGGCCGCTGTTGATTTCGACTTCGATGAAGGGGCCGACCGTCTGCGTCGGCCACGCAGGCTCCGCCGCTCGTGCCGGCAACAGCAGAAGAGGGGCGGCGATCAATGCCGCACCGGCTTTCAGAACACCGCGTCGGTCGTGAGAGTGTGGCATGCTGCTACCCAAGAAGCCGGAGTGTCATGGTACCGCTACCATCGTAGCACAGCCGCCATCGACAGGCATCGGAGTGGTCATGCGTACAGCGATTCTGCTCGCCGCGTTGGTCCTGGGTGCCGCCGCCGGTGCGCGTGCCGAGCCGAAGTTCGTCCCCGTTACGCCCGCGGCGCGGTCGTTTACCGTCGGCGCCCTCACGCTGACCGCGCTGCACGACGCGCAGATCGTCGTTCCCAACGACGGCAAGACCTTCGCTGTCGGTGTCAGTACCCGCGAGGTTGGTAAGGTGTTGCGCGCGGCAGGCGCGCCGGCGGATCGGATCACGCTCAGCGTGAATGCACTCCTCGTGCGCACTGACGGTCGGCTGATCCTCATCGACACCGGCCTGGGACCCCAGTATCACGGCGAGCTGCTTGCCAGCCTCAGGGTTGCCGGTGTCCTACCGGGTGAAGTGAACGAAGTGCTGATCACTCACCCGCATCCCGATCACGTCGGCGGGCTGCTCGACGCGCAGGGAAGGCTTGCATTCCCGAACGCGACGATCCGCATGGCGAGCGCCGCATGGACCTGGATGCAACAGAAGGGCGCACCGGCGATGGCCAAGTCCATCGCTACCCGGGTTGCGACGTTCGAGCCCGGCGCCACGATCGTTCCCGGCATCGTCTCGGTATCCTTGCCCGGTCATACGCCCGGGCATGTCGGTTACGAGATCACCTCCGGTCACTCACGGCTCATGTACATCGGAGACATAGCCCACAGCTCGATCGTGTCGCTGGCGCGGCCGCAATGGTCGATCCAGTTCGATGGCGATCATGTGGTTGCGGGTGAGACGCGCCGTAAAACCCTGAGCACGCTCGCCAGGACCGGTGAGTGGGTGTTCTCTCCGCACTTCGCGTTCCCCGGTGTAGGACACATCGCCGTTGCCGGCAGCGGGTTTGCCTGGGTTCCAGGCTCGCCCTAGAGCTCCGAGGGCGTTTGCAGGGCGAGCTCGGCGAGCTCGCTGTCGCTCGGCTGCTGCTGCTCCAGCAGCCATTGCGCACGCGGCAGAGAGGCCTTGGGGACGAGTACCTCCGTGCCCTGCTCGAGACCGGGGACGGGAGCAAGATTGTGCGCGACCGCCGGGATGGATTCCGATCTCAGGAATCCGACCAGCACATCCGCCGCGATGTAATCGGTGCAGACCCTGAGGACAACCAGATTGCGGTCGCGCATGAGCAGGTGGATTGTACACCACCGCTTCCTGTCGCCTGGTTGCTGCCGGCCGCTGGCCCGTCGCGGTCGGGCCGTGGATTGCCCTTGCAGCGATCGCTCAACTGCGGCCGAATGCCGCGCGCAACTCCTGCTTCGCCCGGTCGAGGACCCGGCGTCGCTCCGGGCTCAGACTCTTGCCGGACCTGTTGATGTGAAAATTCAGCATCGACATGGCGGAGCGGAAGGGCGCGGACTTGCGGCGCCGGCTCGACTCTGCCGAGCGCTTCAGCGAAAGGGCGATCGCCCGCGGGCTCTTCCTGGTGAAAACACCAGACTCCAGATCGAGAGCGTCGCTTCTCTGCATGACACGGTGTGACTACCGGGAGCCGGTCTTGGCAGGGGTGCGTTTGGCCTTCCCGGCATGGCTCCTGCCGGAACGGGTGCCCCGCCGTGATTTCGCGGTTGCCATGACCGCATGAATCCATCCGGCGGCGAAGAGTTCCCTGCGTGCGGCGCAATCGACCGCATCTCGCGCGGCCTGACCGACACGTCTCGGGTCCCGGCGGACGAGTCTTGCTGCGTCATTGCAAATGAGCCGTCATCCAACCGACCCAGCGTCTATAGACATCCGTCGTGCGGACGACGTCCCCGGGGAAGTGCGTATCCGCCGGATAGGCATAGAACTCGACGTGGACGCCATTGTCGCGCAGGGCGTGGTACCACTCGTAGCTGTTGATCAGCGGGACGTTCGGATCGCCGACATCTCCCATGATGAGCGTGGGTGCCTTGACACTCTGCGCATGCGCGATCGGTGATTGTGCCCGCCAGATCTGGTAGCCGCGGCTGGTCCAGGGCGTGTCGCCGAAGAAATAGACGTCACCTTGCTGATAATAGGCAACGGTGTAATCCATCACCCAATCGTTGAGCGCGGCGCCCGCGACGGCCGCTTTCCACGTCGACGGATAGTGGCTCGAAAGCCAATCCGTCATGTAGCCGCCGTAGGACCAACCGCTCACGCCGATGCGCTTCGCATCGACGCTACCCTGCTTCTCGAGGGCCGCCAGTCCTGCCATGACGTCCTTGCCCGGCCCGTCGCCGGTATCGCGATAGATCGCATGCTGATAAGCATCTCCGAGATTGGTGCTGCCGCGGTAGTTGGGCTGGAACACCAGAAACCCGGCCGCCGCCAGCAACTGCGCCAGCGGCGAGAAACGCACCGTGGACGTGCCCTCCGGACCGCCATGGATCATCAGCACCAGCGGGTATTTACCTCCCTGCTCATGGCTCGGCGGGTACACGAGCACTCCGTCCTCGCGAAAGCCGTTGGGACCTCGCCAGTCGAGCGTCGCTGTACGACCCAGCGACAGCGAATCGAGGAACCCATTGACGTCAGTCAAGCGCCGCGGTGCCGCACCCGACGAAGACATTACGTACAGCTCATCCGCATGGCTTGGCGTATTGCCGAGGAACGCAATCACCCCGTTCGAGGAGATACTGGGCCGACTCGCGATCTCGACGCCCCCAAGATCGAGCGCCCGAGCGCCCCCGCTCACGGGCTGTTGCCACATCACCGAGTGAGTGCCCTGCTGGCCGACGAGCAGGAGACTCGTGCCATCCGGCATCCAGGCATAGGAGTCGATGTTCCGCGCCAAGGCCTTGGTCGCATCGAAAGTCCTTCCGCCCTCCCGCACATACACTGCGGTGCCATTGTTCTCGTCTCCATTGCGCGGGCGAGTGAATGCGAAGGCTTCCCCCGCCGGCGCGTAGCTCATGGTCGTAGCACCCTCGAGGTCGACCAGTGTGCTCGGAGCTCCGCCCTTCGCTGCGATGCCGTCGATGACCGAGTGGAAGGATAAAGCCCAGTAGGGATCCGGGAAGCGGGTGAAGGCGATCGTGCCGCCATCGTGGCTCCACGCCGGCTCCGGCGCGTCGTTCTGATCCGTCTGGAGGCTGAATTGTCCTCGAGTGAGCTGCTCTGCCTTGCCGCCCGCGCTCGGCACGATCCAAAGGTGGGAAGGCGTCAGTGCCGCGCGTACGAGGAAATTGTTCTCAGTGACTTTGAAGGCATCGTCATGCGCCTTGATCGACTTTTCGTTTGCGGGCACGTCTGCTGCCACATAGGCGATCGTCTTGCCGTCGGGACTCCAGGCAAATGAAGCCACGTCGCGCGCGGAGTCAGTGATCCGCAGTGCATCGCCCCCATCCATCGGCAAGACGAAGACCTGGTTGTGTTTCTCGCCGTCACCGGTCGGATGCTTGTCGTTTGCAGAGGCAGGGGTGGCGGGTGTCGTGTCCATGGCGATGAACGCGAGGCGTGTTCCGTCCGGCGACCAGCGCGGTGAGGAGATATCGGTGCGGTAGCGCGTGAGCGGGCGCCGCGCGCCGGTTGCGACATCGACCAAGTCGATCTCATGAGCGGCCTTGTCGGTCTTCCAGTCCGGTGTGGAGACGACCACCGCGATCCGGCGACCATCGGGCGACACCTGAGGGTCGCTGAGGCCGATGAGGCTTCGCAGGTCGGAGAGCCTGAAGACCCGTCCGGCCGCGCAGACGCTGCCGCATGCCACGAAGCCCAAGAGCGCTGCGGTCCCTGCCGCAAGAAAGCTGCCGGTCCTCATGTTCTCTCCCCTCATTGGTATGGGCGACCTCCGGGCATCTTACCGGCGGGATCGGAGCAGGTGCCGACCGGCCTTCAGCGGTTCGCGACGAACGGCGTAGAATCTGCGGCAGACGGGTATTCGGCCATATTGATCGCGCGGAGGCGGGTGTTGCCGGTGAACGAGGCATTCCGTGGACGGCGCTTGCTGGCGGCGGCACTCCTCGCCCTGCTGCTCCTGCCGGGCTCGTCCCCGTTGGCATCGGACGCGGCGCCGCCGAAATCCGCCGCGCCCAGCCCGAAGGCGTCAGGAAAGACGCTGACGTCCATCGTCATCGTCGCTCAGGATGTCGTGTCGGACCCCAACTTCGGGGGCTCGATCGTGGTCGTGATGAACAATCTCGGCCCCGCTCCGGTCGGCATCATCATCAACAGGCCGATGCCGCTTTCCGTGGGGCGCTTCTTTCCGAAGCTGAAGCATCTGGCGCAGGTGCAGGACAAGGTCTACTACGGGGGACCGGTCGAATTCGGCGACGTCTGGTATCTGTTCCGCGCCAAAACGGCCCCCGCGGCCGCAGTCCGGGTGTGCGACGGCGTCTACGTGAGCTCGGACGACAAGCAGTTGCTGAAGCTGCTCGCCCGCCCGAAGCCGATGGAGGGCCTGCGGATCTTCATCGGGCATGCGGGCTGGGCGCCGGGCCAGCTCGAGGCCGAAATTCAAGGTGGCGCCTGGACCCCCCGGCGCGCCGAGGCGGCGGCGATCTTCGATCCAAAGCCGCTGCTCCCCTGGCCATCGCGGCAGGGCTCGAAGCCGGGTACCTGATCAGCCAAGTGTCAGTGGGCGGCCCTTCCGCCCGAGCTGTCACGAATGAACTGCGCAATGTTGTCGTGCAACTGCGCCAATGCTTCGGGCGCGACGTAGATCATGTGGCCGGTGTCGTAGAACTTGTACTCGATGTTCTTCTGCAGCCGCGCAGCCATCGGCAGCTGCTGCATCTGATACACCGCTGCATAGTAGGGTGTCCCCAGATCGAAGTAGCCGGCGTTCACCATCACCTTCATATCCGGGTTGAGCGTCATCGCAGAGGCGAGGTCAGGCATGACGTTGGCGGCCGTGTACGCGGGCGTGCTCTGCCCGGGCGGCGTATGCAGCTGGTTCCACTGGCTGTTGACTTCGAGCGAGAGGAGCTCGTAATGATGCTCGGCGCCGAAATGCAGCGTGCTGCGCATATAGTCATTGAGGGCGGAGGTATACGCGGATCCAATGGCGGCGAACTGCGGGTCGTACTCCACGTACTCGGCCAGAGGATCCAGTGACGGCCCCGAGAAGCGGGCGTCCAGCCGCCCAGTGCTCTCTCCTCGGGACTGCAACAGCTCGTGCTCGAACTGCGGCCCGATCACACGCAGATCGGCCTTCAGGATGTAGCTCTCGGGCAGTCCCGTGTATTTGGCCATCTGTGCCGCGATGCCTGCCTTCTCCGACTGAGACAGCGCGCTGCCTTTGTTGAGCGCCTGCAGGTAAGGGCCCATCGCCCAGGTCTGCACCTCATCCAGCCACGGCTGCAGCTCCGCCGGCTGTTGCGGCAACACCTTGTGATACCACGCGACCGCTGCGTAGGTCGGCAGGGCCAGGGCATAAGGGAGATTGATGCCCGGGTTGACGTTCGCGCCGTCTATGCTGGTATCGAAGTTCAGAATCGTCGAGATGAGCACGATGCCGTTGAGACCGATGCTGTCCTGCTGCGCCAGCACGTTCGCAACCGCGGCGGAGCGTGTGGTGCCGTAGCTCTCGCCGATCAGGTACTTCGGCGAGTTCCAACGTCCATACTTCGACAGGAACTGGCTGATGAACTGTGCGAACGCCTTCGCATCCGGATCGACACCGTAGAAGTCCTTCGGGGTCCCAACTCCGCCGTCGTCCTTCCCGAGGATGTGGCTGAACCCGGTGCCCATCGCATCGATGAAGACCAGATCGCTCGCATCGAGCAGGCTGGACTGATTGTTGACGAGCTGGTAAGGCGCTGGGGGCGTATACGTATGACTCCCCGTGACCACCCGCATCGGCCCGAATGCTCCTATGTGCAGGGGCGCCGATGAGCCACCCGGTCCGCCGTTGTAGATGAACGAGACGGGACGCCGCACGTCGCTGCCACTTCGAAAATAGGCGACGTAGAAGATCTCGCCGGTCGGCTTACCGTCCTTGTTCCGCAGGATCATTGTTGCCGCGTCCGCGTTGTATCGGACGTGCTGGCCGCCGATGCTCACATCTCCCTGCGTGGTCACGGTGTGTGGTGTCGCCCAGTAGCGCTCAGGATTGGTTGTCTTGGACGCGTCAGCATCCGTCGGTGCAGATGCGGCAAGCGCGGCGATGGGCATCAGGGCAATTCCGGCCCACAGCAGGGATGACGGCTTACGGAATGACATTTGGAGCCTCCGGACGGCGACGAAACTCGTGCGGCAGCGATCGCTGACGCCAGCCGAATCGTAGCATTGGGGCGGCAGCAGAGCCTCGGCCTCGTCGAGGAAGAGCGTCGGCTCGTCCGTTCAGACACGGGCCGGCCCCCTGACGTTTAGTCTGCGCTTGGCCGTCCGGCACGGAATCCGCTACGGGCACTCGTCGAAGCGAACACAGATGGGTAGTGGGACCGAAATTCTCGAGTCGGCGAAGGAGCGAGTCGTCAGCGTGGCGGGTGGCCCTGCGCGCCTGCAGATCATCGCGGTGCTGGCCGCCGTTCTGGCGGTGGAAGCGTGTGATCTCGGCACCGTCTCAGCCGTCTCGGGTGAGCTCGAAGGGGCTTTCCATCTAGGCAACACCGATGTCGGCTTGCTCCTCGCGGTGGTCTCCTTCGTGGCCGCCGCGGCAACGCTGCCCATGGGAGTGCTGGTCGACCGATTCAGTCGCCGCAGGCTGCTCATGATCGTGGTTGCCGCCTGGGTCGTAGTGGAAGGATTGAGCGGCACCGCGACTTCGTTCTCCTTTCTGCTGATCACCCGCGCAATCATCGGCGCGCTGACCGCGGTCGCGTGGCCTTGCGTCGCCTCGCTCACCGGGGATTTCTTCCCTGCCCGCGACCGCGCGGCCATCTACGGGCTCATCATCGCGGGCGAGCTCATCGGAATGGGCGTCGGCTTCTTCATCTCGGGCGAAGCCTCGACGCTTCTGAACTGGCACTGGTCGTTCTATTCGATGTCGGTTCCGGCCATGGCCCTCGTATGGGTCGTCTGGCGCTTCCTTCCGGAGCCCCAGCGTGGCACGCAGCGCTGGATCATGGAAGGAGAGGACGACCCCAATGCCGCCTCCGACCGCGACTCGGAGCACCCGCAGCGCGAGCACCAGACGCAGGCGAAGAAGGACCGGGGGGAGAAGGCCTCACGATCGAACCCCGCCTCCCCACAGGAATCGGTGCGGCGCGCCCACGTGCGGCCGAGAGAGAAACTGGTCCTGCACGAAGATCCGACGCGCTGGAGCTTGTGGCGAGTGATGGGATATCTCCTCCGGCTCCCCACCTACGGCCTACTGATCGCCGCCTCGGCACTGGCCTATTACTTCCTCTCGGGCGCACGCGCCTTCGCGATGATCTACATCACGCAGCACTATCACATCACGCGTAGCGTGGTGAGCTCGCTCGTGTTAGTGGTCGGTATCGGCACCCTCGCGGGAACGATTACGGGCGGACGGCTGGCAGAGCGTCTATTGAGAAAGGGGAAGGCCGATGCGCGCATAGTGGTCGCAGCGGTGGCGCTGGCTCTCTCGGTGCCGATTCTGGGCGTGGCCATCTGGACGAGCAGTGCGCTGCTGGGCATCGGACTCCTGACGATCGGCGCCGGCGTCCTGTCTGCTGCCGTCGCACCGATCGATGCGGCGCGGCTCGATATCGTCCATTCCCGGCTGTGGGGGCGCGGTGAGGCCGGACGAATGGCGCTGCGATCTGTGTTCGAGGGTGGCGCGCCGCTGCTCTTCGGCGCCCTCTCGGAGTGGCTGGGTGGCGGTCAGAAAGGCCTGATGTGGACTTTCCTCATCATGCTCATTCCCATGCTGATCGCCAGCCTGCTCGGAGTGAAGGCCCGCAAGACCTATTTACGCGACGTTGCAACTGCAGCGGCATCCAGCCGCCCGTGCAAATCGTAGGTGTCGCTCGATGTGACCTCGACGTCGGCCCAGTCGCCCGGCCGCAGCTTGCCTGCAACTGCAATCCGCACCACGCCGTCGATTTCCGGGGCGTCCGCCTCGCTGCGTGCGACTGCGCCTTCGTCGCCAACGGAATCCACCAACACCCGCATTCGGGAGCCGACGCGCCGTGCCAGGCGCCCCGCGCTGACGGCTGCCGCGCGCTGCATGAAACGAGCGTAGCGCTCTTCCTGTATCTCGGCTGGAACATGGCCGGCGAGCGCGTTAGCCGCCGCACCCTCCACCGGCGAGTATTTGAAGCAGCCCACGCGGTCGAGCTGCGCTTCGTCCAGCCAGGCCAGCAGCTCTTCGAACTCGAGTTCCGTCTCGCCCGGGAATCCGACGATGAACGTGCTGCGCAACGTCAGGTCCGGGCAGAGCTGCCGCCATGCAGCGATGCGCCGCAGTACGTCCTCGGAGTGTGCGGGACGGCGCATGCGCTTCAGCACGGAGGGACTCCCGTGTTGGAACGGGATGTCGAGGTATGGCAGCACGCGCCGCTCCGCCATCAACGGAATGATTTCATCGACATGAGGATATGGATAGACATAGTGCAGCCGCACCCAGACCCCGAGCGTCCCGAGGCCGCGCGCCAAATCGGTGAGCCGCGTCCGATACTCTTCGTCGCGCCAGACTCCCGGCGAGTAGCGGATGTCGGACCCGTAGGCGCTGGTGTCCTGGGAGATGACCAGCAGCTCCCTGACACCCGCCGCGGCCAGCCGCTCGGCCTCGCGCAGCACCTCGTCGATGCGGCGACTCGCTAGCTTGCCGCGCAACGCCGGGATGATGCAGAAGGTGCACTTGTTGTTGCAGCCCTCGGCAATCTTGAGGTAGGCGTAATGACGGGGGGTCAACCGCACTCCCTGGGGCGGCACCAGATCGAGGAAGGGATCGTGCCGGGGCGGGAGGTGCTCGTGGACGGCCGCCATCACCTCGCCATAGGTTTGCGGGCCGGTGACTTTGAGGACCTGCGGATGCCGTTCCAGGATCCGCTCCGGCCGGGCGCCGAGGCAGCCGGTGACGATGACCTTGCCGTTACGCTCCAGAGCCTCGCCGATGGTCTGTAATGACTCGTCGATGGCAGCATCGATGAAGCCGCAGGTGTTGACGACCACCAGATCGGCCTGCTCGTAGGTGGGCGCGACTTCGTAGCCTTCGGCCCGCAGGCCGGTCAGGATGCGCTCGGAATCGACGAGTGCCTTCGGGCAGCCCAAGCTGACGAAGCCGACTCTCGGGATGCGCGCACGTGGCTTGGCGCGGGGCTTTATTGCGGGGCGGGAAGGCATAAAGGGGTCGCGGAGCCTACCCGCCGGTCCCCTCGACCGCAATAGCGGTACGGCTCATCGGCCGTAGAGTCCCACGACCTGAGCCTCTGCGAGAGCGCTGGCGCGGGCCCGGGCGTCGATCTGCGCGGGGCCGGCATCGGTGCCGAGGCCGAGCTTCGCGAGGCGCAGCGCGTAGAGTGTCAACCGATAGTGATGCGGCGAGCCCGGCGGCGGGCAGGGTCCGCCGTAGCCCGGGGAGCCGAAATTATTGCGTCCCTGGACCGCACCCGCGGGCAGCAGATGGCCCGCCGGGTTGCCTGCGCCGGCCCGTAGCGAGGTCACCGTGGCTGGAATGTCGAAGACAGCCCAGTGCCACCAGCCCCCTCCCGGCGCATCGGGATCGAACATCAGCAGGGCGAAGCTGCGAGTGCCCGCGGGGGGATGTCGCCACGCGAGCGCTGGCGAGATGTTGCCACCGTGACAGCCTGACCTGTCGTAAACATGCTCGAGAGCGATCGAGCCGCCCGGCGCGATATCGGGGCTCTCGAGCGCGAGCTGGGCTGCGGCGTGAGCCTGACGGGTAGCCCGTGGAGGCCATGCCGAGCGGCCCGCCAACGTCGGAGGAGACGCGAATGCGAGCGCCCCCACGAGTGCGAGCACCACCCGGTGCCCACTGATCCTCCGCTCTGTTCGCCGCATGGGATGAGCCTCTCGCCGCCCGCAGACCCGTTGCAGTGTGCAGCGCAGGACGCCATCCGGCAAACTGCCGCCCATGACTGCGCCGAAAATCGCCCTGGTCACGGGCTCGACCGACGGTCTCGGCCGCGCCGTTGCTCGCGCGCTCGCAGCTGCGGGATTTCAGGTATTGGCTCACGGCCGTGATGCCGGCCGGGGTAGTGAGCTGTTGCGCGAGATCTGCGCACGCGGCGGCTCTGCCCGCTTCTACCGTGCCGACCTGGCTTCCCTGGCGCAGGTGCGTGCTCTCGCGGACAGCGTGCAGAGCGAGCACCATCGCCTCGATCTTCTGATCAACAATGCCGGCATCGGTACGGCTGGCGGTGACGGCCACCCGGCGCGACGGCAAACGAGCGCGGACGGCCACGAGCTCAGATTCGCCGTCAATTACCTCGCCGGCTATCTGCTGACGCGACTGCTGCTGCCCATGCTGGTGCGAAGCGCACCGGCGCGCATCGTCAACGTGGCGTCAGTGGGACAATATCCGCTCGATTTCGACAATCTGATGCTGATGCGCGCCTACAGCGGAATGCGCGCCTACGCGCAGAGCAAACTGGCGCAGGTCATGTTCACATTGGATCTGGCCGAGGAGCTGCGCAACAGCGGTGTGACGGTCAACTGCCTGCATCCGGCAACTCTCATGGATACGACCATGGTGCGTAGCGCCGGCATCGAGCCGACGAGCACGATCGAGGAGGGAGCCGCGGCCGTGATGCATCTTGCCGTCTCCCCGCAGCTCGACGGCCGCACGGGTGAGTATTTCGACGGACTGCATGCCTCACGGGCGAATGCGCAGGCCTACGACCCGCAGGTCCGGCAGCGGCTTGCGCAGGTCAGCGCCCAGCTGACCGGCCTAGGGTAGCACCCATGGGAACTCTCGCACCTGCAGTACCATTCACTCACGAATACTACCGCCGCTATTACTACGATCCGCGCACTGCCGTCACCACGCGCCGCGAGATGCAGGCGCGCGCGCGCCTCATCGCGGCGTTGACGGATCACGTTGGCATGCCGGTACGCCGGCTGCTCGATGCCGGCTGTGGAACGGGTCTCCTGCGCACTCCGCTCAAGCGCCTGTTACCGCGAGCGGAGTATGTCTGCCTGGAAGGGAGCGCCTACCTCTGCAGCCGCTATGGCTGGGAGCACGGCCTGATCGAGGAGTACCGCAGCAGTGCGGCCTTCGATCTGGTGATCTGTTATGACGTGCTGCAGTACCTCGAGGCGCGGGCTGCCGCGCGAGCCCTGAGCAATTTCGCGCGGCTCTGCCGCGGGGTGCTGTATTTCAGCGCCCTGACCCGCCGCGATTGGGAATGGAACTGTGATCCGGTGAGGACGGATTCCAATGTGCACCTGCGACCCGCGCACTGGTACAGACTGCGCCTGCAGCGCAACTTTCGAGAGATCGGCGCCGGCTTCTGGCTCCGACGCGGCGTTCCTTTGACGGTGTGGGAGCTCGAGTCCCACTTCCGACAGTGAACCCGGATGTGACCGAATCCGCTTCCCTTGCATCGGCTCTCGCCGTCTTCCGCGGTACTGTGCTGTGTCGCCGCTTCGCCAACGTGCTCACTCTGGCCGGCCCTGCCGCCGATTCCGCCGACGATGAGCTCATCTTGAGCTTCATCGCGCGCGACTTCCCCAGCCTTCCGGAGGCCCTCACGGCGCCCGTCGTGGTCGCTCTCGACGAGCATCGTTACCGCATCGTCTCTCTCGCGCGGGATTGGGTCATCGAGGCAACATCGCTTCACGTCCACCGGGACATCGGCAACACCTTCTACCACGCGATCCCGCCGCGTCCGGCCCCCCTCGCGAAGCGCTTCTTCTGGCGGCTGGTTCTGGCCCTCGCCGGCAGCCGTGCAGGCAAGCGCCTGCTGTTGACCCTTCGCCGCCGCTAGCCGCGCGACTCAACTCGTCTCCACCGCCTCCCGCGCCCCCATGCCGACCCGCTCCCCTCCGAGGAGGGCATGATAGGTTGCCATCTGTCGCTGGAAAGCCCGGCTCCAGGTGAACCTGCGCAGCACCCGCGCGCGGGCATTGGCCCCGAGCGCCTCGAGGTCCCGCTCGTAGAGCCCTGCAACCGCTTCCGCCATCCTGGCGCCGCTTCCCGGCTCCGCCAACATCCCCACTCCCTCGTCCACGAACTCCGGAAATGCGCCGGCGCGGGCCGCCACCACCGGCCGCCCGCAGGCCATCGCCTCCATCACTACCAGTCCGAACGTCTCCTTCGTTCCCGCGTGCACCAGCGCATCCGCCGACGCCAGCCACTCGGCGAGCTCGATGCTGTCCCGCCGATAGGGCACCCTCGTCACGTTAGTGGCCGGACGTCCCTCCTGCTCACCGCCGAGGAGCAGCAGGTGGTACGGTGAGCCGAGCCGTGCGAACGCCTCGAGCAGTACCGGGACGTTCTTCTCGCCAGCGAACCTTCCTGCGTACACCAACAGCCGGGTTTCCGGTGCGAGTCCCAACCGTTGGCGGAGCCATTCGCCGCGCCGCTCCGGCCGGAACACCTCCGCGTCGACTCCGAGCGGCTGGTGCACGGCATGATGCACCCCGAACGCATCGAGAAGGTCGCGCATCAGGCGGCTCGGCGCGAATACCACATCGAACCGCTCGTACAGCCAGCTCACGTACCGTCCGAGTGCCCGCTCGCTTACCCGGCCGCCGATGCGGCCGCTGATGATCTGCGGCAGGTTGGAGTGATAGAACGCCGCGAGCGGAATGCCGCGGCGGCGCGCGATGCGCCACGCGACCCACGCGGGATGAAAGGCATCACCCGCCTCGATCAGGTCCGGCTCCAGCGCCTCGATCAGCCGCAGCCAGCGCCGCGGATCGAGCGGCAGGTGATAGTTGAAACTTCCGGGCACCGGGCACCCGGCGAGCGTGCAGACACCGCCGCGCTCGGTCCGATCTCTGGCTCCGGGAACGACCAGGGTGTGCTGCCAGCGGGTGTGGGCCGCCAGCCACGAATGCTTGGCGGTCAGGTAGCGTTTGACGCCGCCGCTCGTCGGTGAGAAAAAAAGAGTCGTATCGACGAGGTGCAGGCGGTCGTTCACGGAGTTGCCACAGCAAGCTGCTTGCCCGCATTGCACCTTCCCGGGGCGCGCATTGTCAAGGCGCGCCGCGCGCCCTGAGGTGGCCTCAGGCCGCGGTCGGCTGTACCTGGGGGACCGTGGCGGAGCGCAGCGCCGCTGCGGCCGCAATTACCTCATCGGCGGTGTTGAACCGATCCTCGCGCCGCTTGGCGAGAAGCCGCGAGAGCAGCGGCGTGTGCCGGGAAAGTGACAGCGGCAGGCGCGGCGGCGGCGTGTTCACGTGCTGTTGCAACACCTCGATTGCCGAGCCGCCGGTGAACGGCTTCCTGCCGGTCAACAACTCGTGGTACATCACGCCCAGGCTGTAGAGGTCGGAGCGCGGATCCAGCTCCTCTCCCAACGCCTGCTCCGGACTCATGTAGTACGGTGAGCCGCGCAGCACACCGGTGCGTGTGCTCTGTGACCCATCGAGCGTGCGCGCCAGCCCGAAGTCGATCAACGCGATATCGTCGTTCTCGCGCAGCATGACATTGGGAGGCTTGAGGTCCCGGTGCACCAGCCCGGCGCCGTGTACGACCCGCAGCGCCGCCGCGATCCGTTCCAGATAGCGCACCGACTCCGACTCGCTCACTCCGAAGTACATGCGGGCCTTCAGATCGCCCCGCGGGAAATATTCCATGGCGAGATACTCGAGTCCGTTCTCGATGCCGTAGTCGTGGATCCTGACGACCGCCGGATCACGAATGGCGAGGATGGCCTTGTACTCGCGCTCCAGGGCCTGACGGTGCGCGTCGGCTTCGCGGGAGGCTCTGTTGACTTTCAATGCGACATCCGTGCCGAGCGCGGCACTGGCGGCCAGGTAAACGATGGCTTTTTCCGATTCGCCGATTTTCTTCGCGATGGTGTACCCGGGGATGACGGGCGGTCTGCCGCCATCGTCTTCCTGAGAAGGTGCCGCTTCTTGCGACGCGCCAGCGGCCTCCTCCGATGACGGGACTTCTTTCGCGGCGCGCTCGGCAGTCTCGTGGGTGCCGGCCTCGGGCGCCCCGGACTCATGTCCGTGCGCAGCCTCATCGCGCGCAACGGACTGAGCTGCTTGTGCGAGGTCCGCGAGCCGGCGGGCGACACGCTGCTCGATGCGCCGCAGCGCCACGCGCACGGAGGTCTTCAGCCGCTCGGGCGTGAGCAGCCGCTTCGGTAGGTAGTCAGCGGCGCCGAGCTGCAGCGCACGCACCGCGGTGAGCTCGTTGCCGTCCTCCGCGAGAGCGATCACCGCCGATGCGACGTTTCGTGACCGCAGCTTGCGTAAGAGATCGAGACCGTGCGCCTCGGGGTCCTCGGGACTCACGCCGAAGGCCGCCGCCAGAATGAGCACGTCGCACTCGCGTCCCTTTACCAGAGCGCTCCAGGGCTCGAATTCCGTGAGGTCAATGGCGCCCACGGCCGCCTCCGGGCATACGACACCGAGGTGCAGCCGCAACCATTCGCGATATTTCGCATCGCGATCGACGACCAGCACGCGCGCCTGAGTGCCTGTCCGCCTTATGTCCACCTTGCCACCCAGAGAGTCTCTCTCAGCAGAAAACGATGGACTAGCCAGGGTTCAGTTGTCGCTACCCGGCCCGCGATTCTGTGAAGCACGTCGCTCGGGGGGAGCGGACCTGTGACCGGCGTCTAGGCCGCGTCCCGGCGCGGGAGGGTGGAGGCGCCCCGGATCAGTCCCGTGGCAGCAGGAACCGGGTCCCGTGGTAGGAGAGCACGACGCCATCCGGCCGGATCGCAGCCACCTGCACGCCGTTCGGGAGCGAGTCCCCTTCCGTCACCCTGTGCATGTTGATCATCGCGAAGCGATCCTGCGGACGATCGGCGTACACGTGCAGATCGAGGTGAAGCTCAGGCAGGTTGGCGCTGTTGACGATCTGCTGGTAGATCGCCAGCCCGTCCGTGGTGCCCGCGTCAGCCGATGTCGCTGAGCCTGGCTTGGTAGGCGGCTCGACTGCCGGTGCGTAGTCGCTCGGGCTATTGCCGGCTGGCGGCTGTGCGGGAGCCGAATTGGGGAGGGGCGTCGAGGCCGCAGTCGCCGAGGGCGATTCCGTTCGCGACCGAGCTCCGGACCCGGTCGCCTCGTCCTGGCGTCCGCTGGGTTGATCGGCGGCCGGGGCTGCCACAGACGCCGGCTCAGCCGGCGCGGCCGCCGGTGACGCCGACGGGGCGGCTCTCGCCACGACCGGTGCGGCGGCGCTCGGCGCGGATTCGGCCGCGGTGGCCGGATTTGGCGCGGCGGGGTGCCGCAGCAACATCCAGGCGATCACGATGAGGTTGATCGCCAGGAGCACGGCGATCGCCACGGCCCAAAGTGGGAGCCGGCGCCGGGGCGGGGCAACCTTTACCTCGAAGAGTGACGGGCCGCTCTGCCGCTGCCGGTCGCTTTCGGATTTCTTCAATGCGTCCAGGATGAACGACATGATGGTTACTCGTGCGCCGCCGTAAGAAAAGGAGAGCCGGGACTGGCCAGCGCGCCGGCCAATGCGATCTGCGTTCTGACACCGGCGATACCGTCCACTGTGAGCCGGTGATTGCGCTGGAACTGCCGCACCAGGCTCGTGAGGTTGGCATCGTATACATCGCTCGCCGACCCGGAATCGGCGGCGCCAGCAAGCTTCTCGAGGCTACGCCGTAGCCAACGCACGCCCGCGCCGCTCATGCCAACGGAGAGTGTCTGCACCGGAGCCGCTTGCGGCCGCCACAGCATCACATAGTCGCCCATCCAATAGCTCGAAAGCTCGCCGTCGCCCACCTCTTGCGCCGCATCGCCGAGGTCGATGCTCGCCCGCTCGCCATCGAGATGCGTCAGCACCACCTCATGACTCCCGCCCGTGGCATCGGTCAGCATCAGGATTGCCGGCCGGTTGTAGAGGCGCAGCTCCCCGAGAGAGCCGCGCTCGGTGAGGCAGGCCAGGCCGTGTTGGGAAGCTTGCGTGCACGGGTCGGTGCCGTCCACCGAATAGTGGATGCCCCAGAGGTCGAAGAGTCTGGTGAAGGCTGCATCGGTGGTGGTCGCGCTCGAGTACTGGGTGAGCAGCGTAGAGAGGGACTGCTGCGCCTGAGCAGTGGCGGCGGGATGCGGAGCCTGCGGGTTCAGCCCCTGCGCTGTCTTCGCAGCGGGCGTAACGCCGCCGTGTGCGGGGGTGCCGGGTACAGCGGACGCGGTATGCGTGGGCACCGCCCGAGAATGCGTCCAGGTCCAGGGTTGCACGCGCCAGAGCACGGTGCTTCCAACGGCAAGAACCACGGCCACCGCCGCGGTCGCGGCCCACGGTAGCCATGGGGGCGTGATTCGCTTGCCGAAGACCTCCGAGGCCGCATTCCGTACCAGCGGACCCGTGATGCGGTGGCGGTCGAGCGAATACCCGCCGAGCAGCGCCCGGTCACAGATGACATTGATGACCCGCGGCACGCCACCCGACAACCGGTAGATCTCCTCGAGGGCGAAGCGGTTGAAGATGTCCGCTGTCGCGCCGGCGACCCGCACGCGGTGGCGTACGTAAGCGGTGGTCTCCTCGCTGCTCAACGGGGCGAGGTGGTAGCGCCCCGTGATGCGCTGCGCGAGCTGGCGCAGCTCGTTGCGCGCAAGCAGCTCGCGCAGCTCCGGCTGGCCGATGAGGATGATCTGCAGCAGCTTCTGGGTGTTGGTTTCGAGGTTGGTGAGCAGCCGCACCTGCTCGAGCACGTCCGGGGCGAGGTTCTGCGCCTCATCGACGACCAGTACCACCCGCCGGCCGGCCGCATGGGCGCGCAGCAGATACTGGTTCAGGATGTCGACCAGGTCCTTCAGGCTCTCCGTCGCATAGTCCGGCACGCCGATGCCGAGCTCCTCGCAGATGGTGAGCAGGAACTCCGGCGCGGTCATCTTCGGGTTGAGAATGAGGGCGATTTCCGCGGTCTTCGGAGCCTGCGCCAGCAAAGAGCG
>Ga0134126_10004486_pt1 | contig 17461 bp, 15 predicted proteins | sample KB31752_FD_96881 | JGI IMG/M metagenome (GOLD analysis project Ga0134126, IMG submission 96881) | Terrestrial soil microbial communities with excess Nitrogen fertilizer from Kellogg Biological Station, Michigan, USA - KB3-175-2 | ecosystem: Environmental > Terrestrial > Soil > Unclassified ...
AGGTCGGCGACAGCACGTTCGACCGCATAGGTGTACGCGCGGAAACACTGCGCGAGTAGCCACCCGAAATTTTGGTCGAATCCGGCCGGGATCGCGCAGGCGCCGGCCGAGGGCGCGGGTGCGGGTGCAGGCGGATCAGCGACCGCGCTGTGCTCCATGGCGTGTGCGCTCATGCCCGCCCCTTCGCTCTTCACCGTGCTCAAATCCCCGTCTGGTCTGCGATTCCAGGATACAGCGGCCGTGAAGCTTGACAAATAGTCTGCGCAACAGACAATCTAGATCCAAGACCGATTGTCGAACAGACTAGTTCAGGAGCTAGCGATGGCCCGCCTGCTGCACGTTGATTCCTCCGCCCTTTCCGTGGGCTCGGTGTCGAAGGAAATCGCCGACACCTTCCGCAAGACCTGGCGGGAGGCGCACCCCGGCGGTGAGATCACGTACCGCGACCTGGGGCGCAACCCGGTGCCGGCGCTCGACGAGGCGGGCATTCACGCGGCCTTCATACCGGCTGAGCAGCACACGGCCGAGCAGTCCGCGGCGTTCGCGCGGCGCACCGAACTGGTGGACGAAGTACTCGCCGCGGACGCGTACCTCTTCACGGTGCCGATGTACAACTGGGGCGTGCCGGCCACCTTCAAGGCCTGGCTCGACCAGATCATCCTGGCCGGCCGCACACTTGTTTTCGACGGCGCACCTCCGCTGGCGGGTCGTCCGGCGACCATCGTGCTCGCCTACGGCGGCGGCTACGACCCCGGAACGCCGCGCGATGGCTGGGACTTCGTGCAGCCGTACCTGGAGACGGTGCTCGGCAAGGCATTGGGGCTCGAGGTCACCGTGATCAAGGCACAGCTGACCCTCGCCGAGCGCAATCCGGCTATGGCGGACCTGATACCGGCGTCAAAGCAGCTGCGTGCCGCGGCGCACGAGGCTGCGGAATCGCGCGCTCGCACCCTCGCCGGCCAGTTCGCCGCCGCGTAGGGCCGGCTCTCGGCCTTCGGACTCAGGCGTCTGAGCGGCATGGATGCGGCCCGCTGCCTCGGGAACCGTCCGTCGAGTTGATCGCTCCGACTCTCCCAACTGCTCGAACCTCCCCGGGCGCCTCGATATCCGTGGCCACAGTCCGGTCCGGGAGACCACGAGGGCGAGGCCGAGGATGACGACAGCGGCGCCGAGCAGCATCGGTGCGGTGACTGACTCGTCGCGCACGATGTGCCCGGTGAGAAAGCCGATGACCGGAATGGCGAGCGCATAGGGCACGACGCGGTCAGCTTGGTGTCGGCCCAGGAGCATCGACCAGCTACCCATCGCCAGGATCGTCGAAAGCACCACCGAATAGGCCAGCGACAGCCACGCGCCCAATCCGGCGTGGCCGAACGCGGTGATGTCGCGGTGGGCACCCTCGTGCAGCAGTGACAGCGTGAGCAGCGGGAGCGGTGGCACGACCGAGGACCAGATCACCAGCCGCAATCCGTTGTCCGGCTTCGCGATTCGGGTGCACACGTTGCCGACCGCCCAGCTGGCCGCGGCGCCGAGCACCAGCAACAGCGACAGCAGGGTGACCGAGCCGCCGCGGGCCAGTCCGACCAGTCCGAGGCCGAGCACGCTGACCGCGATGCCAAAGGCTTGACGTCGCGACGGCCGCTCGTGCAGCGCGAGCGCGGCGAACAGCAGCGTGAACGGTACCTGCGCCTGCATCACCAGGGAGGAAAGGCCGGCGGGCATCCCGGCCGCCATGCCGAGATAGAGCAGCGCGTACTGGCCGGTCCCGGTGAACAGGCCGACCAGGACCAGCCAGCGCCAGGCGATCTGCGGGCGGGGCACGAACAGGCAGCAGACGGCGACGGCCGCGAACCGGAGGGTGGCGAAGAGCAGGGGCGGGAAGTTGGCGAGTCCAGCGTCGATGACGGAGAAGTTGACGCCCCAGACCAGGACGGCGAGCCAGGCTAGCAGGAGGTGGCGGACGGGGAGAGCGGAGCCGCGAGTCATGAATCCAATCAACCAGCGGCAATCATTCAGAACCAGCGAATAGTTCTGCGCGATACCATGCAGAGACGCTGAATCGGGATCCCAGCCTCGGTGCGGTGCGGTGCGGTGCGGTGCGGTGCGGTGCGGTGCGGCCGGACTTGGGCTGCCCGGGCGCGAATTGGTCGCCCGCCCAACAGCGTCCCGATAGGCCGCGGACTCGTTGGTCTGCGGTGCGGTGCCAGAGCCCGACGCGGCATTCGTCATGGGAGGCGAGCAGCGTGATTGATCCGCGGCATCTACGGACCCTGCGTGCACTCGCGGACCACGGCACGGTGAACGCCGCCGCTGTGGCTCTGCACCTGACTCCCTCCGCAGTCTCGCAGCAGCTGACCGCGCTCGCGAAGTCCACCGGCTGCACACTCGTGCAGCGGCGCGGACGTGGCGTCATCCTCACCGAGCCGGCCCGCATCCTGCTCGATCACGCCGATGCGATTCTCGAGCGTTACGAACGGGCCGACGCCGACCTGCGCGACTTCCGGGACGGAACCGCCGCGCGCTTCCGAATCTGCGCGTTCCCCACTGCCATCGCGGCGTTCGTCGCCAGAGCGGTGGCTGATCTCTGCGAGCAGAACCCGGGCTGGCGGGTCGAGATCGAGGAGGCGGAGTCGGAGGAGTCGCTGGCCCTGCTGCTCGATGGTGATGTGGACGTCGGCGTGGTGATGATCGCACCCAACCGTCCCGCGCTGGCCGATCCGCGGATCGTGCTGGAACCGCTGGTGGTCGATGATTATCGGGCCGTCGTCCCCGCGCGGCATCGACTGGCCAAGAGCGTCGACCCAGTGGATCTCGGCGAACTGGCCGACGAGCCGTGGATCCAATCGCGCCGCTGGACCTCTTGCAACGAGGTGATCGCCGCGGCCTGCGCGTCGGCCGGATTCCAGCCACGGGCCGCGCACTATACGACGGACTTCCTCGCGGCGGTCGGCATGGTCGCGGCAGGACTTGGCGTGACCGTCGTCCCGGAACTCGGCCTGCCGCCGATAGTCCCCGACTCGGTGCGTGTACTGCCGATCGGCCAGGACGCCCCGCACCGCCGTATCGCCGCCGCGATGCGTAAAGGCGCGAACTACTCGCGCGCCGTGGCCGCCCTTCGTGCGGCCTCGGCAAGTGCGAAGGCTGATGCTGCGCGGCTCGCTCAAGCGGTCAGTGCACCGGCGGGGGTCTGATCTCCGACCCGCTTACCGGGTAGTAACAGGTGCAGGTTCGGCGGGCGGACTGTCATAGACGTGTGCTTCGCTGGAATCGGCAGCAACCCCGACGGAGAGGCAAGCGCAGTGCGCGTGGATGCGACGAGTATGCATGATGGGTGCGGACGGCTGGGGGTACTCGGAGGGATGAGCGATGGGCGCGGCGGGCTAGATCTCGCTGACGGCTTGCGGTCTGGCGAACCTCGGTGGCTTGGCGTATGACCGCCGTACCTGAGCTGGAGCTGGCGGGTTGGCGCCGTGAGGTCAGCGTCCTCTACACGGCGGTTCGCGCCGTCCCGAAACCGGAACGCGCGCACGAATTATGGCGGTCGGGGCGAGACGAACTGTTCCGGCGGCACCCGCAAAGCCCGCTGCCACCTGGTGATCCGATGCGCGAGACCGGCGTGCGGTATTGGCCATACGATCCCCGGCTGCGCTTTGAGCTGCCCATTGTCCAGCCCACCGAGGCAACCGGCTTGAGCGTGCCGACCGATGGCGACGGCAACACCACGATGCGGCTGGTTGGCCGGGTCGAACTGCCGGAACCGATCGGCGCGACGCTCGATGTCTGGTGGCTGCGTCAATACGCCGGCGGACTGTTCGTCCCGCTGCGCGATGGCACCGCTGGAACCGAGAGCTACGGCGGCGGCCGCTATCTGCTGGACACGGCAAAGGGCGCGGATCTCGGCGGTGACGACAACGCCCTCGTCGTCGACCTCAACTTCCTGTACCACCCGTCCTGCCGGTACAACGCGCAATGGCAGTGCCCGCTCGCGCCGCCCGGCAACACCATCAGCGCTCCGATACGCGCCGGTGAACGGTTGTGACGGCTGTACTCGCGAGGCAGGCAATGGTTGCCAATGGTGGCAATGCTGCGCGTCTCCTGGGTCTGATTAGCTGCGAGCCGCTTCGCTAGAATCCCGACCATGGCTGACACAGGGGACCCCAACGCCGCGCTGGAGATGCGCGCCGCCGACTCCGATCGCGAGCGAGTGGCCGAGCAGTTGCGCGACGCCGCAGGGCACGGTCGGCTCACCATGGACGAACTCGAGGACCGGCTGGAGCGCGCCTACGGCGCCAAAACCTACGCCGAACTCGAACCGCTCACCCGGGACCTGCCCGCCGCCGGCACGGCCGCGCCGCTGCCCGCCCCCGCCGGATCGGGAACGTCGCCGCTGGTCGGCGGCACCCCGACCAGTCGCCGGTGGTCGATCGCGATTATGTCGGGTTCTAATCGGCGCGGGCGATGGGTGGTCCCCAGGCGCTACAACGCTTTCTCGTTCTGGGGCGGCGTGGTGCTCGACCTGCGGGAGGCCACCTTCGCCGAGCATGAGACGGTCATCCGCGCGAATGCGATCATGGCGGGGATCGACGTCCTGGTGCCCGAAGGCGTCGACCTGCACGTCGACGGCTTCGGCTTGATGGGCGGATACGACGACGCGACCTCGAGCCAACTGGAACCGCCACCGCCGGGGGCGCCGATCGTGCGGGTCACCGGAATCGCGTTCTGGGCCGGCGTGACCGGCCGCCGTAAGGCCTCGAAGAGTGTGGGGAATAAGAAGCGCGACGAGCTCACGTCCTGACGAAGCCGGCCGGCGCGGCGCTGCGTCAGAGGACGGCGCGCGTGCCGATTTGGGCGAGTAGGAGATCGGCGAGCGTCATCGGGACGGCGGATCCGGCAGGCGCTAGGTGCGCGTATTGAGTCGCGCAGGAGAAGCCGTCGATGAGCAGGGCTCTGTCTCGGGTGGCTGGCTGAACCCGCGGTAGCCACTGCTGCTCGCCGATCGCCCTCGACACCGGTTCATGCTTCGCGCTGAAACCGAACGAACCGGCCAGCCCGCAGCATCCGGCATCGAGGACTGACACGTCGTAGCCGAGTGCTTCGAGCAACTGCCGGTCCGCATCGGCGGCATGGATCGCCCGAGCGTGGCAGTGCGGATGAATTGCGACGCGGACGGGGGTCGCGGCGGGCTCGATCGTCTGCCGAAGTGTCGCGACGGCTCCGGTCGCCAGCAGGTGCTCGGCGGGGGAGCGGGACAGGGACGCGAGCTTCGCGGCACGCGGATCGTCGGTGAGCAGCTTCGGTAGTTCGTCGCGGAAGGCGGCCAGGCAGCTCGGCTCGGGGACGACGATCGGCGTGTCTTGTGCGATGTAGACCTCGAGGACGTCGAGCAGGCGTCTCAGTGTCCTGCGAGCGAGGTCGAGCATTCCGGTGTCGTAAAGCGGCCGCGCGCAGCAAGCCCATTCGGTGGGAACGGCGACCGACTCGCCTGCGGCTTCGAGCACTGTCTTCCACGCGATGCCCAGGCCCGGCCGATACGCGTCGGTAAAGGTGTCGGGCCACAGGGCGACGGTGGGGTGAGCGGGAATCGCTGTCCGAGGCTCGGAATGCTGGAGTCGGCGTAGCGAGCTGGACGCGAAGCGGGGGGCCGGACGGTTGGTGGTGACTCCAGCGGCACGGCGCAGCAGAGTACTGATGCCTGGTGCGGAAAGGCCGGCGTTCGCGAGCGCCGGAAACCGCGTCGCGGCGCGCGCAAGCCACGCAACGAACCCGAGGGCGTACATTTCGCGCGGTCGCACGCGTCCCCGATAGTGGTGTGCGAGGAATTCCGCCTTGTACGTCGCCATGTCCACGCGCGTCGGACAGTCGACCGCGCAGCCCTTACAAGACAAGCAGAGATCCAGTGCATCCCGCACGTCCTCGTTGCGCCACGACGCCGGCGTGACCTCGCCCTGGAAGAGCTCGACAAGCAGCTTCGCCCGTCCCCGGGTGGAGTGCCGCTCGTCGCGAGTCGCCCGGTATGACGGGCACATCACGCCCGCGTCGTCCCGCCGGCAACGTCCGACACCGACGCAGCGTTCCGCCGCGTGCTGGAGCGAACCGGCGTCCTCGGCGAATGGGAAGTACGCGGGCGTCAGTGTGCTGGTTCGGTAGCCGGGACCGAAGCGGATGTTCGCGTCGAGCGGATAGGGATCGACAACCTTGCCCGGGTTCATCCTGCCGCGAGGGTCGAATACGACTTTCACCTGCCGGAAGGCGTCGACGATCTCGGGGCCGTACATCCGCTCCAGCAGTTCGCCACGCGACTGTCCGTCGCCGTGTTCGCCGGAAAGCGACCCGCCCAGCGACGCGACGAGATCGGCTGCGCGCTCGACGTAGCTGCGATATGAGCGAAGCCCGCTCTCCGTGCGCAGGTCGAAGTTGTTGCGCGTGTGCACGCAGCCTTGGCCGAAGTGCCCGTACCACGCGCCTTGGTAGCCGAACTCGTCCCAGAGCTTTGCGATCCCGCGTAGGTAGGTCCCGAGCTTTGCCGGCGGTACGGCGGCGTCCTCCCAGCCTTCGAGATTGTGGCTGCCGTCCTCGCGAATCGCGGTGGCGCCGAGCCCTGATTCGCGAATCGCCCACGCGTCCCGCTGCTCGGCCGCGTCGTCGAGGCGGCGATAGGGGAGTGCGGGAGGAAGAAGGCTGATGAAGCGATCCGTGCGGGCGTCGGCTTCGCCGGAACTTTCCGCGCCGATTTCGGCCAGCAGCCAGCCGCCACGATCGCGCTCAATCGCTTCGTCGATGCCTGGCAGGAGGCTGAGCTGGCCGAGGTTGAGCCGGTGCGCCCTCATCTGCCGCACGAGTGTGACGTCGAAGCCCTCAAGTCCGATGAGCCCGGCGTCGAGTACAGATAACAGGCCCAACACGGAATCAGCGGCCTCGAAGACGCCGGGGTACGCGAGGATGACCAGGCGGCGATGTGCCGGGCTGGGGATCAGCCGCACGGTCGCCTCGGTGATCAGCGCGCAGGTCGACTCAGTGCCCACCAGCAGCCGGGCCACGTGCAGCGGCCGACCGGGCACGATCTGATCGAGGTTGAACCCTGAGACACGCCGGGGCAGTTCCGGAAAGCGGCTCGCGACGAGGTCGGCGCTGCGGCGGCCGATCTCCCGCAGCGAGCCGACAATCGCCGCCTCCTCGGCCCCCGACTTCACCAGGCCGGCGTACTGTTGATCGTCGTAGGACCCGAATTCGTAGCGCTCGCCGCCATACGTCACAACGCGCAGCCGGTCCACGTTGTCGACCGTCTTTCCCGCGAACAACGCATGCGTCCCGCACGAGTTGTTGCCGATCATTCCGCCGAGCGTGCACCACGCGTGCGTCGCCGGATCGGGGCCGAAAGTCAGCCCATGCGCTTCGGCCGCCGCACGCAGATCGTCGAGCACGACGCCCGGCTGAACTCGCGCGATCCGCGCCACCGGATCGATCTCCAAGATCGCCGTCATATACCGGCTGAAGTCGACGACGACGGCTTCGTTGCAGCCCTGACCGGCGAGAGACGTCCCTCCGCCTCGACCGAGTACCGGTACGTCGAACCGTGCACATACCGTCAGAGTGCTGACGACGTCCGCCTCGTCGCGCGGGAACACGACGCCGATCGGCACCTGCCGGTAGTTCGACGAGTCGGTCGCGTACACGGCCCGCGCGCCGGCGCCGAACTCGACATCCCCGCGGACTCCTGCACGTAGCGCGGATTCAAGCGTTGCAGGGCTCACGCGTGCCGGACCGCCCACAGCGCCGCCTGCGTGCGGTCGGCGACGCCCAACTTCATCAGCACGCTGGAGACGTGCGTCTTCACGGTCTTCTCCGAAACTGTCAGGGCTCTGGCGATCTCGCGATTCGAGCGGCCGCGCGCGATCAGATCCAGCACCTCGCGCTCCCGCGCGGTCAGCTGCGGATCGGCGCCCGCGCCTTCCGTCGTCTGCGATGCGTTCCCGCTCAGCAACGCGGCGGCCACCTCAGGACCAAGCAGTACATGCCCCGCGGCCACGGCCCGGATCGCCGCGGCCAGCGCGGACGGCTCGACCTCCTTGGAGACGTAACCGCGCGCACCGGCCCGGATCGCGGGCACCACAGTCCGGTGCTCACCGAAGCTGGTGACGATCAGTACCTTGCTTTCCACCGCGGCCTCAGCCATCAGCTCGATGGCGGTCACGCCGTCGGTCCCGGGCATCACCAGGTCCAGCAGCACCACGTCCGGCCGCAATTCTTGGGCCAGCTGCGCCGCCTGCGCGCCGTCCGCAGCCTCGCCGACTACTTCGATGTCCGGTTGCAGCTCCAGGAATACGCGTAAACCCTGCCGCACCATCGGATGATCGTCGGCGATCAGAACACTGATCTTGCCGGTACTCGGCGCCACCGCGCTCACCTGGGCACGCGTGCGCGAGTCTGGGTGCGTTTCTTGCTCATGCAGGACGTCCACCGGGTACCTCCAACCGCACCGTCGTGCCCTGACCCGGGGCCGAGGTCACCTGCACCCTCCCGCCGACCGAATCCGCTCGTTCGCGCATTGATACAAGTCCGAGCCCGCGCTCACCCGTGCTCCTCCCCGTTTCGAAGCCGACGCCGTCATCGACCACTGACAGCACCGCGCCACCACGCGGCAGCGGCTCGAGCGAGATCTCGATCTGCTTCGCCTCCGCGTGTCTCAGGGCATTGTGCAGCGCCTCCTGCGCGACTCGCAGCACTACCTGCTCGTGCGCCGGAGGCAGGGCACTGATCGGCTTGTCCCGGAAGCTAACCCGTGGCCCGCCGCTGCTCTGCTGCGCCCGGTCCAGCACGTCGACCTTCTTGCGCATCGCCACCGCCAGGCCGTCCTCGTCCAGCTCGGCCGGCCGCAGCTCGTCGACCGCCGCGCGCAGTTCCTCGGCCGCCTCCTTCGCCAGCACCGAGATCTGGCCCAGGTGCGCCCGCGCCCGCTGCGGATCGGCCTGCACCAATCCGCCGGCCGCCTCCGCCGTCAACCGCAGCGCGAACAGCTTCTGCGCGACCGCGTCGTGCAGTTCGCGAGCCAGCCGGGTCCGCTCCTGCGCGATGGCCAGTTCCCGCTCCCGCTCGTACAGCCGCGCGTGGGTGAGCGCGATGGCCGCGTGCGCCGCGAGCACGGTCAGCAGTTCCTCGTCCTGCTCGGTGAAGCCTTGCCCGTCCTCGGGCGGCGTCGTGTTGCCGAGGAAGAGCGCGCCGAGGATCTCGTCGCAGTCCCGGATCGGCACGCCGAGGAACGCGGTCAGTCGCGGGTGCGCCTTCGGCCACCAGCCGAACCGCGGGTCGGCGGTGATGTCGTCGAGTCGCTGCGGCCGTGGGTCGTGCAGCATTACCGAGAGCATCCCGTGCTGGCGCGGCAGCGGCCCGATCGCCGCCCACTGCTCGTCGCTCATGCCCTCGACCAGGAACCGTGCGAAGGACCCAGCGCCGTCGGGAATGCCGAGCGCCGCGTACTGCGCGCCCACCAGTTCGCGCGCCGTGCGCACGATCCGCCGCAGCGCCTCACTGGTGTCCAGGTGCCGGCTGATCGTCAGCACCGCCTGGCTCAGCTCATGCAGCGTGGCCAGAGCTTGCTTCCGGTCTGCTGTGGTGGACACGCCTCCACGGTAGCGCGCCGCCCGGATCGGCAGATCGGCCGCTGCTCCGCCCGTGGTCCTAGGACCGATGGACGAGGGCCGGTCCGGTCGGCGGACCGATCCGCGCGCGGGCAGGCCGGGGAGAGAGTCGAGGCATGACACCGACATCGACACCGAAACCGATGACAGACACCGTCCAGATGACAGACACCGTTCAAACGGACAGCGTGGACGAGGTCCGGATCCGGGCCCGCGCCGCTCGGCGGATCGGGGACGACACGCACCGTCCGGTCGCGCTGATCACCGGCGCTTCACGCGGCCTCGGCCGCGAGCTGGCCCGGGCGCTGGCCAAGGACGGCTGGCGGTTGGTGATCACCGCGCGAGGTTCCGCCGAACTCGACGAGGCCGCCGCCGAGCTGTCCGCGCTCACCGAGGTCGCGGCGCTGGCCGGCAGCATCGTGGCCGACGAGCACCGGGCCGACCTGGCCGAGGCCGCGACGCAGTTCGGCGGCGTGGACCTGCTGATCAACAACGCCTCGACGCTCACCGGCTACGACCTGAAGGGCGCCGCGCTGCCGACTCTCGCGCAGTTCCCGCTGTCCGGCCTGCTGGAGACCTTCGAGGTGAACATCCTCGGTCCGATCGCGCTGACGCAACTGGTGCTGCCGCAGCTGCGCCAGTCGCGCGGCGCGATCATCAACATCTCCTCGGACGCGGCCGTCGAGCCGTACGCGGGCTGGGGAGGTTACGGCGCGAGCAAGGCGGCGCTTGATCACGCCTCCGCGATCCTCGCGCAGGAGGAACCCGAGCTGCGCGTGTGGGCTGTGGACCCAGGCGACATGCGCACGCGGATGCACCAGGAGGCGTTCCCCGGCGAGGACATCTCGGATCGGCCACTGCCCGAGACGGTGGTGCCCGCGTTCCGCGCGCTACTGCGCGACTGGCCGGTCTCGGGCCGGTATGCCGCCGCCGAACTGCTGCGCACCACGAAGGAGGAAGTCTGATGATGCTGATTCGCGACATCGCGCAACTGGCGCAGATCGCCGCCGGATCGGGCGCCAGCACCCGGGGAACCGGGGAATCAGGGTTCGAGCAGGATGGGGCTTTCCCGGCGCTCGACGCGTTCGGCGGCGGCTTCGACTTCTCCGTGCCGGACGAGCTGTCCGCTCACGCGCCCGCGGAAGCGCGCGGCCTGCGCCGGGACGCGGTGCGGATGCTGGTCGGGCGGCGCGATGGCCTGGGACTCGCGCACCACACCGCCGCTGACCTGCCGCAGGTGTTGCGTCCCGGCGACCTGCTCGTGGTCAACAACTCGGGGACGCTTCCCGCTGCGCTGAGCGGAACGCTGCCGGACGGCACGCCGGTCGCGGTGCACGTGTCCAGCGCCGAACCTGGTGCGGGAGGGGAGCACTTGGTCGAGCTGCGCAGGCCGCACGCGGGCAGCACGGTGCCTTACGCGGTGGCGAGGCGACACCCGAGCCGGGCGGGCAAGGGCGTACTGACCGTGCCGTCTCCTGCCCGGCCCGGCTTGGAGATCACGCTGCCCGCAGGCGCCTCGCTCCGGCTGACCGCGGCGTTCACCAAGCGGCTCTGGTACGCGCGCTTCCGGCTCCCGAGCGGGGGCGGCGAGCCGTCAGTGCGCGAGCGCGACCAGAGCGCGCCGACGAGGACCGCAGTCGATACCGTCGCGGACTACCTCGGCCGTCACGGCAAGCCGATCCGCTACTCGTACGTAGACCGGGACTGGCCGCTGTCCGCTTATCAGACCGTCTTCGCGGCCGAGCCGGGCAGTAGCGAGATGCCGAGTGCCGCGAGGCCGTTCACGCTCGAACTTGTCGCGGCGCTCGTCTCGCGCGGCGTGCTCATCGCGCCGATCACGCTGCACACCGGCGTGGCCTCGCCTGAACTGCACGAGGCTCCATACGCCGAGCGGTACCGCGTCCCGGAGAGCACCGCGAGGCTGGTCAACCACGTGCGGGCGTCCGGCGGGCGGGTCATAGCGGTGGGCACGACGGCCGTGCGCGCGCTCGAATCAGCGGCCGACCCCGACGGGAAGGCCCGCGCTGCCGACGGCTGGACTGATCTGATCATCACGCCGGAGCGTGGCGTGCGCGCGGTCGACGGTCTGCTGACCGGATGGCACGAGCCGCGCGCGTCGCACCTGCTGATGCTGGAAGCCGTCGCCGGCCGCCCGCTGCTCGACCTCTGCTATGCCGAGGCCATTCGCGAGCGGTACCTGTGGCACGAGTTCGGAGACGTGAACCTGCTGCTGCCGTGAACAGCGAGCGTCGCCGATCCGCCGCTGATCCATCGCGAGTGGCAAGCAGCGAGCGCCGAGCGGGCTCAGTTCGATCCGGTGGAGGCCGAGGCGAGGCCGACGATGATGCTGATGAACACGATCCCGTAGCCCACGGCGAGCCAAGTGGAGCGATGGCGGCGTACCGTCACCGCTCCAATCGCCGTACCCGCGGCGATGATCGGGGAGACGAACAGCGGCAGCGCGAACTCGAACCAGGCGCCGTTCGCCGAGCACAGCGCTGAGCCATTCGGGGTGCAGCCGGTGACTGTGGACAGGATCCCGGCCGCGAAGCAAAGGATCGCCCCCGCGACCGCGACCAGCGGAAGCAGCAGCGCGGCGCACCCTATACCGCTGCTGACCGGCCTGCCTTTGCCGGCGGTCTGCTCCGCTTCGAGGTCGGCGTCGAGGTTGGCCGCGGAGTCGGCGTCGCTCTCGGCATCTTCCTCAGGGTCGGGCGCGGCGCCCTCGTCATCCGCCGCCTCGGGACCAGTCTCTAGCGCTTGACCAGCGTCGGGATCGGATCGCAGGCCCGCATCCGGCGCCTGCGCGACCGTCGCCCCGGCGTCTTGATCCGCCCCGACCGTACTTACCCGGTCGGCCCGCCCTGCGGCCTCACTGTCCTCGGCTTCCACGCCGCCACCCCTCCCTTTGGAGGTGGAATTGTATGCGCTCGCACACCAGTCCAGGGAGGGGTCGCCGCGACCCTTCCGCACCCTGTTCCCTACCCTACATTTGACGAAGAAGCCTGAGTCAGGGGCGCAAGGGGGTTGCGAACCTGGCCCGCTGCGGCGAGGATCACCCCATGAATGCGCCCGCCGCCGTCCCGCAGCTCGTCGATGAGTACCTGACCTGGTATTTCGCCGAGAATCCGGCCCACGCTCAGCTGCTCGGAGCCGAGGGTTTCGACGGACAGCTCGGCGACCATTCGGCCGAAGCCATGCAGCGGCGGGACCGGGAGGCGACCGCCTGGCTGGAGCGCTTCGACGCGCTGTCACCCGCCGCCGACCTCGACGATGAGATCGACCGGCGGCTCGCGGTGGCTCAGCTACGCGGCCAGCAGCTGCTCGCTGAGTGGCCGACCTGGCGGCGCGATCCCGCGGCGTACCTCTCCATCACCTTCTTCAGCCTGCTGATGCCGTATGTGCACCGGCTGCACCCGGAGGAGTACCTGGTCGAGGACACCCTCGGCAAGCTCGCGCAGCTTCCCGACGTGCTGGCCGCGTGCCGCGACAACCTCGATGCCGAACTCGCCGCGCCGCTCATCGTCGGCCGCGGCCTCGGCCAGGCCCGCACCGGACGCGCCTTCGTCACCGCCTCCCTGCCCGGCATGATCGGCGACGAGCGGCTGGCCGCCCGCGTGCGCGAGGCCGCTGAGCCGGCTGCCGCCGCGTTCGACGAGACCTCGGCCTTCCTGCAGGACTTCCAGCACAAGGCCCGCGGCGACTGGCGGATGGGCGACCGGCTCTACTCCGCGCTGCTGACCGAACGCGAACTGCTCGGCTACGGCGCCGCCGAACTGCACGAGCGCGGCGAGCGTGCGTACGCCTCCCTGGACGCCGAACTGGGCGAGCTGACCCGCGCCATTTCCCGCGACTCGGCCGCCGGGGAATCAGCGGACTGGCACGCGCTGATCGAGTCGCTCCAGGACGACCATCCGCCGACGCTCGAGGCGATGCGCGCGGAGTACGAGGCCGAGACCGAGCGCGCCCGGCGGTTCGCCCGCGAGCGCGGCATCGTCACCTTCGCGCAGGGTGAGGAGTGCCGCGTCGTGCCTTCGCCCGAGTTCCAGCGCCCGATCCTCTCCGTCGCGTCGTACATGCCGCCGCCACCGCTGACCGCCAACCGCGTCGGCCATTTCTTCGTGCCCTACGCCCCGGCCGACTTCACCGAGGATCAGGTGCGCCAGCGTCTGGAGACCAACTCCCGCGCGCAGATCCCGACCATCTCCGTGCACGAGGCCTACCCGGGCCACCACTGGCATCTGTCCTGGTCCGCGAACTCGACGCGCACCCTGCGCAAGGTGCACCGCACGCCGTACTTCTCCGAGGGCTGGGCGCTTTACGTCGAGACGGTGATGCGTGATGAGGGCTACTTCACCGATACGCGCCACGAACTCGCGCACGTGGAGGCGCGCGCCTTCCGCGCCGCCCGCATCGTCGTCGACACAGCGCTGCACTGCGGGGAGATGACAGTCGAACAGGCCGAGGCGTTCCTGGTGGAGAAGACCGCGCTGTCCGCGGGTACCGCGAAGGGCGAGGTGTCGCGGTACTGCGCCTGGCCGACGCAGGCGCCGTCGTATCTGACCGGATGCCTGGAGATCGAGAGTATCCGGGATGAGTACCTGGCGCGTGGCCTCGGTTCGCGGCGCGAGTTCCACGACACGATCGCCGGGTCCGGCAGCCTCCCGCTCGGTCTGGCCCGTGCCGCCGCGCTCGGGCGTGTTTGAAAAGTATCGCCGGGGCCGCGGCGCCTGCCACGCACGCTCGCTGCGTTGTCGGATCCCCGGTGCCGCCAGGCACCTGTTGGGCGCTGCCGGACGCCCGGTACGAGGACGACCCTCCGCCTTGCGATCGCACGCGCCAGACACCGCGGCCTTATCCGACGCTACTTTTCAAACACGCCCGCGGCGGGTTCGACGCGAAGCCGGACGCGATGGCCGAAGACACGCAAACCGCTGGATGACGGAGAAATCACGGGATAACCACGCCGCCACGTGGGCATCACTGCCATGATGAGTGATGTGCGGCCTCTGATTGGCTTGACCGCCTACCGGACTCACGCCGCCTGGGGCGTGTGGCACACCCCAGCGGCGTTGCTTCCGCATGCCTACGCCGACCACGTCACGGCGGCCGGCGGCGTGCCGGTGCTGCTCCCGATCGGCGCGGACGACGCCGCCCAGGCCGTGATCAGCCGGCTGGACGGGCTCATTCTCAGTGGCGGCCCGGACATCGAACCGGTGCGGTATGGAGCGGCTCCGGATCCGTTCGCGGAGCGTTCGCAGGCGGACCGGGACACCTGGGAGACCGCGCTGCTGATGGCCGCGCTCCAGGCCGACCTGCCGGTGCTCGGGATCTGCCGCGGCATGCAGCTGATCAACGTTTGCCTCGGCGGCACGCTGCACCAGCACCTACCGGACCTGGCCGGGGGAGAGCGGCACCGCCCGGCGCCCGGCGTGTACGGCACGGTGCGAATCCGGCTGGACACGGACGCGCTGCCGGGCTCACTGCTCGGCGAGGGCGTCGACGTGCCCTGTCATCACCACCAGGCGATCGACCGGCTCGGCAACGGCATGGTGGCCAGCGCGTGGGCGCAGGACGGCACGATCGAGGCCGCCTGGGTGCCGCACCGCCGGTTCCTGGTGGGCGTGCAATGGCATCCGGAGGTGCGCGACGACCCGGCGCTGTTCACCGCGCTGGTGAAAGCAACAGGTTAGGGTCGCGCCCGGCACGTCACCGGGCCGCCGGAACCGCGGTCAGGCCGGCTGCCACAGCTCGATGCGATTGCCCTCGGGATCGGTGACCCAGCCGAATCGGCCGACCCCTGCCATCTCCTGGGTTTCCTCCTCGACGTTCGCGCCCTTGGCGCGCAACTGCGCGAGCATCGCGTCCAGGTCGCGAACCCGGAAGTTGAGCATGGTCTGCTGGGTGCGGGAGCCGAAGTAGTCGGATTCGGGCTCGAAGGTCGCGAACACGGTCGGCCCGGTGTCCTGGTTCCACAGGCCGTGCTCGTCGGCGTCCAGGCCAAGGCAATCGCGATACCAGGCGTTGAGGGCCGCCGGGTCGGCGGCGCGCAGGAAGTACCCACCGATGCCAAGCACGTGTTCCATGCCGCTCATCCTGCCAGGGTGGCTCAGTGCACGCGCGTGAGCAGTATCCCGGCCTCGGCTGCCGTGTCCACCAGGTGGATCGAGGTCGCCATCGGGCGCGAATAGGCCAGCGCACGCAGCAGCGGCCAGGCCGGCAACGTGTTTGTCCAGTGGTTGATGCCGACGAGGATCAGCCGCCGCGGCACCTCGCCGACCGGCGTGTAGTACGCGGGTGTCGCGGCCTGGAAGATCTCCTGGACCGTGCCGGCCGCGCCGGGCAGGAACACCAGTCCGGTCGAGGCGCGGGCCAGCAGCCAGTCCTCGCGCGCCGCGTTGGAGAAGTACTTCGCGATCGCGCCCGCGAAGGCGTTGGGCGGCTCGTGTCCGTAGAACCAGGTCGGCACGGAAAGCGACTCGCCCGCCCGCTCCGCCGGGAACGCCGCCCGCACCCCGAACGCGACGCGCGCCCACGCGGTCGGGTCCGGCCGGAATTCGCGGGCCTCGCCGAGCGCCGCGACCGCCTCGTCCACGGCTCCTTCGCCGAACGGCGCCAAGTACGCGCCCAGATTCGCCGCCTCCATCGCGCCCGGGCCGCCGCCGGTCGCCACGGTGAATCCGGCGCGCGTCAGGGTCCTGCCGAGATGCGCGGCCGCCTCGTAGGCGGAGGAGTCGCGGCTGACGGCGTGTCCGCCGAGCACCGCCACGGTCTTGCGGTCCGTCAGGTAGTCGCCGAGCGCGTCGGTGATCGAGTCGTCGTGCAGGCCGCGCAGCACGATCCCGAGCACGTCCTCGCGGTCGCGTGGCCCTGACTCCCAGGCGTAGGTGAGGGCGTCAGGAGTCTGCTCATATGGTTTCTGCGCGATTCCGTCGTAGAGCTCGTCCGCGGTGTACAACGTGGTGCGGTAGGGATCGAATGGCAGGTTCGGCGCCGGGGAGAAGACCATCGCGCCGCGTTGGCGCAGGTCAGCGGCCACCGACTCGGTCAGCGAGCAGCCGAGGAACACCGAGTCCGCGACATCCGCGGTGCGCAGCTCCCAGCCGCGATCCACGAGATCGACCGCCTGCACCCGGCAGCCCGCGAGGCTGCCCTGATGCGATCTCAAGTGGTTGTCGAAGGCGGCCAGGGACTCGATCTCCATGGTCGCAAAGCGTAGTCGCCGCTCGGCGCTCGCGGGTACCGGTCGGCACAATCCAGCCGGGCGCAATGGAGCGGTCGGCGGCCGTGACGCTTTCACGACGGGGCCGTGGCGACTGCGCCCGTGGCTCGCCGGATGACGTGCGCAGCGAGCCGGAGACCTGATTCATGCCGGTGAGGGCGGCCTTTGCGGTGGATCGGCGCGGGTGTATTAAGAGCACGGGAACCTGCGAGATCGAAGGCTGATAATCCACTTCTCGCCGGCCGGTCGCGGCCGGGAAGGGAGCAGAGTCATGCGACGCATCCTGCGCCTGGCCGCCCTGCCGATTCTGGCTTTGTCCGCGCTCGTGCTCGCCGGCGCCGGCCCGGCGGCCGCGGCGGTGCACCCCGGCGCGTCGTCCGCCGCCGCATCGTGCGCCGGAACGATCCAGATCGACTCGTTCGCGTTCAGCACGCCGGTGGTGACGGCGGGTCAGGTCGCCTCGGCGAAGCTGACCGCCACCAACTGCACCGCGCAGCCGGTCAACGCGATGGTCGAGGCCTACGGCCGGTTCTTCGGCCCGACCGGCAACGCCCTGCCGCCCGGCTGCCCGGTGGTCGACCCGATCGCGCTGTACGTGACTTTC
>Ga0134126_10004487_pt1 | contig 17460 bp, 19 predicted proteins | sample KB31752_FD_96881 | JGI IMG/M metagenome (GOLD analysis project Ga0134126, IMG submission 96881) | Terrestrial soil microbial communities with excess Nitrogen fertilizer from Kellogg Biological Station, Michigan, USA - KB3-175-2 | ecosystem: Environmental > Terrestrial > Soil > Unclassified ...
ATGGTCCATAATCCATAGCTTTTTAATTTTAATTTAGTGGTGCTGCTATGGTTTCATGGCTATGGTCCATGGACTATTAGCTATGGCCAAACGAACAAAAGCCGATGGTCCATGGTCAATAGTCCATAGCTTTTTACGTTTAATTTAGTGGTGTTGCTACGGTTTCATGGCTATGGTCTATGGACTATCGACCATGGACAAATGAACAAATCTCACATCTCATATCTCACATCTCAAATCTTAATATTAATTTTACTTTACTAAACAAGCTATTATGTTACGGATCCCTCTCATAGCCATACTCATTTGCGGCGTTTTATCAATGAGCTATGCGCAGGACAGCGCAAAAAAGCGCACCGTTGTTAAACCGACTCCCGTATATAAAACTTACAAGTACCATTCGTACCGCTCCAGGGCCGACTCACTGGCGAGGGCCGCACAAAGAGCAGACACCACGCCGCCAGCCCAAATTTTAAGTACCAAAAGCCTCGGCGGGCAATATCAATACCTGCTTTCGAAAGTTTACTATCACCAGCAGCCACTGTTTTCTGCGCTATGGAAAAACGTGTCGGACAGTTTAAAAAGCAGCCGCATGAGACTAAAGGATGCCCAAAATAAGCTGGCCATACAAAATAAAGTTATCGATAGTTTAAAGGCCGACGCCGATAACCGGGCGCAATCGCTCTCGGCGCGCATTGACCAGGTGGATATCCTGGGCATTTTAATTTCAAAAACGGCTTATAACTTAATAGTTTGGGGATTGGTAGCTCTGTTTGGGTTAACCGCGCTGGTGGTGATTGCCCGGTCGGGGAGTTTCAGGCGTGAAGCCCGCTACCGCACGCAGCTTTATAATGAATTGGAAGAAGAATTTAAAGCCTATAAAGTAAAGGCCAACGACAAAGAAAAAAAGCTGGCCCGCGAACTGCAAACCGAACGCAATAAGCTGGATGATTTGCTGGGGAGAGGGTAGGACGGCCCCCCGGCCCCTAAAGAAATAATGTTACTAACTTAAGGCATTTAATATCGAATAACGAATATCGAACACCGGATGATGAAGTAATATTTCGATATTCTACATTCAATATTCATTATTCGATATTATTTTACAAGTCGATTTTCAATTTAAGTTAGTGCAGTTATGTTAGGGGGAATTTAAGGGCCATTGAATATTATTTGTAAAACACTAAAATTCCCCATTTAGGGGGTCAGGGGGCATGCCGATAGTAAAACCTACACTCCGGATATTTGATTACGATAAAACCATTGAGTTTATGTAGATTGGCTTGGCTTTAAAGTCGACTGGACCCATACTTTTGAACCCGGCGCGCCCAAATATATGCAGGTTTCGTTAGGAGATGTTATATTTCATCTCTCAGAACATCATGGCGACGGCAGTCCCGGCGTTCGCGTAACTGTTGATGAGTTTAAGGGGTTAAGGGAGTACCACAAACAACTCATTGATAAAAAGTATAAATACAACCGACCGGGATTAGAAATCCCTTTTTGGGACCCTGATTCGATCACAGTCACAGTGATTGATCCTGTTGGTAACCGGATTACCTTTATTGAGAAAGAAAAATGATCCCCCTGATTGTCACAAACGCAAAATATCCCATTAAAGGTATAGTGACTATTAAATACCTTTTATGCTTTGCCCTGGCAGCATTAATATTGCCGGGCTGCAGTGATCACACAAAAACATTACAAAACAAAGCGGCAGTTAAAAAGCTTGAAGAGCTGCTGGATAAAAAAGAGTATTTCAGGCTTGAAACCCAGTTTCAATTATGCGCCGGCAAACTGGATAACAAGGACAGGCTGTATTTTAAAGCGTTTATCGATAACGCTTTCAACAGGAATATTGAGTGTATTAATGATATTGATTCCCTGCTAAAAAATGATCAGCTAAGGACACCGGATTCTGCCAGGGCCGTATTAAAAGTATTGCAAACCGATAGCTATTTTAAGAGCTTTCAATATGCCAAAGCCGCTAAAAACGACAGCAGCATAGTAAAAGACTATGCGCACACGCTGCCTAAAGAAGAAATAGATGACATAAAGAACGATTTTATTAAGGCCGGGGCGCTTAGCGGCGTGCCCGCACAGCAAACGGTCATTAAACGTAATGTATCCATACCGTGGACGAAGGATAAGCTGGGCCTGATTGAGATTCCCTTAATCTCGCATGGCCAGGGTTTTAACGGGATATTTGATACCAGGGCTAATATTTCGTCGATAACGCAAACCTACGCACGGAAGTTAGGCCTGCATGTTTTGAATGCCACCTATAATGAAGGCAGCGGGGCAACAGGCATCACATTTAAAACCGGCATCGGGGTCGCCGACAGCCTGCTTATTGGCGACATCGTAGTCAGAAATGCTGTGTTCCAGGTAATGCCCGATTCAATACTTTATATCGCCCCGGTAAAATTTCAGCTGAATATTATTATCGGTTTCCCGGTTATTGAACAATTGCAGGAGGTTGACCTGTTTAAGGACGGCCATATGGTTATTCCGTCAACACCGTCAAAAAGCGGCTTGCGTAATTTAGCGCTGGACGCCCTGGATCCGGTTATTTTGCTAAAATCCGGGAACGACAGCCTGTCATTTTATTTCGATTCAGGAGCCGTTACCACTGATCTTTATTCGGCATATTTTGAAAGGTATAAAAAGCTCATTTTAAAAACCGCGATCAAGAAAAAAGCAGAATTCGGCGGCGCAGGCGGCACCCAAAAAAAGGACGTATACATATTGCCGGAATTTAATGCAATGCTGGGAAACGAGCCAGCCGCTATGGAAAGTGTCAGCATCCTCACCAAAAAGATATATCCAAAAGAAAGGTTCTACGGCAATTTAGGCCAGGATTTTATGGCAAATTTCAGCGAGTTGGTGTTTAATTTCAAATACATGTATGTGAAAGGGGTAAAATAACAGCGCTTGTTACGCTGTGAGCATAGTACAGCCATTATCAATACTACTTAAATCACATTTTTTTCCTGCAGTTCGGCTCATACCTTCACCCACTGGTACCCCGCATCAAAAGACTCCTGATGAAGATCATATCCTTTATTTTGCCCTTGCTTTTAATCGCCCTGCATGGCCGGGCGCAGGTTACACCCGCCGAGACAGCAACCATTGCCATAAAATATTTAAGGGGCGACATAAGTGACGGCCGTGTACCTTTTTTTGCCAAAGAACTTGTAAAAGAAGACAAAACTCAAAAAATATATACCCTTGATCGGTTATCGTTGTTTACTGGCTGCGTGGGAGGAATATTTGCGTACCGCGAATTTAAAATAGTGATGCTTGAAAAGGACTATGCAAGCGAAGCCGAAGCCCGAACCGATATTGACGCCATGTTGGCGGTAGTAAAACAGGAGTATCCGCTAATTAAGCTTTCATCGACCAAAACAGGCACGGGAGACGATCCCGTAAAATTTTTTGCGATTTACCTGTATCTCGACAAAATTCTTTTCAGTTTCAACAGCAGCATCAAAGCACAGCCTAATGCCCTGCCCGAAAGGCGGTATAAAATGCATATTGAATTTCAATTGTAAAAAGCGCTATAGCTAACCAGCAGATTTTAAGCCCGGACGCTTGATAAAACAGCAATAAGAGTTGTATTATTGCCGGTATGAAAGCGTACCTGTTTGGATGGAATCCACAGAAATTTGAATGGGCCGATTTGGACGACGACATTAAGAAGTTAGCCGAAACCGGCCACCTGGAAGATAACTGGAGCGTGATCAGTCATAAGAGCATTAAACCAGGCGACAGGGCTTACATCGTTAGGGTAGGTGTTGAGCCTAAAGGAATATTTGCATCAGGCGCCATAGCTGCCGAAGCGTACCCGGCTTTTCGCAATGGCCGGCATTATTACCGGATTACAGTGGCGTTGGATGTTTTGCTGAACCCGGATAAAGAACCCATACTCTCCCTGGATATTTTGAAAACAGGCAACCTGGCAGCCCAAAACTGGACGCCGCAGGCATCAGGCATTTCGATAAAACCACGATTAGTTGATGAACTGGAAGGCGTTTGGCTGGATTTTTTAGCCTCGACGGGGAAATGGGAAATTTGACAGAATGCATTACCGGCAGGTCATTTAGCAGATTTCATGCGCTTTTTAAACTCATCATATGTGATAAACCGGCCGGCCTCAATATCGGCGTGTCCCTGGGCAATTCCATCGAGAACGTGCTGAGGTAATTCGCTTTCGTCATCCTTAACAAAGGAAATGTTGTTTTCTGCCAGAAAGGATTGAAGGGCTTTTTCCTGGTCTGTTGTGGGGTAAACGATGTATGTATGCATGTCACAAAGATACAAAATCAAAGATTGGCTTTACTAACGACTGTCAATCCACGTCGAATTCCGCCTTCGGTAACAACTTTCTGATCCTTGCCCACTCTTCACTGTCGAATGAATTATTTTTGATCCAAAAGCTTTTAACTTGGGTCAATTTTTCAAAACCATCGGGCATTTTTTTTAAGCCCATACCCGAAATCCCAACCTGCCTCAGTTGTGGTAGTTTTTTTAGGATAGAGAAAGTGCAAGCCCAAGCCAAGTCATGCAAGTTATTAATACCAAGTATTTGTAATTTTCTTAGTTCTGAAAATTCCACCGGTAAATTAGTTAATGGATTATTACTAACTCCAAAGTACTTCAAGTTCTTTAAATTGCCTATTTCGGATGATATATTAGTAATATCGTTCCCATCTAATCCCAGGCTTAATAAACTTCTAATTTGATAAACCGCGTTCATACTGTTCGATTGCAAGTGATTGTTGTCAAGAGATAAATGCCGCAGCTTTTGCAATGAGGTGAATTGTGGAGGAATCTCGCTTAAGTCATTATTATCCATATTTAAACTGTCGAGATTTTTGATATGTGATATTCTTGGGGGAATCAAATTGATCTTATTATACCAAATTGTGATCCATTTTAACTTAGGTAAAACAGACAACTCGGCTGGGAATCGTGTGAATCTATTATAGCATAAGTTAATATCAGATAGGTTTAGCAGATCGCCTTTTTTAAGATGGAGTGTTTCTATCTTATTGGCAAACAAATACAATGATTTTATTTGAAGCTTCCTTATAGATTCAGGGATGTTCGTAAATTCATTGGCTTCCAACGATAGATAATCCAAATTCTTGAGAGCTGCAATATTCGTTGGAATAACTGATAATTTGTTGTGACCTAGTCCAAGGGTCTTTAAATGGTTTAATTGGGATAGCAGATGTAATGCTTCTTTCAAATTTAAATTTGGATTCGATGCTAAATCAATTGCCTCAAGGTTTTTTAGATGAAGGATCTCAACGGGCAGATCAATTAAATTGCTTTCTGATAAATCCAACGATTTAACTTGCGTTGAATCACTCAACGCCTCGTTTACAGAGTGGTAAACTTTAACGCGCTGACCAAAGCAACTACTGGAACTTATTAAAATAAGTATGCAAACTTTTTGGATTCTTTTCATGAGTTAGCGGGCCTGGCTTTAGGAACATATAATTATGTCTAAAATTAACCAAAAACCTTTGGTTGACGAAAGCGAGTAACCCTTGCTATAACAAAAAAAAGGCCATCCGCAAAACGAATGGCATTCTATCTTTTACTCCCCCTTCAGGGGGTTGGGGGGCCTGTACTTATACCTTTATCTCAACCTCAACGCCGCTTGGTAATTCAAGCTTCATCAGGGCGTCAACAGTTTTTGAGTTTGAACTGTAAATGTCCAATAACCGCTTGTACGAGCATAACTGGAACTGCTCACGCGCTTTTTTGTTCACGTGCGGTGAACGCAAAACGGTGAAAACTTTCTTTTCAGTTGGTAAGGGAAGTGGTCCGCTTACTACAGCGCCCGTAGGCTTTACTGTTTTTACGATCTTCTCGGCTGATTTATCAACCAGGTTGTAATCGTACGATTTTAATTTAATTCTGATCCTTTGGCTCATTTTGTTTTTGTTTTTTGGGATTATTCACCGTTTGATCGTTTTTTTCAGCGGCGTTCATGAGATCGCTACGCTTAGTTTCACCGATTTATTGATGATTTCACCGATTATTAAATATCACACCTAAGAGCTATTTGTTAGGTTGCGATTACATTGATTATTTATTATGATTACACCGATTTTATTTTGACGATTACACAGATTAAATCGGTGAAATCATTTTACAATCGGTGTAATCCCGGTTAATTGTTCCCGGCTGCCTTTTTCCCTTTAGCTTTAGCTATAATTTCATCCTGCACGTTCCGCGGCGCTTCGGCATAGTGGTCGAACTCCATGGTTGAAGTTGCACGGCCCGAAGTGATGGTACGCAACTGGGTTACATAACCAAACATTTCCGACAGCGGTACTGTAGCTTTAATTACCTGCGAACCTGCGCGCGAATCCATGCCCAAAAGCTGACCGCGGCGGCGGTTCATATCGCCTATCACATCACCCATGTTTTCTTCAGGGGTTAATATCTCTATCTTCATGATCGGCTCCAGTATGATAGGCTTACATTTCGGCAATGCTTCGCGGTATGCAGTACGTGCGCAAATTTCGAAAGACAGGGAATCCGAATCGACCGCGTGGAACGATCCGTCTATCAGCCTTACCTTCAAATCCTGCAAGGGGAAACCTGCAAGCACACCGTTATCCATCGCGGCTTTAAAGCCTTTTTCAACGGATGGGATAAACTCTCGCGGTATAGCGCCGCCGGTAATTTCGTTCAGGAATTCCAGCCCGGTTTTGCCTTCATCAGCAGGCGAAATAATCACCTGTATATCGGCAAATTTACCACGGCCACCGGTTTGTTTCTTGTAAACTTCGCGGTGCTGGGTAGTTCCGGTGATTGCTTCTTTATAAGCAACCTGCGGCGCGCCCTGGTTAACTTCAACCTTAAACTCACGCTTCAAACGGTCCATGATAATATCCAGGTGAAGCTCGCCCATGCCCGAAATAACGGTTTGGCCGGTTTCTTCATCCGTTTTTACACGGAAGGTAGGATCCTCTTCAGATAACTTGCCAAGGGCAATACCCAATTTATCCACGTCAGCCTGCGTTTTTGGCTCGATAGCCAAACCGATAACCGGCTCAGGGAAATTCATCGATTCCAATATGATCGGATGCTTCTCGTCGCAAAGCGTGTCGCCGGTTTTAATATCCTTAAAGCCTACTACCGCAGCAATGTCGCCTGCCCCAACATTGGGGATAGGGTTTTGCTTGTTAGCGTGCATCTGGAATATACGCGAAATACGCTCTTTGTTCTCCGAACGCATATTATACACATACGAACCTGCTTCCAGGTTACCTGAATATACCCGGATAAAACACAGGCGGCCAACAAAGGGGTCGGTCGCAATTTTGAACGCAAGCGCTGCAAACGGCTCTTTAATATCCGGCCGGCGGATCACTTCTGCGCCGGTTTCAGGGTTGTGGCCCACAATGCCTTCAACGTCGACCGGCGAAGGCAGCAGTTCCATTACATAGTCAAGCATGGTTTGCACACCTTTGTTCTTGAAGGACGAACCGCAAACCATTGGTACTATCTTGGCATCAAGCACAGCCTGGCGCAAAGCATCTAAAACTTCACGTTCGGTAATGGTTTCGGGCGCGTCGAAGAATTTCTCCATCAGGCCTTCATCGTATTCGGCAACAGACTCCAATAATTTCTCGCGCCATTCGGTAGCTTCCTCAACCATATCCTCAGGAATAGGCACTTCGGTAAAGGTCATCCCTTTATCGTGCTCATTCCAAACAATACCTTTCCAGTTGATCAGGTCGATAACGCCTTTAAAATTTTCCTCAGCGCCTAAAGGCAACTGCAGGGGTATGGCATTGCTGCCCAGCATGGTTTTTACCTGTTTTACAACATTTAAAAAATCAGCACCCGAGCGGTCCATCTTATTTACGAAGCCGATACGGGCAACGTTATAGTTGTTGGCAAGCCTCCAGTTGGTTTCTGATTGCGGTTCAACACCGTCAACCGCCGAGAACAGGAATACCAGGCCATCAAGCACACGCAGCGAGCGGTTTACCTCAACGGTAAAATCCACGTGCCCCGGTGTATCGATGATGTTGATGTGGTATGATTTTCCCCTGTATTTCCAGTCGATAGTAGTAGCAGCCGAAGTAATGGTGATCCCACGTTCCTGCTCCTGTGCCATCCAGTCCATGGTAGCAGCGCCCTCATGTACCTCGCCAATTTTGTGGCTAAAGCCCGAATAGTAAAGGATACGCTCCGTCGTCGTTGTTTTCCCGGCATCAATATGCGCGGCTATACCTATATTTCTTGTATATCTAAGATCTCTTGACATGTTAATTATTGTTTTTCTATGATTTCACCGATTTTGGAAATGATTTCACCGATTTTTCTTTTTTTTGATTTCACTGATTTTTTTGCAAACATGCTAAATCAGTATAATCTCAATGTTTAATCGGCGTAATCCTTATAAATCGCTGATATCAAAATAAATCGGTGAAATCATCCTAAAATCGGTGAAATCCCAATTAAAATCTAAAGTGCGAGAACGCCTTGTTGGCTTCGGCCATTTTGTGCGTATCTTCTTTCTTCTTTACGGCAGCGCCTTCACCTTTTGCTGCTGAAATGATCTCGCCGGCTAATTTCTCCATCATGGTTTTTTCACCGCGACGGCGTGCGTAGCTGATCAGCCATTTCATGCCTAAGGCTACCTTACGCTCGGGACGAACCTCGGTAGGCACCTGGAAGTTTGCGCCACCTACACGGCGGCTTTTTACTTCAACTGCAGGCATTACATTGTTTAAAGCTTTTTTCCAGGTGTCTAAACCGTTTTCCTTGGTTTTGCTTTCAACAATTTCAACTGCGTTATAAAATATAGCGTATGCGGTTGATTTTTTACCGTCATACATCATGTTATTTACGAACCTTGTAACCAAAGTATCATTGAACTTTGGATCAGGAAGGATAATTCTCTTTTTTGGTTTTGACTTTCTCATTGCTATCTTTCCTCCTGATTATTTTTTCTTTTTAGCCGGTGCGCCTTTGGTCGCTGCTGCTGCCTGACCTGGTTTAGGGCGTTTGGTACCATATTTTGAACGGCGCTGATTACGGCCCGCCACACCTGACGTATCCAGTGCACCACGGATAATGTGGTAACGTACACCCGGCAAATCCTTCACACGTCCGCCGCGAATCAATACTATTGAGTGTTCCTGTAAGTTGTGGCCTTCTCCGGGGATATAGGCATTCACTTCTTTACCATTTGTTAAGCGCACACGGGCCACTTTACGCATGGCTGAGTTTGGTTTCTTAGGGGTAGTGGTGTACACACGGGTGCACACGCCTCTTCGCTGTGGACAGCTGTCCAACGCCGGCGACTTACTCTTGTCGACCAGAGCTACTCTACCTTTTCTAACTAATTGCTGAATAGTAGGCATTTTTCCTTTTTTGTCTTTACTTTTTTTAACCCGGTTTTCGGGACTGCAAAAGTACGGAGTTATTTTTTGATATTCAATAGGTTCGTTGAAAAAGTTTTGGGATTGCGTTGGAAGGATAGTAAGGGTGTGAGGAACTGGACAAGGTAGGCGACAAATTTATTTGAAACTCTTCGAAACCCATCATTGTGGAGCAGGTGTAAGCGACGCGCAGGCTTTGTGAAAAAGATTGTTTATGTTTATTCGTTTTAATTTATTTTATATGAAAAAAATTGCCCTCAGCCTTGTGGCAGCCATCTGTATTTTACTCCCATATTACTCAAGCGGGCAAACAAAACTCAAAAGGCGAACTTTCCTTGACGGTAAGGTGGATTTGTTAGTTCCGGTTGATTTTATGCAAATGTCAGATGATTCAGTTGCAAAGCAATTTGCCGATCCTAAACATAGACCTATGATTGTGCTCAAAGGCGACAATAACCGTGTTTCAATTTTGATCCGTCCTCTGAGCCAGGACATGAGAGCTGATTCAATGGGAATGGTGGATTACAAAATGTTTTTGTGGGGAACGCTAAAAAGCACTCATCCCGATATGCAGAAATTAGACGATGGTGTCGAGAAAATCCACGGAAAATACGTAGCTTTTTTTAAAGTGGCCAACGTAGAACAAGTAGACAAGGATATTATTTACAGTTTTTTCACAGTTGTAAATGACAAAGTGGTATTATTCACGATCTCTTGCACAGCCGAAGTCGCGCCAAAATGGAACGATGTAATGGATAAAATCAGAAATTCACTTCGATGCATCTAAGGTACCCGATCGGCTTGATTCAAACACCCTAAACTGTGGAATTAAAATCGCACCCTGGGAAACCGGGATATGGTAATCATTTTATCAAAAGCCGCATATTATTCACAAAACGTCCGTTTAACGCTTCTATGGCATGTTTTTACAGTTTTTTGGATAAAGGGCATAAAGTTTGCCTATGTATAATATCGCACACGAAGAAAATATTAATTAAAACATAAAAGTATAACCGATCAGTTTAGATTAAACCCAATCAAGGCCTGGTTAATTTGATAAATTGTTGACACAGCGTTCAACAGGACCCGTTAAGTGATACGCTTAACGGGTTTCATTTTTTTAGCGCGTAGGTACAGATAAAATTAGGTACCTGATAAGGATACTTGCAGAGACGTAATATTTTGCGCCTCCGCGTGTTTGTGACTTCACAAAATGCAGTCATCTGTTTGGAGACGCAAAACATTGCGTCTCTGCGAAATCATCATTTAGCAGCCTTCAGCAGCGGCCGCGGGTCAAATATCACCTGGAACGATTTTATTTTTCCTTCTTTCACATGGTACCAACCGGCGCTGAAAAAGGTTATATCACCCTGTGTTATATCATAGAAAAGGCAAACATCGTCACCATCGACGAACACCTTTTTTATTGCATATTTCATTTTCATATTCCGCATATCCGCCATGTAGGATGCTGCGCCATCACGCGTACCCAAAACACCTTTAAACGTCATGTCCTCAGTTAACACTTCTTCCGCAGCGTCGAAATCTTCGCTGTTCAAACTGTCGATGAATGAAATAACGGTGGCCCGGGCGGTACCTTCAAGTTCTTTCCTGCTAATTGTATCAATCATACTGCTACCTTTTTTTAGTTAATTTATTTAACTTCTAAAAAACCACAAAAAAGGCACAATTGTTTGATCAGCTTTTAAGGCAAGCGTGAACAACCGTTTCAAAACCAGTAAACTCAAAAGGATCCGAAAAATCAGCGGGCAAAAAAAGAGCCCCGGCATAGCCAGGGCCCAATTCACACACACACACTAAAACTTAACCTAAAACTATTTATCAATAACCTCTGTAGTGATGATAGTGGTGGTAACGATACCCATACCCACCTTCAACATAGCATCCGGAAGTTATCGATACAAAAGCGGCTATAATTAATGCAAATACAACAGATTTCTTTTTCATGTCTTTAAATTTTAGTTTGAACGTCTTTTAAATCTTCTCTGAAAAGAGTCCTTAGCATCTTTGAGGGACTTTAAAAGACGGCCTTTGTATGTTTGATTGAATTAAAATGAAAAGGATTAACCCGGATGTAAAATATTGTCGGGACCCGAATTTATAGAATTAACGAATTCACAGAATTCCTGATAAAGGAAACAGATCAAGCAACCCTCCCCAATGACCAATAACTAGTCACCAGTGAACAAATGAACCAGTGAACCAATAAACCAATGAACTAATGAACCAACAAAAGCAAATACCCTGCAACCGACCCGCCCAGAACCACCTGGGCGCTGTTTGTATTTTTAAACCTGAAAAGCAAAAAGGCGCTGCAAACAGCGATAAAAATTTCGCGCCAGTTGGTAAGGCTGTCCTTTCCCATCTGGTAGCAAACTACAATAATGAGCGCTATGGAGGCCACATTTACGGCGTTTAAAAACGCAGCCCAAAGCTTTGATGTACGCACTTTGCGCACCAGGGGGTTCAGCAATGCCACAAACACAAACGAGGGAAGAAAGATACCAATGGTTGAAACGACCGCGCCGCCGAGGCCATTAACCTGGTACCCGATAAAGGTGACCGATGAAAATACCGGGCCGGGCGTAAACTGGCCCACGGCAATGGCATCGATCAATTGCTGCCGCGTTATGATGCCTTTGGCTACCAGTTCCGAATCGAGGAATGCAAACAGTACATAGCCGCTGCCGTATAGTATAGCGCCGATCTTTAAAAAGGTGAGGAACAAGCTGATACTGGCCGGGCTGAAAAATCCCGTGTTTTGGTTATCGGCAAGGAATGCCGGCAGTAAAAAAACAGGCGTGTTTGTCTTTTTTAAACGGATAGCCGCCAAGCCCATGGCGACAAAGCCTGCTCCGAACAGGATAAACACTTCGGAATATCCCAGCAGGCTCAACGCCAGCGCAACAATACCGATAATACCCAGTTCGACGGTTTGAAGGGACTTTTTTGCCAGCGGGTAAATGGCCGCCAGTATTACAGCTATAATTGCCGGTTTAATGCCATAAATAAAAGGCTGTACTTGCGGCAGTTGCCCGTATGTTTTATAAAGCCAGGCGAAACAGCCTGTAATTATTACAGCAGGCATAATAAAACATAGTCCGCCGATGAGCAATCCTTTCCAGCCGCCGCGTTCCTGGCCGATGTGTATGGCCATTTCGGTGCTGTTGGGGCCGGGTATCAGGTTGGTGGCTCCGATCAGGTCAAGGAAATGCTGTTCGCTGATCCAGTTTCTTTTTATTACCACTTCTTGCCGCATCATTGCAATATGCGCCGCCGGGCCTCCAAAAGCCGTGGTGCCTAATTTTAAAAAAAGAAGCGCAATTTCTTTAAGACGGGTTCTTTCCATGCCTGACAAAAGTACTGTCAATGGCGTATTTTCCTGCGCCATACAGCAGTAAAAATATTAAGCCCAGCAGCATGCAGAAGTCAGCCCGGCTTTCATGGGCCGCCGCCCAAAAACCTTTCTGCAGCAGGATAGGAATTTTGGTGGTATAAATGGCGGTGAGGATAACGATAAGCAAGGGAATGCAAGCTATGCGGGTAAACAGGCCTATAAGCAGTAGTGATCCGCAAATAATTTCTGTCACACCTGTAAATGGCCCGGTAAATTGCGGGTAGGGGATCCCGATGTGCGCAAAACGCCCGGCGCCGTTTTCAGCAGGCAGCAGCAATTTTTGCAGCCCCTCGGACAAAAACACCAATCCAACCATCAGCCTGATAATGATAGTGCCGGCGAACTTGTGATAAGGGAGCTTTTGCATTTAGTGATCTTTATACATAATCAAACAGCGCCATAAAGCCAAAATCCATGTGCAGCTGCATGTGGCAATGAAACAGGCTCAGCCCGGGGTTGTTTGCCGTAAAATCGATGTCCATTTCCTGGTAACCGCCAAGCATCGCCACGTCTTTGATGATCCCGGATGTCGATTTACCGCCAACCTTGGTTATTTCAAAGCTATGCCGGTGCAGGTGCATAGGGTGAAGATCGTCGGAGGCATTGCGCATGTGCAGGCGGTAACGTTTCCCCTCTTTCAGATGAAACATAGCCGGCATCTTCATCATGTCAAACGCAGTGCCGTTAATGGTCCACCTGTTAAATCCCTTTAAAGCGCCATTTTGCTTTGCAAACAGCATATCTATTACTTCATCAGGCTCAGGCGCCCTGGTATTTTGTTTGCCGAACAGGCAATAGTCCCATTTAAATGGTTTTGGCGTTTCCCATTGCGGTTTGCCAGTCTGGCCGTCATACGCAATTATCGCGCCCATGCCATTCCCGCGATCATCGTCGGCCAGGTCGCCTAATATCCATACGCCGGGATGTTTCATTTCAACAACAGCCGATATGCGCTCGGCAGTCCCAAGCCACAAAACAGGGACTTCAGCAGGGTTTGGCACCGGGTTGCCATCCATTGCCACAACTTTAAAAACATGGTCGGGCAGCGCCAGGCTGCGGATCTCGGATGCACTGCCGTTCAGGATATGAAAGAGTATGCGTTCGCCCTCCTTAACGCGTATTGGTTGGCCGTGCCCAAGCTGTTTGCCGTTTATGGTGAATATTTTATACCCAACTTCGAACCCTTTTGGTATCGCGGCAGTTTTTTTTTCTGCCTTCTCGCCCATTTCCTTTAGGTCAGGCACAAATTCGCCCGATAAAAAATCCTGGGGCATATCGCCTCCGCGCATAAAGTAAGGATCAAACTCTTTTAATACTAAAAATTCTTCGCGGTCGTATTCACATAGTTTGTGTTTTGGCTCGATATAAACAGGCCCAACCTGGCCGCTATATTGGCCTGCATTTAGATTTGAGCCTGCAACCACGTGCGTATGATACAAGCGAAAACCCGACGGGCCCGGTTTTAAAACCTCGCGGCGCATACCGTGCGCCGGGATAAACGGTGTACGTTCTTCGGCCGAACCATCAGTATCTACAGGTAAAAACTGGCCGTGCCAATGAAATTGTTCGGGCGTATCGGTATCATTATAAATATCCACAACGGTGCGTTGTCCTTCCTTAAGCCGCAGCAGCGGGCCCGGGAACTGGCCGTTATAGGTAGTGGTCGAAATTATATATTGCGGCGCCACTTCAACCAGGCCGGTGCCGATATGAATAGTATAATCGGCGGCCCCATCCGGCGCGACTATTGGTTTAGATTGGTTTTCGGCCTCTTGCTTGTTATTGCCGAGGCACCCCACAGCACTAGCGGATAATGTTGCGGCGGGTATGATCACGCCGCCCCATTTTATAAATTTTCTTCTGTCCATATTCAACAGGCTTTTTCCGGGTAAATGATGCTTTTAGTTGGACACTTTCGTCACTAAATTTCGTGTTTTTATTTAAGATAATAGCAGGTATTCCATTGTAAAATTTGGGTTATAGAACTTTCGTAATTTCTTAAAACCTAAAACAATACCTCAAATCAAAATGATTTGTTTCATTTTAATATATTTGATCAATAACCACCAATTTATGAAAAAACTGACCCTTTTACTCACCGCTTTTTTGCTATTATCCATTGCGCATAGCAGTACCGCCCAGGTGATCACCAAATATGGCGACAACGTAAGCACCCTCAACGGCATAATGAAAGCCTATTATGATGTTGTTACAGTTGAAAAAGGCGGTAAGGTATATTATGAACGCGACAGCCTTTTGCATTGGCCGAATGTGATGGTAGGTTCGGCCGGAATATCGAAAACCGGCAAAACCGTTTTTCATTATATAAGCCTGAAAGAATACCACCGGCGCTCAGATGCATCGTTGGAAGCGGATGGCTTTTATGAAAAGGAAATATCGCGCAAGGTTGAAAAATTTGGCGCTATTTACCATGTTTGGAGCACTTATGACTCACGCAATACTAAAACCGGCCCGATCATCGAGCATGGCATTAATAGTATTGAATTATTTAACGATGGGACAAGATTTTGGATATTGGGTTGGTTTTTTGATGGGGAACGAAAAGATAATCCAATCCCTACAAAATATTTGACGAAGAATTAATTGCCGAATTATTGCTTATACTGCGCAATAAGCTTTGACCAGGAGGTTGTATGCAATGCCCTAAGCCCGTTATTCGGTGCATATTCCCAAGCGTTTTGATATTGATCCGAAAGGTCGCAGCGTTCCTGAGCATCTGCTAAGAATAACAAAAGCGAAAAGCGGAAATGTGAAATTTTCTATTTACTGCCCGAAGTGTCCTTCAACTTCGGCAGCGATCGTTTATCAGGCGGCAGGGCCTTGTACTTTTTATAGCAGTCGTTAATATAAGCCACCAGTGATGGGCCGTTATTGTCCATTATAAATGCATACGTTGGGCGGTACATCGTCATAAAATCTTCGAGTTCCTGGCCCTTCAGCGGCACAATGCTGCCTACGTAAGCCCTGGTAAAAACCGCATCGATATGACGTTCCTCGGTTTCGCGCTTAAAGTAGCGTTTTAGCCTGCGCGCATCTTTGGCCTCCTTGCCAAACCAGCTCGTTGGCGATAGTATATAAAGCTTGCTTTTTTCATACACCTCGGGATATTCCTTTTGCGGATTAAATGCCTGCCTAGTAGCATTAATGTTCACCTCCCTTAAAGCGATGGTTTTTACTTCGAGCCGGATTTTTTTTGGCGTCATGTCAACCAGGAACAAGGTGTCAGAGACATAACCGGGCGATTCGAAGATCAGCAAATGGCCCCTTTCAGTTTTGATCGCAAAATCCCCGTTTTTATCGGTCAGCGCCAGTTGTTTATTGTTGATGTCTCGTATAAAAACATCCCCCAGCCTGTTATTGCTGCCATTTTCGTAAACTGCGCCCTTTAAGAGCTCCTGAGCATTTACCCCCAATGCTAATAAGCAGCACATGCCAAACAGAAAATATCTTAAACCCATAGCGGAAGTATTATCCTGTTAAGGTAACTGTTTTTAGCGGTTTATGGTTTTATTTTTAACACTTTATGGTGAGTGGTGAGTGGTCGGTAGTGAACAGCGCAAAAACATGGTTTACACATGGTTAACAGAATTGAATGTTAACCCACATTATATACCTGATAATCAGTCTACTGAACAATTTTAAAGCAAAAACACGGTTAACACTTTTGAATAAAAAGCAGACTGCAACTGGCTACCGCCGCAACTGCCACTACCACGTCCAACTGCTATTGCCACGGCGCCTTCCCGTTGCTACTGCCACTGCTACTCACCACTCACCACTCACCACTCACTACTCACCACTCATTTCTTCACCCACACATTATTTTCCGGGTTAAAATCGGGCAATACCTTGTCAGGATCATAGGTAACCGATTGTATTTCTTCGGTTGACGGGTATTTAAAGGTCCAGCTGCTGTTGCGCTCCCATATTTCAACCGGCAATTTTACACGGTCGACTTTACCGCTAACGGTTTTTATCTCGAGTATAACAGGCATAGCCATTTTTTCGAGGTTATCGATAGTGATCAACGCGCCTTTTGTGGGATCGTCGTTCACATATTTCACATCGCGCACAGCCACATCCAGGCGCCAGTTGTTCATAAACCAGCCCCTCCAGAACCATTGCAGGTTTTCGCCAGCGCCGTTTTCGATGGAACGGAAGAAATCGTCGGGCGTTGGGTGTTTAAAAGCCCACTTTTCAATATAGTTTCTGAAAGCGAAATCAAAACGCTCGGGGCCCAATATTTGCTCGCGCAGCAATACCAGGCCGGCGCTTGGCTTGCTGTAGAGTAAAGTCCCCGTATTTCTTTCTTTAAGGTTTGCCGGCTGGCTCATAATCAGCTCCAAACCGGGCGCGGTGAAGAAAGCGCCGATTCTGTGCATATCAAACGGCCTGGTGCTTTTGTATTCGCCATTATTAAAGGCAGCGGTTGACAAAGTATTGATGAAGGTATTGAAGCCCTCGTCCATCCAGCCATACAAACGCTCGTTGGAGCCCACGATCATCGGGAACCAGGTATGGCCGAACTCATGGTCGTTAACTCCCCATAAGCTGCCTTTTTTTGCCCTATATCCGCAAAAAACAATGCCCGGGTACTCCATA
>Ga0134126_10004488_pt1 | contig 17457 bp, 18 predicted proteins | sample KB31752_FD_96881 | JGI IMG/M metagenome (GOLD analysis project Ga0134126, IMG submission 96881) | Terrestrial soil microbial communities with excess Nitrogen fertilizer from Kellogg Biological Station, Michigan, USA - KB3-175-2 | ecosystem: Environmental > Terrestrial > Soil > Unclassified ...
CATCGCCAATCAATACCGCGCGCCCCGGCATGCCGGCTGTCATGCCTTGCACCGGAGTGTCGTGGGGTGTCATGCTCGGCCCTGCAGGCGGTGCCCCCTCCACCACTTGCGCCTATTTCCGCTGATCGCGGCGGCCCCGATTCCGGGGTCGGCCGGGTCTGCGGGCGCTCCAGGGGGGAGGTGGCCGCCGGTGCGTACGCCCGTGCCCGCCATACGCAGGGTCATTGTCACAGGCGTCTCGGTGGTAGGCGTCTCGGTCATAAGCGTCCCGCTGCTGATCGCCGGGACGGCCGTCGCGGCCGCGCCCGTGACGGCCAGCGCGGCCATGACCCGGACCATGCCGGGTAGGCCGGCGGCCTCGACGGCCATCAGCGGCCAGCTCTCTGGCGTGGCCGCGACCTCGGCGCGCAACGCCTGGGCCGTCGGTTCCACTCGCTCGGCTCATCCCGGGACCCTGATCATGCACTGGAACGGGACGAGGTGGCGCCGGGTGTCCAGTCCGGGCCCGGCCGGCAGCACGCTTCACGGCGTCGCCGCGACGTCGGGCCGCAACGCGTGGGCGGTCGGCTCCACCGGTACCGGCAAGGCCCTGATCCTGCACTGGAACGGCACGACATGGCGGCGGGTGACCAGCCCCGGCGATGGTCTTTCCGGAGTGGCCGCCACATCGGCCCGCAACGCCTGGGCGGTCGGCTCCACGAGCAGCGCGAAGACCCTGATCGTGCACTGGAACGGCAGGACATGGAAGCGGGTGGCCAGCCCGAGCCCGTCCCGTGCGAGGTTCAGCACGCTCGCCGCCGTGACCGCCACCTCGGCTCACAGCGCCTGGGCGGTCGGTTCCACCAGCGCCGGCACCAGTTTCAAGAGCCTGATCCTGCGGTGGAACGGCCGGGCCTGGAAGCAGGTGCCCAGCCCGAGCGTGAAGTTCGGGAGATTCGGCAATGCCCTGGAAGGCGTGGCCGCCACCTCCGCCGCTAACGCCTGGGCGGTGGGCTGCACCGACGACTGCCCGGTCGGCGGAACCCCCTTGATCGAGCGGTGGAGCGGGACGTCCTGGAAGCAGGTGGCGGCCCCGACAACCCCCTACGCCATCTACAACCTGGCCGGCGTCGCCGCCACCTCGGCCAGCAGCGCCTGGACGGTGGGCAGTGGCGGGCCCGTCACCTCGGAAGCCGCGGCGACTGCGCGCTGGAACGGCCACAGATGGACGCTGAGTCACGGAAGATCCGGTGCTGGGCTGACCGCAGTCGCCGCGGTCTCCGCCACTAACGCCTGGGCCGTCGGCGGCACCGTCAAGGGCCGCACCCTGATCTTGCACTGGAACGGCACCGCCTGGAAGTGATGTGCGGAGCGCCGGGCATGCCCGGCGCTCCGCACGACTCGCGCTCCGCACCACCCCGCCTGTCAGGCGTCTCGGCGGCGGAGTAGCCAGGCGGCCAGGCCCAGCACGGCCACCGTGTAGAGGCAGAACAGGCCGAACCCGGTCCACGGTCCCAGCGCGCCGGCGGGGAGGTGCACCGACGCGAGGCGGGAGCCGACGTTCTCGGGCAGGTAGTTACGGATTTCATCCGAAATATGGCCAGGCAGGAAGCCGACTGCGATGGTCAGCCCGTACAGGACCCCGAACAGGGTGCAGATGGCCCCGGCCGTGTTGCGCAGGACCGCGCCCATGGCCAGGCCGAGCAGCGCGACCGCGGTGAGGAACAGCGCGCTGCCGATGACGGCCCGCGCGACGCCGGGGTGGCCGAGGGTGGTGCTCAGGTGGTGGGGGGCCAGGATCGCCTGGGTGGCGAAGAAGGCGGTGAGCGTGGCCGCCACCGACACCGTCAGCACGGCCAGCACCATGGCGACCGTCTTGCCCCACAGCATCGGCAGGCGCCGGGGCACGGCCGTGAAGGTGAGCTTGATCTGGCCGGTGCCGTACTCGCCGGTGACCAGCAGCACCCCCAGCGCTCCGGCCGTCAGCTCGGCCAGGCCGACCCCGGTCAGGCTGAGACCGGTGGGGTCGAAGGCGGCTATCGCGGCGTGCCCGCGGGGCAGGCTGGACAGCTGGAGCAGTGCGGCTAGCAGGCCGCCGCCGATGACGAGCACGACGGTGGTCAGCAGCAGCCACAGCGTCGAGGGCAGGGAGCGCAGCTTGGTCCACTCGGAGCGGATGACCCGCGGCAGGGTGACGCGCTGGGGCAGACGGTAAGCGGGCACGGCCGGGGCGGCGGACAGGGTGGGCTCGGTCAGCGGGGTCATCGCTGGGCTCCTTCGGTAACGGGGGCGCGGTACTCGACCGCGTCCTGGGTCATGGTGGTGAAGGCCTCCTCCAGCGAGGCCTGCTGGGCAGCGAGCTCGAGCACGGTGATGCCGGCCGCCCTGGCGACGGTGCCGACCTGGTCGGTGCTCAGCCCGGCGACGATCAGCTCGCCGTCGGGACCGGCGGAGACCGTGACGTCCGGTCCGTGCAGGACGGCGGCCAGGGCGCCGGGGTTGGTGGCCCGGACGCGCACGGTGGCGCGGCTGGCGTGGGCGATGAAGTCGGTGATGCTGGTGTCGGCGATCAGCCGCCCGCGGCCGATGACGATCAGGTGCTCCGCGGTCACCGACATCTCGTTCATCAGGTGCGAGGAGACGAAGACCGTCCGGCCCTCGGCGGCCAGGCTGCGCAGCAGGGACCGGACCCAGCGGATGCCCTCGGTGTCGAGGCCGTTGAGCGGCTCGTCGAGGATGATGGTGCGCGGGTCGCCCAGCAGCGCGGTCGCGATGGCCAGCCGCTGCCCCATGCCCAGGGAGAAGCGCCCGGACCGCCGACGCCCGGCCTCGCGCAGGCCCACCGCGTCCATGACCTCGTCAACCCGCGACTTGCGGATGCCGCTGGTCTGCGCGACGGCCAGCAGGTGGTGGTAGGCGCTGCGGGCGGGGTGAGCCGAGCGGGCCTCCAGCAGGGCGCCGACCTCGCGCAGCGGGGCGCTGTAGTCCCGGTACGGCCGCCCGTTGACGGTGGCCGTGCCGCTGGTCGGCGCGTCCAGGCCGAGGATCATCCGCATGGTGGTCGACTTCCCGGCGCCGTTGGGGCCCAGGAAGCCGGTGACGATGCCGGGCTGGACGGTGAAGGTCAGGTCGTCGACGGCGAGCTTGTCGCCGTACCTCTTGGTCAGTCCGCGTACCTCGATCATGGGGTCCTCCATAGCGTGCTGGCTGATGGCGACCACGCTGCCAGCGCCCGGCCGGGCTGTAAGTAGGGCGGCCAGCGGGCCCGGGGTGGGGTTTTCCGCACCCCGGCGGGCGGGCACGCCGCATTTCGCGGCCGGCCGCGGCTGTCTACTGTGGCCATGTGATCTCGAGAGTGGCCGCCGTCGCACGAGCGGCTGTGGCGGCGGCTGTGGCGGCGCTGTGGGCGCCGCGCAGCTGGCGTGCCACGATGCACGCGCTGACCGGCCTGGTGGTCGTGGCCGTCACCGGTGTGCTCCTGGCCCTCTGGATCCTCGACATCGTGACCCTGATCTACGGGTCCGGCGCGGAAGCCGGCCTCAACGCGTTCTACCTGGTCGTCGCGGTGCTCGCCCCGCTGCCGCTGCTGTGGTGGCTGGGCGCGCTCGGCGCCGTGCACCGGGTCCGGTTCCGGACCGGGCTCGGCATCGAGATCCCCGCACCGCCCCGGCCGCCAGGGCGGTGGCCGGCCCGGGTGGTCCGCGCCTGGACCGGCCCGACGGCCTGGCGCCAGCTCGGCTACCTGCTGCTGTCACTGGTCATCGGGCTGTTCGGCGGCATCGCGGTGACGGCCTGCTGGTCGGCGCCGCTCGTCGCGGCCACCTACCCAGGCGGGCTGCCGGGGCGCACGCCGGCGATGCTCGTGCTGGTGACGGCCGTGTTCCTGGCCGCCCCGTGGGTGGCCAGGGCGGTGGCCAGCGTCGACGTGCGGGCGGCCCGCAAGCTGCTCGGCCCGAGCCCGGCCCAGCAGCTGGAGCTGCGGGTGCAGGCGCTGGCCCGCAGCCGGGCCGACGTCGTCGCCGCGGCTGACGCCGAGCGCCGCCGCATCGAGCGCGACCTGCACGACGGCGCTCAGCAGCGGCTAATGTCGCTGGCCATGAACCTGGGCATGGCCCGCACCGCCCTCGGCGACGACGTGCCGCCGGCCGTCAGGAAGGTCATCGAGGAAGCGCATGAGGAGGCGGTCGAGGCGCTGGCCGGGCTGCGCGAGCTCGTCCGCGGCCTGCACCCGGCCGTGCTCAACGACCGGGGCCTCGACGCGGCCCTGTCGGGTGTGGTGGCCCGTGCGCCCCTGCCGGTCCGGCTGCAGGTGGACGTCGCGCCCCGGTGCGCGCCGAGCATCGAGGCCATCGCCTACTTCATGGTCTCCGAGGCCCTGACCAATATCACCCGGCACGCCCGCGCCAGCCGGGCGGAGGTCATCGTCACGCGGGACCGTGACCGGCTGCGCGTGGTGGTGACCGACGACGGATGCGGGGGCGCCTGCCCGGACGGTGACGGCACCGGGCTGCGCGGGCTAGCGCAGCGGGCCGCGGCGGTCGACGGGGTCCTGCACGTGCACAGCCCGGCCGGCGGGCCCACGACGATCACCGCGGAGCTGCCATGCGAGTAGTCATCGCCGAGGACTCGGTGCTACTGCGGGCCGGGCTGACCCGGCTCATCAGCGACGGCGGCTTCGACGTGGTCGCGGCCGTCGGCGACGGGGAGGAACTGCTGCGCGCGGTCGGCGAGCACCGTCCCGGCCTGGTCGTGGTCGACGTGCGGATGCCGCCCACCCACACCGACGAGGGCATCCAGGCCGCTCTCGTCATCCGCCGCCAGTACCCGGACACCGCCGTCATGGTGCTGTCCCAGTACGTCGAGGAGAGCTACGCCCACGACCTGCTGTCGACCCAGACCAGCGCGGTCGGCTACCTGCTCAAGGACCGGGTCGCTCACGTGCCCGACTTCCTGGAGTCACTGCGCCGGGTCGCGACCGGCGGCACCGTCCTGGACCCCGAGGTCGTGGCCCAGCTCGTGGCCCGGCGCCGCAGCGACCCGCTGGACGACCTCACGCCGCGCGAGCAGGAAGTCCTCCGGCTGATGGCCGAGGGGCGGTCCAATACCGGGATCGCCGAGGCGCTGCGGGTAAGCCACAGCGCGGTCGAGAAGTACATCAGCAACATCTTCATGAAGCTCGACCTGCCGCCCACGGCCACCGAGCACCGCCGCGTCCTGGCCGTCCTCAGGTACCTGCGCACCTAAGCCCGGCGCCCCAGGTATCCGGGCGACGTCCCTGGGTGTCCGGGCGGCGTGCCAGCATGGGCACCGTGCCAGAGACGACAGGCGAGGCCTCCGGAGCCAGCCCGGTGACCGCCGGATACCGCTCCTGGCCCGGGCCGGCCAGGGAGATGGCACTGGCCGTTGACGCGGCGGTGTCGGCGGCGCGAGCTGGCGATGCCGCCGCATTCACCGACGCGCTCGACGACCTGGGTCGCATGGACCGGGAGCAGCTCGCGGTCGTGCTGGGCGCCGTGACCAGGGAACTGCTCGAGCGCTCGCATCCCGACGGAGTCGGGTCTGACGACGCCGAGCAGGTGCTGACCAGCTGCTTGAGATCCGCCGCGAGCTGGTACGAGGCGCTCGACGGCGACGCGCTGATCCAGGCGCTCACCGGCACCCTGGGCATCCACGACCCGGACGAGTCGGCGCCGCCGGCGAGCCCGGCCGTCGTGGCTCACGGCCTGCTCCTCATCGCCGATCAGCTCACGACCATGGGCGAGGCCCTGCCGCCGGTCCTGGACCGGGCGCTGCGGGAGCTGATGCGCGCGCAGACCATTGAATTTCCATAACGGGCTGGGCCTGCCGGAGGTCGCCCGCAGGCGACCGGCGGCTCCCGGTGACTCGCACGGCCCGCCCGAGGCTCCGCCCCCGCCGGAATCGCGGTGGTATTCGGTGGCGGACGAGCGGCCGCCGGTGCGGGTGGCGCCGATGCCGGCGATGACGACCAGGATGATCCCGACGGCGGAGACTGCGCCGGGGACCTGGCTGAGCAGGAGCAGTCCGGCCAGCAGCGCGATGGCGGGTTCCAGGCTCATCAGGGTGCCGAAGGCGCTGGCGGTGAGGCGCCGCAGGGCGAGGAACTCGAGGGTGAACGGCACGACCGGATGCACGACGGCCAGGCCCAGCATGATGGCCAGCAGCGGCCAGGTCACCCGGCTCAGGTCAGGCCCGGCGGCCAGCAGGGCGACAATGCCGGCCACCGGCATGGAGATGGCCAGCCCGCTCAGCCCGGTGACGCGGTCGCCAACGTGCTGGGTCAGCATGATGTAGGCCGCCCAGCAGGCCGCGGCGCCCAGGGCGAACGCGGTGCCGACCCGGTCGGCACCGCCGTGCCAGGGCTGGGTCAGCAGCACGACCCCGGCCGCGGCCGGGACCGCCCAGCGACGGCTGCCGCCGGCGGGGCGGCCCAGGGATACCCCGAGCGGGCCCAGGAACTCCAGCGCGCTGGCGGTGCCGAGTGGGATGCGGGCGATGGCCAGCGTGAACAGCAGCGTCAGTGCGGCGGTCACCACCCCGAGCACGCCGCAGGCCAGCAGGTCTGCCCTGGCGAAGTGCCGCAGGCGCGGCCGGACCAGGACCAGCAGGAGCACGCCCGCCCAGCCCAGCCGCAGGCCGGCCACCCCCAGCGGACCGAGCTGGCCGAACAGATGCACCGACACGGCCAGCCCGAGCTGGACGAACGACATGGATGCGATGGCCATCATCGCCCCGCTGCGCGCACCGGCCAAGGTCATGGCACCCAGTACAGTGCAGCTAACCGTTTATGTCCACGTGTTAATGATTGATATTCCGTCCAGCTATCCTGGACAATTGAGGTCGTGGAGACGCGGCGGCTGGAGTTGCTGGTGGAACTGTCCCGGCTGGGCTCCATGCGCGAGGTCGCGGACGTGCTCGGCACCACCACCTCGACGGTGTCGCAGCAGATCGCCGTGCTGGCCCGCGAGATGGGCACACCGCTGATCGAGCCGGCCGGGCGCCGGGTCCGGCTCACGCCGGCGGGCCGCCGGCTGGCCGAGCATGCCGTGACGATTCTGGCCGCGGTCCAGGCCGCGCAACTCGACCTGGGGCCCGAGGCCGAGCCGAGCGGGACTCTGCGCGTGGCCGGATTCGCTACCGCCGTCCGCGCCTACCTGCTGCCGGTGGTCACCGGCCTGACCACCACTCACCCGCGGGTCCGGGTGCTGGTCCGCGAGCACGAGCCCGCCGAGGCGCTGCAGTTGCTGGCCACCGACCAGGTCGACGTGGCGCTGGTCTACGACTACAACCTCGCGCCCGTCGCGACCGACCCCGCCCTGCACAGCACGCCGCTGTGGACCGCGCGTTGGGGCCTGGGGGTGCCCGCCGGCGAAACCGCCCGCGACATGGCCACGCTGCAGGTCTTCGCCCACTTCCGGGACCACGACTGGATCGGCAACTCCCGCAACACCGCGGACGAGGACGTCATCCGCACGCTCGCGGCTATGGCCGGGTTCACTCCTCGCATCACCCATCAGGCCGACAGCCTCGACCTGGTGCAAGACATGATCGTGGCCGGCCTGGGCGTCGGGCTGCTCCCGCTTGGCTACACCATCCACGCGGGGGTCCGGTTCCTGCCGCTCACCGGACCAGACGTCGAGCTGCGGGCCTACGCCGTCACCCGCCACGGGCGTCTGCGCTGGCCTCCGCTCGCCCTGGTCACCGGCCTCCTGCAGCGCGCCAGCCACTAGCTCGGAGCGTGGCCTTCTGATCGGCCTGAGCAACCGGCTATTGACACGTTTATTTGGAAAGTATACGAACTAAATAGCCGTTCGGGGGCAGCCGTTCGGGGGCAGCCGTTCGCGGCCTGGTGCCGCGGGACAGGAGTTGCCAGGCCATGGAGCACGTCACCCGCCGCCGTCTCACCATCCCGGTCGCCCTCGCTGTCTGCGCACTCTCGCTGGTCCTCGCGGTCCCCGCCGCGCACGCCGGGCTCGCCGGGCCCGCCACCATCCACCAGGGCGCCGGCCACCACGGCGCGCTGGCCGCTACCCGGCTCAGCCGCCCCGCTCAGGCCATTCTCGCGGCGCCGGCCGACACCGGCGCCTCCGACCTCGGCAATCTGGGGGCCAGCGGCTGGCAGGTGCAAAGCAGCGCTGTCGCCACCCAGACCGGAGCGCAGATCTCCACGCCCGGCTTCAGCACCGCCGGCTGGCTGCCGGTGGCCAACGACGACGCGGGCGCGCCCGGCACCGAGATCGAGGCCCTGGCCCAGAACGGCCAGTGTCCCGGCGACCCCGCCCTGCAGCCGGTGAACCAGAGCAACAGCGGCCCGAACAGCGTGTTCTTCTCCGCCAACATGAAAAGCTGCTACGGCTCCATGACCGCCATCGGCGCCGACACCGTCCCGGAGTTCGACGTGCCCTGGTGGTGGCGGACTGATTTCACCCCGACCCTGGCCGCCGGCCAGTACGCCACGCTGATCGTCAACGGCGTGATCGGCTCGGCCAACGTGTGGGTGAATGGCCACGAGGTGGCGACCTCGGCCACGGTGACCGGTGCCTACACCCGGTTCACCTTCAACATCACCAGCCTGATCCAGGCCGGCACGAACTCACTGGCTATCGAGGTTAACCCGAATAACCCGAACACCATGTTCACGCTCGACGACGTGGACTGGAACCAGATCCCGCCCGACAACAACACCGGCGTCCAGTTCCCGGTCCAGCTCGCGGTCGACGGCGCGCTGTCCGACGGCAACGCCCACGTGGTCGAGAACAACGCGGCCGACCTGAGCAGCTCGGCCCTGACCGTCAAGACCGACGTCACCAACAACACCGCGGCCGCGCAGTCCGCCACGGTCACCGCGACGATTACGCCCCCCGGCACCGGCACCCCGATCACCGTCACTCAGAACGTGACGGTGCCCGCCAGCACCACTCAGACGATGACGTTCACGCCGGCCCAGTTCCCCGCGCTGACGATCACCAGCCCGCTCCTCTGGTGGCCCTACCAGCTCGGCGCCCAGCCGCTCTACACGCTGGGCACCTCGGTGGCCCAGAACGGCACCGTGCTCGGCTCGACCAGTGAGACCTTCGGCATCAGGACCGTCACGTCCTACCTGACCGGCTCCAACAGCGGCGAGCCGTCCGGCGCCCGAGCCTTCAAGATCAACGGAGTGCCGATCGTGATCCGCGGCGGCGGCTTCTCCCCCAACATCTTCCTGCACTACTCGGCCGTCGACATGGCCAAGCAATTCGCCCTGATGAAGAACATGGGGCTTAACACGATCCGGCTGGAAGGCCACCTCATGCCGGCCGATTTCTACGAGCAGGCGGATGCGGCCGGCATCCTCATCAACGCCGGGTTCCAGTGCTGCGATGCCTGGGAGCTGCAATCCAGCGGCCAGACCACTAGTGCGGATTTCGCGATCATGCAAAATTCCGCGCTGACCATCGGGCGGAACCTTCGCAACCACCCGAGCGTGTTCAGCTTCCAATGGAGTGACCTGGCGCCGACTACCCAGCAGGAGTCGGTCACGCTGACCGCACTCAGTCAGGCCGACTTCACCGACCCCGTCATCTCCTCGGCCGAATACAGCAGCAGCACCCAGCTCGGCGTCTCGGGCGAGAAGGAAGGCCCCTACGACTGGGTGCCACCCAATTACTGGTACGACACCACGCACGTGGACACCAAGGACTCCAGCCAGACCAACGCGGGCGGGTCCTGGGGCTATGACAGCGAGCAGAGCGCCGGCGACACCATCCCGACGCTCGACTCGCTCAACCGGTTCATGTCGGCCAGCGACGAGTCGAACCTGTGGCAGAACTCGAGCTTCAACCAGTACCACGCCAACTACGAGCCGAGCTGCAAGCGCGGCTACAGCTTCGGCACCCTGTGCCACTTCGACGCCGCGCTCGACGCCAGGTACGGCACGCCGACCAGCCTGAGCCAGTACGTCGAAGAGGCGCAGGTCCAGAACTACGAGAACACCAGGGCGCAGTTCGAGGCGTTCATTGACCACTCCGGCAACACACCGTTGCCGTCGACCGGCACCATCTATTGGCAGATGAATAAGGGCTGGCCCAGCCTGCTGTGGGAACTCTACGGAAGCGACGGCGACCAGCCCGGTAGCTACTTCGGCGTGCAGGAGGCCGACCGGACGCTGCACGCCCTGTACGCGCTGGACAACGGCACCGTCACCGTGGACAACCTCGGCGGCGCCGCGCAGTCCGGTCTGTCGGTCGAGTCGAAGGTCTACAACCTGGCCGGCACCGTGCTCAACGACCAGACCGCCAGCAACGTCACGCTGGCCAGCCAGCAGGTGCGCACCAGCGTGCTGACCCCCAAGGTGCCGACCGGTTCGCCGGCCCAGACCTACTTCGTCGAACTGGTGCTACGGCAGAACGGCACCGTGGTCGACCGCAACGTCTACTGGCTGTCCACCCAGGCCGACGCCGTGAACTGGTCCAAGTCGCTGGACCAGCCGCAGGGCGTCATCTCCACCTACGCCAACCTGACCGGGCTGCAGTCCCTGCCCGCCGGGTCCATCTCGGCCACGGCCAGCACGGCTCGGCAGGCCGGGCCCGACGGCGCCGACCTGGCCACCACCGTCACCATCACCAACACCTCGTCCTCGGCGGCCGATTTCTTCCTGCGCGCGGACGTGCGCCGGGGCACCACCGGCGGCCAGGAGCTAGCCGGCGACAACGAGCTCCAGTCGTCGATCTGGCAGGGCAACGCCATCACCCTGTTCCCCGGTGAGTCGCAGACGCTCACCGTGACCTACGACTCCGCCGACCTGCAGGGCGCCACCCCGGTGATCAGCGTGTCCGGCTGGAACGTGCCCAAGATCGACATCGCCGCGCCGGTGCCGTAGCCCGCACCAGTCCGGTAGCCCTCGTAGCCCTCACCAGAGCCGTAGCAAGGAGACGACGTGACATTCCGGTATCGCATCGCGCTCGCGCTGACCGTTACCGCCGCCCTGGCCTGGCCTCTGGCCGGGACCGGGAGCGCGGCGCTGGCCGCCACCTACACCTCGCTGCCCGCGCACGTCTACGCGCCGTACTACGAGACCTACCTGGCCCCGAACACGGCCAGCATCGCCTCGACCGCGCAGGCGTCCGGGGTGAAGTACTTCACGCTGGCCTTTCTCCAGTCCACCGGGAAGGGATCATGCTCCCTGGACTGGAACGGCAACTCGGCCCAGCCGCTGAGCTACTACGCCTCCGACATCGCGGCGCTCCGCGCCGCCGGCGGTGACGTGATCCCGTCCTTCGGCGGCTACAGCGCCGACCAGGGCGGCACCGAGATCGCCGACTCATGCACCAGCGTCAGCCAGATCGCCGCCGACTACGAGTCGGTGATCACCACCCTCGGCGTGACCCGGCTGGACATGGACGTCGAGGCCAAGTCCCTGAGCAACACCGCCGGGATCAACCGCCGCAACCAGGCCATCGCGCTCACCGAGCAGTGGGCCCAAGCCCAGGGCATCCCGCTGCAGATTCAGTACACGATCCCAGTCGAGCAGTACGGACTCGACCCCAACGGCGAGGCCGTGCTCCAGAACGCCGTCGCCGACGGCGCCACGGTCAGCTCGGTCAACATCATGGTGTTCGACTACTACATCGCCGGCGAGGGAACCGTGAACATGGGCCAGGCTGCCATCAACGCGGCCACCAACACCCACACCCAGCTGGCCGGCATCTTCACCAACCTGACCTCGGCCCAGATCTGGAACGCCGAGGGCATGACCCTGCTCCCCGGCATCGACGACTACCCCAAGAAGACCGAGGTGACATCCCTGGCCGACGCTCAGACCATGCTGAGCTTCGCCCAGGCCAACAACATGAACTTCGTGTCCATCTGGGCCATCCAGCGCGACAACGGCGGCTGCGTCGGCACCCGCGACAGCAACACCTGCTCCGGGATCGCCCAGAACACCTGGGACTTCAGCCGCACGCTCGAGCCGTTCACCGGCTGAGCGGGGTGAGAGCGGGACGGTCCCGTGACGTGGGGCCGTCCCGCTCTCAGGGATTGCGGTGCCTCAGGTGTCGGTGGGCATCACCGTCGACACCAAGGGCGGCTTCCTGTACTGCACCGGCACCGTCAGCTTCAAGACGCGCAAGGTGACCGGCGGGACCGGCGCGTTCAAGGGCGCCACCGGAACCATCAAGGGCACCGCCGTCAGCCCCGTCAAGGAAGCGGTCACGATCACCCATCGGACCTGCTGGTGCCTGCGGCGGCCAGCAGGACACCGACGTCCGCGGAGGTCGCTGATGCCGCGGAGAAGTTGAGCATGTCGAACCCGACGGTCTTGCCCTTGCTGCTGGCCGCCGCCGTGCGCCGCCCGCTCCCGCGGCCTGGCGCGGGCTGACGCACGCACCTAACCTGACCACGACCATCCGCTCCTCCCCGATCACGCCGGAACTTTGCCCCGCCACCGGTCTGCATCAACCGCGTGACCGCGCCGAGTACATCGGTCACGACAGTTGTGTGTTGGCAGGCCAGGCGATCGCTGACCGTTAACGTGATCATCGTGTGTCCTGGATCGGAGGACCCCGGCCGGCCCTGGTCAGGGCCGGCTGTGCGAGGCTGTGCGAACATTCCGCCAGGAGCAGGAGGTCTGCATGGCTGACGCTGGGCCCGAGCCGGGCCATGACGAGGACCTGGACCCTGAGCACGCCAGGGACGAGGCGAGGCGCAAGTTCCGCGAGGCGCTGGACCGCAAGCGGGCCAGGGAGGCAGACGCAGATGGCGGCCGCGGAGGCATGGATGCCGGGCAGGTGCCCGGGGCCCATGGCCCGGCTCGGAGTCGGCGCACGTTCCGCCGTAAGAGCGGCTGACCTTCGCCGGTCGTAGCCGCATATGCCGGGACAGGATCGCTGCGAGCAGCCGTCCGTCATTTCGGCCAGTGCAGCAGCGCGCCGCCGGTCGGCAGGATGGCGGGTGCGGTGCTGATGCAGGTATAGGAGCCGGTATCGATGCCCAACGGCGAGTTCATCGAGGTCACCGGGCACGCCCACGGACGAGGAACGCGCGGTGCTGCTGTCCCGCCCGGACTACCCGCAGCTCCCGGCCGGCGGCGAGTCGGCCGACGGCGTGCCCGCGGCGGGCATGCGCGGCGCGGCCGGCCGACTGCGCGAGCGGGCCTACAAGGTGGTCACCGAGAGCGTACCGCTGGAGGAGGCCCGTCCTAACGGCCACCGCAACGGGCGCACCATCGAGGGCGGCAACGGCCACGGGAACGGGCACGCCCCGGCCACTGTGCTGTCCCGGGCGGCCGAGGGTGAGCAGCCCGGCTCGGAGAGCCCGCCGGACCAGGGCGATGAGCACCAACACCCGCAGAGCAATGCTGACAGCGTGATCCGGGGCCCTAGACCGGCCAAGAAGTAATTCGCCGACATCGGACAGAATCGGCCGCTCCTTGCACACCCGCCCGCTTAGGGTCGGCCACGTATCGTCAGGACAAAGTCGGCGATCAGGACGGCGCCTGTCTCGCAGCGACTTCCTGCCAGGTTCGACCGGTGCGTACGCTCACCGGACGCTCGATGACGATGTCCGAGCCCGGCCGCGCGGCGGCGTCCCTCGTCTTGACCAGGATCCACCGGCGCGCGCCGGTGCGGGTAAGGGCGAACCCACCGGTCAGCTTGCTGCCATGCAGCGTGACCGTCAGATGGCCGGGCTCATCGCGGGTGACCTCAGCGGCTCCCTCGTCCCAGATGATCACGGCACCGCTGCCCCGCGACTGCCCCTCGTGCACGCCCTCGAACTCACCGGCCGACAGGCCATGATCCTCGACCGGGACCGCCAGGCGACGAACGGCGGGATCGAGCGAGGGCCCTTTGGGGACTGCCCAGGAACGCAGCACCTGGCCGACCTGGATGCGCAGGTCAAAGTGGAGCGTGGTCGCGTCATGCACCTGGACGACAAACCGCGTGGCCGACACGAGGCGACCCTAGCCTCCCGCCGCCGACGCAGGGACAGGCACGGCCCGATCGAGGTCCATGCACGTCGACTGACCATGCCCGCATCCAAGGCATCCCTGACCATGCCCGCATCCAAGGCATCACAGTTGGCAATGCGATCTGTCGAAGGACGCAGAACCAGCTTCCGCCTCAGCCTACGAACCCGACGGCCATCGGACCCGGCAGACAGCCAGCGACCTGGCACCTCAGCGAGAGCTGGCACCAGGACAGTAAGCAACGACACCGATCCCCGCAGACGCACATCCCCGCCGTTCTGATCGGCATTGGGTGGCTGTGCTTTCGATGCCATGGCTTTTCAGCTCGTTGAGGGCGGAAACATGGCCGTCACGACGTCGGGGGTGCCCTACAGGGCGAGTAGCCGTATACTGAGCCGATCGGTGCACTATCGCTCGACGCGACGTTCTTCGCGCTCTCGGACCCCAAGCGGCGGGGCATTCTTGAGCGCCTGGGCTGCGGCCCTGCGACGCTGAGCCAGCTCGCGGGGCCGTCGGGCCTGACCCTCAACGGGATCAAGAAGCACGTGAGGATCCTGGAGCTCGCCGGGCTCGTCGAGACCGAGAAGGTGGGCCGGGTGCGCGAGTGCCGGCTGGGTCCGGCCACGACGCTCGGTGAGGCGGGCGAGTGGATCGAGGCCCATCGCCGTGCCTGGGAAGGCCGGATGGATCGCTTCGAGCGCTTCGTGGAGGGCGCGGGGTGAGTCGCGAGCTCCGCTACGAGCGCCTGATCCAGGCGTCGCCCGCGCGTGTGTTCGACCTGTTCACGAGCCCGGCGGGCCAGCGCGAGTTCTACGGCAACGACTCGCCGGGCTGGGTGGTCGACTCGCGCTGCGAGCTGCGCGTCGGCGGCGCCTGGGAGATCGTCTTCGGCCCGTCGCCGGGCGAGCTCTACCGGCACCGGCACGTGTTCGAGGCGATCGAGCGCCCCCGCCGCCTGCTGCTGGCCACGACCGAGACCCGCCTCGACGGGTCGAGGCTCGCCTTCAGCACCGAGTTCACGTTCGCACCCCGAGACGGGGCGACCCTGATGACGATGATCCAGTGGGGCTTCCCGTCCGACGAGTTGCGCGAGGAGCACGGCCGCGGTCTGCTGCACGCGTTCGACCGGCTGGAACGGGCGCTGTAGGCCTGAGGAAGGACAATGCATGGCGAAGTCCGTCCTGTACATGTCGATGCGTGAGGCCAAGACGGCCGCCGGCGACCAGGACGTGATGGTGCACGGCGCCGGCCTTGCGCAGTCGCTGCTGCGCGAGGGCCTGCTCGACGCCCTGGAGATCAGCCTGATCCCGGTCGTGCTCGGCGACGGGCGGCGGCTGTTCGGCGCAGACCGCGTCGAACTCGAGCTGACGCGTGTGCTGGACGCGCCCGGCGTCACGCACCTGCGCTACCGGGTGGCGTCATGAGCGGCCGCAGGCTGATCCTGCTGATGTCGGTCTCGATGGACGCCACCGCAGCTGGTCTTCCGGCTCTACACCTAGGCCGAGCATCTGTCTGCTGGCAGATCCACGCCACCTCGGGATGTGACCGACAAGCTCGATCTCCGGGTCGGCAGGCGCTACCGCTACAAGGCTCACTCGTCAATCGCCGCGCAACGCGCTTGGAGTCCGGCGGCGCGCCGGGCCTACTAGCGTCAGGCCGAGCTCGTGGCATCGCTGCAGAAAGGGGCATCCCCCGTCAGCCAGCAGTCCTGCTGTGGTCCGTCCTTGAGAACGCCGGAGCACCGGTGACCGTCCGAGGGTTCGGGATGTTGTTCGACGACCGTCAACCTGACGGGAACAAGACGGAGGAGAGATAGGTCATGCGAGACGTCATTCTGTACATGTCGATGTCACTGGACGGATTCATTGACAGTGACCGTGAGCACCCCGGGATCGCGATCCCCGAGGGCGCCGAGCTCAAGCAGTGGAAGCTCGACCACATCAGCAAGGCCGGTGCCCACCTCATGGGCCGCACGTCATACCAGGAGATGTCGTCGTACTGGCCGCAGTCGGACGACGAGTACGCGGCCCCGATGAACGACATCCCGAAGGTCGTGTTCTCCAAGACACTCAGCGACGCCGAGGCGACCTGGCCCGTTACCCGCGTTGCGCGGGGCGACCTCGCGGCCGAGATCGCGGCGATCAAGGCCGAGCCGGGCCCGGACGTGATCGTGTGGGGCGGTGGACGATTCGCCAGCGCTCTGGCCGCGGCGGACCTGATCGACGAGTACCGCCTGTTGGTCCAGCCGTTGGTGCTGGGCACCGGATGGGCGCTGTTCGGCCAGCTGCCGGACTCCAGGCACCTGAACCTCGTCGAGGCCCTGCCGTTTCCCAGCGGCATCGTGGTGCACGTTTACCGGCCGCAGCACGGCTGAGGAGGGCGGGCACCATGGGCAAGGTAGTGGCGCAGGCGATCATGTCCCTGGACGGGTACGTCGCCAAGCAGGACAACACCATCGGCCGGTTGTTCGACTGGCTGCAAAACGGCGAGGTCGAGATCCCGACCCCCGCCGGCGACTTCGCCGTCCACCTGACCCCGCCGAGCTCGGAACACTGGCAGCGATGGGTGTCCTCGCTCGGCGCACTGGTCTGCGGCCGGACGCTGTTCGACGTGGCCGACGGCTGGCAGGGTCGCCACACGGTGGATGTCCCCGTCGTCGTCGTGACGCATCGGGTCCCCACCGACTGGGTCGAAGCACACCCCGAGGCACCGTTCACGTTCGTGACCGACGGTGTAGCGGCCGCTATCGCTCACGCACAGACGATCGCCGGCGACCGCGTCGTCGCGGTCACCGGTGGCACCATCGCCCGGCAGTGCCTGGAGTTGGGGCTGCTCGACGAGGTGGCTGTCGACCTCGTCCCGGTCGTGATGGGCGAGGGCAGCCGCCCCTTCTTCGGCACGCTCTCGGCTGACGACGTGCCGCTCGGCAACCCGTCGGTCTGCATTCAGGGCGACCGCGTCACCCATCTCGTGTTCCCGGTGCTGCGCTGACCGCCGACGCGCACGCACGGGGATGACGCCCGTCTCGCCCTCGGACTTCATCCCGGTGCTGGTGGAGTGTTCCGTCCGTAGCTCGCTGGCCGATCCTCTGGCGCACCACCGGGCCTGACTGCATCACCTTGGCTTCTCGGCGCCACCCTGGGGTCACCGAACGGCCTAGACTTGGTCGCTCAACGGTCATGACGGTTGAGGGACGGAGATCGGTCAGGTGGCGGAACTTCGCGAGCGGGAAACGAAGTTCGACGTCGCTCCGGAGTGGGTGCTGCCGGACCTGGCCGGGGTCGTCCCGGACGGCGGTCGGGTCGACACCGTCACGCACGACCTGACCAGCGCGTACTTCGACACGGCCGGCCGCGATCTGCTCTCGGCGGGCGTGACGTTGCGGCGCCGCACCGGCGATACCGACAACGGTTGGCATCTGAAGGTGCCCGACGGAGACGCGCGCATCGAGGTGCGCACGGAACTCGACGGGCGGGCCGTGCCGAAGGTGTTGCGCGAGCTGATCGTCGGAGTGCGCA
>Ga0134126_10004489_pt1 | contig 17457 bp, 11 predicted proteins | sample KB31752_FD_96881 | JGI IMG/M metagenome (GOLD analysis project Ga0134126, IMG submission 96881) | Terrestrial soil microbial communities with excess Nitrogen fertilizer from Kellogg Biological Station, Michigan, USA - KB3-175-2 | ecosystem: Environmental > Terrestrial > Soil > Unclassified ...
CGCCAAGGCCTTCTTCGGCATCCATGACGGCAGTTTTGTCACCGTCACCTACACCTTCGACGATGTGGTCAAGACGCTGAATTCCGTGATGCCCTATGACTGGGCGGGTTTCCTCAATGCCCATATCAATTCGCTTCATCCCGCCCCCCCGCTGGACGGCATCACCCGCGGCGGCTACCGGCTGGTCTATACCGACAAGCCGTCGGAGCGGGATTCCTCCAGCGACATGCAAAGGAAGCGCGACAGCTTTGCCTATTCGCTGGGTTTTGTCCTCGACAAGCAAGGCAACATCACCGACGTGACCTGGGGCCTTCCCGCCTTTAAGGCAGGAATTGCGCTCGGCACCCAGATCATCGCCGTGAATGGGGATAGCTACGATGCCGACAATCTCAAGGACGCCATCACGGCGGCCAAGGGCGGAGAGGCACCGATCACGCTTCTGGTCAAGCGCAACGACGCCTATCGCACCATCTCCATCCCCTATCATGATGGGCTGCGCTATCCGCATCTGGAGCGGGTGCCCGGGACGCCGGCGTTGCTGGATGCCTTGATCGCGGCGAAGTAGGCGAAGGGATCAGGCGGCGGCGCGCTCGGGCGAAAGAAAGCCCAACGCGTCGCGCAGCACGTCCATGCCGGCGCCGTCACGCGGCCCGTACTCGCTCAGATGGCGGCGGAAGGCGCGCGCGCCCGGCCGGCCCTGGAACAGGCCCAGCATGTGCCGCGTCATGGCGGCGAGCCGCACGCCGTCCTTGAGCTTGCGCTCTACATAAAGATTGAATTCGGCCAGCGCGGCATCGAGGCCTCGCGGCGCGTCGCCGAAGAAGCGGGCGTCGATGTCGGCCAAAAGCGCCGGGCTCTGATAGGCGGCGCGGCCCAGCATCACCGCGTCCACATGGGTAAGGTGACGTTCCGCTTCGTCGAGCGACTGGATGCCGCCATTGAGGATAATGGTGAGCGCCGGGTTCTCGCGCTTGACGCGATAAACCAGATCGTAATCCAGCGGCGGCACTTCGCGGTTTTCCTTGGGCGAAAGGCCCTGAAGCCAGGCCTTGCGCGCATGGACGGCGAAGCATGTCGCACCGGCGTCCGCCGCGCGCGCGATCAGGGTGCGCAGCGCCAATTCCGGGTCCTGCTCGTCCACGCCGATCCGGCATTTGACGGTGACCGGGAGGGCAACCGCCTTGCGCATCGCCGCCACGCAATCCGCCACCAGCTCCGGCTCTTTCATCAAACAGGCGCCGAAGCGGCCCGATTGCACCCGGTCGGAGGGACACCCCACATTGAGATTGATTTCGTCATAGCCGAAGCCTTCGGCGACGCGCGCCGCTTCCGCCAAGGCTTGCGGCTCCGCGCCGCCCAGTTGCAGCGCCAAGGGATGTTCGCAAGTCTCGAACCCCAACAACCGCTTGCGATCGCCGCGGAGGATCGCATCCGCCGTCACCATTTCGGTATAGAGCAGGGCGCGCCGCGTGAGCGCGCGGTGCAGCACCCGGCAATGGCTGTCGGTCCAGTCCATCATAGGGGCCACGGAAAACAAATGGGTTAAGTTATTCATTTCGATAGTTATTTCGCCTTCTCCGAAATCCGCCCGATCCTGCTCGCCATCGCGCTAAATAACTCTTTTTACCGGCCGATCTACCGTATCCGAAATCGGATTTTGCCAGATAAGCAGCGCTGTGTGCATACGTTTTGCACACGAAATTTGCACACGCCGACTGATAATGCCCTGAGATTATTCCGTTACTTCCGCCCTGTCGGTCCAGCCCGAGATAGGCGCGACAGAAATCGCGCCATAGCGTGTTCCAGCCTTATATTTTGTATGAGTTTATTTCGCGAATAACTTTAGCGGTGAGAGGACCGGCGTTACTCAATTTTCCATTGTGAGTGCGGCCCAGTCATCAATTTTTTCCCTGAGTGTGGTTTACCGCTCATAACAATTAGGTCCAGTTTCGAGTCCTGACTACGCTACGAGGTGCGTGGTTCTGGGCTATCGTGGCAGCGCAAACGCCGTGAGTTCATCAGATGTCACTGGCGCGGCGGCGTCGCCGCCGCCCGCCGCCACCACCGCGACGTACTGCCGTCCGTCATTGCCCAAATAAGTGCTGGGCACTGACTCCGCCGATGCACCCAGCTTCACGGTCCACAATTCCTTGCCGGTTTTGGCGTCGAAGGCGCGGAAGCGCGAATCGTCAGACGCGCCGATGAAAACCAAGCCCGAGGCCGTGGCGATCGAGCCGCCTTCGCCGGGACGGCCGGTATTCTGTTTGTCGGCGGGCAGGCTGTCGGTCACCCCCAGCGGCACGCGCCAAGCGGTATCGCCGGTATTGACGTTGATCGCCACCAATTCGCCCCACGGCGGCTGGTTGCAAAACATACGCGTGGCGGGATCGCGGAAACGGCCGCTGGGCGTCATATCCACATACGGACCGGTGCGGCCACCGCGAAGATTGGTGCCGGCGATCTTGGCGGGATCGATCGGGCCCGATTCCGGATCTTTGACCCCGTTGAATTGGCCCAAATCATTCACATTGAGGAAGAGATAGCCCATCGCCGGATTGAACGAAGCGCCGCCCCAATCGGCGCCACCAATCTCGCTGGGGAAGATCACCCGCACGCGATTATAGGTGGGCGGCGCGAACGGACCGGTGTCGGTCAGCACTTTGTTGTCAGCGATGATCTTACGGCAATTGGCTTCCAGTTCCGGCGTCACGGTGGCGATGTCCGCCATGTTGAAGCCCACGCGCGCCAAGGGGCCCGGTTTGGCCGGAAAGGGTTGGGTGGGTGAAAGCCGCTCGCCCGGCACGTCGCTTTGCGCCACCGGCTTTTCCGTCACGTCATAGATAGGCTCGCCGCTGACGCGGTTGAGCAGGAACAGGAATGAGCTTTTGCCGAACACCGCCACGGCGGGAATGTTCTTGCCGTCTTTTTTTACGTCGATCAACGTGGGCGGAGTTTCCAGGTCGTAATCCCAGATGTCGTGATGCACGGCCTGGAAGTGCCAGAGATATCTCCCGGTATTGGCATCCACCGCGACTAGACTGCTGTCATAGAGATCATTGCCTTGGCGATCGCCGCCGAACAGGTCGCCCGATGGCGCGCCGAACGGCATGTAAACAATGCCTCGCTTGGCATCGACCGTCATGAAGCCCCAGACATTCACGCCGGTGCGCTGAAACGCGCTGTTGCCGGCCCAGGTGCCATAGTTGGGTTCGCCCGGCCGTGGAATCGAATGGAACGTCCAGGCCAGTTTGCCGGTATGGATGTCGAAGGCCTGCACGTCACCCGCGGGGCCGGGGCCGCTGCGTTCGGGCAGGCTCGAGCCGACGATGATGAAATTCTTGTAGACAATGGGCGGCGTGGTGACGCGGATGCCGCCGCCGCCATGCGTGATCTCCGGCGTATCGAGATCGGCGAAACCATCTGCGCCAAATTTCGTGTTCAGAGCGCCCGTCTTGGCGTCCAGCGTGAACATTTTGCCTTCCGAAGTGGGCACGATGATCTGGGCTGGGGTTTGTCTGTCGCCAGGGAAATATTCCACGCCGCGGAAGGCGGGCTGGCCGGATGGGAGCTTGTAAACCCAAACTTCCTTGCCGGTAATGGCATCCAGCGCAACCACTTGGCCGTAAGGCGAGGGGATATACATGATACCGCCGATCACCAGCGGCGTGGCTTCCGTCTGCTGAAATCCACTGGCGGCGCCTTGCGGCTTCAGGTGATAGGTCCAAGCCGGCTGCAGATTGGCGACATTGGCGGGCGTGATCTGGGTCAAGGGAGAAAAGCGCATGCCGCCGGCGTCATGGCCATAGGTGGGCCATTCCTTGGCGTTGCTGCCGGGTTGCGCATCGGCGGCGCCAGTCATGACGGCGGCGCCGGCCAAGAGCGCGAGCATGAGCTTTTTCATTTGGTCCCCGTTCACGTTCCGGAAAATCCCCAAAATTTCGCCGCCAGCCTATATTGTACGAACTAGTTCGTGAAGAGAAATGCTGCGGTTCTCTGTGGAGTTCTAGCGAAGGTCCGGGCCAGCGCCGACCGTTACAGTGAAGCGGGTCAGCTGCTCCTGGGCAGGGGCGAATTTCGGATCGAGTTCGGTGGCCTTCTTGTAGTCGAAATACGCGCCCCTAATGTCGCCCAGATGCTCGCGGGCGATGGCGCGGTTGTAGTAGGCCAATTTCAGCTTATCCCCGTTACTCGAAGCCACAGCTTTTTCCAAGGGTGGCAAAGCGTCCTGATAGCGGCCCATACCGATCAGGCCTGCGCCCCGGTTGAGGTTCGCTGCCGCCAGATCTGGCGCGAGCGAAAGGCTTGCCTCCGCGTCCGCCACGGTACCTGGATAATCCGCCATGCGAAGCCGGATATAGGCGCGGTTGGCGAGAAGGCCCGCCCGCAGGCCACTCTCCGTCGCCGCATCCAACGCCGCGCTACAGGCTTGAATACCTGCTGAATTGTTTGCAGAGGAATTTCTCAAAGTCGCGAGATAGCACTCCCGCGCACTATCCCTATCCATGACCGCAGCGGACGCATGAACCGAGATGCCGATTATGCAAAACCCCGCTAGAAGCAACTGTTCTCTGCTCCACGTTTTGCGCATGAGGTTTAGCTCCCTCAAAAAATCAGCCGTTCAACGCGGCGGCAACAGATGATTGTGCGCTCTGGATTTTGGGCAAGGGAAACCACAAAAGTACTACCGCAATCATCAGCGATGCACCCATCAGCAAAAATGACGATGACGGGGAGCCGGAAATTCCTGTCACCAGTCCGACCAAATAAGAGCCCACAAAACCACCCAAGGCGCCGAGGGCATTGATTACCGCACTGGCCCCGCCAGCGACATTTCGGGGGAGGATGTCGGCGGGGATGGCAAAAAACGGCGCGATCGCGGAAATCAACCCGATTCCGGCAATCGATAAGAGCGCATAAGCCGGCCAGAACCCCATGGCGGGGAAAAAGTATAACGCCAGAAACGATAAGCCGCCGGCCGCAAGGCAAAGCCAGACGATCAGCTTCCGTTCCTGGGTGCGGTCTGCCAGCATCGAAATGACTGGCATCAGTAACGCGGTGGCCAAATAAGGACCTGCTGACAGCCAGCCGATATTCACCACAGTGGCTGAGCCGCTTTGGCGGATGATGGTCGGGAGCCAAAGAATGAAGCCGAACAGGCTGAGACCCCAGAAGAAATACAGAATCGACAACCGGATCACGATCGGGGAGCGGAATGCTTCGCCGTAACTGCGCACCAGCTTCATGCCGCCTTGCTCACTGGCGATCTTAGCCTCGATTGCGTTTCGCTCTGCCGGCGTAAGCCAGGATACCTGTGTGGGCCGGTCCTCGACCAAAAACCACCAAGCAATGCCCCAAAGACTGGCGGGCAGGCCTTCGGCAATGAACATGACGCGCCAACCCCAAAGATGGACCAGATAGCCCGACAGGATGGACATCCACAGGACCGTGACAGGAGTTGCCAGGACGGTGGTGGCGTTCGCGACCGAACGTTCGCCTTTAGAGAACCAGTGATTGATGAAGATCAGCAGAGAAGGAAAAACCGCAGCCTCGACGGTGCCCAATAGAAAGCGCACGATCATCAACGCGGTGACATTGGAAACGAGACCAGTGAGTGTAGAGAAAAATCCCCACAAGATCAGGCAAGCAAAGATCAGTTTCTTGGGACTGTTGCGTTCGGCGTAAATGGCGCCTGGGATCTGGCCTGCAAAATAGCCAAAGAAGAAAAGCGCGCCGATCAAGGCTTCGGTGCTGGCTGAGAGATGAAGGTCGCGTCCGATTCCACCAACGGCAGCAAAGGAGTAATTCACGCGGTCCAGATAAGCGAAACTATAAGTGATGAAGAGCACCGGCGTGATGCGCCACCATCTAGCACGCGAAAGGACCATGCCGCTCATTTGAGGCGCGTTACTTTGAACACGTTATTGGCCGTGTTCAGCTTCAGATCATAGCTTCCCCAAAAGCCTTTCGAAATCTGGACCATATTGCCGCCGGAATGCTTGAACCGGGCGACGCCGTCGTCGGAATCGAGCTGGCGCCATATTTCGCCGTTGTCGAGCACCACGGTGAATTGGCCATGCGGCGAAAAACTGTATTGAGCGACACGCGAGATAAGTTTGCCGCGGGGAGGCGGTGGCGAGGCGGGCGTGCGCGCGACGGTGGAAGGGGCAGGTTGAGCCGGCGCGGCGTTGAATTCCGGCCAGTGGGTAGCCCTGCTTTGGTCGCGCACGGCATCATAGCAAGTCAGGCGCGCGCGCGCGTCGGCGATCGTGCCGCACTGCGCGAAAGCGCGATCGGCTTCGGTCTGGGCCCCCGCCGAAACCGGCAAGACCAGCAGGCACAGCGCGATGCAAAGGCTCCATTTCACCGTGGTTTTCCTCCCACAAACGCTACTCCGCCCAGCCTTGAACCACCCCAACTAGATAGTTCAACGGCAATCCCGGGGTGGGACAAGGGCGAGGGATAACCCTTTAGCACAGCAGTGAATTCTCGGAACTTGATAAGCGGAGCGACAACCTCTTTTTTCCGGCAGCGGCATTTTCCTTCCCGCATTTCAGTTGACGGGCGTCCAAAGTCTGTGTCAAATTTCTACTGTACCATCTAGTTAGTTATAAGTCGGTTCGCGACAATACAGGAATGGTACGGGGAGGCAATTCTGGTCATTCGGCTCATCGAGGATCGTGCGCGCTAATCGCTCGCGCAGCTCGCTGACCGTTTGATCTATTGCACGAAACGCTCAGAGGGGAAGTTCATGGCGAATTTCAATCAGTCCAAAACTTTGGCAGGCCGTTTGCTGCAAGGTTCGGCCATTGTCGGCCTTGCCGCCATGTGGACGACCGCAGCGATGGCGCAAGCCGCGCCGGGGGCCAACGGCAATACCCAGGTCGCTGAGACGGTAGAGACCGTGACGGTCACCGGTACCTCGATTCGCGGCATCGTCGCACCTGTTGGCGATAACGTGATTACAGTGGATCGCGACACGATCGAGGCCACCGGTGCCAACGACGTGCAACAATTGCTTACCACCGTTCCCGCGGTGACCGGCTTCGGCAATCCCGGCCAAGGCGGCTTTGGCAGCGCCGACGGATCGGGCACCAATGCGCCCACCATCCACAGTTTGGGCGCCAGTGCCTCGAACAGCACCCTGATCCTGGTGGATAGCCACCGTATCCCGTTAAGCGGCCTCGCCCACTCACTGGCCGATCCGTCAACGATCCCCGCCATCGCGCTCCAGCGCGTGGAAGTGCTGGCCGATGGCGCCTCCTCGATTTACGGCAGCGATGCGGTCGCCGGCGTCATCAACTTCATCACCCGGCGCAACTATCAGGGGGCGGAAACCGACGTCGAATATGGCGACGGGCTGGAATACAACCAGTTCACCGCCAGCCAGATCATCGGCACACGGTGGGAACACGGCTCCTTCATGGCCGCCTACCAATATGCTTCCAACAGTCAATTGCTGGGGAGTGACCGCTATTTCGTGAGAGACAACCAGACCTTCCGAGGTCTGTCCGATTTAGGCAATTTCGCCAGCGATCCGGCGACGATCGCCTCCACCAGTTCCAGCGCCGTCTATCCGTATCCCTACACGGCGGGAACGGGGATCGCCAACACACAGACCAATGCTCCCTACGGCCAACAGCGTTATGCCGGCCTGTTGCCGTCGGAAAACCGCAATGCGGCACTCGCCTACATCACCGAAGATCTCAATGACTGGCTGACGGTTTCGGCCCAGCTCAACTACTCCAATCGCATCGACAACACGGTGGTGTCGCGCAACGCCGGGGGCGGAGGGGGCACCGGCGTCACCGCCACCGTGTTCGGGCCCGGCAGCGGCAAGGCTGCCAGCCAAATCAATCCCTTCTATGTTCCGGTACCCGGTTCGACCACAGGCGTTGAGACGGTCCGTATTGATTTCAACCCGATTCTCGGCCCGGGTGCCTATACCAAGTCTGGAACGCAAGTGGCTTATGCTGCGCCAGAAGCTGACATCAAGTTGGGCGGCGACTGGCTGCTCCAGATTCAAGGCATGTCAGGGGCCACCTCCGCCTGGTCGCACTCAGTGGGTCAGGTCTGCGCCTCCTGCGCATATCTCGCGCTTAACGGCACCACCAACTCCAGCGGCAATGCGGCAACGCCGTCGCTGCCGGTGGTGCTCGGCACCACCGATCTCACCACCCGCGCGCTTTCGACCACCACGGCGCTCAATGTCTGGGGCGCGCTAGGATCAGCGGCTGCCGGCGGCGCCGATACCAGCGCGGCCGTGCTCAAGCAGCTTACCGACAACAACAGCATCTCACAGACAAATCAGAATATGAACGACGTCAATATTCAGGCGGGTGGAACGCTGTTGAGCGACTGGGCTGGAGATATCAAGACGTCGTTTGGCGCGGAGTACCGTAATTACGGAATTTATCAGTACGCAATTGCGAACAACTCGGCTGGCCCTTCTTCCACAACCTCCAGCAATTTCTCGGCCAAGTTCGGGCGCTCCGTCTACGCTGTCTATGCCGAATTCTTCGTTCCCCTGGTCAGTCCGGAGATGGGCATCCCGTTAGTCCAGGCGATGGATGTGGACGTGTCGGGCCGTTATGACCATTACAATGACGTGGGCGACACGAAGAATCCCAAAATCGGCGTCGACTGGGACATCATCGATGGGCTGAAAGCGCGGGCTTCATACAGCACATCGTTTGTGGCGCCGGCGCTCACCAGCACGGGCGGCATCGCAGGTCTCACGACAGAGTCATCCGTGACCTATGGCAACGGGACCGGCGGCCCTGCCACCGTTCCGGCAGGCTTCTCCAACAATGGCGGCGGCAATTCGACCGGCGTTCCAGCGAGTTTTTGCGCCAATGGCTGCACCATCGGCAACTCGACCACCCAGGGCGTGACGATTGCCGGTCCAGGCGGCGCAACGGTGAAGCCGGAACAGGGCACCACCTATTCGGCAGGCTTTGATTTCGACGCCGGCAAGTTCTGGCACGTCCTCCATGGCTTAAGCGGCAACGTCACCTACTGGCAGGACAAGCTGGTGGGCGCGATCACTTCGCCCGTGATGACCCTGGATACCCAAATCACGGCGCTCAACAAGAACATCATTATTGCGCCGTCTGATGCGGAAATCGCCGCCGCATACAATTCCGGTGTGCGGGTGAGCGCGGTTCCGTCGGGCCCGGTCTACTTCTTGCAACATTATGTCCAGCAAAACGCCTTCAACCTGTGGGCCAACGGCATCGACTTCTCCATCAACTATGCCTTCCAGCCCGCCGACAATTGGGGTTTGTTCAATGTCGGATTTGATGGCAGCGAGAAGCTGAGATTCGACCAGCAGGGCGGCGGCTTCGGCGGGGCCATCGTCAGCAATCTCAACAAGAATGCCAACACCACGTTCAGCTCTTTGGCTTTCCTGGGACGGGGCACGCTGGGCTGGCAGATGGATTCCTTCAGTGCGACTGCCTTCGTGAACTGGGCCCAGTCATACTATCAGCCCACCACCTCGGTGCCGTTCACCGGCTATTATCGCGTGCCGGCCTACGTCACCATGGACATGACCTTGTCCTATGGTCTGCCGGATGGACTCTTTCCGTTCTCGGGCGGGACCCAGCTCTATGTGACCGCGCACGATCTCTTCAACCAGGCGCCGCCGCCTTACAATACCGCTGTGGGTTACGACGCATCCGATGCAAGCCCGTTAGGCCGGCTGGTTCTGTTTGGTCTGCGAAAGAAGTGGTGAGATCATGAACAAGGCAACCAAAGGAAAATTTTCCGGATTTGCGACCGGCGCATCCCTGCTTGCGGTTGCCCTATTTGCCACGCCACTTTGGGGTCAAACGGTTGAGACGCCCATCGCACCCATCCAGACCACCGGCGGCATGCTGGCGGGTAAGGTGCTGGATTCCGGCGTGAAGGCTTGGTTCGGCGTGCCGTTCGCCAAACCGCCAGTGCAGGAGCTTCGTTGGCAGCCGCCTGAACCGATCAATTGGAAGGGTACGTGGAACGCCGACCGCAAGATGCCCGAATGCATGCAGGTGCTGCGGCCGCACAATATCAATCACTATTTTGGGGAAGAGCCGACCAGCGAGAATTGCCTCTATATGAACATCTGGGCGCCAAGCGATTCGCACGCCGGCTCCAATCTGCCGGTGATCGTCTTCATCTATGGCGGCGGCGGCACCATCGGCTCCAGTGGCATCGCACTTTATGGCGGCGAACCGATCGCCAAGACAGGCAAGGCCGTATTCGTGAATTTCAACTACCGGCTTGGCATCCTAGGTTTCATGGCCCATCCCGAGTTGACCCGCGAGCAAGGCGGGCATTCAGGTAACTACGCCTATTTGGACCAGAATGCGGCGCTGCGTTGGATTCACGACAATATCGCCAAGTTCGGCGGTGATCCGCACAAAGTATTGATCACGGGCCAATCCGCGGGTGCGGGTTCGGTAACCGCCCAGATATTCAGCCCACTCTCCAAGGGCCTGTTCTCGGGCGCCATGATGTCCAGCGGCTGCAACTGGGACAATGATCCGCAACCGCTGGCGCAAGGTGAGAGGACAGGGATGGAAGTCCAGCAGCGTTTGGGCGCCGCCAATCTGGATGAAATGCGCCAGGTTCCTGCCGACAAGATTCTCGCTCTTCAAGCCGAATCTCAAGTGGGAAATCACAATCCTGGCATCCGCGCAGGCGCCGTGATGGATGGTTATTTCACGACCGAGACCAAAGCGCAGATGCTGGCGTCGCATGCTGCCAGCGATGTGCCGATCATCGCCAGCTTCAATCATGAGGATCTGGACGCCGGCAGTCCCTTGGTGCGTGCCAAGACGGTGGCGGAATATAAGCAGGTGGCCACACAGCTCTACGGCGACAATGCGGCCCAGTTTCTCAAATTGTTTCCCGTTTCTACCGATGCCGATATCCGCGCCGTAGGAATTGACGCGGCTCGCGATGCCGATCTGGAAGCGCATGCGCGTTCTTGCGCCCGGCTGCAGAGCGAGTTCAACAAATCGGCTGCCTATATCGACACATTCACGCGCGATCCGTCGTTCGAACCGGGCGTGAAGATTGCCGATACGGATCCAGCCACCGCCGGTGCTTACCACACCGCCGACATTCCGCTCTGGTTCGGCACCCTGGATGTGTTCAATATGTTCCGGAAAACGCGAGCCTGGAATAGCTGGGACCGCACATTGTCCGCCGATATGATGGGCTCCTTGATCGCTTTTGCCGACACCGGAAATCCCAATACGGCGGCGGTCAAATGGCCCGCCTGGTCGCCAAAAGATGAGCAGAAGATCATCTTCGGCGACACTATCCATACCGTGAAACTGGACACCGCACGGATGGACTGGCTCAAGGCGCATCCCGCAAAGATTGTCGCGCGTGTCCCTGACAATAGGCCTGGTCCCAGAGACTAGGCTTTTCCCAGCCCCCTTGAACTAAGGCGCCGTCGCGGCGCCTTTTTTTTTATTCGATCCGGTCCCAATCATTCTTCGCGGCGATATCTTTGCCGCCGATCAAAGGTTGGGGGAGTCTTTCGTATCTCGGACGGGCGCGGAAATTCGGGTGCAGGAAAAGCGAAGAGGCGCAACGATACCAGCGCAGCGGGCGAAAGTCAGGAAAATCCACCTGAATCAGATCGGCATCGCGCAACATGGCGGTGGTGTTGGGATACCAATCGGCATTGTCCAGCAGAATAAAGCCGCCGTCTTTCAAGATGCTCACCGCCGCCTTGGCACAGCGATAGCGACTGGCGCTCGCGTCCACAATAATAGCGTCGAAACGCCGGCCGAGCGCTGCCATATCCTGCGCGATCTGTTCGGCACCGGTCGCGCGCACATCGACGTTGGGCAAAGCATGCGATTTCAATATGCGCGCCCATTCGGGATCCGTTTCCAGGGTGATGACGGACTTGACTCGCTGGCTCCAGAATTCGGTCGAATGGCCGCCGCCCAGCTCCAGAAGGTCGAAGCCGGCCAGGTCTAGCCCCATCAGATATTCGACCAGCGCATAGGACATCATGGGGATGATGCGCCCGTCACCCAATGCGCAGACGCCGCTCTCGATGGTTTTGCGAAAACCCAGGCCATTGGCGAGAATATTTGTGACAGACGCTTCAAAAAGCCCGGTCTCCGGCATTTCAATGCTTTCGAGCCGATTGCGGGTCTCGGCGGCGGAATTTTCCGGGGACACGGATTTCCAGAACATGGGCGGCTCCAGTCAGTCAGATTTCCGGGGATGGCACCGCATCGAAGGCGATGGTCATGCGGGTTTCATCGGAATGAAAAGGTACGGTGCCATGCCACAGATAAGAGGGAAAAAGCACCAATCGTCCAGGCTTGGGCTGTACCAGCCGTCGCACGGCGTCACGAAAACCCAGGTCGGCAGAGGGTTCGCCGAATTTTAGCCAGCCCTGATGGCTGTTGGTATCGGCGGCAATCCGGGGAACGTCCACATAATAGACGGAACTGATCCAGCCATTGTGGATGTGATTCATGTGATGGCCACCGCCGCCCATACGCGACGACCAGGAGCCGGAAAAACGAAACGCACCAGATTGGCGACGGGACAGAAAGGGATGATCGGAACTTTCCGTCATCGCGCCGATATAGCGCCCAATGGCTTCCGTAATGCGCTGCTTGAGCAAATCGCGCAGGGGATGATGCAGCTCGAATATATCCTCGACAGTGCGCGTGCCGCCGCGCAGGGTCTGGCTGAAGAATTCTTTGCTGTGTCCATGTAGCTCGTCGAGATGCACACGCAGGGCATCGTGGAAAGAGGCGATGCTGTCATATCCGCTGGGTGGCTCCAGATCGAAAATCTGCACAAAGCTGTCATAGCGGTTCAGCGCGTCTTCGCGTTCGTCTCCTTCGGCTCGATAACACAGGCCGAGCACCGCCAATGCCGCCTGCTGCGTTGGCGCCGCGGCGATGGCGCGCTCTGCAAGTGTGAGTGCTTTGCCGGTATCACCCACGCGCAGGAGGGTGTAGGCGAAAGCGGTATCGAAGTCGGCGTCGTTCGAAAAAATCTCTTGGGCGGCTTCAAGGCCTTTGAGCGCACTGTCGGATTCCCCAACAGCGCTCAAAGCGCGCGCCAGCCCAATATGCGCGGCCAGGTGATCGGGCTTCAGCCACAAAGCGCGGCGATAACACTCAGCTGCTTCCGCCGGCCGGTCCATCAACAGGAGCTGATCCCCTTTTGCCGCGTGCGGCACTGGAGACGACGGATGGGCGCGTCCCGCCTCGTCATAGGAGCGTAGCATCTCGCCAGTTTGGCCGGAGCGATGCAGCAATTCGTTGAGCAGGAGATGGGTCTTGAGGTCCAGCGGGTCGTTTGCCAGCACGCGGCGATAGGCATCAGCCGCGCGCACGGGCTGATTCAGATAGTCCAGCACCCGCGCGCGATTTCTCGCGGCGCCGGGATGGTTCGGCACCAACGCGACGGCACGTTCGAAATGGGGGAGGGACTCGGCGAAGCGGCGCTCCGACATTTTGGCAATTCCCAGATTGTTCTCAATCTCGGCGATCAAGTCCGATGTGGCGGTGAGCTTCAGGGCGGTGGCAAGAATTTTTTCCGCTTGGGCGTGTTCGCCCAACTCATTGAGCACGGCGCCCAAACCAGACGCCGCTTCCGCGGGTTGAGGCGCGCGGGCCATGATACGCTGGTAGATCGCTTTCGCTTCTTCGAGTTCTCCAAGAGATCGCAGTGACGCGGCAAGGGCCAGTTCGGCGTCCTGGTAAGCGGGCCGCGCCAGCAGGGCCTTTCGATAACTTGTGACCGCACCTGCATGATCGCCCTGGTCGCGCAAAGCATTTCCCAGGTAATAGAGCGTGGCAGGCTGGTCGGGCTGCCGGGTCACGATTTTGCGAAACATGATTTCGGCGTCTTTGGGCCGCTTTTGGCGGAGCCGCACTACACCCATAAGCATTTGGGCTTGCGGCACGTCCGACCCACCATCCAGAACCATCCGCAGCGATGCTTCGGCCCCAACGATCTCGTCATCGTTGAGTCGTGTAACGGCCTCGGACAGCAATTTTGCGATGTCGAGATCAGGCATGGGTCAAGGATAGCGCCTCGCGAGGCCTGCCGACAGATAGAGACGCCTAAGCGGTTACTGACAGAAAGGCTCCGCGCCCATCACGCTTTTGATGCCGCCCAAGATCAGCTTCTGGAATTCCTGCGATCCCGGAAATTCCCGGTCGCTCGATGCGAAATCACCGGCATCGTGTCCGAGCGTGGTGAGCCATGCTTTACCGCCATCATAATATTGGCACCAGGCAACGGGATGGAAATCGCCATGCCCCGGGTCACGTCCTACCACCGATTGGTCCTGGGGCACGAAGCCTTGCGGAACGATATCGGTGCTTAGCCGGCGAGGGCCGCCAGCCGGACGCCGGGGCGCGCCATACGTCGTCTCGTCCACAGTGGCCAGGAAACGCACATGAGTTGGGAAAGGGATGAGGTTGTACCATTCGTCAGTGAAGGCCCACCGCGCCGGCAATCCCTTGGTGGATGTGTCGTTAGCATCTCGGATCACCACCTGGGCGCCGCGCTCGGGGCCGTGATCGTAGTAATTGGCGCCGCCCAAGAGGCCCTCGTAATATGGCCAATTATACATGGTGCCAAAGGCATTATGGATGCCCACGAAGCCGCCGCCCGCACGCATATATTGGCGCAATGCCGTCTTGGCATTGTCGTCCAACGCGTCACGCGAAGTGGAATAGAAGATCACGGCGTTGTAGCGGCTGAGGCCCAACATGACTTTGTTGTCCTCGGTATAGTCCAGCTTGATATCGCTGGCGGCCATCAACTTCAGCATCTGGTGCTGCACCACATTGCTGTCGTCCAGCGGAGGATTGAGTCCGTCGCCCAGCGGCTTGCCCAGATCTTCATGCCTGGGGCCTGCCGTGTGCGTGTAGAGAAGAACGTGGTATTCCGTGGTCTTCGCCCGCGGCCAATCATGGAAGCATTTGGTATCGGTGCCGCGACAAACGCCGTAATCCATGTCGCCCAGATTTTGATTGATGGCGCCACCGGGCACGTCGGTCTGTGCCATGCTGGAATTGAGCGGCAAGAGCAGGGCCAGCACACCCATCCCGGCAAACGTGGTTTTGATAACGGCCTTCATGTCATTCCCCGCTGCTTATAGCTGACACCAATTTGGCAGATTTCGTAAGGCGGGTGAAGATTGACACTAACTGGTTAGTACGTTCTATTTTTCATTGGCAGAGCGGGCGTTTTCGATAAAGTCGAAACGGGGAAAGATGCCAAAAAGCTCTCGAATAATTGGCAGGCGCTTTCTTGTAAGTAACTGAAAAACAAAGAATATTTGTATAAGCCGAAAAGTTCCTTCCGCGAGTGCACTTGAGAAAAGTCCGCCAGTAATATACTAACTAGTACATTCAAGAGTGCCCGGCTTTTCCTGGCACCGGTCGGCAACCGGCGCATCCGTTCGGGATAAAGTCTATGCCGGGTCTGGGAGGGGAAAGAAGGATGCTGGGGGCATCGAATAAAGCCGGCTTGAGCCGGTATGCATCACCGGTCGCGAAGTCCTTCGCGCCGAAGCCAAGTCATAACCGAAATCCGATCAGACGTTCTTAAGAGGCACTTTAATGGCACCGCGATCGCTCACTGAAGAGGAAAAACGGATTGTCCAGACGCTGGTTGCCCGGGCGCGGACGGCTTTGAACGAAATTGCACAATACGACCAGGCGAAGGTCGATCGCTTGATCCAGGCCGTCGGCTGGGCTCTTTCCAACGAAAAGACCTTCACCAGGTTGAGCAACATGGGCGTAGACGAAAGCGGCCTCGGCGACCGCGCCGGGCGCCCCAGCAAACGCTTCAAGCTGCACGGAATCTTGCGCGATGCGTTACGCGCGAAATCCATGGGGATTGTCGAAGAGGATCACGCCAAAGGCCTCGTGAAGTATGCCAAGCCGGTTGGCGTAATCGCCAGCCTGGTGCCAGTGACCAACGCCGGACATACCGAAGTCGGCAACGGCATTTATTCCCTAAAATGCAAGAACGCCATCATCTTCGCGCCCCACCCGGCGGCAAAGAAAACCAGCATTGAATGCGTGCGTCTGATGCGCGAGGCGGTGAAGAAGCTTGGCTGTCCCGAGGACGTGTTCCAGGTCATCGAGAAACCGTCGATACCTTTGGCCCAGGAATTGATGGCGCAATGCGACTTGACGATCGCCACCGGCGGCCAGCAAATGGTGCGTGCGGCCTATTCGTCCGGGAAGCCTGCCTATGGCGTCGGCGCCGGCAACGCCACGATGGTGATCGATGAAACCGCGGATATCGAGATCGCCGCAAAAAATACCCGCATATCCAAAACCTCGGATAATGGCTCCGGTTGCTCCGCCGACGGCAATCTGCTGGTGGACGCGCGCATCTATGACAAGTTTCTAGGGGCGCTGCAGAAAGAGGGCGGATATCTGGTCACGCCGCAGGAAAAGCAATTGCTGCAGAAGGCAATGTGGGACGAGGAACGCCACCGGACCTCAAATACCATCGCCCGTCCCGCCAAAGTCATCGCCGAGATCGCCGGGTTCACGATTCCGGATGGCAAAAGCTTTCTCATCGTGCCGGAAACGCATATCGGGAAAGAGTACCTCTTCTCTTCCGAGAAATTGTCGCCAGTTCTCTCGATCATCAAATATGATGGTTTTGACGAGGCTCTGAAAAAAGTCACGCAAATCTACGAGGTTGGCGGGCGGGGCCATTCCTGCGGCATCTATTCCCATGACGATGATCACATTCATCGTCTCGCGCTGACGGCGCCTGTCAGCCGGATGATGGTGCGTCAACCGCAATCCAAGGCGAACGCCGGGGCGTGGAACAATGGCATGCCGATGACATCGTCGATGGGTTGCGGCATCTGGGGCGGCAACATCACCAACGAGAACGTCAACGTGAAACACTATATGCAGTTGACCTGGGTCAGCCGTCCGATCCCGGAAGATCGCCCCTCTGAGCAGGAATTGTTCGGCGAGTTCTATAATACTGAAACGCCGTGATCAGATGCGGGAAGGCGGGGGCTAGGGGCGAAGTATGAGCGAGAAGACGCCCGAGGAATTGCTGGCGGAAGCCAAAGCTTGGTGGACCACCGACATCATCGATATCCATCCCGGCAAGATCGGGGTGCGCGGTTATGCCATCCAAGATCTGATCGGAAAGGTCAGCTTTCCGCAGATGATCTGGCTGATGCTGCGGGGTGATCTGCCCACGCCCGCGCAGGCGAAATTGTTGGAAGCAGCGCTGGTAGCGTCGGTGGATCACGGCCCGCACGCGCCCTCGATCGCGATTGCCCGCATCGCCGCCACTACTGGCATCGACCTTAATAACGTAATGGCGTCGGCGGTGAATGTGCTGGGTGATGTGCATGGCGGTGCAGGCCAGCAATGCATGGAGCTTTACGAAGAGATCGCCGCAGCTTCCAAAAGCGGAAGCGATCTCAAA
>Ga0134126_10004490_pt1 | contig 17449 bp, 14 predicted proteins | sample KB31752_FD_96881 | JGI IMG/M metagenome (GOLD analysis project Ga0134126, IMG submission 96881) | Terrestrial soil microbial communities with excess Nitrogen fertilizer from Kellogg Biological Station, Michigan, USA - KB3-175-2 | ecosystem: Environmental > Terrestrial > Soil > Unclassified ...
TCGGGCGGCGATGCACAAACTCCGCAAATCCTTCAGCCGGCCGGCCGCCGACGCGCTGCGTTGGACTGTCAGAAGTGATCAACTCCGGATGTTGCGCTTCCAGTTTGCGCAGCTTCTCAATGAGCGCGTCATATTCTTCATCGGAAATTTCGGGATTGTCTTCGAGGTAGTAGAGGTCTTCGTGGCGACGAATCTCGTCGCGCAGAGTGTTGATTTGTTTCTGGATTGATTGCTTTGCCAAACCCGCGTGGCACAGACTTCAGTCTGTGATTCCTTACCGGTCACAGACTGAAGTCTGTGCCACTATACTTCTCGATACAACAAATACTTTGGCCGCTTGTCATCACGTTCAAAGGCGCGGCATATGAGTCCCGCCGAGAAAGCGCGCACGAATTCTTCCCGAATTCTCAAGGCCTCGGCTTTTGCTGCGGCCGGATTAGACTTCAACAAGCCGGCGAAGTCATTCGGAATTTCGATCACGCCTGCCGGCTCACCCACTGACACCTCGCGGCGTTCAGCCAAAGCGGCAACGCGCGGCGACTTCAATTCCCAGGATGCGAACAACCGATCGCTGTCCATTCCCAATGGTCCCGCGGCGCGTTCCGCCGGGTTGGTCCCATAGTCAGTCCCGTAAAAATTAACCGCATACGATCGCACGATCACCCCTAAACGATTCAAATTGAAGTGCGCGTTGCGCGCCCGCACCGGTTCGAATGTCCACTTGATGAAATCGCGTCCTTCGGACAAAGCACGCGCGCGTTGCGCCCACTTGAGCTGCGCCCCCACGCCCTGGTTTTGCACGTCGGCGGCCACGGCCATCATGTGCGAGTAGCCAAAGATCTCGTGTCCGCGCACCGCGGCCAGATGATGAACAAATCCCACCAGCCGGCTGCCCACGAACGCTCCCAGCGTCCACCCGCCCGCCTGCTCTGAGACGATCAGGTGACGGCGCGGCGAAATCTCCAAATCGGGCAAACCAAACACATCGCGCTGCAGATGGACACACGCGTCATACTCTTCGATGGTTCTTACCTGACGGATTTCTAATGACTCAGCCACGGCCGCCGCAAAACTTTTTGTTGAGGTCGATTAACGACGGCATCATATCACGGCTGTTTGGACGGATTTGAGGAGACTAAGCGTGGGCCCGAAGCGGAAAATCGATCCGCAGTTCGGCGCCTGACTCGACGTTGCGCGCACTAAGCGTGCCGCCAAGTAATTCCAAAGACTGGCGCGCAATCGAAAGCCCGAGTTCTCCGGTGCCCGAATTGTCTTCGGACCCGATGATCCCGATGCGAGACGGATCCGGAATTGGATCACCAGCGTCGCGGACGATAACAGCCACGCCTGCAGACGCACTCTCAACATTGATTCCGATCGTCGCGCCCTCAGGACTTCGATAGATTGCGTAGCCGATAACGTTGTAGAGCACCTGGCGCACGCGGGCTGCGTCAGAAATCATGACCGGCAAATCCTCGGCGGGCTCGAATTCCAGTTCGAGACGCTTTTTCTCAGCGCCGCGACTCAGCGCAGGCAAAACATCAAGAATAGTTTCGGCCATCGCGATCTTTTCTGACGACAACTGCGTTTGTCCCGACTCGAGTCGCGCCAGATCCGACAACTGACTGAGGCTGACCTGAAGTTGTTGCGCCGAACTTTGAATTCGTTCACAGAAGCCGCGCTGGGCGCTGGTGAGCTTCTCCTGACTGAGCATTATTTCTGAAAACCCGAGAATCGAAGTCAGCGGCGTGCGCAGCTCATGCGCGAGCCGCGAAAGAAAAATGGAGCGATATTGGCTGCTGCGGCGCAGCTCCTCAATTTCCTTTTGCAAGGATTCAGCCACTTCTGGTGAAGAAGTACTCACGTCGATATTTTTAGGGGGGAACCAGAAAACTAACAAAAAGTCTTGTGTTACTCAACTGAGCAACCAACCGCGTAGCGGTTGCAGGTATTAGGCACGGGTAAGCGACCGCAGGTCGCGCCACCCTGGCTGTACCAGCTCACGGATGAAGCACGACCACCGGCTTCCATTGATTCAGGAAAGCCACCAGGTCCTTCTTCATCATCTTGCGCGACGCTTCGAACTCGCCCTTGGTGCTGCTATAGATAACGTGACCGCTGCCGTTAAGCAGCACCACTGTCGGCACTCCAGAGTCCAGCGTCGTCTCGTACTTCGTCACCAGATCGAGATTCTTGTTGGCTTCTCCGATGTCGACATGCACGACTAAAAAACCCTCGCTGACGATTCTTCCGGCCTCGCCCTCGTGCAATCCCTGATCGAGCACATGACAGTCGTAGCACCAGTTGCCCCCGAAGACGAGCATGACACGCTTGTTTTCATTTGCCGCGATTTTGAGTGCGTCTTCAATTTCCTTCTTTGCGTCGGCATTGGCTGGATATAGATCGGTTTTCACGGCGACGGGCTTAAGCACACCCTCATCTGCAATCGGTCGTTGCGCCAGACAAATCGCCGCCGAGAACAACGCGATCGCTATCGCTAGTCCAAATTTCATCTGAAATCGTCTCCCCGACTGGAGCGCAAGCGTCCTCGCTTGCAGTTTCAAGACTTCTACAACCGAGACGGTTGCGCTCCAGTCATTTCCATCGCTCACAGTCGGGCTACTGCCCTTGCTAATTCGGCCGGCGCTGGCCCTCAATAAATTCCTTGTATTGCGCCTTTAAATCAGGATTGAGTTTGAAAGCCTGATCGAAGTCCCGCGCCGCATCGGCCTTCTTGCCCAACAGCATCTCGACAACGCCACGATTCGCGAGTGCTTCGGCATTCTTCGGTTCGAGTTCGATTACTTTGGAATAATCCGCCAACGCGCCGTTCAAATCTTTCGCCTCCTGCCGCGTGGCCGCCCGCGAATAGTAAATCGTCCAGTCGTCCGGCTTCAGTTTAATCGCCGCAGTGAAATCCGCCACCGCGGCGTCCCGATTACGCTTTGCCTGCTGCACCAAACCGCGATTGACGTATGCATCAGTGAACTCAGGGCGTAAGGCAATCGCGGCTGAATCATCTTTGAGCGCATCGTCAAGTTCGTTCTTCAGGTGATGGGCAGCGCCGCGATTGTAGAACGCCTCGGCATATTTTGGATTTTGTTCGATCGCTTTGGTGTAGTCAGCAATCGCGCCGTCGATATCCCCCTTTGCCTGGCGCGCATTCGCGCGATTGTTGTAAGCCACAGCCGAGCCGGGCTGAATTTCGATGGCCTTAGAAAAATCCGCAATCGCGTGATCGTAATCAGCCAGTGTTAGATAGGCGACGCCGCGATTGAAATACACGTCGGGATCGCCGGCTTGAATTTCGATCGCTTTCGAGTAGTCGGCGATCGCTCCGTTCCAATCGTTCTTGGCTGCGAGGGCGTTCGCCCGATTGTAATAAAGCGCGGCAAGTAGCGGCCGCTGCCCACCGCGACTTATTCCCGCAGTGAAGTCTGCGATGGCGCCATCAACATCGCCCTGGTTCTGCCGCTGCAGACCACGATTGTTGAATTGCTCCGCAGTGCGGGGCTCCTGCGCGATGACGACCACGCTCAGTAGCAACAACAAACCAATTGTGGAAGTTCGCTTCATCATTCAGTCATGACTAATTGTCTCTGTGCCTCAGTAGGGACTCGGTGTCTCGGTGGTGAGCAACGCGCGGCGCTATTCAACCACTGAGGCACGGATCTTCACAAAGACACGGAGAAAAACTGCACACAGTAGTCGATCTAAGCTTCACTGAATTCGCGTACGCCGAATAGTTATGTAAAATGTTTCGACATTTCGCAAGTCAAAGCAGCTACAGCGGGTGACGCGCAAGTCGTTAGATGCCAAAACGCACTGACATCCACAAGATTCTGATCATTGGTTCCGGCCCAATAGTCATCGGCCAGGCGTGTGAGTTTGATTACTCCGGCACGCAAGCGTGCAAGGCTTTGCGGCAGGAAGGCTATCAAGTCGTCCTCGTCAACTCGAATCCCGCGACCATAATGACTGACCCGGTGATGGCCGACAGCACTTACATCGAACCGCTCACCGTCGCATCAGTCGCCGCCATTATTAAAAAGGAGAAGCCCGACGCGCTGCTGCCGACTGTCGGCGGACAGACGGCGCTGAATCTGGCGATCGCTTTGGATGATGCCGGCGTGCTCGAAGAGAACGGCGTCGAAATGATCGGCGCCAAGCGACAGGCCATCAAGGTTGCCGAAGATCGCATGTTGTTCAAAGAAGCGATGGACGAAGCGGGTCTGCAGATGCCGCGCGGTGGCTTTGCGAAATCATGGGCTGAAGCTGAAGCCATCGTCAAAATCACCGACTATCCGGCGATTATTCGGCCGTCATTCACGCTCGGCGGCACGGGTGGCGGCATTGCGTTCAATCCGGAAGAGTTCGAAGAGATCGTGCGCTCCGGACTCGCCGCTTCGCCGATTCAGGAAGTGCTGATCGAGGAATCGATTCTCGGTTGGAAAGAGTTCGAGCTGGAAGTGATGCGCGACCTCGCCGACAACGTCGTCATCATTTGCTCGATCGAGAACTTCGATCCGATGGGCGTGCATACCGGCGATTCGATAACCGTGGCGCCGGCGCAGACGCTTACTGACCGCGAATACCAGACGCTGCGCGACATGTCGATCAAAATCATTCGCAAGGTCGGCGTTGAGACCGGCGGCTCGAACATTCAGTTTGCCGTGAGTCCCGAGAACGGCGAGATTCGCGTGATTGAAATGAATCCGCGGGTGTCGCGCTCGTCAGCGCTGGCTTCGAAAGCTACCGGATTTCCGATCGCGAAGATCGCGGCCAAACTGGCGGTCGGTTATACGCTGGACGAAATTCCGAACGACATCACCAGGAAGACACCGGCATCATTTGAACCGACTATCGATTACGTCGTTACGAAAATCCCCAAATGGAATTTCGAAAAGTTTCAGGAAGCCGAAGACGTGCTGGGCACGCAGATGAAATCAGTGGGCGAAGTCATGGCGATTGGGCGCACCTTCAAGGAGTCTCTGTTCAAAGGGCTGCGTTCGCTGGAAGCTGTGAAGCCTTTGCGTCTCGAAGATGTTCCCAACGACGAGTTGCAGAGAAAGCTGGCGCGACCAAATTCGCAACGCTTCTCGTACATCACCTACGCGCTGGAACACGGCTGGTCGATTGATGAAATCTATCGACTCTCCCGAATCGATCCCTGGTTTCTCGATCAGCTGCAGCAGGTGATGGAGATACAGCGGAAGGTGGAGGGCATCGTGTCGGTACCGGGAGTGGTAGCGACCGGGTCGAGCGATCCGGCGTTATCTGCTGATCCCGTCGCTACCGCTCCGGGTACTGACAGAACACTCGAGAACATTCCTCTTGATCTCCTCCGCTCTTTCAAAGAAGCAGCGCTCTCGGATCGTCGGCTCGCTTATCTAACCAAACGCAGCGAAGACGAGGTGCGCGCCTATCGCAAGTCGCTCGGACTTGTTCCCGTCTACAAACGTGTCGATACCTGCGGCGCGGAGTTCGAGTCGCACACGCCATACCTCTATTCGACTTACGAAGAAGAGGACGAGGCGCAACCCACCGACAAGCGGAAGATCATGATCCTCGGGTCCGGCCCGAACCGCATCGGTCAGGGCATCGAGTTCGATTATTGCTGCGTGCACGCCTCGTACGCGCTGCACGAAGCCGGCTATGAAACGATCATGGTCAACTGCAATCCCGAGACCGTTTCGACCGATTACGACACATCTGATCGGCTGTACTTTGAGCCGCTCACTTTCGAAGACGTGATGAACATCGTCGATGTCGAGAAGCCAACCGGCGTGATCGTGCAGTTCGGCGGCCAGACGCCTTTGAATCTCGCCATGCGTCTGCACGAAGCCGGCGTGCCCATCATTGGCACGTCGCCTGATTCGATTGATCTCGCCGAGGACCGAAAGCGCTTTGGCGCGCTGCTACGCGAACTCGGAATTCCGCAACCGGAAAACGGCACCGCGACCTCGATTGAAGAAGCACGCGAAATCGCACAGCGCATTGGTTATCCGGTGCTCGTGCGACCAAGCTATGTGCTCGGAGGCCGCGCGATGGCGATCGTTTACGACGAGGAGACTCTCGATCGTTACATGCGTACGGCTGTTGATTTCTCGCATGAGCGGCCCGTGTTGATCGACAAGTTTCTCGAGCAGGCCGCCGAGTTCGACGTCGACGCACTGGCCGATGAAACCGCCTGCGTCATCGCCGGCATTCAGGAACACATCGAAGAAGCCGGCATCCACTCGGGCGATTCCTCGTGCGTGCTGCCGCCGGTGCGCATTGCCGAAGAACATCTCGAGACCATGCGTCATTACACGCGCAGGCTCGCTACGGCGTTGTCCGTCAAAGGCTTGATGAATATTCAGTTCGCGATCCAGCACGACCGCGTCTACGTCCTCGAAGTGAATCCGCGCGCATCGCGCACTGTACCGTTTGTCTCGAAGGCCACGGGCGTACCGCTCGCGCGCATTGGCGCGCTGGTAATGTCCGGACAGAAGTTGAAAGAGTTTGACCTATCTCCTGACTTGACCGTCGATCGCTACTACGTAAAGTCGCCGGTGTTTCCTTTCGCAAAGTTTCCCGGCGTCGATCCGATTCTGGGTCCGGAGATGCATTCGACCGGTGAAGTGATGGGCATTGGTGAAACATTCGGCGAAGCTTACGGCAAAGCGATGACCGCGACGGGATTGCGTCTGCCTGAGCGCGGCACAGCTTTTATCAGCGTCAACGAATTGGACAAAGGACCGGCAGTGTTGCTGTCGCGCAAGCTAAAGCGTTTGGGATTCGACATCATCGCCACGCTTGGCACGGCCGATCGCCTCCGCGAAGTCGGCCTGGAAGCTGAAAACGTTTTCAAGGTAAACGAAGGCCGGCCGAACATCGTCGACTACATCAAAAAAGGCGAAATCGCGCTGATCATCAACACGCCGCTGGGCCGCGTTTCGCACTATGACGAACAAGCGATCCGTCGCGCCGCGTTGCAATACAACGTGCCCTGCGTGACGACCATGACCGGCGCGCACGCTCTGGTGGAAGCGCTCGGATCGAGTGCAGCGCGCGGCGAAGTCAACGTGCATGCGTTGCAGGAGCTGCATGCGGTAAGCGCTGGCGCGCGGTGAACGAGCTAAGAGCAAAGGGCTAAGGACAAAGTGCTAAGGGCTAGGGGCTAAGGGCAAAGTGCTAAGGGCTAAGGGCTAGGGGCCAAGAGCTAAGAGCTAGAGCCTTAGTTTCTTTTCACTCTTAGCCGTCGGCGCTTTGCACTTTGCACTTTGCCCTTAGCTCTTAGCTCTTAGCTCTTAGCTCTTCTTTTCACTCTTAGCCGTCGGCACTTTGCACTTTGCTCTTTGCCCTTAGCTCTTAGCTCTTTGCCCTTAGCTCTTTGCTCTTAGCTCTTAGCTCTTAGCTCTTAGCTCTTAGCTCTTAGCTCTTAGCTCTTAGCTCTTAGCTCTTAGCTCTTTGCCCTTAGCTCTTAGCTCTATGACTGAAATCCACGCAGTTGTAATCACGGCCAGCGATGCCCGCGCCCGCGGTGAACGCGAAGACAAATCAGGCGAGCTACTGGTCGAACTGTTGACGGCAACCGGCGCGCAAATCATCGCGAAAGAAATTCTGAACGACGATCTCGAACCGCTGGCCGACAAAATTCGCGAGTACGCGGATCGTCCCGAGGTAAATCTGCTCGTTACGACCGGCGGCACCGGCTTCGGTCCGCGCGATAACACGCCAGAGGCCACCTTGCGCGTTATCGAACGGGCGGCGCCCGGGCTGGCTGAAGCGATGCGGATGGAAACTCTGAACATCACCCCGATGGCGATGATTTCGCGCGGCGTCTGCGGAATTCGCTCAGGCTGTTTGATCATTAATCTGCCGGGATCGCCGAAAGCGGTGCGCGAAAGCTTCGAAGTGATTCAGCCGGTTTTGCATCACGCGATTGGGTTACTCGCAGGAACTTCGCGTTCGCACAACGGGTAGCTTGCCGGGCGCGACTATTGAGACAGCAGCCCCCACCGTTCAAGGTGGGCACAATAAATCTTCTTAGGAGCATCCGGAAATGAAAGCAATCGTCTCTTTAGTTACGCTCGCCTTCGCTTTGTCCCTTTGCAACCTGATGGGCCGCCGAGCAAACAACAACGCGAATAGCGAGCCTTCTCCGACCCAAGTCGCACAGTCGTCTCCCGCCTCTGTCGAGACTCCGCCGCCGCCGCCACAAGCTTCACCGTCTCCAGCCCCTACTTCTCGCGTCAGTACCTCCAACCGAAACGCGAACGAGCGTGAGCTTCTGCTGAGGGGTGTGCCGACACCTCCCCCGATTCAGGCAGTGCCGCACGCTGCGCCCGGAATGCCCGGCGCTTCGCGGCCGACGACGAATGCAAATCAAGAATCAGCCGCAAGCGTGCCGCAGCGGCCAACTACTATTTCCGGCGGTGTGCTAAACGGCAAGGCGACGTACCTGCCGAAGCCCGCTTATCCGCCAATCGCGAGAGCTGCGCACGTATCGGGCACGGTCAATGTTCAAGTGGTCATCGACGAAAGTGGCAAGGTGATTTCGGCAAACGCGGTCAGCGGTCATCCGCTGCTGCAAGGGTCGGCGGTAGCTGCCGCGCACCAGGCAAAGTTTTCTCCGACAGTTTTGTCAGGCCAGCCGGTGAAAGTCACCGGAATAATCGTCTACAACTTTGTCGAGAAGTGAAGAGTCGAGGCCATGCTTCGTACAATCAACGGGTTCTGGTTCAAACTAAGCGTTCTTATTCACACCGCGGCTTCAGCCCGGTGTAGACCCAGCAAACGAAACAGAAAACCGTTTAAAACGGTTTCCAGTTCTAAGCTAACGCGATCCCGCCGCGCTAAAGCGGCGGCGTGACTGAGAAACCAAAGCCTATACCCAACGATTTTGTCGAGACTGGCCATGTCACTGGTGATAGACTCTCGCGCGTATGGACTCCCGGCGCTTCACCGTCGCCCTCTCTTTTCCGGGTGAATACCGCGATATCGTCGCCCAAGTCGCTAACGAACTTGCTTCGACACTCTCCGAAGAGCGCGTTCTCTACGATAAGTTTCACGAGGAAGAACTCGCGCGTCTTGATCTAAATATCTACCTTCCCGCTCTTTACCGAAAAGACTCGGAACTGATCGTCATTTTTCTCTGCCCCGAATACGCAGCAAAGCTGTGGTGCAAGCTAGAATGGCGTCACATCGGCCAGCTAATCGCAACCGCAGACGCTAAACGAGTAATGTTTCTCAGCTTTGGAAACATAGGCGATTTGTCGGAAATCGGAATCTTAGGCGGTGATGGGTACATCAACGTTTCTCAGCTCACGCCTGAAACCATCGCCCAGAAGATTCTCAAGCGTTTACAGATCAACCGGGATAGCGAACCGGAAGCGGCGCTTCCAGGTCCGGACGTGGCCATCCGTGCTGACATCTCGCGAATTATTGAGTACTCGCCGGACAAACTGGTTGGACGTGAAGCTGAGACCGCACTCCTGAATGATTGTTGGGAACTGGTCGCCAAAGGAGAAAAGAATCGGCCGCACGTTCTTACGTTCGTAGCACTCGGCGGCGAGGGAAAGACCTCACTTGTTGCGAAGTGGGCAGCGAAACTCGCATACCAAGATTGGCCCGGTTGCGATGCAGTATTTGCATGGTCGTTCTACAGCCAAGGGACGAGCGAGAAGACGCAGGCTTCATCGGATGCGTTTCTATCTGAAGCGCTGAAATTCTTTGGTGATGAAGAAACAGCCGCGAGCGCAAAGAGTGGATACGAAAAAGGGAAACGGCTCGCTCACCTTATCGCTGAGAAGCGCGCGTTATTAATTCTCGATGGAGTCGAGCCGCTGCAGTATCCGCCGGGTCCACCAATGGACGGCAAGCTCAAAGACGACGGAGTTGCTGCCCTGCTCAAAGCGCTGGCCACTACGAACCGTGGCGTGTGCATCGTCACCACTCGTTATTCAATTCCGGACTTGAAGGCGTTCCGGCAAACGACTGCGCCGGAAGTAAGGCTAGCGAGCCTGTCCCGCGAAGCCGGTGTGCATTTGCTGAAGACGCTCGGCGTGAAAGGAACCGAAAAGGAGTTTGAACAACTGGTTGCGGACGTTAGAGGCCACGCGTTGACTTTGAATCTGCTCGGCACCTACCTGCGTGATGCGCACAACGGGGACATCCGGAAACGCGATCTCGTGAAACTTGAAGAAGCCGACGTAGCGGAACAGAGCGGCCACGCTTTCCATGTAATGGATGCTTATGTCGCATGGTTCAAGGGCGGAGGCGAGAGCGGAAAACGTGCGCTGAGTATTCTTCGTCTTCTAGGTCTCTTTGATCGTCCAGCGAGTGCTGAATGTCTGAATGCCTTGTGGACGGGCGATGAGATCGGAGGACTTACCGGGGACTTGATAGGTATTACCGAGGCCCAGAGGAACATTGCGCTGAACCGCCTGCAAGACGCCAACCTAATTACAATCAATCGCGAGAAAGGCTCCGGACGACTCATCTCACTTGATGCGCATCCGTTGGTGCGCGAATACTTCGCTAGCCGTGTTCGCGAACAGTTTCCCGGCGCCTGGCGGGCCGCTCATCGGCGATTATATGAATACCTCCGAGACTCTGCGCACAAGAGTGACGAACCGACCCTGGAGGAGCTTCAGCCACTCTATGACGCCGTAGGCCACGCCTGTAATTCAGGTTTGCACTATGACGCGCACGAACTTTGGTTCCGTCGCATCATTCAAGGTGATAAGTTCTACAGTTCTCGCCAACTCGGAGCAATCGGTTCTGATTTAGGAGCGCTCGCGGGCTTCTTCGATTTGCCGTGGAGCCGAATTAATTCATCGCTTAATCCATTAATCCAGGGGTCTGTGTTAAGTGTCACGGCATTACGTTTACGAGCGTTGGGACGAATTTCGGACGCAATTGAACCAACGGAAGCCGCACTGGAATTGCGTTTCGCTCAGAAGGCCTGGAAATACGCTGCGCTGGATTCAAGCAATCTCGCGCAACTTGAGCTGACGTTCGGCAACGTCGCTGACGCGTTGAAACATGCTGCGCAATCAGTGACGTACGCTGACCGTAGCGGGGATTGGCAGCAGAAGCTATTCAATCGCACGACTCGCGCCGACTGCCTACATGCGGCGGGCCGACGAACAGAAGCGCTAGAAATCTTTCGCGTGACGGAAGAAAAACTGAGCGGAATTTCAACCTTCCCGATACACTACTCTTTACAAGGCTTCGAATATTGCGAGCTTCTTCTCACCGCTCCAGAGCGCGCTGCGTGGCAAGTAACACGTAGTCCAGGATTCACGCTTCCTACACGAGAACTAATTCAGAAGTGCACGAGCGTTTTTGAACGCGCACGTAAGACACTTCAGTGGGTGACCGGGAAGTTGGGTTTGCTCGACGAAGCAATCGATCGACTCACTCTGGGCCGCGCATCATTGTATGCGTTCATTTTAGATCCTTCCTCAGAGACCGAAAGGCAATCCGCACTTGAAAATGTCGACGCCGCTATAGCTGGCCTCCGCCGGGCTGCCCTGCAAGAGTTCATCGTGGGAAGTCTTCTCACACGCGCTTGGTTGCGCTTTCTCACTGCGGCGCGCAGCGGCCCCGAGAGCGCGCAAGAAGATTTGGACGAAGCCTGGGAAATTGCCGAGCGCGGGCCGATGCGTTTGCACATGGCGGACATTCATCTCTATCGCGCGCGGTTGTTTCATGCGGTGAAGCCTTATCCGTGGAATAAGTTTGAAGATGGCCGCGACGGGCGTGGGCCGAAGGATGATCTCGCTGATGCGCGGAAGTTGATCGAGCAGTGCGGTTATTGGCGGCGCAAAGAAGAACTCGAGGACGCGGAAGAGGCGGCGAAGAGTTGGTGATACGGTAGCCACGTTACAGAACCGCGAACGGTAGTGAGCGGGATAAGAACGCAACAGTCGAATCGCGATGCGACGCTTGCGCACCGGGCTGCTTTATCCCCCCTCGCTACCGCTCGCGGTTCTGTATCTGTCGCCCGCTTCGCGGGCTTGCTAGATAATTTGTTAGAAGAGGTGGCTATAAAGATCCGGCTCCTACGGAGCAAACCAAAGCGCCGTCGAGCCGGCGCACTCCAAATAACCGCCGTCGACTTCCTCGTTGACTTTGCTCACATGCGCCACTTACTATCTCCGCGTTCGCAATTTCAGAGCACTTCTAAAACGCGATGCTCTTGTTACAAGCAACCACACAGACAGCGCATTCAATTGGGGCGCCATCGACGGCGTATTTGCCGGTGCTGGTCTTTTTCGTTTTTGCGATCGCGTTTCCCGTGCTGCCGCTGATCCTCGGACGTTTTCTGCGGCCCTGGAAATACGGGAAAGACAAGATGCGGCCGTACGAGTGCGGCATCGATCCGGAAACCGGCGCCCACGATCGCTTTACGGTGCGTTACTACATCGTGGCGATGCTGTTTTTGATTTTCGACGTCGAGACGATTTTCCTTTTGCCCTGGGCCATCATCTTCATGGGTGACGATTTCTCGTTTACCAAGTTCGCGCTGATCGAGATGTTTGTCTTCATCGGCATTCTGGTGGTTGGTTATTACTACGCGTGGCGCAAAGGCGCCTTGGAATGGGCATGAAACATTTTCGATTTTTGATTTTTGATTGCCGATTGGAAACTCAAACAAAATCAAAAATCCGAAATCGCAAATCTAAAATCTGAAATGGCTGAACACGACGAAGGATTTGTCCTAACCACAGTTGATTCGATCACGAATTTTGTGCGGCATAAGATCGCCGCGCCCGTGATGGATTCAAAGCCCGTTCAGTTTGGCGTCAACTGGGCGCGTAAGTCCGCGATCTGGCCAATGACTTTCGGCCTCGCCTGTTGCGCAATCGAGATGATGGCCACGGGCGCCGGCCGCTTTGACATCGACCGGTTTGGCGCCGGCGTCTTTCGTCCTAGTCCCCGCCAAAGCGACCTGATCATCATTGCCGGCACCGTCACGCTCAAGATGGGACCTGTCGTCCGCCGCGTTTACGATCAAATGCCTGAACCTAAGTGGGCCATCGCGATGGGCGCCTGTGCTTCGACCGGTGGGCCGTTCGATTCGTACTCGACCATGCAAGGCGTCGATCGCACTATCCCCGTCGATGTTTACATTCCCGGTTGTCCGCCCCGGCCCGAAGCTCTGCTTTATGGCCTGATGCGCTTGCAGGACATCATCATGCGCGAAGCGCCCTCGGCTTACATTTTCGAATCCGACGGGAGCGTGCGCCGACAACGCACCTTCGACGAAGACGAAGCTGCTGCTTAGTGGCAACGCGTCCGCTGACCCGCTATCATATTCCCCGAAAAGCTCTCCTGAAATTATTTGGTTCGGTTTGAATCCCGATCGATTGGGATTCAAGGAGGTTCACCATGAAATCCGTGTATTCAAAATCTGTTTTGCTGACAATGGCGTTTTTGCTGGCTGTTCCGATGATCGTTTCGGCGCAGACAACGAAACCGCGTCTGCGTCGGACCAGTCGGACTAAATCGACGCGCGCCGCCGCGGCGCCGCTCGTGCCCGTCGGCACAAATTTGAAGGTCCGGTTGCAAGACACGCTTTCGAGCAAAGAGTCGCGGGCCGGTGACAAATTCACTGCGTCAGTGATCGATCCTGTGCGCTTCAACGAAGCGACGCTGCGCGGCCACGTTCGTTCGATTGTAAAGTCCGGACGAATCAAAGGTCGCACCACGATGAATCTGGCGTTCGACTCGATCACACTGACTGATGGCCGCACGGAAACTGTGCATGGCATTGTCACTCGCGTCTATGACAGCAAGGGACGCGCCGATGAAGAAGGCGGCGTCCAATCCGAGAGTCGCGGGCGGCAGACGATCAAGCGCAGCGGCATCGGCGCCGGCGCCGGCGCGATCATCGGAGCAATTGCCGGGGGCGGCAAAGGCGCGGCGATCGGACTAATACTTGGTGGCGCTGGGGGAGCGGGATCAGTGGCTATGAACGGCGGAAAAGAGTTGAAACTTGAAAATGGCACAGAAATGCTCGTGCATGTAACGCGCTGAGGAGAAAGCTTGCGAAAGCTGATCGCTTTGACCGTGTTGGGCGCGGCAATCTCCAGTTGCAGCGCCCGGCCACAACGGTCCCAACAATCGAAGCCTCTCGGCACGACGCTCACGGCCGGCAAGGAGCCCGGTTGTCTGGCGCTGGCTGACTTCAACGGTGATGGCAAAGTTGACATCGCCGTCGGCAACGGTGGCAGCGGAAATCTGACGGTTCTCCTTGGAGATGGCAAAGGTGGCTTCCGGGAAGCGTCAGGGTCGCCTTTTCCCGCCGGTAACAGTCCCAACGACATCGCGTTTGGTGATCTTAACGGCGATGGCAATCTCGACTTCGCGATAGCCAACCATGACACGCATTACGTGACCGTGATGCTCGGAAACGGTCGCGGCCAGTTCAACGCGGCGCCGAATTCTCCCATTACGGTCAACAGCCGGCCTCATCCACACGGAATTGCGTTCGGCAACTTCAATGCTGATCGGTATCTCGATTTTGTAGTCGATGATTGGGGCAACAATCGGGTTACGGTCGTATTTGGCGACGGAAAAGGCAACTTTGCTTCTCCGGGAATTTCGTTCGCAGTCGGCCAAATGCCGTATCAACGAGTCAGGGTCACGGATGTTAATAACGATCAGAGCGACGACATCATCACGACGAACACCGAAGGTGGTGATGTCAGCGTTTTGATCGGCGATGGCAGGGGTGGATTTGCGCAGGCGCCGGGATCGCCTTTTCCTGCTAATCCGCGACCGTTCGGCGTGGCAATTGGCGATGTAAACGGCGATGGAAAGCATGACCTCGCCATCGTGAACTTCTCCGGTCAGGGCACGGACACGAGCAAAGATGCGATCACGATTCTCCTGGGCAACGGCGACGGGAGTTTCAAACCAGCGCCCGGCTCACCGTTTAAATCAGGCAGATCGCCAGTAACCGTCGCAGTTGGCGATGTCAATGGTGACGGCGTTCTGGATGTCGCAGCCGCAAACATGACGGGGAACAGTGTAAGTATCCTGCTGGGCGGAAAAGAAGGAATGAAGGCCTCGCGGGAATCACCGCTGATGGTCGGAAAGGATCCGGAATTCATCGCGCTCGGAGATCTCAACGGCGATGGCAAGGCTGACATTGTCGTTGCAGAAACAGAACCCAATACTGTCAGGATCATCATCAGCAAGTGAGGTCCTGATCACTTTCGAAATTTGACGACCATGCTCGCGAAGAGGATCCGACGCGCGATAACTATTTTCGGCTTACTCCTAATTTGCGTCCCTACCGTGATCGCGCACCCGCCGTGGGGCATTGTCGTCAGCTCAACTGGCACCGTTTACTTCAGCGATCTTGAAACGGTTTGGAAGATCGATCGCGAAGGAAATGTCAGCGTCTTTCGGGCTGGCGTTGGTGGGCGCCACGTTCACGAACTCGCTATTGACGAAAATGACAATGTGTACGGACCTGACTACAGCTACGAGGCTGCCAATGACAAATTCCTTCTCGGTGTGTGGGAGATGACCCCGAACGGCAAGGAGACTTATCTGCAACGACCTATCGACAGCTCCATGTCCGGGGTGAGTGTTTGCCGAGACCGCGCAGGCAACATGTATTCGATCGAGCAGAACAATCATACCAAAGTAAGAACACTGCTTTTGCGGCGCACGCCGGCTGGTGTCGTTTCAACTATTGCCGGCGGAGCTTACGGTCACGCCGATGGAAAAGGCACAAACGCCAAATTCAGCAGCGTGACGGCAATGACATTCGGTCCCGACGGAAGCATTTATATGACCGACGGCACTGGGGTTCGCCGCGTCACTCTTGACGGCGAGGTGCGCACAATTGCGACCGACTTAACAACGCGAACTGCGGAAGACAAACCGACTTTGTTTGGCGGTAATGATAAGAGTCTTTTCGGTCTTTCGGTCGACACCGGCGGAAGTGTCTATGTAGCAGATAGCGGAAACCGGAGGCTGGTCAAGGTTTCTCAGAGCGGCAAAGTCAGCGTCGTCTATCGCGTCGATCCGCCGTACTTTCCAACTGGCGTATTCGCCACGCCTAATGGGGATGTTTATGTTCTCGAGTTTAGCTATACTCCACCCGGCACAACCGACAAGCCACGCGTGCAAAAAATTTCGGCGGATGGGCAGAACAGAATACTTACCCCTTCACCCGTCCTCAGAACAGGTGTGGTTATTGCACCGCCAATAAGAGTCATTCGGTCAGGCCTTCAAAGTATTTTGGCTCCCGTTAACACCCGCTTTGTATACTTCGTCTTGTTGGTAATGGCGGCCGTGATTGTCCTAACGATTCTTTTTAGGCGACAGAGCCGAAAGCGACGCACATGAAACGACTTCTTCGAGTCTTTAAATGGATCGCGATTGTGCTGCTGGTTCTATTTATCGGCATTCAATTCTATCGTCCGGCGCGCACGAATCCGGCGATAGATCCCGCCCAAACAATCGAAGCACACACACAGATGACCCCGGATGTCGCTTCGATTCTCGATCGATCATGCCGGGACTGTCACTCAAACAAGACCGTTTGGCCTTGGTACACCCAGGTCGCGCCGGTTTCCTGGTGGCTCGTGAGTCACGTGAATGACGGTCGCCATGATTTGAATATTTCGGAATGGGGAAAGCTCCCGCGGGATCGCCAGGAGCGCAAGCTGCGCCAGATGTGTGATGAAGTTGAAGACGGAATGATGCCCCTGTCCTCTTATCTGCCCATGCATCCCGCGGCGCATCTGTCCGATCAGGACAAGAAAACGCTTTGCGATTGGACGGCTCAACAACGCGAGCAGCTAAACGCATCAAGATGAGGACCCGCTACCGTGGCAGTACGGCCTTTCAGTTTTGTCTGCTCTTGGATTTCGTAAAGGTTAGTGTTCGCCACCGCACAGTGACGATTTGTGTCAGTTTGGTAAATTAGTGCTTGAGTCGGGGCCTCATGGACTGTTATATTCAGCGTGGCGCATTTGCCAGTGCGCTCATTCCAACCCCCTTCTCGCCGTAATCGAGGACATGGGAAATGCCGGATCAAGATAACGGGAAGCTGGGTCAAGCTCACACAAGCGACGCCGCCGGATTAGCCGTGGCGCATGCGCAAGCAACCTCACTTCTGATCATTGAAGACGACGAAAACATTTCGAGCGCCATTCAGGAGTACTTCTCTCGCGCTGGTTACAACGTCAGCACTGCAGGTGACGGATTAGCCGGGGTTGAAGTGGCTGGCAAGGCCAGACCTGATGTGGTGGTTCTCGATTTGATGTTGCCGAAAATGGATGGCCTGGCTGTGTGCAAAGAGCTGCGGCTCAAAGCTCCACAGATGCCGATCCTGATGCTGACGGCGAAAGACGACGTGGTCGATAAGGTGCTTGGCCTCGAGATGGGCGCCGACGATTACATCACGAAGCCGTTTAGCTTGCGTGAGCTGGAA
>Ga0134126_10004491_pt1 | contig 17449 bp, 14 predicted proteins | sample KB31752_FD_96881 | JGI IMG/M metagenome (GOLD analysis project Ga0134126, IMG submission 96881) | Terrestrial soil microbial communities with excess Nitrogen fertilizer from Kellogg Biological Station, Michigan, USA - KB3-175-2 | ecosystem: Environmental > Terrestrial > Soil > Unclassified ...
CCCAGGCAGCCTTCCGCCTTGGCGCGGGCGGCGACCTCGTCGACCGCCTCCTTGGTCGGAAGCTCGATGCCGATGTGGGCGAAGGGTCCCATCGGCAGGTGGGGCGCCGGGGCGAACGGATCGTGGCCCTCGAAGAACTGTCCGAGCACCAGCACGAACGGCGAGGCGGCCTGCGTCGCGTCGCCGAGCCAGGCGTTCTTGCCATCCTTGTCCTGCCCGCGCTGCAGCAGCGTCAGGTGGGTGAAGCGCTCGTACCAGGCGATCGACGCGTCGATGTCCTTCACGCAGAGCGCAATGTGGGTCCAGGTGGACCGCCTGGGGCCGACTGAGTGGCTGGGCTCTGAGGCCATCGTCCAATCCCTCCCCCAAGACAGCGTGGGCAGGGCCTGCCCATCGCATCAGCCAGGACGCTACCAGCGGGCCACCGGGCAGACTTGCCCGTAGACGCACGATCGTTTGCTTGGTGCGCTCGGCGCTAGCCGGTCGGGCTGAAACGCGGAAACTGGCCCCGGTGGTAGAGCAGCGGCGCCGCGGCGGACGTGTGCTCGACGCGGACCCCGCGGCCCACGGCGATGACGTGGTCGCCGCCTGGATGGATCGCCTCCAGCGCGCAGTCGATGAACACCGGCGCCGCTTCCAATTGCGGCGCGCCGCCCCGCGCAGCGCGGTATGGAAACTCGCAGAAACGGTCGGCGAGCGGCTCGCGCGCGAAGCGCTGGGCGATCGGGCGGCCGTCCTCGGGCAGGATGTTGACGCCGAAGATGCGCGAGCGCTCCAGCCCCTCGCGGATCGGGTTCAGGTGCGCCAGGCAGATCAGCAGCAGCGGCGGGTCGAGCGAGACCGAGCAGAAGGCGTTGATGGTCGAGCCCACCGGCTCGCCGCCGTCCCAGGTGGTGACGATGGTGACGCCGGACGGGAAACAGCCCATCGCGGAGCGCCAATCGATCGGGCTGACGCCATCGGGCATGGTCAGACCACCGGCCATTCGGTGCGGATCGGCAGGCCGGTGCGGGCGATCAGCGCGCGCCCGGCCTGGCGCGCGTCGGCGAGGATCTTCGCCTCGTCGAGCTTGGTGGAGCGACCGGCGTCCAGCACCTGCTCGCCGTCGATCCAAACGCTGTGGACGCCGCTGGACGGCGCATCGATGGCCAGCTGCGAGGCCGCGTCGAACACCGGGCCCCATTCGGGCAGATCGGTGTCGTGCAGCACGATGTCGGCCTTCTTGCCGACCTCCAGCGAGCCGAGCGACTTCGACATGCCCATGCCGCGCGCGCCGTTGGTGATCGCCAGCTCCAGCATCGCGCCGGGCGAGATCAGCTCCTGGTCGCAGCGGGCGTCGCGGAACACGCTGGCCATCAGCCGGGCGGAGCCGAGGATGTCGGCGGCCGCCCCGTCGGTGCCCAGCATCACGTTGACGCCGCGCGCCAGCATCTCCGGATAGAGCCCGATCTGCGAGAGGCCGAAGCCGCCCTGGAAGGCGGCGTGCGCGCAATGGATGGCGCTGGCGCCGGCGTCGGCCAGGAGGTCGAGCTCGGCGCGGTCGATCTGGGCGAGGTGGGTGAGCGCCACGTTGGGGCCGAGCACGCCGATGTCGGCAAGGTGCTCGAGCGGCCGGCGGCCATAGTTGGCGAGGAAGAACTCCGGGTCGCCGATCCGCGGGCTCATGTGCGCCGAGACGACAAGGCCGTGGGCGTCCGCCAGCTCTTTGGCGGCGCGCCAGACGGCGTCGGAGTTGGTCGAGTGGCCGACCAGCACCGGCCAGGCGGCCAGCCGCGTCTCGCCGTCGTCGGGATAGCGGGCGATCTCGGATTCCAGGATGACGATGGCGGCCGCGGAGACCTTGTCCGGATCCTCGTCGCCGCGCGCGCGGCCCTCGACCCATTCGCCGACACGGCCACGGATGCCGGTCTCCGCGAGGCCCTCCATGGTCGCGTCGAGGTGGGTGACGGTGCCGGCTTCGAGGAAGGTTGTCGTGCCGTAGCGGATCATCGCCAGCGCGGCGACTTGCGCGGCCAGCCGCTCGTCGTCCGGCGTCTGGGTGCGGAAGATCGGGATCACCCACTTCATCAGCTTGTCGGACCAGCTGACGTCCGCGCCGCCGCGCTCGAAGCCGCGGGTCAGCGGGTCGCCGGTGATGTGGATGTGCGCGTCGAAGAAGCCTGGCGTGGCGACGAACCGGCGTCCGTCCAGGGTCTTGCGCGCGCGGACTGTCCGAGCCAGCGCCTCGCGCTTGCCCACGGCGGCGATGCGCTCGCCGGCGATGGCGATGGCGCCGTCATCGATGACGCGCCGCTCGGCGTCCATGGTGATCAGCGTAGCGCCACTGATCAGAAGGTCGGCGCTGATGGGTGTGTCGCTCATTCGGCGGCCTGCGCGGCCGGTGCGTCGGCCGGCGCGCCTCGCAGCGTCGGCGGGCGCAGGAACAAGGTGGCCAGGAACATGGCCGCCGTGATGCCGCCGCAGATCAGGAACAGGCCCTGGAAGCTGCCGAACGTGTCCTTCGCCCAGCCGCCGAACGCAGGGCCGGCGGCGGCCAGCGTCGACATCAGGCACATGATCGAGAACAGTTCGAGGTTGGCGCGCTTGCCGAAGTACTTCAGCAGCATCACCGTCGGCGGCGTGAACGACAGGCCGTAGCCGATCCCGACGCCGACCGAGAAGACGCCCATGAGGGCCCAGTCGCGCGCCTCGGCCAACGCGAACTGGCCGACCGCAACGGCGCCCATGCAGGTCAGCATTAGCGCCTTGGTCGAGAGCCGCTCGCCCAGCCAGCCGCCCAGCAGCGAGACGACGACGCCGATAAGCGCCTCGAAGCTTAGCATCAGCGCCGCGTCGGGCTTGGCGACGCCGCGCTCGATCAGGTGCTCGACGCCGAACGCGTGGGCGGTCGTGTTGATCAGCAGGTAGGTCGTGTAGACGCCCAAGATCACATAGAACTGCGGGGTCATCAGCGCCCGGCGGACCGTCCAGTCGCCGAGCCCCTCCACCAGTTCGGTTGGCCCGACCTGCTCGGGCGCTTCGGCGCGATGGGCGCTTTCGTCATGGCGGCGCGGCGTGGTGGCGATGGCGAACACGCCGGCGACCGCGGACATGACGACGTAGGTCCACCAGTAAGGCCGCCAGTGTCCGGTCAGGTTCTCGACGCCGACGTAGATCAGCGGCCCGGCGAAGCCGCCCAGCGTGCCGATCGCAAAGTAGGCCCCGAGCGCCGTCGAGCGGCTTTTGAAAACGTCGGTCAGCACGTGGCTGCCCGGGACGGTGCTGACCAGCGCAAAGCCGAGGCCGATCAGGACGGTGGCCAGGAGGTAGCTCCAGACCGGGTTCGCCATCGCCATCGTGCCGAAGCCGGCGATCATCGCGACCATGCCGATGGCCATGGCGCCGCGCACGCCGATGCGGCGGATCAGCACCGCCGGGAGGGGGCTGCCGAGGCCGCAGGCAACGCCCAGCAGCGTGTAGCCGAGGCCCGCGTCCGACCAGTTCCAATTGAGCTCGCGCACCATCGCCGGCAGCGCCACGCCCAGCGACGAGAAGGCGCCCGCCGAGACCACGAAGTAGATCAGGCTCAGCGAGGAGAAGGCGAGCCAGCGGTGGGTCGGGGCGGGCGCCAATGGAACTCCTATTCCCGCGTGTAGTTCGCAGGGATCTGCGGGTCTGAACCACCCTTCACCCAGAGGATGATCTCGTTGCCCCACGGGTCGCGGAAGGCATGGTTGAAGCCGTTGAATTCCTTCCAGTAATGATCCTTCCAGAGGATCTTCGCGCCGCGGTCGGTCGCGCGCTTCAGGATGTCCTCGTGCGACTGGCCGTCGCCGACCAGGATCCAGATCCGCGCCTTGCGGCCGCCGTCGGCCAGCGAGCGCGGCTCGACGCCCTCGGGGTTCGGGTGCGGGCGCGCATTGGACGCCTTGAAGATGCCGAGGTGCAGGTTGCCGATCTCGCTCTCGGACCCGTCCGGATTGAGGTAGTTGCCGCCGGGCACCATGCGGTGGAAGACGCCCCGCGGGCGCTCGTCGTCGCGCCAGCCGAAAACCTCGTTGTAGAACTTGCCCGCCGCGGCGGGATCGTCCGAGGCCAGGTCGACGAAGATCAGCGTGTTCGGCGTGGTGGTCATGCTTCCAGGTCCCTTGGAGTTTCTTACGCTGCATACTCGGCGCGCTTGGGCGTGAAGACGTCGAGGTTGAGCACCGGCTCGTCGCCGACCACGACGCCCCAGTGGCGCGCGTTCGGCGGCACCACCAGCAGGCCGCCGGGGCCGAGCCGCGTCACCGTCTCGCCGATATGGAAATCGATCTGGCCGGCCAGGATGTAGACGATCTGCTCGTGCGGATGGTCGTGCGGGCGCGGCTCGTGGCCGGGCTGCAGCCGGTTCAGCGAGACGGTCGCGCCCTCGCCGGAGAAGGCCTTGCGCTCGACCCCTTCGCGCACCGGCTCCCAGGGCGTTGCGTTCCAGTCGATCGAATGAATGTCCATCACGACCTCCCTATTCCGCGGCTTGGACCGCGCCGTAGCCGCCGCCGCCCGGCGTTTCCAGCACCACGACGTCGCCGGGCTGCATGGTCATCTTCTTGCCTTCCGACATAGGCTTTCCGTTGACCAGGAAGCGGCCGGCCGCGCCTTCGCCGCCGCCGTCGAGGCCCTCCGGCCCCCGGTCGAGCCGGCTCGGCACCGCGTTCAGCAGCCACGGCTGGTTGGTGCGCATGTGGAAGCCGATCACCTGGCCGTCGCCGCCCGTCGAGCGGCCCTTGCCGCCGGAGCCGAGCCGCAGTTCGCGGCGGTCGAAGACGATCGGCATCGAGGCTTCGAGGATCTCGACCGGCACCGCGGCGACGCCGGTCGGGTAGCAGGTGGCGCTGGGGCCGGGCTTGGTCAGCCGCGCGCCCATGCCGCCGGAGTAGTTGAACATCGACGAGGTGAAGGCCTCGCCGGTCTCGCGCTTGCCCTGGATCTGCACGGTCCACACCGCGCCCGAGCCCTCGGCCAGCACGCGGTCCGGCATCACCTGGTGCAGCGCTTTGAGAATCGGCATCGGTACGAACATGCCGACCACATGCCGCGCGTTCACCGACACCGGATACTCGGCGTTGACGATCGAGCCCTTCGGCGCCGTCACCTTGATCGGTGCGAGCGACCCGTGGTTGTTCGGCTGCTCCGGATTGAGGCAGCTGCGCACCGCGAAGGTCGAATAGGCGTGGGTGTAGTTCATCACCACGTTGATGCCCATCGGGCTGGCGCCGGAGCTGCCGTCGAAGTCGATGGTGATCTCGCCCGCCTCGCTGTCGATGGTGACCGCCGCCTTCAGCGTGATGACATCGCCGCCGGGCACGTCGAAGCGACTCTCGCCGTGCCAGGCGCCGGACGGCAGCGCGCGGATCGCCTTGCGGGTGGCGGCCTCCGAGCGGCCGATGATCTCGTCGGACAGTTCTTCGATGTCCTGCAGGCCCTGGCGCTTGCACAGCGCGATCAGCCGCTCGCCGCCGGCGCGGCCGCTGGAGACCTGCGCGGCGAGGTCGCCGAACACGTGGTCGGGCGTGCGCACGTTCGACCGTATGATGTCGTGCAGGGTCTGGTTGGGCTCGCCGGCCTCGTAGAGCTTCAGCGGCGGGATCCAGAGGCCCTCTTCGTGGATGTCCCTCGCGCCCGCCCCGATGCCGTAGCCGCCGATGTCGGTGTGGTGGATGGTCGAGCCGATGTAGCCGATCAGCCGCTCGTCCCAGAACACCGGCGCCAGCACCGTGATGTCGAAGAAGTGGCCGGCCGACATCCAGGGGTCGTTGGTGATGACGATGTCGCCGGGCCGCAGCCGGTTGTGGAAGATCTCGGCGAGGCGCAGGCCCGCGGCGGCCAGCGAGTTGATGTGGCCCGGCGTGCCGGTGTTGGCCTGCGCGACCATGCGGCCGCGGGCGTCGAAGAGGCCGCTGGCCAGGTCGCCGGCCTCGCGCACGATCGGCGAGAAGGCGATGCGCTGCAGCGCCTTGGCCTGCTCGCTGACGATGCCGATCAGGTTCGACCAGAGGATCTCGAGCTCGATGCCATCCATCAGAAGACGCTCCGCTGGGCCGTGATGCAGCCGCTGTCGTCCACCACCGCACTCCAGCCGGGCGGCAGCACGATGGTGGTCTCGCGCTCCTCGATCAACGCCGGGCCGGCCAGTCGCTGGCCGCGGCCGAGGCTGGCGCGGGCGTAGACCTTGGCCGGACCGGCGGCTGGCCAGAGCGGCACGGCCTTCTCATGCGTCGGCTGGGCGACCGCCTCGCCGAGCGGGCGGCGGGAGTCGGCCCGGTCCTCGGGTCCCTGCGCCGTCAGCCGCCAGCTCACCACCTCGATCGGCACGTGCGAGGGGTTGACGCCGTACTGGGCGAAGTAGGCGCTCTCGAACACCTCGCGGATCGCCTCGGCGTCGCGGCTCTGCACCGCATTGCTCTCGAAGCTGACGGTGACCTCGTTCTGCTGGCCGGCGTAGCGCAGGTCGGCGCCGAGCTCGAGGCGAACGCCGCCCGCCGGCGCGCCGGCCTCGGCGAGCGCAGCGGTCGCCTCCTCGGTCATCTCGCGCACCAGCCCCTGCACCTCGTCCCAGTCGAGCGCGGCGAGGCGCCCGAGCGCGCTCCTCACCAGGTCGAGCCGCACCGGCGTCACCAGCGCGCCGAACGCCGAGAGCACGCTGGCCTGCGGCGGGAAGATCACCGCCGCGCTCTGCAGCAGCTCGCCGACCGCACAGGCGTGCACCGGTCCGGCGCCGCCGAACGCCAGCAGCGGCAGGCCGCGGTGGTCGACGCCGCGGTCGGTGGCGTGGGCGCGCGCCGCACCGGCCATCGCCTCGGCGACGATCCGGTAGATGCCGGCCGCCGCCTGCTCGCGCGTCACGTCGAGCTCGGCGGCCAGCACGTCGATGGCGCGCTCGGCCGCCGGCTTGTCGAGCGGCATGTCGCCGCCGAGGAAATTGTCGGCGTCGAGCAGGCCAAGCACCAGGTCGGCGTCGGTGACCGTGGGCAGCATGCCGCCGCGGCCGTAGCAGGCCGGTCCGGGCTCCGAGCCGGCGCTCTCCGGCCCGACCTTCATCAGGCCGAGGTCGTCGGCGTAGGCGATGCTGCCGCCGCCGGCGCCGATCTCGATCATGTCGATCGAGGGGATCGTCAGCGGCATGCCGCTGCCCTCGCAGAACCGGTACTTGCGGTCGACCTCGAGCATGCCGGTGACCAGCGGCTTCCTGCCCTCGATCAGGCAGGCCTTGGCCGTGGTGCCGCCCATGTCGAAGCTCATCAGCCGGTCGAGGCCGAGACGCTCGGCGAAGTAGGCGGCGGCCAGCGCGCCGGCGGCCGGCCCGCTTTCGATCATCCGCACCGGATTGCGGCCGGCGACCTCCGCGCCGATCACCCCGCCGCTGGAGAGCATGATCAGCGGCCGGTTCGCGACCTTCTCCTTCTCGAGCCCAGCGGCGAGGCCGCGCAGGTAGGGCTCGGTGATCGGCGTCGTGTAGGCGTTGATGGCGGTGGTCGAGGCGCGCGGATACTCGCGGATCTGCGGTGCGACGGTCGAGGACAGCGACAGATAGAGCTCCGGCGCCTTGGCGCGCAGCACCTCGGCGATGCGCTGCTCGTTTGCGCCGTTGCGGAAGGCGTTGATCAGGCAGATCGCCACCGAGGCGACGCCGGCCGTGCGCAGGCGCGGGATCAGCGCCTCGATCTCCGCCACATCCACTTCGCGCAGCACCTCGCCGTCGGACAGGATCCGCTCGTCGACCTCGAAGCTCAGCTCGCGCGGGATCAGCGGCGGCGCGAACTCGATCTGCGGGTCGTACATTTCGTAGCGGTGCTCGTTGCGGATCGGCAGCACGTCGCGAAACCCGCGCGTGGTGATCAGCGCGGTCGGCGGGCCTTTGCGCTCGATGAGCGCATTGGTGACCACGGTGGTCGCGTGCACGACGACGCCGTCGATCGCCTGCGCGCCGAGGCCGGCCTTGGCGAGCGTCAGGTCGACGCTGCGGAAGAAGCCCTCCAGCAGATCGTGGTGGGTGGTCAGCGTCTTGTCGACCACCAGCGAGCCGTCCGAGCCGCGCAGGACCGCGTCGGTGAAGGTGCCGCCGATGTCGACCGCCAGCGAGTAGGAAACCATCTAACGCTCCCAGCCGAGACGCCGCGACGCCGCCAACGCAGCTTCCTTCACGTGGTCGATCTGCTCGTCCGACGGCGTCTCGGGAATGAACTGCGTGGCGCCGACGAGGGCGATCGCGCCGCGCCAGTCGCCACGGTGATCGAAGACTGGCGCGGCCAGCGCGTTGACGCCGATCTGCACCGCGTCGACCGCGGTCGCCCAACCCTGCGCCCGCACGGTCTCCACATGGGCGCGCACGGCGGCCGGATCGGTAATCGTGTGCTCGGTCCAGGTGGTCAGCGGGCGCGACAGCACCTCGCCCAGCAGCTCGGGCGGCCCGAACGCCAGCGCGATCAGGCCATGCGCGGAGGCATGGAAGTCGAGCCGCGAGCCCGGGCGGATGCCGAACTCGATCAGCGTCTTGCCCTGCAACATCTCGACGATGGTGACCGCGCCTTCGGTGAGCACGGAGGCGGTGACCGCGAGCCCGGTCGCCTCGCGCAGCGGCCCCATCACCGGTCGGATGGCCCCGGCGGCGTCGAAGCGGTCGCGCACCGCCTCGCCGAGCGCCAGCACCTTGACGCCGATCTCGTAGCCGTCAGACGCGGCGTCCTGGCGCGCGTAGCCGCGCTGCACCAGGGCGCGCAGGTGCCGGTGCGCGCGGGGCTTCGAGATGCCGAGCTCGCGCGCCACCTCGCTGACGCCGCGCGGTCCGCGGCTGGCAGCGAGATGTTCCAGCAGCCGCAGCACTAGGTCGACGGACTCCAGGTCCGACGGGATCGGCGGTGGCGACTCGGCGAGGGCGTACAAGGATGTTTCGCTGAACGGAACAGAGGCTCGATGAACGGAATGATCAACCGTGCGGACGTGCGAAGTCAACCGCGGAATCGCGGCGCGGCGGTCACCTTCGGGATGAGCCCTATTCCGCGGCGGCCTGGCCTTTGCGGTAGTCGCGTGGGGAGACGCCGTAGCGGTCCTTGAAGGCGCGGCTGAAGTGGGCCGAGCCGTTGAACCCCCACCGGAAACAGATCTCGGAGATCGAGAGGCTGGCGAACATCGGGCTGGTCAGGTCGAGCCGGCAGCGCTCCAGCCGGCGCAGGCGCAGGTAGGTCGAGAAGTTCTGGCCCGCCCCGGCGAACAGCTTCTGCAGCGAGCGCGGCGAGATCCCGTCGGCGTCGGCGACCTTCTCCAGCGTCAGCTCGGGGTCGGAGAGCATGGTCTCGATCGTCTGGCAGATGCGGTGGAGGTGGGCGGCGCGCGCGGCGCTGGCGCCGCCCTGCGAGGCCGGCGAGCCCTCCGCGGCAAGGTTTGCGACCAGGAACTCGGTCAGCGCCAGCTCGATCGGGCGCAGCTGATCGGCGGTCATCTCGCCCAGCGCGTCGGCGGTGGCGCGCAGCAGGCCGGAGAAGATGTGCCCCAGGCCGTGGCCGCCGGGGAGCCGGCCGACCCTCAGCGACAACGGCGCGATCAGCCGGTGGTCAACGGCGACGCGCGGCGCATTGATGAACAGCAGCCGGAATGGCGTCGTCAGCCGCAGCGCGGCGTTCATGCCGCTGGGGCCGTACATGATGTCGCCGACGTCCAGGTCGACTGTGGTCTCACCATCGAAGAAGCGGGCCTCGCCCTTCAGCAGCACCGCAAGCCAGACCGCCGCCGGCTGGTTGGGATTGCGGCCGGAGATCGCCTGCGGGCTCGCCGACATCACCGCGAAGTCCATGCCGAGCGGCGAGACGATGCACGACACCTCGCCGCGGAACGGGTCCTGGTCGGGGGGCTCCCCGAGCGGCAGGCGCAGCCGCGACAGCACTTCGCGCCACGCCTGGCGGCGCTCGGCGCGCGGATAGTCCGCCGTCGAGAAGCGCCATGCCTTGATCGCCTCAGTGGCGATGGGCTTGGTCTGCGGCGCGGGCTTGGACCGAACGGCTCCCATCGCGCGATCCTTCCCGAGGATGCGCCCGGCGCCAAGCGCCCCCGAAGCCTGCCTTGGTCAGAACGGCTTGTCGCCGGCCACCGTCACGCGCCATCCGGAGCGCGTCTGCGGGAAATAGTCCCAGGTCGCCAGGTGCTGGGTGCAACGGTTGTCCCAGAAAGCGATCGCGTGCGGCGTCCAGCGGAAGCGGACCTGGAAGTTGGGGTTCTTCATGTGGGCGTAGAGGAAGGCCAGCACCGCGTCGCTCTCGTCCTTCGGCAACTCCACGATGCGGGTCACGTAGGAGCTGTTGACGAAGACCAGCTTGCGGCCGGTGACGGGGTGGGTGCGGACCACCGGGTGGGTCGAGCACGGATACTTGCGGTCGACGTCGGGAAACAGCGGCCGGTAGACGTGGTCGGCGTCGTGGACGGCGGTAAGGCCCTCGAGAAACGCCTGCATCCGCGGCGAGAGCGCCTCGTAGGCCGCGTACATGCTGGCGAACAGGGTGTCGCCGCCGCTCTCGGGCACCGTGTGCAAGTAGAGGATCGAGCCCAGCGGCGGCGCGGCGTCGCAGGTGAGATCCGAGTGCCAGTCCTCGCCGGCGACGTATTTCGACGTCGCGTCGGCGTGAATGGCGACGATTTCCGGGTGTCCCTCGATGCCGGGCACGGCCGAATGGATCGCAAGCGGTCCAAAGCTTCGGCCGAAGCGCTTGTGGCTCTCATGGTCGATTGGCTGATCACGAAAGAACAGCACGAGGTGGTCGGCCAGCGCCTGCTTCAACCGGACGGCCTGCGCCTCGCTCAGGGGCTCGCGCAGATCAAGGCCGCCGACCTCAGCGCCAATCCTCGGCGTCAGCGGCCTGACTGCAATCTCACTCATGGCTATCCTGGACCAACGACGAAGGGGCCTCTCCGCGTCGCTGTTAGCACAGCTGGCGTCGCGCGGCTTACGAACTGCTCAGCGACGTTCGCTCGGCAAGCGCCGCAGCCCGCTACTCGTAGCGCAGGGCCATCACCGGTTTGGCCCGCGAGACGCGAAGCGCCTGGTAGAGCACCGTGCCGAGAGCGATGACCACCGCCGCACCGCCCGCCGCCAGGAACGCCCAGAGCGGCTGGTCGACGCGGTAGGCGAAGCCGCCCAGCCACCAGTTCATCACCAGGAAGGCGATCGGCCAGGCGATCAGGTTGGCGATCAGCACCGGCCACAGGAACTGCCAGAGCAGGAGCCGCAGGATATCGGCCGAGCTCGCGCCCATCGCCTTGCGCACCCCGATCTCCTTGGTGCGCCGCTCGGCTGTGTAGGCCGAAAGCGCGAAGAGGCCCATGCAGGCGACCGAGACGGCGATCAGCGCGCAGACCGCGACAAACGCGCCCTGCACGATGGTGTCGATGTAGAGCCGCAGCATGAACTGGTTGGCGAACACCTCCTGCAACGGCTGGCCGTTGCTCACGGCCTTCCAGGTCTGGGCGAGCCTGGGTAGCGTCTCGGCGGTGCGCGCCGGGTCGAGCTTCACGTTCAGCGCCACCGAACTCATCATGTCGACCTTCTTCGCCACGTAGAAGAAAGCCGGCCGTACCTGCTCGCGCACCGAGCCGAAGGTGAAGTCGGGCACCACGCCAATCACCTCGGACGGGAGGTAGGGCGCATGGCTGTAGCTCAGCTTGGCGATGCCCGCGTCCGGCACGTACTGCCACTGCAGATGCCGGCCGAGCGCGGCCGCGTCGGAGCGAATGCCGAGCGCGCGGACCGCCGCCTCATTGAGCACGATCGGCGGGGCGTCGTTCACGTGGTTGGAGCCGTCGTCCGAGGGCCGCGCGATGTCGAAGACACGGCCTGCCAGCGGGCGGACGCCGTAGATATCGAAGAAACCGAAGTCGACCGGCGTGATGTTGAGGTTCGCGGCCCGCCCGTCGAGCTGGACGTAGTCGACGCTGTCGGCCAGCGCCAAAGCGGTCGGCGAACTGCAGGCCGCCCCTTGCACGCCCGGTATGGCTTTCACCGCGTCACGCAGCGCATCCGTGCAAGGCGAGGCGAGCAGCAGCACGACGCCGGACTGATCGACGTGCGTGCCCTTGGTGAGGGCGAAGGTCGTCTGGCGCGCGATGGTGATGGCCGCGAGCAGCAAGGCGATCAGCACGCAGAACTGCGTCACCACCAGCGCCTGCCGCAGCCGCCCGCCGCCGGACGCTTCGATCGGTCCGCCCTTCAGCACCAGCGCCGGGCGGAACGCCGAGAGCACCAGGGCCGGATAGACGCCCGCCAGCAGCCCCACGACCGCCGTCACCCCCAGCATGGCGCCCGCCAGCGCTGGGTCGCCGAGGTAGTCGAACGCTATCTTGCGCTGCAGGACGCCGTTCAGCGCCGGCAGCGCGAGCTCCACGATCGCCACGGCCGCCATCAGCGCCACTGCGACATAGACCAGCGCTTCGCCCATGAACTGGGCGACGAGGTCGCGCCGGCCGGCGCCGAGCGCCTTGCGCACGCCGACTTCCACAGCGCGGCGTGAGGCCCGCGCGGTCATCAGCGTGACGAAGTTGATCGCCGCCACGATCACGATAAGCGCGCCGATCACCGCGATCGCCGCCACCGCGGCCGGGTCGGTTTCCGGCGAGAACGCGCCAGGCACGGGATCGAGGTGCAGCCGGGTGATCGGCTCCAGCCAGAAGGAGTTGTGCAGGCCCTCGTTGGGCGCCTCCGCCTGGACGGCCTGCGCGATCCGCCGATCGACGAACGCCGGCAGGGCGGCGTTCATCGCCGCGGCATCGACCTGCGGCTTCAGCTTGACGACCGTCTCGACCGCATTGGAGAGCAGGCCCGCCTGTTCGAGCGTCTTGTACATCGACTGCGGCGCGAGGCTCGAACCGAACACCTGAGCGGAGAAGTTGGTCTCGGTCGGCAGGTCCTCGATCACCGCCGCGACGCTCATCGGCGCGCCGTCGACCTGCAGGACCTGGCCGATCGGGGCGTCCTGGCCGAAGTACTTGCGCGCGGCCGAGCGGGTCAGAACCAGGTGGTCGGGCGCCCGCAGCGCCGTCGCGGGATTGCCCGCCACTGCCGTCACCTGGACGATCTTGAGGAAGTCCGGATCGACCCAGGCGAAAGCGCGCTCGGCGATGCTGATGTCGCCGCGCCGCAACGCTGGCGGAAAGCCGCTCTTGCTGAATCGGGCAGCGTATTCGATCTGCGGGAAGTCGAGCTTCAGCAATTCGGCTATCGCGGCCGGAGTCTGGTCCTCGACGACCGGCTTGCTGAGCGCGCCGGTGATCTTCTGGCGCACCAGGAACACCTGCTGGTGGCCCGGGATCCAGGCGTCGTAGCTCAGCTCGTCGCGCACGTAGAGGCCGATCAGGATCGCCGCGGCGAAGGCGATCGCCAGGCCGGCGATGGTGACGCCGGCGTAGGGCCCGTTGCGCGCCAGGTTGCGGATCGCGGCGGAGAGATAGTTGCGGAACATCTGACTCGAGCTCCCCTCGCCTCAGGCCGCCAGCAGCGTCTCGGAGACCACGCGGCCGTCGAGCAGCTTGATCGTGCGGCCGGCGGCCGCCGCGTGGGTCAGCGAGTGGGTGACCATCACCACGGTGACACCGCTGTTCACCGCATCGTTCAAGAGGCCCATCACCGCCTCGCCGTTGACGGTGTCGAGGTTGCCGGTGGGCTCGTCGGCGAGGACCAGGCTGGGGCCTGACACCAGCGCGCGGGCCACCGCCACGCGCTGCTGCTGGCCGCCGGAAAGCTGCTGGGGGCGGTGGCCGGCGCGGTGGGCGATGCCGACCCGCTCCAGCGCCTCGCGCACCCGCCTGCGCCGCTCGGGCGCCGCCACGCGCCGGTAGAGCAGCGCCACCTCGACGTTCTCGGCCACCGACAGGTCGTCGATCAGGTTGAAGCTCTGGAAGACGAAGCCGATCCGTTCGCGCCTGAGCCGCGTCAGCTGGCGCTCGGAGTAGCGCGCCACGTCCTCGCCGAAGAACCAGTAGGCGCCCGTGCTCGGGCTGTCGAGCAGCCCCAGCACGTTGAGCAGCGTCGACTTTCCGCAGCCGGACGGGCCCATGATGGCCACGAACTCGCCGCCCGCGATCTCCAGCGACACCTCGCCCAGCGCCTGCGTCTCCACTTCGCTGGTCCGGTAGATCTTCGACACGTTGTCGAGTTTCAGCATCTGACTTCCCGCCCCTATCGGCTGAGGTCCACGCGGCCGACCTTCTCGAAGGCCGCGTAGTCCGACGTGATCACCCGCTCGCCGGGCTTCAGCCCCGCGAGCACTTCCACCTGCTCGGCGTTGCGCGCGCCGAGCTTGATCCTGCGCCGTTCGGCGTGGCCGCCGTCACCGGCGACCACCATCGCCCAGTCGCCGCCCGTGCGCTCCAGCCACGGCCCGGCCGGCAGGATCAGCGCGCGGCGGTCGCCGCCAACCGCCAGCTTGCCCTCCAGCGCCTCGCCCGGCAGCAGCGCCGACGGCTGCGCGCCCCTGAAGGCGAGCTCGACCTGGAAGGCGGCGTCCTTCACCTGCGGGTTCACCCGCGTGACGACCATCGGATAACTCCTGCCGTCGATGGTGACCTCGGCGCCCTGCCCGATGGCGACGCGGCCGAGGTAGTATTCGTCGATATCGGCCAGCGCCTTGAAGCCGGTGGCCGGCACCACCTCGCCGACCCGGTCGCCGGGCTTCAGGATCTGGCCGACCTGCAGGTTGTCCTCGGTGAGCTTGCCGGCGATCGGCGCCTTCAAAACGAGGCTGTCGAGCTTGCTGCGGGTGACCGCGAGGCTCTCCTTCAGCGTCGCCATCTCGGCGGCGATCTGCGGCAGCTGCGCCTGGCGCAGCGCCTCCTGGCGGCGGTTGCTCTCGGCCTGCACCGGCGCGAGATGCTGGTCGTAGGCGAGTTCGTCCTTCAGTTGGTCGGTCTGCTCCTTCGGCACGAAGCCGCGCGCCAAGAGCGGCTCGCGGCGCGCGTCGGCGCGGCCGAGGCGCACGATGTTGTAGGCGATCTCCTGCGCGGCCTTTTCGTTGGCGACGCGGGTCTGCTCGAGGTCCTTCTCGTAGCTCTGCAGCTGGGTGATCGACTCCACCAACCGGCCCTCGCGGTCGAGCACGTCGAGCTCCAGCGCGGTGTTGCGGAACCTGAGCAGCGGCTGGCCGGCGACGACCGCATCGCCGCTGCGCGCCAGCACCTCGGCCACCTGCCCGCCGTCGAGCACGTCGAGGTAGATCTCGTCCTTCGGCGCGGCCTTGCCCTTCAGCGGCACGAAGTCGTGGAAGACGCCGGGCTCGGCGGTGTCGATGGTGACCGTCGCCGCCGGCACCCGCACGCTCGAGACCGAACCGACCGCCAGCACGGCGGCGATCAGCAGGACCAGTATCCCGGCGGCCGCGCCACCGGCGATCAGCACGCGCCGCTGCCGCCAGGCGGGCGGTCGACTGATCGGGCGGTCCATGGCGCTCATACGGGAGAAGTATCCCGCGGTGGCCTGCTTTCTCGAAACGGCTCCGATTCAATGAGTTAGGGAGATCCGGGCCGGACGCTCGGTGTCTCACTGTCCGTTTCTGAACACTTGCGAACGCCGGCCCGCCACCGTCGTTTCCAAGACCAACAAACGCGCCCTAGACTGCCAGGCCATGCCGCCCGGGGCCCGCTTCCTTGTCGCCGATGACGATCTGGATGTGCTGAAGGCTGCCGAGATCGCGCTCGGCCGCGCCGGGGCCGCCGTCGACGTCGCCCGCGACCTCGGGGCGCTCACCCTCGCAGCCCAGCCCGGCCGCTACGACGGCGTGCTGCTCGACATGAACTTCGCGCCGGGCGCGCGCAGCGGCGACGAGGGGCTGGCGACGCTGGAGCGGCTGCGCGAGGCCGATCCGCCGCTGTCGGTGGTGCTGATGACCACCTGGGGCGGCGTCGCGCTGGCCGTCGAGGGCCTGCGCCGCGGCGCGGCCAACTTCGTCTTGAAGCCCTGGCGCAACGAGGCGCTGGCCACCGCCATGGCCGAGGCCGCCGATCAGACCCGGCGGCTGCGCGCCGACGCCGCCAGCCTCAACCTCGACGACCTCGAAAAGCGCGCCATCGCGCGGGCGCTCGAGGTCTACGACGGCAACGTCTCGCACGCCGCCGCCGCGCTCGGGCTCACCCGCCCTGCCCTCTACCGACGGATGGCGCGGCATGGCCTCTAGCTGGGGCTTCAGCTGGCGCTCTGGACGAGCTGCGCCGTTCGCCGCCGGGATCGCGCTGCGCGCCGCGCTGATCGGCGCGCTGGCCTTCGCCGCGGTCGCGCTGGCCGCCTGGCAGCACTACTACGCCACCGCCGCGATCCTGGTGGGCGTGGCTCTGCTGGTGGCGCTCGACCTCGCGCGCAGCGCCGCCACGGCCGACCGCACGCTGGCGCAATTCGTCGACGGCCTGTTCGCCGAGGGCTACGACCGGCCGGGCCAGCGGCCCGGCGCCGGACGGCTCGGTGCGGCGATCGACCGGGCGCTGGGCGAGCTGGCGTCCTTGCGCGCCGAGCGCCAGCGGCGGCTCGACTACCTGCAGGCGCTGATCGACACGGTGGCGGCCGCCGTGCTGGTGACCACCGAGGACGGCCGCGTCGAGTTCGCCAACCGCGCCGCCCGCGTTAGGCTGGGCGAGGCGCCGACACTGGCCGCGCTGCCCGCGCTCGGCCCGGCCGCCGGCGCGCAGCTGGCCGCCGCGCCGCTGGGCTCGCGGCTGGTGCTGACGCTGGCGGACGGCGGGCGGGCGCTGGCCTCGGTCGGCGCGTTCGCGTCGGCCGCTGGCCCGCGCCGGCTGATCGCGCTGCAGAGCTTCGCGGGCGACCTTGATGCGGCCCAGCAGGAGGCCTGGCGCGACCTCACCCGAATCCTCGCCCACGAGATGATGAACTCGCTGACCCCGATCTGCTCGCTCGCCGAATCCCTCGCCGACATGGGCGACGTGCGCGACGCCGCCGCGCTCGGCGAGGCAGTCGAGGTGATCGGCCGCCGCAGCACGCACCTGATCAGTTTCGTCGAGCGCTACCGGCGCCTGGCCGAGCTGCCGGCGCCGGAGCGCGCGACGATCGACGCCGCCGGCTTCGTCGCGGGACTCGACGCCCTGACTGGCGCGCTCGCCGCAGAACGCGGCGTCGCCTTCGAGAGCGCGGTCGAGCCGCCCGGCCTCACCCTCTCCGCCGACCCGGACCTGCTGGAACAGGCGGTCATCAACCTGCTCAAGAACGCGCTGGACGCGGTCGCCGGCCGGGCGGACGGCCGCGTGCGGCTCGTGGTCCGCGCAGAGAGCGGTAGTGGGGACGGCGGCGTGGCGATCACCGTCGTCGACAACGGTCCCGGATTGGCAGCGGCCGAGGCCGAGGCGGCGTTCACGCCGTTCTTCACCACCAAGCCGGGCGGCTCCGGCGTCGGCCTCAGCCTCGCCCGGCAGGTCGCGCTCGCGCATGGCGGGCGGCTGGAGCACCGGCCAG
>Ga0134126_10004493_pt1 | contig 17447 bp, 13 predicted proteins | sample KB31752_FD_96881 | JGI IMG/M metagenome (GOLD analysis project Ga0134126, IMG submission 96881) | Terrestrial soil microbial communities with excess Nitrogen fertilizer from Kellogg Biological Station, Michigan, USA - KB3-175-2 | ecosystem: Environmental > Terrestrial > Soil > Unclassified ...
CCTAAGCCGATCTGGTGCGCCTCAATGCGATACCGGCCGGCGGAAAGACCGGGCACACAGAAATTGCCTGTCTCATCCGTCGAGGTTTCCCAGATATTTCCCGCCGGCAAACGTGACAGACGAACCGCCGCGCCAGGAACGGCGAGACCTTCCGAAGTGCGCACAACTCCACAGATTCGTAATGCGGCGCCTGTTTCGCGTGCCGCAGCGGTCCCCTGGCGCGAAGGAGTAGCGCGCGAGGAAGTAGCGGACGGTGTGGGCGGTGCCGTCTGCGCGATCGCCCACATGGGAGCAAACAGCCCGGCAACAAAGCAACTGAAAATGAGGGCAACCTTTTGCATATTTCACCTCTTAGCGAACATCCGATCTCCCGCTAGCGGTCCACCTTGAAACTGCCGGGCGGATGAGCCTTTGCCCAAGCGCGAAGCCACGCCATTCTTGCAGCGGAAAGCTGCTTGCCATCGCGGTATTGGCGGGCTTCGTCAAGAGCGCTATCGAGCGACCAACCATCAATCGAATAGCGAGCCAGGGCGGCCATCAGCCCGGTACGGCTTCGCCCGGCGGCGCAGTGAATGTGCACGGGTTGATTCGCCGGGTCTTGAATAAACTTCAGATATTCGACCGCTTGTTTTTCCGTGGGCATGATGGAACCGGTGAGCGGTATTCGCATCACGTTTTTGAAACCAAATTTCCGATAATTAACCTCGTGCTCGGTGCGGAAGGTGACAATGCTTCGAACGCCCTGCTCTCGAAGCCAGATCCACCCCTGCTCATCGCGCGGGAGGCCGGAACGGGTAAGTTCGTGCGGCCAAATTACTCCATAGTTTCTTAGCGGTGCATCCTTGAAGAGATCCTTCTGGGCTGCGCGCAACTGCGCCACGGTAGGCCCAATGGTCGCGAGGAGCGCGAGCGCCAAACTCGCGCATGTTCGGAGCGATCCGATTCGGCCTATGTTCATACCCCGCATCTCTCTTCCTTTCTTCGAGTCATCGAGACTGTCTAACAGGTTTGGTTGGGCAACTCCACTTGAAGCGAATAAACTCTGCGGTAGGCGCCGTTGTGCGCGAGGAGTTCGTCATGACGGCCGGCTTCGATTACCTTTCCGTTTTCAATGACCACGATCTTGTCGGCGCGGCGTATCGTCGAGAAGCGGTGTGCCACCACGAATATCGTGCGGCCTTCGGCCACGTTTTCGAGCGCCTCCTGGATGACCTGCTCGGACTCGGAATCCAGATGCGATGTGGCCTCGTCGAAAATCATGATGCGTGGATTGCGCAGAATCGCTCGCGCGATGGCGATGCGCTGCCGCTGACCGCCGGATAGCTGTAAACCACGCTCGCCTACTTCAGTCAGATAGCCATCGGACGATGCGGAGAGAAAATCGTGTGCGTACGCGGCTCGCGCGGCCTGGACAATTTCCATGTCACTGGCATCCGGGCTGGCGTAAGCGATGTTTTCGCGGGCCGCGCCGGAGAATAGGAAAATTTCCTGGGAAACAATGCCGATCTGCCGGCGGAGTTGCTGCAACGGAATTCGATTAAGTGGGACGCCGTCGATCAGGATGCGCCCCGATGTGGGCTCGTAAAAGCGCAATAACAGATTGACTATGGTCGTTTTGCCGCCGCCGCTCGGACCAACCAGGGCAACCACTTCGCCGGGCTTCACGTGCAGGCAGAAATTTTTAAGCACCGGATGGCCAGGGTCATAGCCGAAGCTCACGTTCTCAAACCGGATATCGCCCGATTGGGGCAGAGAACCAGGTTCGGAATCGCCATGGGCCAGTGCTCCGGATAACCCCGGCTCTCTAAGCTGCTCGGCACCGCCGGCGGTTTCCGGCTGTATGTCCATCACCTCAAACACGCGGTCGCCGGCGGCAAGGATCTTCTGCATCGAAAGGTTCATCTTGCTGAGGGCCTTCACCGGGCTGTACAGCTTGCTTGTGTAGGTAAAAAACGCGACCAGCCCTCCGACGGTGAGCGCGTTCCCCGCGACCACCCAGGGCGGCGCAAACCAAACGACTATCAACGTGCCGGTAAATACGCAAAACTCGACGCTTGACGAGTAGATAGCCGAGAGCGTTTTTAGCCGCACGCGGCCGCTCAGCAGTTCCTTGCATTTCCCGGAGAAACGATCCAGTTCAAACTTTTCGCCGCAGAAGGCCTTTACGACGCGAACGCCGCCGATGGCCTCTTCGGCCAAACTTGCCATATCGCCATTGATATTCCGCACGCCGCGCGAAAACCGTTTCACCGGTTTGCGGAAGAAGAACACGGAACAGGCGAGCGCGATTACCGTCGGCAAAAGGAACAATGTGAGCCTGGTGCTTACCGCAAACATTGCCGCCAGTGTCCCTGCCAGCGTAATGAACTGCGATCCGATATTTTGCGTCAGCGTATCCAGAAAGCTTTCGACGGTATCGATGTCGCCGGTGACACGAGCGAGCAAGTCTCCTGTGCGGCCACGATCGAAAAAGCTCACGGGCAGTGCCATCGTGTGCTCGTAGAGATCGCAACGGATTCGACTGACAAGGCGCTGGTTCCCGAGTTCCTGTAAGACGTCCGCTCCAAAATCGAGAATCTGCTGGCCGACGAAGCAGATTGTGAGCAGCAGAATGACAAAAGGAAGCCGGCTGAGATCCTGTTTCCGGATGACGAGATCAAAAAGTTGAAAACCGATAATCCAGGGCCTGGCAAGATCCAGCAGCGCGCTGCCGACAATGCAGAACTCCAGAGTCGCCAAGATTGGCCATACGCGGGCCGCGTAGCCGAACAGGCGCAGGAATGTGCCTCGCCGTGCCTTACGTCGGCTGCGGCCGCGCGGCTTCTCTTCATTCCGGGCTTTGGCATCGGTGTTCATCGGCTGAAATCCAAAGCGCGCGAGATTTCGCTCACGTAAAACGGCATCAGCTCTTCCCAGCTCCGCGTGCCTTTAGCGCGGCCCTGCTTCAATCCGCCGAGAAAACTGTGAAACACAAAAGCAGCCCAGTAACAGCCCAGGCTCGCCGCGGCTTCGGGAATCTCAGCGAGATATGTGCTGAGAAAGGCTGCTGTCGCGTTTTCGGCGCGGCCCATATCAAAACCTTCTTTGAAGGCAGTCAGCCGTAGAACGCGCACGAATTCGGCGGCATCCTTGGCGGGGTCGGAAAGCCGGCAGCGGTCAAGATCGATTACGGCGATTGCGTCCGCACTCACGAATATGTGGTCGTGATGGTATCGGCCGTGAGTGAAAACGAATCGCCTGGGTTCCGGCAGCTTCGCGATACGTTTCTCGAGCATGTTCATCAACTCGCGGATGGCGTCGAGCTTTTCCGGGCGAACCGCCACGGCCTTGATCAGGCGGGTCGCCATTCGAAAAAGCTTCAGCGACTCCCAATCCGAATCCGGAGAACCTGTCGTTAGCGAAGACCGGTGCATGGCGGCGAGCCATTTAGCCGCCTCTCGGCTGCCTGCAACCAGATCCACTGCGGCGTGCCCGTCGAATGCGGCGCCGAGCGCGATTCCTGGCACGCACCGCATGAGAAGCAGATTGTGATCGGTGAGAAAGCCAATCGGTTGCGGCACACGGTAATAGGCGGAGGCGTTGAACCCGGATTCCCAGAGCGCGCGATTAATCTCGTGACAGTGTGGGCCGAGATCGTCGGAGTAGAGTTTAGCGAAAAAAACATCCTCCGGCCCGAAGTCATACCGGAGCGTGAGGCGGCCAGTTCCGGTATTCTGAACGACATTCGAACGGCAGTTCGTGCAATGGCCGTTCCGTTCCATGCGAATCAGCGGAACAATTTGAGTTCCGATGAATTCCGGGGTAGTGAAGTCTGCGGCCTTCCGCGCAAGCCCTTCTCTATCGAACGATGCGGTAGCGAGCGGAGCCGGCGGCAGCGCCAACCGCCGCGTGAGAAATGAGGTTGTCTGACCAGTGGCGCCCATTGCATATCCCTTCGTTGCCGCGATATCGCTTACCGGCGTTAGGCGGCGGCGGTCTGGACTGACCGTGCGCGCGTCGCCGTCTCGAACTCCGCGATATACAGTTCGCCGATCGCTTGCCGCTTCTCCTCGTTCACTTTCCTGCTCTTCAAGAGCTTCGCCAACGCTTTGAACGCCAGTAGCGCACGGAAGTAATCCAGATTTTCAAGATTCGAATCTGCAATCCGGCGGTATTCGGCAACAAACTCCCCGGCAAGTTGCTCGGCCCGCTGCGCATCTCCGCTCTCCTCTAAGCAATTCTTCTTCAGAGCATGGACAAAGCGCGCGACGTCCTTGGCCGGATCGGACAAGCAAATCTTTTCAATGTCAATGACGGTTGCGCGGTTGGACTCGATAAAGACATGCGCGGCGCGGAACTGCCCGTGTACCGGCGTCGGCCGCACCGAAATATTGCTCCTCGGCGCGACGGTGTGCAGATCGTGAAGCATGCCAATGAAAAAGGAGGCGCAGCCCGGGCACTCGGCCGCGACTTTTGCGAGCGCGTCGGCAATATCCAGAATTTCCATTCCCTCGCACGGGGATTGGATCGGAAGACCATGAATGTCGGCGGCGTGAAACTTCACCAGCCAGCGGGCGGCTGCGCGAATTGCAGGAAGGACCTCATCGAGCGGCGCCGCGGCGGCCAAGTCACTCAATGGCGTGCCGGCGGCCCTCCGCATCAGCAACATATTCGCTTCCTCAACGAAGATCAGCGGCTCGGGAATCTCGAGCCCGGAGCCGGCAGCAAAGCCGTTTTTCCAAAGATAGGCAAGCGAATCATAGGTTTCGCGCCCCAGCAACCGGTCAAAATAGGCCTTGCCATAGACCACGGCGCCGTCGTCGGAGACATAGCGCAGCGTGATCCGGTCAGTGGCTTTAGATCGAACAACTTCGACGTTCCAACCCGACGGCCTCCAAGCGCCGTTAAACTTCATCTCCAGCGATGCTATATATTGCGCGGCGATATCGTGGTTGGCGAAGACCTCCGCTTCGCGCTGTTTCCAATTCAGCCGTTCGAATCTGGTTCCAGGTCGCATCGTTGTGTTTCTCCCAAATGAATTTTCTAGGCTGACGCAGCTTGGCCGGCTTCTAGAGCAGTGGTGAATTCGGCCGCGCACGACGCCGCTTCGCGCACGCAGTTCGCGTACATTGCGAGGCGATCCGAATCGGTGACTTTCAGGACGCTGGCGACATAATAAAGCGCTTCGATGCTAGCCAGCGTCGCGTACGGAGCTATCCGCCCAGCAATGATCGCCGCCTGCATACGAGGGATCGCGCGAAAATAGCTTGTAAGGAAAGCGTAGATTTCCCGATTCGCGGCGTCGGGTGAACGGCCCGAGAGACCCGCCATCGTGCGCATGTGCGCGATGAAGGAGCCCAAATCCCGGGCGGGATCGCCCACGCAAAATCGTTCGAAGTCGATCACCGTGATACATGCCTTGTCCACAAAAATGTGGTCTGGATGGAAATCGCCGTGCACCATCGCGGCCGGCACATCTTGAAAGCCGGCGAAGGCTTGCTCGACGACAGCGGCTCGCTCAAGCAGTTCGCCCGCGAATCCCGGTTGGTCCGCTCTGAGCGCCGCGACATGAACTCGAAGCACAGTAGTATCGTCCGCATAGGCGCACGCCTGGGTCGATGCCATTGGGAGACTGTGCAGCTTCGCCAGCCAAAGACCCGTCATGCGCATGTGTCTGAGCGAGGCTTCGCTGGCTCTTCCCAGATAGGTGCGGAGTTTCGAGCCGCGCGCTCTACCCTGCAGAATCAGGCTGAGGTCGGGGAAGTGCTGAACCGGCTCCGGAATCTTGAACTGTTCGTCCCGGCCGAAACCTCTGTCCCAGAGCAGTCGCATGGCTTCGAATTCCCTGATCGCCTTTCCGGCGGCGCTCGTGGTATCCCGCTTGCAAACGAGCGCGATCGAACTCTGCTTGCCTGTGAGCGGGTTGGCTGCAACGATCTCGAACGAGAACACATGACGGCTGCCGGGCCGGCGGCGCATCGCCCGCACATCGAAGCTCTCGATTGTGAAGCCCTCGGCGAAAGTCATGCCCAGCCGCGAACGGAAACTCGGATCGCCTATTTGCTGGCGTATGGAAACCGCGCCGGCGATTAGCCCCAGCAGTGGCAATGTAAATAGCAATAGCAGCGCCGGCATGTGGGCGTGCGCGACATGAGATCGGGCGGCCACGTGGACGGCATTATGGAGGTGCGGCAGGATGCGTGCGTGAGGTACAAACCTCAGGGCCACTGCGGCGAGACCAATGATAATCGCCTCAATTTGCACGGACCGGCACTGCGCGAGCACACCGAATTTCGTTGTGGCCCGTGTAGCCACAGAACCGGAACCATTGAACGACGAAGCTGATCCAGTTGTCCTCATATTCTGCTCACTCCAATTGAAATCGCAAATTCTTTACCGGAAAAAGTGGAGAGTCGCAGGCAGGCCTTATGCCCCGTGTTATCGGAAAATGGCCACGACCACGACAAGCGACCGCCTTGGTCCTCGCGTACCCATACCGCAGTCGAATTGGCGCTCCAGCCCCGGCAACCTTCGCTTTCGAAGGGGGTCAGCAGCCCGCGCCCGTAGCGCAGCAAGTTCAAGTAGTCCGGAGAAAACGCGAAATCCACGGATATCGCCGTAATGGATTCCGGCAGTGCGTAGCGCACTTCGAGGCGGCTTTCACCACGATAGAGGCGAATGTGCTTCGTCAGTCCGCGTGCCGCGCTTGCACCTTCGATGTTTTCCATCTCGACATCGACATCTGCGCCGGAGGCGCGGTGGATGCGGCTCCGGTAAGCATCGTGTTCGAAGCCAAAGTCGGCCAGCGCGCCGGGATGATTCGGAGGAAGTTCCATAAAGCGATTTAGTTCCTCCATCCAATTCCAGTCGTCGGATGGATTACCGACGACCATGGTTGCCGGCGTACCTGCCAGATCGAATAGGGCGACCAGGCGCCCACCCCATCGCGGAGAAATCACCGCGAACAACTTATCGTTTTTTAGAACCAGTTCCTCTTCACCATCGGCGTCGATATCACGTAGCGTTGCGTGCGCCTGTCCGTCGTGGTGGGTTGCCCAATATGCCGCTTCGCCGATCACCGCGGCGTGCCGGCAGTGGCTGCCGAGCGCCTGAATCCAAGGACTCGGCTGGCCGTAACAATCCGGGTTGCCAAACGGACCCTCCGGCGGTGTGTGCCAGGCGCTTTCCCAACTCGACGCAATTAAATGCTTTTCCGCCAGATCGACCAGCGCCAGCTCGGCTCCCGATAACGAGAACTGCTCAACGCGCTTTTCCGCCCAGGAAAAGTATTCCCGGTACCGGTCCCACTGCGGATCGAAATACCACTTCTCGTATCCTTCGCCAGCCGCAAAGTGATTAGCCAATTCCAGAAACGTTCCCACGTCGATTTGGCGCGGATCGGCCGGCTTGCCAACCACGGTGCAATCGCAGATTCGCACGGGCTTAATGGAAGGCATTTCTCCTATCCAGCGGAGAACGGATTCAAACTGTTCCGGCCCCTCAGTGCTCCACGCGCCCAAACCCGCAGCCTTCTCCATGTCGTCGCCATAGATCGCAATCGGAGAGCGGAAGAGCGAGGAGTTGTCGTCTAGCGCTGTGAGCCAGCGGCAGTGCTCGCGCAATTCGTCAAACTGCCTCTGGCTGCCGGGCGGAATGTTTAGGCGCAAGCGAGTAGCGATCGGTAGCGCGACGAGGCCCTGCCCGTCCTGAATCGTGCATGCCTGAAAGAGTTCCGCGTCGCTTCGCGGATTTCGATCGTAAATCTTACGCGGAGAAGAGACGCCACCGCCCGGCAGCAGCAGTCGATCGTCCAAAAGGACGTATTGATACCCGTGATTCAGCAAGCGGCAGTCCCTGAGCACTGGGGCCATGCGCGGCGTATCCCAAACGCGCTCTGGCGGCCAGAACACCTTCACCGAGACGGGATCGACGCCCAAGTGGATTTTGTAGAGCAATAGTTCTTCATTGAGCTGCTTGAAGTTATGCTCATAGCTGAAGAAGCGCATAATATTTTGGGCATAGCAGCTCCCGACGAGTTCGATAAGCCCAATGTCCAATAGCTCGCGAACAAGCACCAGGAATTCCGGCTGATGCCAGGCGATGGCTTCTATCAGCGTGCCGCTCAGGTGAAGATTTAGGGGAATGTTAAAACGGCGATGCAGCTCTAGTATCCACGAAAAGCCCGACTTACTCTCAATCGAGCCAACTGCGGCCCGCAGGCCGTGCCGATTGTCGTACCCCTCCGTGATCAGGTACTGGTTCGCGTGATGCACAAAGGCAAAAGCAATGCTCATCTCTCCCCCGTCGCAGGCACTTCCCGCGACCAAGCGCGCTTACCCAAGCCACCGGACACACTACGGCCTCGGTAAGTAGCAAAGCTACGCGCCTAGATAGAGAACCGAGGCTGCCTGAATGGCAGCTACCGTTCCCGATCTCTCGAATGCGACATAACTGGCCCTAAGGACACATGTCGCCTCGCCGTAAATCTACGTTTCCGCTCTATTGCCGTCCGATCGAAGTGTTGGCGTAACTCTCTTCTTTTCGCCAACATTCGAACCACCCTTTGTAACCGATCCCTAATCGGCTATTAATCGAAAAGAGACTAACATGGGAAGCCTATGTCGTCAATGCTAGATTATGCAAGAAAGTTTTAGCTAGATACTAAGTTCACTTATGCCCGATGTTAACGGCTGGCCCTTAGCAATGAACGTTTGTAGGTTTCTAGCTCGGTATCATTCCAGGCGTTATCGGGAATACTTTTTTGCGGACATGTTGGCGAAAGATTGGTGGCCTCAGTGATGTGCTCGATTTGCTCAGGCTATTGAAGTGTTACCTGAAATGCGCGGCATAAATAACCCTCCTTACAAATGCTAGAGTTAAGTCGCTTTAAATTCATCGTGCCGTTGCCGTGATCGCAACATGAACGTGAGTTGGAATAAATCCGCAAAAAGATGCCGTTAGCGAATAGTACTTTAACGACAGCGGCAGCCGAATTTGCGCCTGGGCTTACGCCTGATTTACTGAGTTTTGACCGGGTGGCCGGAACGCCTTCGAACCCCTGCCCCCTCAGGAGGTAATGCGAAGCATCGCACAAAACATCTTGCCAATCCGCGGCCGTTGTTCGCTGAGAGAGAGATGCGCCCTCGTCCGTGCTTGGGGTCACGTTTGAGCCCAGAGGCGGTTTGCATCAGATTCCCCCCGCGTTACTCGCACCCCGGCGCCGAGTCGCCGGCACGCATTCCGCGAAGGAGCAGGCGGCACAAACGTTTGCGGTACAACGCGGCAGGTTGACTCGACTATTCAGCAACGAGCCATTCGAGCAAAATGTAAAGCCTCATGCCGTTGGGGGGAATGGCCGAGCACGGGCGATAAGCTTCTCGGACGGAACTAGGCGAAAGACTCGCGAAAAGCGCCACACTGGAAAGCCGCTGACTCTAGAGTGATTGCTTTAGGAATAGGGCGAAGGCAGCCCAAGCTTCAATCGGAAGGCTCGCATGGGCTCAGCCTGATGAGTGCGTAGCCGCAGATCGCTCAGTGGCTTGGCTGTGCAGGGTAAAACGAAGCCCGCTTCCTTATCGACATCAAAATACGCCCGCGCCGCCGTTTGATCGACCGTGCCGCTGAGGAGTCTCGATGCACACGTCAGACATGTGCCTTGATGGCAAATGGAAGGAAGCGTAATTCCCTGGCGGAATGCCGCATCCCACACGTATTCGTCTTCGCGGCAACGAATAGATCGCTCCCCATCCGGTGTTTCGAGGACGACCAGATGGAGAGCTGAATCGGTCATTCAGAGCGCATCTCGCGAGATCTCCAAATACTGGCTATTACGGATTGTAGAAACGCCGGTTCTTGCTGTATGGCGCTTCGCCCGGTTCTCCGCGGCGGAAATGGCCGGATGGTATCGAGCGGCCATCCCTCTCGTGCGCGAGAAGCTCGATAAACCATGCCTCGTGCTCAACTTCTTCGTTCAGAATTCGTGCGGCCATGTCGTAAGTTCGCGGGTCCTTTCCAAAGGTCATGTCGCAAACGGCGGTCCAGCTTCTGATCGCGCACCGCTCCGACTCGAGCAACAGCGTCAAAATGTTGACCGCGGTTGGCGGATCGGGAAGCTTCGCGGGTGTGCAGCCGGCTTGATCGTGAAATGCCTTCAGATCGTTTGGCAAGCTACCGCCAAGCTCATAGATGCGCGGAACGATCAGCTCCCAATGCGCCCGGTCTTCGAGCCGGGCGTCCTCGCAAATTTCCTTGTAATCTTCATGACCCGCGAGATGCATTCGCAGGATCGTGTAGTAATAATATGTACTCGAAAACTCGGCGGCGGCGTTTGCCACCAGAAGTTTGATTAATTTCTCCACGTCGACGCCACGGGCTCGAATTACTTCTACGCCGACTCGTTGATTCACATCGCCAGGTTGGACAGTTCCTCCTGCGGACATGGGCAGATTTCCTTTCTAAGCCAACGGTAGATCGAACGCCGCCATAGGTCCAATATATGTTTCCTATTCCGCCGATAGGTTTGAAAACTGATACCATCATCAGCGGACCGAGGCGGGCTGCATGGAAATTCATCAGTTGCGCTACTTTTGTGCGGTTGTGCGAAATGGGACCTTCACGCGCGCGGCTCTGGCAGAGCGCGTCGCGCAGCCCTCCTTGTCGCAGCAGATCCTGAAGCTCGAAACCGAACTGGGCGCCAAACTCTTCGACAGATTTCCACGGTCTGTACGGCTTACTTCCTTCGGTTCCACCTTCCTGCCGAAGGCGGAACGAATCCTGCGAGAGCTTTCGGACGCTAAAACAGAGATTATTGAAATGAGCGGCAAGGACAATGGCGAACTGGCCATTGGCGCCATTCCCACCATAGCTCCTTACCTGCTACCGCCGGTGCTCAACGACTTCTCGTGTCGTCACCCCGGCATTTCCATGAAAATTGTCGAGGATACAACCCAGGTGCTGCTCGAACGCCTGCATGCCGGCGCCGTGCACATGGTGGTCTCCGCGTTACCCGTTCGCGGAACCGAATTGATTTCGCTCGATCTGTTTCGAGAACCCTTTCTAATTGTTCTTCCCGATCGGCATCCTCTTTCGAACCGGAAATCGCTTCGGCTGGAAGAACTCCGCAAGGAGCCTTTTTTGCTCCTGAAAGAGGGGCACTGTTTCCGCGACAATACACTTGCCCTCTGCCGAAAATCGAAGGTCGCGCCCAATGTGGTTTTTGAAAGCGGCCAGTTCGCAACCATCTTAGGAATGGTGTCGGCTGGAATGGGCATCTCGGCCGTGCCCAAAATGGCAGTGCAGCCGGTCCGCGGATGCAAATTCGTACCGCTGTCGAACAAGAACGCCGTCCGCAGAATTGGAGTTGTGATGTTGAGCCGCCATTTCCAGACCAGGGTGGAAAAGCTGTTTCTCCAAAGCTTGATTGATATTGGCGACGGATCCTGTAAAGGTCATGATTCGAACGCTTGAAATCGGATGAACGAGCACATCGAAGGCCGTCGAGACATGCTTCGACCCTACAACGGACACCAACTTCGTGCCGGATTGGGAGCATGCCCGTCCCTCTAAGCCGATCCCATTTCAAATATCGACCTGTCAACATCTCGGGTGTGCGGAGTAATTCCGGAATCTATACTGAGGTCAGGGTTCTTCATGAATCGCCGGACAATCCACTCGCTGGGTTTAAAGCTTCGGGTGACGCGGTTGATTGCTAAGGGGCTCGTCTCGCGGGATCATCCGGTCCTTGTCCATATGATCCCGACCCGTCGGTGCAATCTGTCCTGCCGGTATTGCAACGAATACGACAGCACGTCGCCGCCGGTTCCGGTGAAGGAACTGCTGCGGCGGGTGGATCTGCTCGCGAAACTCGGAACAAGCATTATTACGCAGAGCGGTGGGGAACCGCTTCTGCATCCGAATCTGGAAGAGGTGATTGCCCGGGTTCGCGGCCATGGCATTGTGGCCGGCCTGATCACGAACGGATATCTGCTCACCGCCAAGCGAATTAAGCAGCTCAATAAAGCAGGGCTCGACCACTTGCAGATGAGCATCGATAATGTGATGCCGGACGATATTTCGAAGAAGAGCCTGAAGGTGCTCAATAAAAAGCTCGAGTTGTTGGCGGAATACGCCGAATTTCAAGTGAACGTGAATTCGGTGTTGGGCGCGGGCATCGCGAATCCGGAAGATGCGGCGGTGGTGGCGCGGCGCGCGGTCGAGCTTGGGTTCATGGGAACGGTCGGCGTGATCCATGATGGCTTTGGGCAGCTTCGCGCCCTGAACGCCACGCAGCGAAAAGTCTTCGATGAGATCAGCAGCCTGGCCACGCATTCGTTCGGACGCATCAACCGGTTGAATCCATATCAACGAAACCTGGTAGAAGGCAAGCCGAACGACTGGTGGGTGTGCCGTGCCGGCGCTCGCTATCTTTATCTATGCGAGGACGGCCTTGTGCATTACTGCTCCCAGCAGAGAGGCGCGCCGGGCATTCCGCTCGAAAACTACACGGTGGAGAACATACGCCGGGAGTACAGGACGCGAAAGACATGCGCTCCGTATTGCACAATTTCCTGCGTTCATCAGGTGTCCATCATGGATCGCTGGCGCGATCCACAGCCGCTGTTGTACGACCCGGCTGCGCTCAGTGAGGCCGCCGATCCACCGTTAGTCAGAATACAGTCCTAGGCCCCGCCTACAGTTTCACCCCCGGATAAAACCTCTCATTCCTAAACCAGGGTGAGAAGTTTCGTACCCGCTTGCCCACTATTTGAATAGTTAAGCCGTGTCGAGTTTAATGTACACACTTTCGCCTTTCGGTTCGACGGGCACAGCCGTTGCCACGAGCCCCGATCCAACCCCGACGTGGGTGCTGGTTGCGGGAGAGCAAATGCTGCTGCTGGAAGGACTTGCGACTCTTTGTAACACCATTCCGGGGTGCTCCGTTACCGCTCAGTCAGCGAGCGGGCAGCAGGCGCTAGCGGACATCCAGCGGCTAAAGCCGGATATCGCGCTGCTCGATCTGGATTTGACGGACTTGCTCACCATCGAGGTGATCAGGCAGATCCGGGCTGGAGAGTCGAAGACCCGCTGCGCCGTGCTCTCCGCCCGTAAGGACAAAAAGACAGTGCTGGAAGTTCTGCGATCGGGAGCATGCGGCTTTATTTTGACAAGTTCGACGCGCCAGCAGTTGGCGGAGGCATTCCAGCACATCCTGCAAGGCGGCATTTATGTATCGCCAGCCATCGAAATGGCGTCTCTGGTGGCCGAAAGCTCGCCGGTGCGCCGCTATTCCGATCCTCTGGATTCACTAAGCGGCCGCGAATACCAGGTGTTCACACTGCTCGTTGACGGTGTTCGCGCTAAGGAAATTGCCGCGAGATTATCGCTTAGTCCTAAAACAGTGGATACGTATCGCTCCAGTTTGATGCGAAAGCTGGACATTTTCGATCTCGCCGGGTTGGTAAAGTTCGCAATACAGCGGAATCTCGTTTCTTGAACCGCAAGCATTAATCTTCCAGTTCTGTCAATCCGTGGCGTGCGGTTGAGCCCTTGGAAGCAGCACGTAGATACTGCACCGGCCAGCTCATTTTCACGTTTAGTTCCTCGGCCGCATGCAGCGGCCAATAAGGATCGCGCAACATCTCGCGCGCCAATAGCACGATATCCGCCTGGCCAGTCCGAATGATGTGATCGGCCTGCTCCGGCCCGGTGATCAGGCCCACCGCCCCCGTCGGAACCGATGCTTCGCGCCGGATGCGTTCGGCGAAGGGCGTCTGGTAGCCCGCGCCCACCGGAATTGACGCATTGGGTACGCTGCCGCCGGAGGAACAGTCGATCAGATCAGCCCCGGCCTGTTTCGCAATGCGCGCGACTTCCACCGATTCCTCGACGGTCAGGCCGCCTTCCACCCAATCGGTAACCGAGAGCCGAACGAATAGCGCCAGCTCCGGAATGCGTTCGCGAACGGCCGACACAACCCGTTTCAGCATACGGGCTCGGTTTTCGCTATTCCCGCCGTATTCGTCCGCGCGCTTGTTGCTAAGCGGCGAAAGAAATTCGTGCAGCAGGTAACCATGGGCGGCGTGGATCTCGACGACCTCGAAGCCGGCTCCAGCCGACCGGGCAGCGGAATCGGTGAATGCCTTGACGATTCGATCAATCCCGGCTCGGTCAAGTTCTTTCGGTGAGACATAATCGGCGGAAAACGGGATGGGGCTCGGCGCCCACACGTCAGTCCAGCCCCCTTGTTCCGGCAGCACGGCGTCGTTGCCTTCCCAGGGTCGATGGGTGCTGGCCTTTCGGCCCGCGTGTGCAAGCTGAATGCCGGGGATGGACCCCTGCGTCTTCAGAAATCGCACAATCGGGGCAAGGGCCTCCGCGTGTTTATCGTCCCAAATGCCGAGATCCTCGGGAGAGATGCGGCCTTCGGGCGCCACGGCGGCGGCTTCGGTGAAGACGAGGCCTGCTCCGCCAACCGCCCGGCTGCCCAGGTGGACAAGGTGCCAGTCGTTCGCGAAACCGTTGTCGCACGAATACTGGCACATCGGGGAAACCGCAATACGATTGGGGAGCGTGACGCCGCGAAGCGTCAGCGGGTTGAAAAGAGACATAAGCGTGACTGGGGCTCGGCGCCCTTGCGGATTGGATGCGGCGCGAGGATTGGATGCCGCAGGCGGAGCGTCAAGTTGGAAAAATAGCGGAGGACGTCGATCCGATGACCGGGTTAACATCCTCCGCTTTTCAGCGGTTGGGGGATGATTACTGATTTTGCGGGGCCGCGCCTTCGGAACCGCCACTGTTTCCGCGGTGCTGCCGGCGCTCGCGCATGTGCTGTTGCATGTCTGCGTATTTCTGTTTCTGATCGTCGTTCAGCAGGGCCGTAATTTTAGCGTTGCTGTCCTGCATCAGCGATCGCATCTTTTCCCTGCGATCCTGCTGCGAAAGCGATGTGTCCTGACGAATGCTTTGCATCTGCTGCTGGCGGTCGGTCAGGATTGGTAATAACTGAGTTTTCTGATCGGCAGTGAGATTTAGCCTCTTACTGAGTCTCTCGACCTGTTGTTTCGGATCGGGCTGACGCCGCTGGTGAGTCTCGTTGCCTGGCGCTGTGTCCTGCGCTACGAGCGGGGCGACGGCCATTCCGATTCCGAAAACCGCACCCATTGCTAGTGAGAGAAATTTTTTGCGTAACATTTGATTGATCCTTCCTTCTCCATCCCCTACTCCTACAGACGGATATAGCAACCCGTGGTTCGGATGAAGGGAGTCAAGGTTTGTAAAGCCCATGGCCAGGACGTCCGCTCTCCGGCATGGAACCGGGACCGGGAGGGGCTCGGACGACGGCACAACCCGCGCACTTGCGTGCGGCGGCTCCGTTTCCAGTTTGCCTTCACTCAGAGCCGCATCGCGTAAGCGAGCGGGTCGAACAACCGTACAACTCGCGTAGAGGCGTGCGGCGGCCCAACGCCGGCGTCATTTCTACCGCAGCGCGTTCAGGCTCGGGAGGTTCGTGACGTTCCAGCCGCCGCCAATCGCCTTGATGAGCAGAACGCTCGCATCCATTCGGCGTCGAAGGATGTCAACGTCATTGCGCTCATTGGTCAGCGACGTTGTCTGCGCGGTGACCACCTGGAGATAGGTATCGACACCGCCTTTATATCGGTTGGTGAACAATTGTAAAGTTTCCTGCGCCGAGGAAGTGGCGTCTCTCTGCTGCTGTGCTTCGTCTTCGAGAATACGAAGCGCCGCGAGATTGTCTTCCACCTGCTGAAAAGCGGTGAGCGTGGTCTGCCGGTAGTTGGCCACATTGGCATCGTAATTGGCGACCGTTTCTTCGGAGGCGGCGCGACGCCGGCCCGCATCGAAGAGCGTTTGCAGCATGGAGGGACCGACCGCCCAGAAACGGCTCGGCCAGTCGAACCAATTCAAAATGGAACTACCTTCGAAACCGCCTGATGCGCTGATCACAATCGAGGGATAAAAGGCGGCCTGCGCAATGCCGATCTGCTCGTTCGCCTCGGCCATGCGGCGCTCGGACGAAGCGATATCGGGACGGCGCTCGAGTAGCTGCGAAGGTACTCCAACCGGAATCGTGGGCGGTTCGACTTTTAGCGGCTGAGGAGCGATGCTGAACGCCGCCGGCGGCTTCCCGATCAGAATTGCGATCGCATGCTCGAACTGCGCGCGCTGCACACCCATATCGGTCGCCTGTACACGCGTGGAATCGAGTTGTGTCCGCGCCTGGGCCACATCGGATTTGGGCGCTACGCCGCCCTGGTAGCGATTGGTGGTAAGCTGCAGAGCCTTGGTATAAGCGTCAACCGTGTCGTCCAGCAATTTCTGCTGCGCGTCGGCGCTCCGAAGCTCGAAGTAGTCCATCGCGAGTTCGGCATGCAGGCTGAGGCTGGCGGTCTCGAGATCGGCATCCGTTGCTTGTGCTTCTTCTTTAGCGGCGGTCACCGTACGGCGGATGCGGCCCCAGAGATCGACTTCATAGGACAGATCGAAAGGAAGGACGAAGTCGCTAGTGGCGCCGGTGGCCACGCTGGCAGGGAAATTCGGGCGGTGCGCCGAGTTGCGGAGCGACGTGATGCCGGGAGCCGTCGAGATGGTTGGAAACTCCGACGCTCGATTGAAACGAATGGCGGCGCGAGCCTCACGGAACCGTGCCGCATACATTTTCAGCGTCTGGTTGGACGGATCGATCTGTTCTTCAAGCGCGTTCAGTTGAGGGTCACCGAAGATTTCCCACCACTTCGCGCGGAGCGTAGCATCGCCCGGATGAGCATGCTTCCAGTCCTTCGTTTCCTTGAGGCTGTCCGGAGGCGGTTCTTTATACGCCGGAGTGGAAGGAACGGGCGGCTTCACGTACTTCGGCCCAACCGTGCAGCTTGCGAGCGCCAGCCCACATGCCGCCAGTAAGCCGAGCTTCAGCGGCTTCATTCCTGTGTGCCTCCGGAGCCTTTGCGGACCACCTGCACCTCGGTCCCGGATACCAGCGAATCGGCGGGATCTACAATCAATTGCTCGCCGGCGCGCAATCCGGAAATCACCTCGACCGTGGCGCCATAGTCCCGTCCGATCTTGATGGGAATCAGTTGGGCGTGGTCGTTGCGAACCACCGCCACCTGCAGCCCCTCCGAACGGAAGAGAAGCGTATTGGATGGGATCGTGAATGCACGGACCTGCGATGGCAATTTCAGATGGACGAAGACATAAGAACCGGGCAGAAGCTCGCCGGTCGGATTATTCACATCGACTTCCGTTAACAATGTGCGGGAAGTTGGGTCGATTGAATTCGACGTGCGCACGAGCGTGCCGTGGAACGTGCGGCCGGGAAATTCGTTCAGGGTCAGATCGGCCGGGGAGCCGCTGCGCGCCGCTCGCGAATAGGCTTCCGGAACAGCCACATACACGCGAAGTTTATCCACGGCTGCGATGTGAAATAACTGGCTGCCCGGAGAGCCGGCGCC
>Ga0134126_10004494_pt1 | contig 17442 bp, 15 predicted proteins | sample KB31752_FD_96881 | JGI IMG/M metagenome (GOLD analysis project Ga0134126, IMG submission 96881) | Terrestrial soil microbial communities with excess Nitrogen fertilizer from Kellogg Biological Station, Michigan, USA - KB3-175-2 | ecosystem: Environmental > Terrestrial > Soil > Unclassified ...
CTGATCGTAGAAAATATCTCCAACGCTTTTTTTGCCACCCTGGCCAAGTCGATCGAAGACGAGGCGAAGAAATACGATTATAAGGTTGTGTACTGCAGCACGGATAACGACGAGGAAAAAGCACGCGAACTGATCAATATGTTATCGCAGCGGCAGGTGGATGGATATATTATTACTCCCACGCTGAATCTGAGCGAAGATATCTGCCGCTTGCAGGGTGAGAACAAGCCGGTGGTGCTCATCGACCGATATTTCCCACAGCATGAGGAGATCCCCGCCGTGCTTGTCGACAACTATGAAGGTGTTTCGCGCGGGATGGAGTATCTCATCGGCAAGGGATACAGAAAGATCGCATTGGTCTCTATCGAGACGGAGATGGCGCATATGAAGGACCGGCTTCAGGCCTACAGCGATGTGCTGAAAAGGCATGGGATCCCTGTAGTAGAAGAGCTGATCAATATCGTGCCTTATAACGCCGGACATGACAAATCGTTTGAACAGGTGCGGGAACTGTTGCGCGGGGCGGGCACGACTATCGACGCAGTGTTCTTCCTGACCAACTACCTGGGCGTGTTGGGCATTGAAGCGATCAAAGAGCTGAAGATCCGGATACCAGAGCAATTGGCCGTTCTGTGCTTTGACGACAATGATATCTTCCGGTTGTATTCTCCTTCCATTTCCGTGATCCGCCAGCCCGTGGAGGCTATCGGTCAAAAAGCCATGCAGACCCTCATCGAAAGATTGAAGCATAGCAGCGGAGAGACGTGGCCGCCCACCGAACTGCAAAGGGTGGAACCAGAGTTGATCGCCCGGGAATCCATCTAAGATTTATTTTTGACTTCTGCTTAATTTATTTATTTTTATTACTGATATATTTGTATCAGAACTAAACTGCGTAAAGGCCTTCCGCCTCTGAGGCGTATAAGGGTCGTGTTTTCCGCTATATACTTTCTATTATCAAGAACAGGGAAACTGCAGAAGAAATGGTGATCGACGTGTTTCTCAAGATCTGGCAGCAACGGGAGATGTTGCAGCCTATCGAGGATTTCGATGCCTTTCTGTTCAAGATGGCTTTCAATAAATCCGTAGACTTTTTACGGCGCGTTGCAAACGATCCCCGGTTAAAGGAGGTGATCTGGCAGGATATACAATTGGCCGGTGATCTGCACTCCGACGCACCGGTACTGTTGAAAGAATTTGAAAGCCGGATAAACCATGCTATCGACCAACTCTCACCCCAGCGCCGGCTGGTGTTCCGGCTAAGCCGGGAAAACAACTATTCACATTCGGATATAGTGCGCAAATTACGGCTATCGAAATTTACGGTTAGCAATCATATCACCGAATCACTTCGTTTTATCCGGGCCTGAGCACGACTCTTGGCAATCTGAATGGTATCGCGCTATATGACGCTCAATCCGCCATTTATCCCTCGATGCTCGCCAAGCTGGATTCGGTGATCCCGACACTGAGTGCCAGTGGGACTTTGCCGACCAACGATATCATCTATTCCGGCAATATAGCCGAATGGCAGAAGTTCGGCTATTCCCTGATGCTGCGCATGGCCATGCGGCTCACCAAGATCGATGCCGCTACTGCGCAGAAATATGCTGAAAAGGCTTATGCGGGTGGTGTCTTCGCCAGCAATGCCGACAATGGCTATATCACCTTTGACCATGCGAACAACTATAGCAATGGCAACTCGAGCGCTTTGCAGGTGCAAGAGGATTATGCGGAGGTCAAATGAGGAAAAGGGGTGATCGATTACCTGAAAGTCAACAATGATCCCCGGTTATCGGTGATCGCGGAGATCCCACAGCCCGGGCTTAAGAATGCCGCCAATGAAAGCCTGGCCGGCGATCCTACGGCTGCGAATCAGAACGGCATGCCCAATGGCTATGACGGGAATGGTGGCGCCACGGATATCAGCAAGGCACCGGGCTATCCCGGCGCTACAGGAACTGGCGCTGACGCCAATCCCACCGGCGGTTACTCCCGGCCGACGTCTGCGGTATACCTGGGGCTGAATACGCCGGGCTTTATCCTGACCTACGCCGAGACCGAACTGCTGCTGGCGGAAGCCGCCGAACGCGGCTGGAATGTCGGCCCATCGGCTTCGACCCACTACGCCAATGGTGCAAACGGTGATGGATGGCCGGACCTGTACATCGCGCGGGGCGGCTATTCGCTTTGGGAGCCGCATACGCCGGCCTTGCAGGATCAGCTGTATCTAAACGACGGCAAGGGAGATCTGGCCCTGACGGACGGGCTGTTGCCCGATGTGAGCGCATCGAGCAAGAGCTGTGTACGCCCCTGCGATTATGATGGGGACGGGGACGTCGATCTCTTCGTGGGCTGTCGTGTAGTTCCGGGACAATATCCCACGGCGCCGCAAAGCTTTCTGTTGCAAAACGATGGCAAGGGACATTTCTCCATTGTTTCCACGCCCTTCGATCATATCGGGATGGTTTCCGATGCCCAGTGGATCGATCTGGATGGCGACGGCCGGAAGGACCTGGTCCTTTGCGGGGAATTCATGCCGGTGTTGGTCTTTATGAATACACCCGGCGGGTTTGTCGATAAGACGACCGATTATTTTGGGACAGCTTCGCCCGGTTTCTGGAATACGCTGACGGTGGCCGATGTGGATGGAGATGGTAAGGAAGACCTGATCGCCGGGAATATCGGGCTCAATAGCTGTTTGAAGATCTCCGACAAACAGCCGGCTGAATTCTATTATGCCGATTTCGATCACAACGGGTCGATCGATCCCTTCCTGAACTTTTATATCCAGGGGGTAAGCTATCCGTTCGTCAGCCGCGATGAGCTGAACCAGCAGATTCCCCCGATGCGGAAGAAATTCAACTCCTATGCAGCCTATGCCGATGCTACCATGAAAGACATCTTTTCCCCGGGCGAGCTGGACGCGGCCGGAAAGCTAACGGCGACGGAGAACCGAACGGTATGCTGGCTCCGGCGTGGCGGCCATTTTGTCCGCACGGGGCTGCCGATCGAAGCGCGGTTTGCGCCGGTGTGCAAGATCCTCGTCCACGATTACGATGGAGATGGACATCCGGACATGCTGCTGTTAGGCAATCACTCCGACAACCGGTTGAAACTGGGCAGCATAAATGCCAACTATGGGTGTCTGCTCAAAGGGGATGGCAAGGGCGGGTTCAGTTATGTACCGCAGTGGAGATCGGGGCTGAGCATACGCGGGGATGTGAAATCGGCGGAAGAAGTGACCATCGATAAAAAACGGCTGCTGGTTGTTGGCGTTTCAGAGAGCTCGTTACAATGGTTATCTTATTATTAAGAGTCTGATGCGGCCCCCGGGCCCTGGGGCTGGTGAATGAGCTGCGGGCATCCCGGACGACCTCTCCGGCCTGGACGAATGTCACGCTGGATTCCATTTACAACGAGCGTTGCCGGGAATTGAGCTATGAGACCTGGCATAGGAATGATATGATCCGTTTTGGCAAATATGAGGGTGCATGGGGGTTCAAGACGGATGCCGATCCTAACCATCGTATTTTCCCTATACCGAGTAATGCGATATTGCTGAATCCTGCTTTAAAGCAGAATCCGGGATATTGACCCTGACGGGCCACGGGCCCGTCGCCCGAAGGGCCATCATAAGCGATAAAAAAGGGTCGACTACTTTTGATCTTGGGTCGACCCTTTTTTTGCCTTATTTTTGCCCCAAATTTTTTCTCCATGAACTTGCATGAATATCAGGCCAAAGAACTACTGAAGAAATATGGTGTTCCGGTACAGGAAGGCATCCCGGTGGACAATGCGGGGGCAGCCGAAGAAGCGTACAAGCATCTAAAGGTTCAGTTCGGTAACAGTTTTGCTGTAGTGAAGGCACAGATCCATGCGGGGGGACGGGGAAAAGGCAAGATCCAGGGCACGGAGCAGCGTGGAGTAGCCGTAGGCAAGAGTTCCGAAGATATTAAACAAATTGCTTCTAATATCCTGGGGGGTACGCTGGTGACGATCCAGACGGGCCCTGCGGGGAAGAAGGTGAACAAGGTGCTCATCGCCCAGGACGTCTATTATCAAGGTGCCAACCCGGTAAAGGAATTCTATCTGAGCGTGTTGCTGGACCGGGCCAAGGGCCAGAATGTGATCATGTACAGCACGGAGGGTGGGATGGATATCGAAGAGGTGGCGCACAATACTCCGGACAAGATCTTCAAGGAGTGGGTGTATCCCGGCGGCGGGCTGCAACCTTTCCAGGCACGGAAGATCGCCTTCAACCTGGGGCTGAGCGGAGAGGCTTTCAAGAACTGTGTGAAATTCGTTACCAATCTTTATAATGCGTATGTAGGGCTGGATTGCTCCATGCTCGAGATCAATCCTTTGTTCAAGACCAGCGATGAGAAGATCATTGCCGTGGATTGTAAGATGAACCTGGACGACAATGCCCTGATGCGGCATCCCGATCTCGAGGCCATGCGTGATATCAGCGAAGAGGATCCTACGGAAGTAGAAGCCGGCAAGTACAATCTGAATTTCGTCAAGCTGGATGGGAACGTGGGTTGTATGGTGAATGGCGCCGGTTTGGCCATGGCGACCATGGACATGATCAAGCTGAGTGGTGGTGAGCCTGCCAACTTCCTGGACGTAGGCGGCACGGCCAATGCTACGACGGTGGAGGCTGGTTTCCGCATCATTCTGAAGGATCCGAAAGTAAAAGCTATTCTCATCAATATCTTTGGTGGTATCGTCCGTTGCGACCGGGTGGCCCAGGGGGTCATCGACGCGTACAAATCCATTGGCGATATCAAGGTGCCGATCATCGTCCGCCTGCAGGGTACGAACGCCGAAGAAGCCCAGCAGCTCATTGCGCAAAGCGGTCTCAAAGTTCAGAGTGCTATCCTGTTAAGCGAAGCAGCGGCTCTGGTCAACAAAGCCGTGAGCTAATATGGGATTAACCATTTTACAACAGATAGAAGAAACGGTTGAGGCTATACGGCGTATCTATCCCGAGACGCCGAAAATAGGGATCGTCCTGGGTAGTGGTCTGGGTAATCTGGCCGGCGAGATAGCGGTCGAGGCAGCGATCTCCTATTCTGATATTCCTCATTTTCCCGTGTCCACGGTAGAGGGGCATCAGGGGAAGCTGATCTTTGGTCGGATCAGCGGCAAGCGGGTCGTGATCCTGTCCGGCAGGTTCCACTATTATGAAGGGTATACTCCCGCGCAGGTGGTGTATCCCATCCGGGTGCTGAAGTTCCTGGGGGTGGAGACGCTGCTGCTTTCCAATGCCGCCGGGGGAATGAATAAAGCCCTCAGGGTCGGGGATCTGATGATCATCCGGGATCATATAAGTCTTTTTGTTGTAAATCCGCTTTTGGGGAAGAACGAGCCTTCGTTGGGGCCGCGCTTTCCTGATATGAGCGAGCCCTATAGTAAGGTGCTCATCGAGCGGGCGAAGAAGATCGCGGCCTTGCTGAAGATACCCGTACACGAAGGCGTATATGCGGGTGTAACGGGGCCGACCTTTGAAACGCGTGCCGAATACAGACTGTTGCATATTGCCGGCGGCGATGCTGTGGGCATGAGCACGGTTCAGGAGGTGATCGCGGCCCGGCATCTGGGTCTGGCGGTGTTCGCGATGAGTGTCATCACCGATCTCGGTATCCGGGAGGAGGACAATATCATCACCCATGAAGAGGTGTTGCAGGCAGCCGCCGCGGCCGAGCCCAAGCTCACCGCTTTGTTCAAGGGAATCATCGAAAGCCTGTAAGAGTTCACGCAACAAATTAACTTTTCATATATCCACCGCCAGCTACCTAATGAGTAAATTGTCCGGAATTATTTCAGCTGTGAAAGGACGACTACACTTATATGTGTTGTGTTTGGTAGCCCTGTTGTCGGGAACGAATGCGCTGGCGCAGAATCCGCTGGGGCGTTTTGGCAATATGGGTGGCGGCGGAGGCGGGGGAAAGGGCGATACGCTTCAGCATCGCAAAGAGGATACGATCACGATCAATTTCCGGTATCTCGACAGCAGCCGGTATGAAAAGCTGGATTCATCCATTTATTACCTGAGCAACAAGATCCCCCGACCCGACAGCTGGATCAATCTCGGCAATTTCGGCACGGCCGCCAAGTCGCTGGTGTTCAATCCGCGGATGATGAGTGGCTGGGACCCGGGCTGGCATTCTTATGATCTGTACCTCTTCACCGTCGACGAAACGCGTTTTTTTCATACCACGAAGCCGTATACGGAGATGGGGTATATGCTGGCAAGCCGGGGGGAGCAGTACATCGATATCTTCCACACGCAAAACGTCCGGCCCAATTTTAATTTTGCCTTCGAATACCGGCTGATCAATGCTCCGGGGGCCTTTCAGAATCAGAATTCCAATCACAACGATTACCGGTTCAATACCTGGTACCAGTCGAAGAACAAGCGATATCAGAACTTTTTTATCCTGGTGGCGAGCCATCTGAATGCTTCGGAGAATGGCGGCATCACCAATCCCAAGGATCTCGACAGCACGCAATACAGCAACCAGAATACGCTGCCGGTGTATTTCGGGAATAACCTCGTGCAGGCCACGGGCAACCCCTTTCAGTCGCTGGTGACCACGGGTATGAAATACAACCAGGCGACGTTCCTGATGCGGCAGCAGTACGACCTGGGCCAGAAGGATTCCATCGTGACGGACTCTTCGGTGATCCCCCTTTTCTACCCGCGCTTGCGGCTGGAGCATACGATCGCCTACAGCACGTATAACTATGTCTTCAAGGATTACTATACGCCGGGTGTTTATGACCTGGACAGCGGCTACTATGAAAAGAACCTCGGCATGAACTATGTGGGAGGATCGGATACGGTGATCCGGGAGGATATGTGGCATAACCTGTCCAATGATCTCAGCGTGTATACCTTTCCGGACGCCCATAATCCGCACGATTTCCTCAAGCTCGGGGCCACGCTGGAATTGCTGAAGGGAAAATTCGACACCTCGCGGCTCTACAGCAGCGTGCTCAACACCTCGCACCAGGTCTCGGACCAGAATGTCTTTGCGCATGCCGAATACCGGAACAAGACCCGGAACCAGAAATGGGACATCGAAGCTTATGGCCGGCTCTATCTCAACGGGCTGGATGCGGGGGATTACAACGGATATATCAGTTTACGCCGGCTGATCAGCCGGAGCCTGGGGTATTTTCAGGGAGGTTTCGAGAACTCGAACCGGACGCCGGGGTTTGTCTTCGACAGGGCCAGCAGTTTCAATGTCGACGCGGCGGCGAAAAAAAAGAACTTTCTCAAGGAAAATACGACGCATATCTTCGCCAGCATCGATGTGCCGCAGCATCAGCTGAGTCTCACCGGCTCGTACTATCTGCTGAGCAACTATGCCTATTTCACCAACTATTACCAGGAACAACAGGAGGGGACGTTGTTCAACATCCTGCAGGTCACGCTGCGAAAGCAGTTCACGCTGTACCGCCACTGGAAATGGCGAACGGTGACGACGATCCAGCAGGCGACGGGTTCTTCGCCCGTTCATGTGCCGTTGATCGTTTCGAACAACCAAATAGGGTATGACGGCAATTTCGGGTTCCATAACCTCAATATAAGTTTTGGTACGGAGCTCCGGTATATCAGCAGTTATAAAGCGGATGGGTATGCGCCGGTTACCGACCAGTTCTATACGCAGAGTTCGGTGCTGAGTCAGAAATTGCCCGACATCAATTTTTATCTTCACTTACGGATACGTTCCTTTACGGCGTATGCACAGGCCGAGAATATCAATGCCATAGCCTTCCAGCCGAGGGGATTTGGCTGGTACAACAACAATTTCGTGGCGCCCGGTTACCCCGAACCGGCCTTGATCATCCGCGTGGGTATCTTCTGGGGATTTATCAACTAACGAGGGGGACCGCAAGAGGGGGAGCCCACTCGGGCTTAACATTCGTCGCAGGGCGAGTTCTCCATTTCGATCTCGAGCGTCGCGTGCTGGATGTTCTGATGGAGCAGCTCGTGTTTGATGGTATGTTTGAGCTTTTCGATGAATTCCATGCTGGCGTCGCGGTCGACACAAAGATGGGCGGTCAGGGCGTTCTCGGTGGTGCTGATGGCCCAGACGTGGATATGGTGAAAGTCTTTGACGCCGGGGACGCGGGCGATGGTGTCGCGGATCTTTTTGATCTCGATGCCGAGGGGCACGCCGTCGAGCGTAAGGCGGAGGCTGTCGCGGAGCAGCTGCCAGGTGCTGAAGAGGATCACGACGGCAACCAGCAGGCTTAAGACGGAGTCGATCCAGTACAGGTGGGTGAAGGCGATGACGATGCCACCGATCACGAGGGCTGCGGAGACAATGGCGTCGGACAGGAGGTGCAGGAAGGCGCCGCGGACGTTGAGGTCGTTCTCGCGGTTGCGCATGAACAGGAGGGCGGTCACTGCGTTGATCACTATGCCAATGGCGGCGACGATGGCGATGGTCTTACCGGGAAGCGGTTCTGGGGTCATCAGGCGGTGGACGGCTTCGTAGCCGATGGCGCCGAGGGAGATCAGCAGGATGGCTGCGTTGAGGAGCGCGACGAGGATGGTCGTCTTTTTATAACCGTAGGTATAATTTTCGGTGGGTTTGATCTTGAGGAGGCGGATGGCGATGAGGGCCATGGCCAGCGAGGCGACGTCGGCGAGGTTGTGGCCTGCGTCGGAAAGCAGCGAAAGGGAATGGATGGCAAGGCCTACGATGACTTCGATGATCACAAAAAGGAAGTTCAGCACGATGCCGATGACGAAGGCCCGGTTCACCTTTTCGAGGTTAACGGGATGGTGGTGGTGGCCGAAGCCATGCCCATGGGCATGGTCGTGATCATGCCCATGTCCGTGGTCGTGCTCGTGGGTATGCGTATGGGGGTGATCGTGCTGATGGGTATGTGCCATAGTATACGGAATTTAACGGTAGTCGTCGCGTGCGGGGGAGAAGGAATCGATGATCTTGCAGTCCGTGACGGCGAGGGCCGAATGCGGGACATTGGAAGGGATCACGTGGACGTGGCCTGGGGTGAAGCGGTATTTCTTACCGCCGATGGTCATTTCCAGCTCGCCTTCGACGAGGTAGGTGATCTGTTCGTGGACGTGTTTGTGTTCGGGGAGCGAGCTGCCTTTTTTGGCCTCCCAGAAAGTCAGGGTACTGCTGTCGCCGTGGACCATTTTTCCGAAAAAGCCGGGGACGATTTGTTTGGCGGGGATATCGTTCAGGTGCTGCATGCGGGAGGATTTGACACAAAGGTAGCCCGAATGTGGATAAGTGGAAAAGCTAAGATTGCAGCATTGGTGCAAATGGAGTAATCTTGGCCAAAATCCCTATCGATGAAACCCATTTTAACCCTGACCGTGGCCGTGTCGGCCTTTTCTTCCCTTTTTGCACAGAATCCTTTAACGCATGCCGACTCCGTAGTGTTGGCGGAGTTCCACCTGCAGTCTGCCGAACCGGCTGCTGATTCCGTGAGCTACCCGCCGGTCCGGGTGGTCGATATTCCCACGGTGATCGATGCCGTACTGCAGGACTTTCCCAGCAATCTCCGGCATATCAGCGGTGAGCCCGTGTTGGCGGAGGGCGAGTTCGAGAACTATGCCTCGGTGCTAACGTTGCCGGATGCCCAGGAATGTCTCGTCACCCGCTGGCATTCAGAAAAAGATACCACGGCAAGCTGGCAGGCGAAGATGTTCACCAGCGACGATTACGGAGCGGCGGAGCGGCAGTATCACCGGCTTTACCAGCAATTGAAGAACTGCCATATGACCCTGGGGGACAGCAGCATGATCCTGCTGGAAGGTAATTGGGGACCGGCGAAAGCGGGCGCGGCGTTCACGACGTCGACGCTCAGGTTGAAAACGGATGACTGGCGTTACCGGGACGTGCGGATCGATCTGGAGCTGGTGTACCAGCTGACGAATTGGACGGTGCAGATCAACATCGTCAGCAAGAAGCCTGACGATATGGTGGGCGGCGGCGAAGTGATCAATACGGTGCCTTGATGGCGCCGCCATCGACCTGGATGGTAGTCCCTGTGATATAGCCGGCGAGCGGGCTCGCGAGAAATGCGACGAGTGCCGCGAGTTCTTCGGGTTTGCCGATGCGACCCAGGGGGATGTCTTTGGCGCGTTGGGCCATGGCCTCTTCCAGGGAAGGGGCATTGGGGCCGGAGGGGATCATGGTTTGCCGGAGTCTATCCGTGAGGATCGACCCTGGCGCTACGTTGTTGACGGTGATGTTGTCGGGGCCCAGTTCGGTGGCGAGCATCTTGGCCATGCCGACCACGCCCATGCGCATGCTGGTAGAGAGGATGGAGCCCGGCACATAGGTCTTTACCGAAAGGCTGATGATATTGATGATGCGTCCGCTACCGGTTTTGCGCATATGCGGAAGCACGAGACGACAGAAACGGACGGTGCTGAGCAGGCTGAGCTCGAATGCTTTTTGCCAGGCGTTGTCGTCGAAGGATTCGAAAGGTGCGAAGGGCGGCCCGCCGGCGTTGCCCACGAGGATATCGATCTTCCCGAAGGTGGTGGCCGCGGCGGATATGATGTCTGCGACCTGTGCGGCATCGGTGACGTCTACGGGGACGGCCATGACGCGGCCTTTGCCGAGTGCGCGGAGCGCCGTAGCCGTTTCTTCCAGTGCGGCAGGGTTGCGGGCGCCGATGATGATGTCCGCGCCTTCGGTTGCGAGGGCGGCTGCACAGGCTTTGCCCAGTCCTTTGCTGGCGGCCAGCACGAGGGCTGTTTTGTTTTTTAATTGTAGGTCCATGTTTTTCGGTTGTCGATTGGAATGCTAAAGTTACGCGGTATCTTGCGAATCTACATGGACAGGATCTTTCAGATAGTAGCAGTTTTCATTTTGCTGACCCTAGTCATCCACCGGTGGATCAAGGGCCGGGAGACGCGTTACCGGCCGTATGATTTTATCAGGCGGATGAATCCTCCGTTGCCGGAAGGCGTGGAGGAGCGCCTGATCGCGGCGGTCGCCGGGGTGCCGGAGGGATTGGCGGAAGGCAGGGTGGATATGTTCGTTGCTCATGATGGGCTTGTCTTTTGTTATGGTGCCGAAGGGCGGCTCACCATTTATCGACAGGACGGCGATAAGTACCGGCAGCGGCAGGAATTGGCGGTGCCATTGGATTGTATCGCTATGGCGTTGGACCCGGCCGATGAGAGCTTGTATCTCGAGGCCGGCGGGTTCATCTTTATCTATGGTTAACGTTCGAAGAAGCCTACGGTCCCGCCTACCCATTCCTTGTCCTTATTGAAATTCACGCCTATCATTTTTCCCTTGCTGAGCCGGGCCAGATTGATGGCCAGGGTGGGGCGTGCTGCGCCGTCCTTCCACAGATACATCATGCGGATCTCGGCTTTGGCACGAACGCCATCGGGGGTGGGTATGAGTTCGGCGTAGCGGACCTTGCGCTGAAGGATCCAATTCTCGGGGTTGGCCACTTCGAGATCTGCAGGTTGGACATCGATGATGACGCCCTGGCCGGCAAAGGAGAAGAGCGGTTTGAGCACATAGTTCTCCAGATCGGCAGGGGGTTGTTTGAGCTCGTCGAGGAAATAGGTGGGGGGAACGGAGGGATGGCGCAGGAAGGGGAGGGTAAACTTACTGATGCGATAGAACCAGTTCGGGTGCGCAACCCATTGTACGTCGAGGTCCTCGCGGATGTCGATATGACTTTCGAGCTTTGAGTGGTGCAGCTCGTCGAAGATCATGCGGTTGTAGATGCGGCGGATGGGCGTTTTTTTCCCTGTGGCGGGGTGCAGATAGAAGAGCTGGCGGCCCTCCCGGATCAGTTCGGTCAGGCATACGGGTACGATGCCCAGGTAGTCCTGGGTGCAATAGAAATCGATGCGGGTCTTTTGTTCGTGGGGTTTAATGTCCAAAAGAACGACATTTTCGGGATGGCAGTCACCGACGATGGTATCACGTAACAACGAAAGATAGCTGTCGTGATCGAGGCCGCTGAGAAACTGGCTGAATCCCACGTCGGGGATGGAGAAATGCCGCCGCAGTATTTCCGGATAATAGACCTGGAAGCCATAGAGGCTGGCGAAGCCCTGCATCTCGATGAGCTGGGGCATATAGCCGCCTTCGCCGTCGTCGCAGATGCCGAAGTCGAAGACGAGAAAATGCGGATGGTCGTTCTCGCGTGCGACCCTATCCATCTCGGGGATCGACCGTTCGGTCCATTCTTTAAAACGCGGTTCCAGGATAAGGTCGATGATGTGTTCGCAGGCGTCGACGAGCTGTGCAGAGAAATTTCGGGGGATGAAAACGGGTGTCTCGGCGAGCCGGAATTCGATGGCGCCCGGGTACCGGCTGTTGAGATCGGCCAGGAATTGGTCATAATGTTGCCGGGTGAACGCGTTGTTGAATGCTTGGCGCAGGGCTGGTACCATCGGCGGCTTTTCCTGAAAGTTACATCGTTTTCGCGAAAGACCGGCGGATGTTCACATGGTCGGTTGCGGTGCGTGGTGGAGTGCGTAATCCAGAAAATTGGGGATCACATGCGAATTGGTCCAGCGGATCTTGTCCGGATCGCCCAACTGGGTGATCATGCTTTTCCATTTTTCTTCGCCGTGTTCGGCGATCACGGTGTGTTTGCGGTCTTCGCGTTGCAGGTACATGCTCATACCGGTGGCGTCCGCTTCTGGATGGAATTGCGTGCCGATCATGTACTCATTGAAACGGATAGCCATAATCGCTCTTTCCAATGGAACATGCGGGCGTTCTTTTTCGATGGCGAGGACGTGTCCGCCCATAGCGGTCATTAGGTCGTGGTTCGGCTTGATCACCTGGTAGCTGCGGCTGTCTACTGCATAAAAGGGATCGCGGAGACCGGCAAAGACAGGCTCGTTGGTGCCGCCGTCCACCATATGAACAGGAAACACGCCGAACGCGGTAGATTTTCGGTGCATTACTTTTGCTAAGTCGTAGTGGCGGCAGATCAGCTGAAAGGAGTGGCAGATGAAGAGTACATGCTTGGGCTGGATGGTCGAGGGATGTGCGTTGTATTCCTCTATTTGCTTCAGCCAGCGCCAGTAGGCTGATTCCCATTCGCTGTCTTCGCTGTCGAGGGGGCTGCCGGGGCCGCCGCTGGAGATATAGATGTCATAGGAGAGATCGGGGGTCTGTTTTTGCAGACGTACTTCGTATTCGTCGTAGTGCAGGTTCAGCCCATGTGTTTGGCCATAGTCGGTGAGGAGCTCGCGGATACAGCGCATACCCTGGTTCGCCACGCCTTCGTAGAGGTCGAGGATCGCCACTCTGATATTCTTCTGACTGTCCATCCTGCAAAATTACAGCTTTTTTGGCCGATAGAGGCGGCAGGGCGCCTCTAGGAATTCCATTCGATGATCTGGTAGAAATCGTCCTTGAAGCTATCTCCTATGGGGATGATCTTCTTGCCGATATAGATCTCGTTGCGCGCGATGGAGTCGATGTGGGTCAGTGAGACGATGAAGCTGCGGTGGACCCGAATGAACTCTTCGGGGGGCAGCTTATAGGAGAAGGATTTCAGGTTGCTGAGGGTAAGGATGGGTTCGGCGCGGCCGCGGACATAGATCTGCGTATAGTCCTTCATGCCTTCGCAGAAGAGGATGTCTTCGAAACGGACCTTGATGATCTTGTATTCCGATTTGACGAAGACGAAGCGGTTGTTGCGGTGATGGATATAGATGGTCGTGGAAAGATAGTCGCGGATCTTGTTCATCGTCGAGAGGAATCGTTCGAAGGAGAGGGGGCGGATGAGGTAGCTGAAGACATCCATTTCGGTTTCTTTTTCTTCCTGTTCCTGTTTATCGGCGATGCAGATGACGATGGGGTAGTAACCCGATTCGCGGAGGCGAAGCATGACGCGGTTGTCGAGCAGCCGGATGTCCCAGAAGATGACATCGGCGCGGTGCTGGGTCACGAGAGGATAGACATCCGCGGCGGACTCGCATTTGCCGGAAAAGGACATTTTGGGTGTCTTTGCGATATAGTCTTTGAGCAGCGCGCTTTGCTTGTTGTTGTCCTCCACGACGATGCAGTTGAGCACTCCCATCATCGGGAAGCCTTTCATCTGCTGATGGAGGTCGAGCATAGGTTAGTCAAATTTTCGGCCTTTCGTGAACCAAACGGAGCCGTAGTTGATCACGAAGGTCAGGTTGATATAATTCTCGCGGATCAGGTCATTTTGGGTAGTGCCCTTGATACCATAGTTCAGGATCACGTTGTAGGCCAGCGGGGTCTTGAGACTGTTGACGCCGAACCCGACCGTGACGCCCATGTCGTGGAGCTGTTGGCCGCTGATCTGGAGATAGTCTTTGCCGTAATAGATGCCCGTTTGGAAATAGCTGAGCTCGACGAGATTGTTGTAGAAGTTCTTCTTTTTGGAGACTTCGAAACCGAGCGAGCCGCGTTCGCTGCTGATGATGTTATAGTCCTGACCGGGATAGGTATTCTGCCGTTGTACGCCGTTCCAGTCCGAATACTTGTAATCTCCCGTCCAGGTGTATTTGTGCTTATAGGTTACCGAAAAGCCGCCGCCATAGGTGTTGGGAAGGTACATATAGTAGTCCGAGCCCTCCGCGTTATACAAGCCGCCACCACCGGTTGCGGTGAGCGAGTCGGTCCCTGTTCCAACGTTTTGATTAGGCGAGGCGAGGAGGGCAGTTTTTTGCGAATAAACGCCGCCGAGGGTATAGTCGAGCTTTTTGCCGACATGGCCATAGAGCTGGATACCGTAGGTCATGCGGAGGTTTTCCAGGTAGATGTCGTTCTGCGTCGAAGCATCGCTGGCGCCGGTGGTGGTATTCTGCAGAATCGTCTTCTGGTTGAGGTCGCCGAAGATATAGCCCGCTTCCACACCGAGGGACAAATGATGCCAGAATTCGAACGAATGCGCCCAATAGGCCTTATTGACGCTGCCGTGCCCCGTGGTATACTGGTTGGCAACCGCCTGGTTGCTGCCCTGGACATAGTAGGGGACGTTGAACTTGTAGTTCTGGGTGGAATAGGGTACGAGGCCGATGCTGGTGCCCCACCATTTGGCGGCCTTGATCCCCATCACGAGACGGCGGAAGGTGATGTCGCCGGACTCATTGCCGGCGCTGGTGACGGGTTGGCCGGCGTAGTCGATAAAGGTACCGCGGAGGCTGAGCTCCATGGTAAAGTACTGGTTGGTAAGCGCGGAATAGGAGGCCGGGTTATTGTTGATCAGGAAGCGGTTGCTGCGGTAGGCGATACCGGATTCGGCCATGCCGCTGGTCCGGTTGTAGTAGCCATTGTCGAGCTCCCCGAAACCGAACTGGGAATACGGTAAAAAGTTGTTTTGGGCCATCACCCCGAGAGATGCAACAGTGAGCAGCGTTATGAGGATCGAAACTAGTTTCGCCCGGAGAAAATGTCTTTTCAATGGGCGGCCGGAAGCTCGCAGGTAATTGTGATTCATGTGGAGTATCGTAAAGCTCGCTTTCATTCGAACGAGTATCATTTGATTTATTGATGGGGGTATAGCGAGATGTAATAAACGTTCAGGGTTATCTGCTCGGTTTTGGGATAGGATTGGTCGGCGACGATCAGGCGTTGGAACGCAGAATTATCGGCAGGTGGGGGTATACTGAGCATCACGCCTGTTTGTGCGGCCGCAGGGCTCGGGTTGGTGAGCTGTGTGGCCACGAAAGTGGTGACGTCGTAGATGTACTCGCTACTCAGCGGATTGAAATAATCGATCACCGGGGCGCCGGTTTGTGCACCCGCTAACCCCAAGGCAGGGACCGGAGTGCCGATGAGGTTGTTCAGATCTGTATTATAGATACCCACAGCCGGCGGCAGCCGCCAGATCTGCGAGAAGCTACCCGGAACCGGCCGGATGATCAGCTGTGCCCGGAGCAGGCCGATAAAGTCCCGTCGCAAAGCAATGGAGCTCAGATTAGGGAAGGTGAGCTTTACGTTCATGCCATTGATGGTCGAAACATAGCCGGCATGGTTGGTATTCGGCGAAGAAACAGCCGGCGGCGTTTGCGGATACTGGGTAATCAGGTTTTTAAAACCGGCGCTGGCAGTAGCAGTGATATTATTGAACTGGAAGCCTTTGTTCGTCAGGGTAAAGTCGAGATATTTTTCCGTGCTGATCTCGGCATTTTCGCGGTAATAGATGCGCATCAGACAACTGTCCTTGAAACCGGTCATGATGTTGGCGACGCCCTTGGTGGGGTCGGGGGAGATACAAAGCCCGTTGAACCATTGCGCCCACTGGGTGGGTTTCACAACCGTATCGGACTTGTTGTAGATCATGTTATAGATCGTGCGGCCGAGGTTGTCGTCCATGCGGATGCGGACGGTATCGCCGGTGCCCTGGCTGGTATTGGAGGCAAAGTTAATGGGGCGGTTGGGTTCGATCCGGACACTGGTCTCACCGAGCATGGGACCCAGCGGCAGCGTATAGTTGCTGAACCAGCCGCGTTGGAAGGGGGCGAGTTGCCAAAGGGTGTCCACCTGGTTCACCATATAGTACTGGTACCGGGTGGTGTCACCGTAATACGGGTTGCCGGGTTTAAAGAACAGGACCATTCCAATGGAGTCGTAGGTATCGATCCGGGGATCGAGGGTAGGCAGGCTGGCGGGTGGGGTCACCTGCAGAAAGGCGCGGGAGCTCACCGTTCCCAGATAAGCATCATTATAGGAGCCTACCATCAGATAGCCCGTGGCGGCGGTGGCGGTGGAGTCCGTAAAGACGGTCGATACATTAATGGTAGCCGTGTCCACCAGCACGATATTAGCGCCGGTGTTATCGTCCACATAGGTCGGGCCAAAATTCAAGGCCGGTTGTTTTTGGCAGCCCGGAAAAAAGCAGAACACCGACAAGAGACAGGATAGAAAAAAAAGCAGTTCTTTTCTCAAAAAATTATGTTTAGTCATGCTGGTTTTCTTGTTCGATCTTATTCGATCTTGTTCAACGCTGACGGCCAATAGAGTAAACAGGGCGCAAAGGTCGCCTTTTTCACTAATTGCTGCAATATTAGGGGCGCCAGTTGTTACTATTTTGTTAGTATGTATCAAAGGTACAGAAAAAACGTCCAAACGACTTTTTTCATCTACTAATCCAAACCGGGGGAAGGCCCTCAAAACCGTTCTTTTAAGGGGCATTTGTGCGCTCTTAGTCCTTCTTTTTCAGCGGGATATACGAGCGCAAAATAGGGAAGATGAGGGGAATGCCAAAAAACGCGGAAGGAAGGGAATTCGTATATGAAACCTGCCCATTTATCTATTAAAATAATGTGAAAATACATTTTAACGAATTTCCTATGTAATGTTCGAATACTTTAGCGGAAAATATCAAAAAAAATATGAAGCGGATCAACATTACTTTGTTCGCGTTAATGTTACTAGGTATCCTGTTTTCCTGCACCAAAGCTAGCATCAACTA
>Ga0134126_10004495_pt1 | contig 17439 bp, 12 predicted proteins | sample KB31752_FD_96881 | JGI IMG/M metagenome (GOLD analysis project Ga0134126, IMG submission 96881) | Terrestrial soil microbial communities with excess Nitrogen fertilizer from Kellogg Biological Station, Michigan, USA - KB3-175-2 | ecosystem: Environmental > Terrestrial > Soil > Unclassified ...
ACTCCTCGTCGTCATTGCCATCATTGCGATTCTGGCGGGGATGCTCCTGCCCGCGCTGGCCCGCGCGAAGGAAGCCGGAAAGCGCATCGCGTGTGTCAACAATTTGCGGCAGCTCAGCCTGGCGACGGTGATGTACGTGGACGAGAACAACGGGAATTACCCGTCGCGGGAAAGCAGGGGTCGCTGGCCAAGCCAGTTGCGGGATGGCTACAAGGACTATCGCATCCTGAAGTGCCCGAGCGATGTGCCCAATCCGGTTTCCAGCGGAACCGATCCGATCAACTTTCCTTTCGATTCTACAAATCGAAGCTATATCATAAACGGTTGGAACGACTATTTCGAGGCAAGCATGGGCGCGTCCTTTGTTCCGCCGGCTCCGGTTGACAAAGGAATGATTGAATCCGGGATCAAGGAACCCAGTGAAACGATCGTATTCGGAGAAAAACATGGCGAGCCTCCAACTCCAAGCGACCCGACTCAACACGGGCATTTCTACATGGACTTTCTGGAGGGGATCGGCAACGACGTTACCGAAGTGGAACAGAGCCGTCATTCAACGGCATCGAAGAACTCGCGCGGCGGCGGGTCGGACTATGCGTTCGCAGATGGCAGCGTCCGGTTCCTCAAGTTTGGAAAATCGTTCATCCCGATAGACCTGTGGGCGACCGAGGACAAGTGGCGAACGAACGGAGCAGCGATGCAGTTTTGAAGGGACGTCTGGTCCGACGGGGGGCGAGCGCGGTGCGACGTTACTCAGTGACCGGCACAGGGAACCTGAAGTTTGTCCCAGTCCCTTCCGTTGTGACGGAAGATACTTGTGGTATCGCTTCCCTCCTTCAACAGGAAGCCCGTGGCGTCGTCCACGGTGTCAAACGCGAAAAGAATCTGCCCGCCATCGACCGCCAGCACTGGATGGTCTGACATCACGACTTTTTCGCCTATCCGTCCCGCGAACATAAGGGCGCTCAAAGCACAATCCATGCGGGGTCATGTACGCTATTAAAAATAAGAATGGTTAAGACGTAAAGAGCTGACACTCGGGAGGTCAACCCGGCGTTTCCACGTCAAAAGGAGGTCCGTTGAACGCGTCAAAGTTTGACTGCGCCCAGTCTTGAGGCGCCGGCGTAAAAATATAGGACACAGACCCGCCCGTTGAGCGGATGAGAGCGTCCGCATTCATTATTAAAACCCGCAAATACTCGCAGGCACGTCCAATGCTCCCCAAGTAAACATGACAACGACGCTGCTGGTAATAGGTGGGATTTGGATCACGCTATCGTTTGTATTTTGCCTCGGCCTATGCGCAGCGGCGGCAAGGCCACTGCCCGAGTTCGAAGGTGGTGGACGTCGCATCGCGCCGGATAGCCACGCGTCGGAAGCGATGGGCAATGCCGTCCTTTGCGCCCGGTAGATTTTCATAAACGCGCGTGCGACAGTGGAAGCGGCCTCGAGCAGGCCGCTTTTTTTTATCAAGGAGTTGGAAAGCCGGATTTGATTTACGGGCGCTTCCGCCGAGAAGATCGCAGTCCAAGCCACGTGAGGAAATGGGACGGCGGCGGAGAATTGGAGCGGGCGACGGGAATCGAACCCGCATGGCCAGCTTGGAAGGCTGGAACTCTACCATTGAGCTACACCCGCAACGCGCGCGGCATCATAACGGCGGCACTTGCGTTGTCAATCTGTGTCCGTGTATTCTTGGGCACACATGAGTTCGCTGCTCCTGACCGGGGGTCGTGTGATCGACCCTGCCGCCCGTTTCGACGCAATCGCAGATTTGTTCATTAACGAGGGGCGGATTGCCACCATTGGCCCGGAAGCCGGGGCTCAGGCATCCGCTGACTGTGAACGACTGGACGTGAGCGGAAAGATTGTATGTCCGGGTTTGATCGATCTGCATGTTCATTTGCGGGAGCCCGGTCAAACTGCCAAAGAAAACATTGCCACCGGAACGGCAGCGGCGGCTCGAGGCGGATTTACTTCGATCGTTTGCATGCCCAACACATCGCCGGCGATTGATAACGCCGGGACGGTGGCCTTGATCCGGGAACGCGCGGATCGCAACGGCGTAGTGAACGTTTTCATCACCGGGGCGATCACGAAAGGTATCATGGGAGAGGAACTGGCGCCCATCGGCTCGCTCAAACGGGCCGGCGTTGTGGCGATTACCGATGATGGCCATTGTGTGCAGAATAACGAACTGATGCGGCGCGCCCTTGAGTACGCGCTGATGTTCGATTTGCCGGTGATGGATCACTGCCAGGATTATTCGCTCGTCAGTGACGGAGTCGTAAACGAGGGCTACTGGAGCACGACGCTCGGTTTGCGTGGCTGGCCGGCAACCGGAGAGGAAATGATCGTGGCGAGAAACATCCAGCTCGCAGAATTGACCGGTGCTCACGTGCACTGCCAGCATTTAAGCGCAAGCGGGAGTGTGCGATTGATCCGGGAGGCCAAAAGGCGCGGGGTGCGGGTTTCCGCTGAAGCGTGCCCCCATCATTTCGTGCTTACCGACGCCGCAGTCGCCGGCAGTGAGAAGTTTTGGAATGACGATGGCAGGAGTGTTTTTGGGTACGACAAGAGTGACACGGCCGGGCCGGATTGGCCGGCGTACGACACCAATTTTAAAATGAATCCCCCCCTTCGCTCGGCACAGGATCGCGACTCGATCATCGAAGGCATCGCCGACGGGACGCTGGAGGTTCTCAGTAGTGATCACGCGCCACATTGTGACTACGAAAAGGAGGTCGAATTCGACTACGCGCCGTTTGGAATCACAGGGCTTGAAACGGAACTGTCGTTGTCGCTCATGCAATTGTATCACACAAAGCGCCTCGGCCTTTCCGACCTCATCGGGAAATTCACAGTGTCTCCCGCACGCCTGTTGCGCCTTGCCAAGGGCACGCTGGCCACAGGCAGTGACGCGGACGTGACCGTCTTCGATCCCGAGCGCGAATGGATTTTCGGTAAAGATCAAACCGCAAGCAAATCATTCAACAGTCCGTTTTACGGCTGGCGGCTGAAAGGAAAGGCGGTCACCACGATTGTGGGGGGGCGGGTGGTTTGGTGTGAAAAGTCGGCAACAACGGTCTCGCGCGGCCATTTCGCCATAAAGGCTTGACCGTCCGACGAACGCGTCTAGCATCTCGCGGCGATATGCGCGAGCATTGATGAAAGCGATTCTGGCCCTCGAAGACGGCACGGTTTTTCACGGAGACAGCTTTGGCGCGCGCGCGACCGCGTGCGGCGAGGTTTGCTTCAACACTTCCATGACAGGGTATCAGGAAATCCTGACGGACCCGTCGTACAAAGGACAGATCGTTGCGATGACGTATCCCCTGATTGGCAATTACGGAGTCAACCAGCAGGATGTGGAGTCCTGGAGGCCGCATGTGGCAGGATTTGTGATTCGCGAACTTTCGCCCGTGGTCAGCAACTGGCGGGCGGATTTTTCTCTGGCGGAGTACCTTGAAAAGCACGGCATTCCGGGCATACAGGGCGTTGATACGCGAGCCCTGACGAAGAGACTGCGGGTTGGGGGGGCGATGAAGGGCCTGATATCCACTGAAGGTGTTTCGGCCGCGGATGCAGTGGCGAAGGCAAAATCGTGGGAAGGGCTTGTTGGCGTCGATTACGTTCGCGAGGTGACTCACAAGGACACGTTTCTCTGGGATCCGGACGACAAGCACAGCGGGAATTTCGAGCTTATTCGGGGGAATTCTGCGGGCGACGCTCGCGCCGTTCGCGTTCCATTACGGCCGGCTGACATTCCAATCGTCGCCTATGACTTCGGGATGAAATACAACATCCTGCGCCGATTGCGCCAGCGCGGGTTCAAGGTGCAGGTCGTACCCGCGTCAACGCCCGCGGTCGAAGCGCTCAAACACAAACCTGCGGGGATTTTTCTTTCCAACGGCCCCGGTGATCCGTCGGCGCTTCCTTATGCGGTGCGGGCCGCGGGCGATCTGGTGGGAAAGGGCATTCCGATTTTCGGCATTTGCCTGGGCCACCAGATACTTGGCCAGGCGTTTGGAGGGAGAACCTTCAAGCTGAAATTCGGGCATCGGGGCGCGAACCAGCCGGTGAAAAATCTGGAGACCGGACGGGTTGAAATCACTTCGCAAAACCACGGATTTGCGGTTGACGCTGACACACTGTCATCGGACATCATCGTCAATCGCGTCAATTTGAATGACCAGACCGTCGAGGGCATGCGCCACAGGACCAAGCCCGTGTTTTGCGTGCAATATCACCCGGAAGCTTCGCCCGGGCCACACGACTCGACGCCGTTGTTCGACGAGTTTCGCTCGTTGATTGAACGTCAGTGATCCCTTCGGACGTCCTCCGACCTACAAACAGTTTGACTTGACGTGAGCGGTCAGGATAATGCTCCGAACCAACCAGCCTATGGCGAAACTTGTTGTGCTCAGCGAAGGGTTGACCGGATTGACCTACGAACTGAAGGTGGACAAAACCACCATCGGACGTCTTGAAGACAACGCCTTCCAGATCGCCGAGGCTTCCGTTTCCAGTCATCACTGCGAATTGGTTCAACGGGGCAACGACATCGTCGTCAAGGACCTCAATTCCACCAACGGCACTTTCATCAATGGTGAAAAGGTCACCGAGGCCGCTTTGAAGCCCGGTCAAATCCTCCGGCTTGGCCAGGTTGAAATGCGTCTGGAATCAGGCGCAGGGACAGCAGGTGGCGCGGCCGCGCCGGCAAAGAAACCGTTGGAAAAAACGATGGTGATTGGCATCAAGGCGCAGGACCTCGACAAGGGGACGCGCCCGATGAATTTCGAAACGAGCGCCAGCTTTTCCAAGAAGAGCAACAAGGCGAACAGGATTTTTATCGCGGTTGGAACCGTGCTGGTCGTGCTGATCATCGCGGTGTTGATTGTGGCTTATCTTCGCCTGAAGACCTGATCGGTTTTCAGATCCCGCCTTCCTTCAACCACAGCGCCGCCTCGCGGGCGGCGTAAGTGATCAGGATATCAGCCCCCGCGCGCCGGACGGCCAGCAGACTTTCCAGTACGACGGCGCGTTCATCGATCCAGCCACGGGCGGCAGCAGCCTTAACCATGCTGTATTCTCCGCTCACCGCATAGGCGGCGGTCGGGTGGCCGAATTCCTTTTTGACGCGATGGACGATGTCAAGGTATGCGAGCGCCGGTTTCACCATGACGATGTCGGCGCCTTCCCGTATGTCCTGGGCGACTTCGCGCAGCGCCTCGTCGGCGTTCGACGGGTCCATTTGATAGCTGCGTCGGTCTCCGAATTTCGGCGCGGATTCCGCTGCCTGACGAAACGGCCCAAAGAATGCCGAAGCAAACTTGGCCGCGTAAGACATGATCGGTGTCTCAATAAAGCCATTTCGGTCAAGAGCGGCGCGAATGGCGCCAACGCGGCCGTCCATCATATCACTGGGAGCAATGAGGTCCGCGCCCGTCTCGGCGTGGCTCACGGCGGTGCGGGCAAGCAATTTTAATGTAGGATCGTTCAGGATGCGAACGCCGGATTTGTCGCGGCGCACGATTCCGCAGTGTCCGTGGCTCATATACTCGCAGAGACAGACATCAGTGATGACGAGGAGCTCGGGCAGTTCTTTTTTCAGCAGGCGCACGGCCTGTTGCACTGCTCCAACGCGGGCATAAGCCTCGGATCCGCGTTCGTCCTTTCGATCCGGGATTCCAAACAACAACACGGCCGGAACGCCCGCTGCGTGTGCGCGCACGGCTTCCCGCAACAGTTCGTCCGGCGAAAGTTGGAAGACCCCGGGCATTGCTTCGACCGGCCGCCGCACTCTGCGTCCGGATCGGGCAAACAACGGGAGGACCAATTGTTCGGCGCCCAGACGTGTTTCGGAGACGAGGCGGCGTAAGGCGGGGAATCGTCGCAGGCGTCGGGGGCGATAGGTTGGGAACTGGCCGGCCAAAAACGAACTCATGAACGAAGCCTAGCGAAACCAGCTCGTGGCGGCAATCTAGTCTTTGCGTCCGCGGGTCGAAAAGTTATAGTCGTCCATGCTCAAGACGCGGCTTGTCATTGTCGGACTTTTGCTGGCGATTGCCGCAGGCGTGGTGCTGTTTGGCGCGTTGCTCTGGATCCGACAACCTCTTTTTCGGACGCCTCCGAAAATTCAAAATACTGCGACGATCCTCAAACAGGTCCAAACACTTTCGGAGTTGGTCACAGTCAAATACGTACTCGAAAAAGTCGTCATTCTGGAAGACGTCAAGTGGTATGGTGAAAACCGCGTCTTGCTCGTGGCTCACGGGATCGTGAAGGCAGGAGTGGATTTGCAGGAACTCAGGCCGGACGACGTGCGTGTCCAGGGAAACAAGGTCCTTGTCAAACTGCCTCCGGCCAGAATCACTGACGTCTATCTCGACGACCAGAAGACTCGTGTGGTGGATCGTGCAACGGGACTGTTGCGCGCGTTCGACAAAGATCTCGAACAAAGCGCCCGCCGCCAGGCGGTGGACGATCTGGCGCGGTCGGCGCGATTTAACGGCATACAAGGTGACGCCGAGGCGAGGGCGCGCCTCCAATTGGCCAACCTGTTCCGGCAATTCGGTCTGGAGGTTGAATTCGTCAGAAACTGAGAGCAGTCGAGCACGACCGACGGCTCGAGTGCGGTCGGTCCGGACAAATGCCGCTTGGCAAGACGTCATTCGTTTTGTTTAGCTGTGCGCGCCCGATGAAACGGCTGCTCTCCATTCCCCTGTGCTTTTTGTTGATGGCGCCTCTTTTGTCGGAGGCTGCCGAAGAAAAAACGGGTGATCCCGAGACAATTGACATTGAGGCAGTCAAACCGGGGGAAATCGAATACAACTATGAAAAGGGCGTGTGCGTCATCACAAACGACTTTGTGATTCGCTACAAAGGGGCCGTCCTGAGTGCGCAAAGTGCGCGACTGGACGAAACCAACGTGGTCGCCGAGGGCGCGGTCCATTTGCAATATGACAATCAAGTCTGGCGCGGCGAGCACGTACAATACAACTTTTTCACTCGAGAGATGAGCACGGGACGTTTTCGTACCGGGAAAAGCCCGTTTTTCGCCACGGGTGAAGGTCTGGCTGCGACTCCTTCGAAGCGCGTTCACAACTCCACGAATGCCGTCGATAACGCGACGAACGCCCCGGGCCGGAGCTATGGTGTGGACGCAAAGCAGATGAGTTACAGCGCTACCAACGCGTTTGTGACGACCGATGACGTCGAAACGCCAGGCTTCCGTGTGTGCGCCCGCCGCCTGACGATTGTTCCGGGAAAGTATTTTGTGGCCCGCGACGCCGTGCTCTATTTCGGGAGCGTTCCGGTGTTCTACTTTCCCTACTACCGGCGGAATTTTGACCGGCGCCAGAGCAGTTTTGATTTCACCCCCGGTTATCGCAGCGCCTACGGGCCGTATTTGCTGGGCGCGTACAACTGGTATTGGAATGAAAAACTCTACGGCTCGTTGCACGCGGATTACCGGTCGAAACGCGGATTTGGAGGAGGACCGGACGCGTTTTATGATGCCGGCGAACTTGGCAGTGGAACGGTGAGGTACTACCTGTTGCACGATCACCTGCCGGGTTTCATGGTGCTCACCAACGGTTATTTCGTGTCTTCGACCAACGGCCTGCCGATCGATCGGGAGCGTTACCGGCTGGATTTCGCCCATCAGGTGACCATCCGCACGAACCTGACGGCGGCTGTCGTCCTGCGGCAGGAGAGCGACCCATTCGTGGCGCGGGACTTCTTTGAAACGGAATACCGTGACAACACTCAGCCCGCTTCTTTCGCCGAGATCCATCAGCATTGGTCCAACTTCAGTCTGGACGTGTTCGCTCAGCCGCGCGTAAACGATTTTTTTGAGACGATTGAGCGACTGCCTGATGTGAAGTTTACGGGCGAACGGCAACAGCTGGGCGTTTCTCCCTTCTACTACGAAAGTGAGAGTTCCGTCGGCTGGTTCCGCCACACATACGCCAACGATTGGACAAACAATTTTTCCGCGACCCGCGCGGACACATTCCATCAACTGCTCCTGCCACAGACGTTCTTCGGCTGGTTGAATCTGACTCCACGAGTAGGGGGACGATTCACCGATTATGGCGAGGTGGATGGATTCGGGCAGACGAATCGAGAACAGCAACGCTGGGTCTTCAACACAGGCGCTGAGGTGTCATTGAAAGCCTCCCGGCTGTGGCAAGGGGCACAAAACGGGCTCTTCGACGTCGATGGTCTCCGTCACATCATCCAGCCGTCGCTGAACTATGTTTATGTGCCAACGCCGAACAAAGCGCCGCCTCAGCTGCCGCAATTCGACAGCGAATTGCAAACATTGCGCCTGTTGCCGGTGGATTTTCCGGACTATAACTCGATTGACTCCGTTGACAGTGAAAACGTGCTCCGAATCGGGTTGCTGAATAAACTGCAAACCAAACGGCACGACGGCGTCGAGAATCTCATCAACTGGTCGTTGTTCACCGATTGGCGCATCAAACCACGCCCGGACCAGAACACATTCGCCGATCTCTACTCCGACCTCGACTTCAAACCCCGCTCGTGGATCACCTTCAATTCGGAAACCCGTTTCGACCTTAATGACCGCCAGTGGCGGGAGGCAAACCACACATTGACCCTGTCCCCCAACAGCGTATGGAGCTGGTCGGTCGGTCATCGGTATTTGCGCAGCGACCCGCTCCTGGGGCCGGATTCGGGCAATAACACGTTCTTGAGCAGCTTCTATTATCGATTCAATGAGAACTGGGCCGGGCACGTGTTGCACCGTTTCGAGGCGCGAGACGGTACGCTGGAGGAACAATACTACACACTTTATCGCGACTTCAGAAGCTGGACCGCGGCTTTGACCTTTCGCGTTCGCGAAAACCGTATCGGCCCAACTGACTACGGTGTTGCGGCGACCTTTTCTTTGAAGGCCATCCCCCGTTTCAAACTTGGCGACGATCAGAACAAGCCGACGATGTTGCTCGGGGATTGAGTGAAGAACGCTTTTGACCGCACCGCCGTTCGCCGCCACGTGCCGATGGGTGGAGTGCAGATCCGGTAACGAGCCGGGCAATCTTCATTCCAGCCCACGTTTAGCAACGTGCCGCAGCGGCGGGGATCGAAGGAAGCTTGTGATTTTTCGTGAGGGTGATGGAGCGCGCGTTGTCAAACGTGTGAAGATTGAGCGGAAGAGCGGGGATGCCAGTCGAAGCACCGGATTGCCTGCGGCACATGAAAACAGTTCGGCATTGCTTCCGTCTCTCTGGCGGACTATACGCTGAGGGAACACGCAGACACAGTATGGAGCCCACACCCCAACGCCAGGCCAGAATCGACGAGACGAGGACGGCAAAGTGTGGGTCCCGCTGGCGCTCGCGCTGTCTTGCCGCAGGATTTATCGCGTTCTGTTATGGTGTGAGCCTGGCGGCACCGACGCGGACGGAGTTACAGTTCGATGTGTTCATCGGCTACGGCGGGCAGCCGACGGGCATGGACGGCGTCGCGCGTGAAGCGAACTGGTTTCCCGTGGCCGTCGAAGTGCAGAACGACGGCCCGCCGTTAAACGCGATGTTTGAATTGTCTTCGGGACAGATGGGTGGTGGCCAAACGCGGCGCGTGGCGGTGGAATTGCCGACCAACACAAGGAAACGGTTCGTCATTCCCGCCTTCGCCGGTTCCACCACTTACTCGACCTGGGACGCCCGTCTGGTGAACGAGCGCGGCAAGGTGCTTGCGGAGAAGAACGGCCTCCGCCCGCGCGGTCTGGCCTGGGAAAGCATCTTGCTGGGCGCTTCATCGCGGACTTTTGGTGGTCTCCCGAAATTTCCGGAACTCAAGAACAACAACAATCGTTCTCCGATGCAGCCGCTGGTTGTACGACTGCCCATCGAGCAATATCCGGATACCCCGATCGCCCTTGAAGGACTCGACACGATCTATCTGAACTCAGAAAAAGCGCTTGAACTCAAGGTGAACCAGGCGGCGGCCCTGCTGGCCTGGCTGCATGAAGGCGGGCATCTCATTGTCGGCGTGGAGCAGCCCTCGGATGTCAACGCCACCCCCTGGTTGCGTCCATTGCTGCCGTGCGGATTGACCGGCACAGTCTCGCTCAAGTCGAACCGCGAGATAGTCCAATGGTTGAGCACCGGTGACACACAGGATGCTGACTCTTACCGGTCCTCGTCTCAGCGGGTGAATCAGCGGCCCCGGTCGGCGGTGCCATCCCGACCGGTCGGTGACGTGGCCTATCCCGCCAGTTGGCTCGTGCCTGAGGCTGATTTCGAGCAGGTCGAGTTCCCGGTGGCGACGGGGACCATGCGCGACGGCAAGACCGTGCTGGCGCTCGAGGGAACGCCATTGATTGTCTCGGCGAAGCGCGGCCGCGGTCATATCACGGTCCTCATGTTCAGCCCCGAGCGCGAACCGTTCCGGTCGTGGAAAAACCGCGAATGGTTCTGGGCGAAACTCGCCTCGGTTCCGCCGAGCTGGTTCGGCCCGGATTACTTGAATTCGTACGGAGGCTGGAGCGTTGACGGTGTCTTCGGCGCGATGATTGACAGCCGCCAGGTGCGCAAGCTGCCGGTGCAATGGCTGCTGTTATTGCTGGTGGTTTACCTGTTGGTGATCGGTCCCGTGGATCAATACTGCCTGAAACGCGCCAACAAGCAGATGCTGACCTGGGTGACTTTTCCGGTTTACGTCGCGCTCTTTTCCCTCCTGATTTATTACATCGGATACAAGCTCCGTGCCGGCGAGACGGAATGGAATGAACTCCATGTCGTCGATATTCTGCCGCACGGGGAAACGGCAGAATGGCGCGGGCGCACCTACGCCTCGGTCTATTCTCCGGTCAACGCCCGTTACAAGGTCGTTGGCGAGCAGCCGCAGGCAACGTTGCGGGGGGAGATGATGGGCTTCTCCAGCGGCGGACAAGAGGGAAGCCGCGCAGATGTGCTTCAACGCGACAAGGGATTTGACGCTGAAATTTACGTTCCAGTATGGACCAGCCAGTTGTTTGTAAGCGATTGGGTACAGCCGGGCAATTACCCGTTCAGCGCGACGGTTGAAGCCCGGGGAAGGATCTGGCAGGTCACCGTTGAGAACCACCTCGATCGCGAGTTGAAGGAACTCCGGCTCGTTGTTCGCGAGCGCGTTTATATGCTGGGAAATCTTCCACCGAACAAAATATCCACCTTTTCTGTGGAGCAGAGCGGAATGTCGCTGGGCGATTTCGTGATGCAGAGCGCGGTTCAGTTTCAGGCGGCCGCCGTAAGCCGGCAGAGGGCTTTTGGCGACGACACGTCGCGGCGACTGGAAGTGAATGCGACGAGCCTGGCCGCGATTTCATTCGCTTCCAAGATGATGAACGTCGGTCCATATCAGAATCCGCGTGGAATCGTCTGTCCGGCGGGACTGGATTTGACGCCGGTGGTCGAGCGCGGTGACGCGGTTTTGCTGGCGTGGGACCCCGGACACGCGCCTGCCAACGGTTCCCTGAACCGGTTCAAGACCGCTCGGAGCCACCGCGACACCTTGTTGCGTCTGGCTGTGCCGGTCGCGCAGCCCAGACTGTGAACTTTTAAACCGCCTCTTTCCACCATGTCCACAACCACTCCTCCTGCGGGCAACGTTCCCGCTGTCCAAACCTTCGCGCTGACGCGGGTGTACGGTTCGATGATCGCGCTCAACGCGCTGAATCTGACCGTCAATCGCGGCGACCTCTTCGGATTCATCGGTTCGAACGGCGCCGGCAAGACCACGACACTCCGCATCCTCGCGACTTTTCTTTCGCCGTCGAGTGGCACCGCTCAAGTGCTGGGGCACGACGTGGTACGGGACGCGGACGCCGTCCGCCATGTCATCGGGTACATGCCCGATTTCTTCGGCGTGTATAAAGACATGGAGGTAACCGAGTATCTCGATTTTTTTGGCGCGTGCTACAAAATCCCCTCTGCACAGCGCGAAAAAACGGTCAATGACGTGCTCGAACTCGTCGGACTCAGTGAAAAGAAAGGCGCGCTGATCGGTGCGCTGAGCCGCGGCATGCAACAGCGACTCGGCCTCGCCCGCGTGCTGATCCACGATCCCGCTCTGTTGCTGCTCGACGAGCCGGCCAGCGGCCTCGACCCCCGGGCCCGCATCGAGATGATGGCGATTCTTCAGGAACTTCAGAAGATGGGCAAAACCATCATCATCTCCTCGCACATTCTCAGCGAGCTGGAGACTCTCTGCAATCGGGTCGCCATCATCGAAAAGGGAAAGCTGATATACACCGGACCAGCCCAGGGCGTGCGCGACCAGATGGCTGTCGGCCGTGTTTTCTGGGTGAAAATTGTGGGCGACGAAGCAAAGGCGGTTGAATTGCTCAAGGCTCGCACCGAAATCAACCAGGTGGAACATGCGGAAGGCAGGCTCAAGGTGACGCTGAACGACCACGACACAGACCCGGGTTGTGTCGCCGACACTCTGGTGAGCGGCGGCGTGAAACTGATCGGCCTGGAGGAGGAAGAACTTGGATTGGAGGAAGTGTTCATGCGAGTAACACGGGGCGAGACGCAGTAGCCGGTGTCGGCGATAACGTGAATCAGTCAAGTCGTCGAATCGATCAATGGCAGCTTACGTTCTGTTCCGTGGGGATGATTCAAAAGGCCAGGGATAAATGACCTTCCTGCCTATTGTCGGGCGCGAGTTGCGTGTGGTGGCGCGGAGGCGAAGCACGGGTTTGTTCCGCGATTTTCACCGGCTGGCAGCCGGTGACACCACCTGCCCGCGACGAACGGCTGTATTCGGAATGCCGGGTCATCGGGTACTACGCCCGGTCGGTCGGGCTGCAATTCATGAGTGATTTGTGTGTGGCAGAATGCGCATTACGCGTGCGGAGTGGGACGATGCCGCCCGATCTGGAGACCATGCATTCCTTGCTTTGGATACTCTCTGATCGAATTCTTTCTATCGTCATGCCGTTTCCACGTGATTTCCAGATCCCCGCCTTGTCCTCTGATTGGAGTCATGATACCGGAATGGTTGGTCCAAATGACGGGCGAACCCGGCCCGCGAATGAGGTATCACCATGCGCTGCGCATGGAAATCCTGCTTGCGACATTGCAGTGCGGCGCGGCCGCAGTGGCCCTGGCACAACTGCGGTTGCAACTGGTGAAACGAACTTTTTGTAAAGGGCGCATTCTCATGAACATTCCGACGGAACACTTTGAATCTCATGACAGTCCTGCCCATCGTTGAGCGAGAGTTGCGCGTGGCCGCGCGACGGCGCGCCACTTACCGGATGCGCGTGGTGGCCGCGTTGGTGGCGATCGTCGTGTTCGGATGGATGATGTTGTCCTTTTTGCAAAGCGCGCCGTCCGCGCTTCACGGGCGCTATTTATTTCGAGCGTTGTTCGGTTTGGCCTTCGCTTATTGCCTGTTCATCGGAGCGCGGTTGACAGCGGATTGTCTGAGCGAGGAAAAACGGGAAGGAACACTCGGACTCCTTTTTCTGACCGATTTGAAAGGGCACGACGTGGTCTTCGGCAAACTGGCGGCGACCTCGGTGACTTCCCTTTACGCGCTGGTCGCAATTCTGCCGGTGATGTCGCTGCCGGTACAGCTCGGAGGTGTGACAGCCACGGAATTGTGGCAATCCGCGCTGGTGCTGCTGAATACCATCTTCCTGTCGCTGGCTTCAGGCGTTTTCGTGTCCACGCTGAGCCGCAACGAGCGGAAGGCCATGTTTGCCACGGTGCTGGTGGTGTTGCTGGCGGCGTTTGTGCCGTTTGTCCTGACGTTCGTGGCCGGCATGAGTTTTCCGGGCCTGTTCAACGGTCCCACAGACGTTTGGCCGATTCTCGCAGTCAGCCCCATTTATGCGTTCGGCTACGTTGTTACCAAATCCGCAGCTTTTACGTCGTTCATTGCGCTTCCTCCGGAAAGCTTCTGGTGGTCTTTATCACTGGTTCATTTGTCGGCCTGGCTGATGCTGTTGCTGGCGAGCCGCATTCTGCCGCGCATCTGGCAGGGGCGGGCCGCGAACTCGAAACTGGACCGGCAGCGTGAACGCATGGAACAATGGGCCTATGGCCGGGCGGAGAAGCGAAGAAGGCACCGCGTGCGGTTGCTTGCCATCAATCCGTTTCTGTGGCTGGTAAGTCGCGAACGAGGGAAGCCGTGGTACGTCTGGCTTTATGTCGTGTCGGTGACCGCGACCTGGATTTGGGGCTGGTTCAAATACGGCGACACGATGTTCGACAAAAACGTCATGATCGCCACGCTCTTTTTGTTCCAAACGTTCCTGAAGCTGTGGCTCGTTTCGGAAGCGTGCACGCGCCTTGCGGACGACCGTCGCATCGGCGCGCTCGAACTGCTGCTTTCCACGCCGCTCACGACGGGCGAGATGTTGTGTGGTCAATGGCTCGCATTCCGGCGGCAGTTCGCCAAACCCGTTCTGGTTGTGTTGGTCTGCGAATTCCTGGTCCTGCGGCAACAGTACACCGCTCGCATCGTGCTCGTGAACATGGTCATGCTGGTGGTTGATCTGATGGCGCTGGGATGGGTGGGCATGTGGCTGGGATTGACGGCGCGGAATCTGAACCGCGCCATCCTGGGCACGATCGGTCGTGTGCTCATTTTGCCGTGGGCAACGTTTTACGTCGGGTTGTTCGTGCTTGGTATTTTGTGGCCGCTCGTCGCCGGGCGTCCGTTTCAACCCGGCGTTCGATTTACGATTTATTTCTGGCTTGGGATCGGCCTGGCAACGGATTTTTTCTTCGGTGTCTGGTGGGCGCGCCGCCATTTGCTGAACGATTTTCGCTGGGCCGCAACTCAACGTTTCGATTCGGTCAGAATCGGCAGGTTCCGAGGAAGAACGTCACGCAAGGATGCGGCCGCGCTTCGATCTCCTGTGCCGGTGCCGTAAGCGGCCGGCTGCTTGCCATCAAGATCGTAGAAACGACGCCGGGTGACGACGGGAAACGCGGTTACATTTTCGCTGAATGACTTTTCTGCCCATTGTGGAGCGGGAGCTGCGCGTGGCGGCGCGGCGCCGCGGCACGTATTGGAACCGCGCGACAGCGGCGCTGGCGGCCATCCTCGTGTTCGCCGGAACGTTATGGTTTGAAGGGCACATCGCGCCGAAAGAACTCGGACAGCATGTCTTTTACGTGCTGGCGGGGCTGTTCCTCTTCAGCAGCCTGGTGTCGGGCGTCCGCTATACGGCAGATTGTCTGAGCGAGGAGAAAAGGGAAGGAACCCTCGGATTGCTTTTTCTGACCGATTTGAAGGGTTACGACGTGGTGCTTGGCAAATTGGCGGCAACATCGTTGAACGCGCTCTATGGGTTGATCGCCATCATTCCCGTGCTCGCAATTCCTCTTCTGCTGGGTGGGGTTTCGATTGGGGAATTCTGGCGGATGACGCTGGTCCTCGCCAACACGTTGTTTTTTTCCATCGCGGCGGGGATCTTTGTTTCGGCCATGAGTCGGAGCGCGCGCAAGGCGATGGCGGGCACTTTTCTCCTGATCTTGCTCATCAATGCCGGCCTGCCGGGCTTTGGGTACTGGTTTGCGTTCCATCAGTCTGCGAATTCCCTCAACCCGGCATTTTTGCTGCCAAGCGTTGGATACGCGTTCGGACTGGCGTTCGACGCGCCATATCGCGGAGCCGCTGACGAATTCCAGTGGTCAATCCTGCTCACGCAAGGGTTGGGGTGGCTGTTTCTCGCGCTCGCCAGTGTTGCCGCGCGCAATTCCTGGCAGGACAGGCCCGCTGGAGCTTTGAGGGAGCGGTGGCGTCAGCGCTGGCAGCGATGGAGTTACGGAAATGCGTCGCAACAAGCGGCGTTTCGCACGCGGCTCCTTAATGTCAGCCCATGCTTATGGCTCGGCGGACGACACCGGCTCAAACCCATGCTCGTCTGGGCGTTCCTGGGAATGAGCGGCTGTGTTTGGGCCTGGGGCGCGTTCAAATGGCGTCGCGATTGGATGCACGAAGGCACTTATGTGGCGACCGCGTTGCTCCTGCACCTGTCTCTGAAATTCTGGGTCACTTCCGAGGCCTGCCAAAAACTTGGGCCTGACCATCGCAGTGGCGCGCTGGAGCTTTTACTCTCCACGCCACTGACGGTTGCCGAAATGTTGCGTGGTCAAATGCTCGCGTTACGACGACAGTTTTTTTGGCCGGTCATGGCGGTTGCGGGTCTGGACTTCGTCTTCATGCTGGCTGGAAGCAGGTATCTTGACTCTTCAGACAATGACTTTTGGGTATGGGCATGTTGGGCAGGGATCATCATGCTTGGCGCGGACCTTTACACCTTGAGCTGGCTGGGAATGTGGATCGGCTTGGTCACGAAACACCCCAACCGCGCCACGGGTGCGGCGGTAGCCCGTGTTTTGGTGCTGCCCTGTGGAGCGTGGGGGGGAGTGATCATGCTGACAAGCCTCACACCCGTTTGGCATCGGGTCGCGGAAAAGGCGCAGTTTTTTATCGGTCTATGGTTCGCCATTGGCGTGCTGGCTGACATATGCTTTTGTCTCCGGGCCCGATTGCGCCTGCTTGGGGACCTGCGGACGGTTGCGACTCAGCGCTTCGTGCCCGGACGCTCGTGGTTTGCCGGAAGAAAATCGCGCCGTAACCTGGCAAATTCGGCGATGCCACCACCAATTCCAAGCGAAACCTGAAAGCAACCCCCGGACCGACTTTTGTCACCGGCCCGGCACCACAAGACACGTCCTGAGTTCAAGCGGGCTGAATGACCTTTCTTCCCATTGTTGATCGTGAGTTGCGCGTTGCAGCGCGCCGACGGGGGACGTATTGGACACGGCTTGTTTTCGCCATCACGGGCACCGGGATCGTTGGCCTGGCCATGCTGCTTTCCGCGATGATGCGGACCGGTGCGACAAGGATAGGTGGCGGGTTGTTCTATTTTTTGAGCCTTCTGGCACTGGGTTTCAGCGCATTCGCCGGTGTATTTCTGACCGCGGATTGCCTGGGCGAAGAGAAACGGGAAGGGACCTTGGGGCTTCTGTTTCTGACCGACCTCAAGGGATACGATGTCGTGCTGGGAAAACTGCTTGCCCGCTCGCTGGGGGCGACCTACGGATTGATCGCCATTTTTCCGGTGCTCGGGATTACACTTACCATGGGAGGTGTGACTGCGGGGGAATTCTGGCGAATGGCTCTGGTGTGTCTCAACACTATCTTTTTTTCCCTGACCGCCGGCATGTTCGTGTCTGCGTTGAGCGAGCAAGACACGCGTTCGATGGCGTGGGCCGCAGCCCTGGTCGTGTTTATTGGCGGAGTGTTGCCGCTTGCGGAATCGATTCTCAGCGGGGCAGGCTTGGCAGGCCGTTTCGTTCTTGCGTTGCCCAGCCCCCTGACCGCCTGGGAGCTTGCGTTCGACTCGTCGTTTCGGATGTGGGGCCGCAGTTTCGCGTATTCACTGCTGCTTACACA
>Ga0134126_10004496_pt1 | contig 17436 bp, 12 predicted proteins | sample KB31752_FD_96881 | JGI IMG/M metagenome (GOLD analysis project Ga0134126, IMG submission 96881) | Terrestrial soil microbial communities with excess Nitrogen fertilizer from Kellogg Biological Station, Michigan, USA - KB3-175-2 | ecosystem: Environmental > Terrestrial > Soil > Unclassified ...
CCCACTTTTTGATCAATAAATGCATTGGTAAACGGGTCAATACTTCTACCGTAATTAGTACCCTGGTTAGCGGTGGCATTTAAATTTGGCAACCGGTTTTCTTGTGATTGTTTTAAGGTGATCCCATCTTTTTGCATTTGCAGCCCGGATTGTAAAACATCAATATTGTTTTTAATTCCTATTTCAACAGCTTGCTTTAGTGTAAGCGTTTTTTGAGCATTGGCCATTAATCCAAATGAAACTAATACAATATTTAAAAAAAGAAATTTCATTGTTTGATTTTTAATTTTAGTTTTTTTATTCATTTACTAAACAACCCTTCCGTCCAATAAATTGATAATCCTCGATCCATATTCCGCATTTTTTTCCGAATGAGTTACCTGGATAATTGTTACTCCTTCGTCGTTCAATTCTTTAAAAAGCTGCATAATTTCTTCTCCTTGTTTCGAGTTTAAATTTCCTGTCGGTTCGTCAGCCAATATCAATTTTGGTTTTACAATTATAGCTCGCGCGATGCCCACCAACTGTTGCTGGCCGCCGGAAAGTTGAGTAGGAAACAGGTCCTTTTTTCCTACAATCTGAAACCGGTCCAGAATATCAGCAACCATAGATTTTCTCTCAGAAGATTTTATATTCTGATAGATTAATGGCGTTTCAATATTTTCATAAACAGTCAACTCATCTATTAAATGATATGCCTGAAATACAAAGCCAATATGAGTTTTAAAAATTTGCGAGCGTTGTTTTTCTTTTAAAGCAAAAACATTTTCACCCATAAAAGTGTACTCGCCTTCATTGGGTTCGTCCAGCATTCCTATCACATTTAGAAGGCTTGATTTTCCTGAACCGGATGGGCCCATAATCGAAATAAATTCACCTTCTTTTACATCAAGATGAATATCTTTTAAAACAAATGTGCGGTTAACACCATTGTTGTACCATTTGAATATTTTTTTTAAAGAGAGCATTTATTTAATTATTAATGGTTTAATTGTTAATGGTTAATTAGGTGTTTTGTTTTAGAATGAAGTTAATAAGTACTTTGAAAATTGTTTTCGGTTTCTAATTTTACAGTACTCATGTCAAAAATTAGTGCCACTTATTTATTGGCTGCTTATCAATAAATTACAAAATAAAAAAAAATAAAGCTGTCCGGTTTTGATACAGTGTGTGTCCCGAAAATGATACAGGAAGATTTCTTAAAATTTTAAAAGGCAGTAAACAAACAAATAATTGAAATTCTTATTCTTCTTCTAATAAAAGGGAAGAAAGAATTTTATTACATTTTTATAAAACCGGGGATTTGTGGGACAATTGAGAAGTTGGTTTTTAAAATTATCCTTTCATCACTTTATAAATTACACCTTTATCGCCGGATTTATTTACCAAATACCCCATTACAAAAAGCTGGTTTTTAGAATCCTCTCCACAGCCACAAATGAAAAACGGATCATCCGGTTTATTAACAATTTTCACTGATTGCCTTTGCCATTTTCCATAATTATCTTTTGCCAGCGCGAAGAGCTTTTCTTTCCAATCTGCAAAGAAGTATTTATTTTTTAATTCCGGAATTTCATCTCCGTAATAAAATTGCCCTCCAATAATACAAATACCAGTTTCATGTGTATACGTATTAATAGGTGCTGTAAAAGCCATGTCATTTTTTTCATTATTTTTCTCATAAACACTATCTCCTTCCATAACCGGCCAACCATAGTTTGCCCCTTTCTTAACTATGTCAATTTCTTCTTCCCTGTCCTCGCCTACATCGCCTCCGAAAATCTGCCCTGAATGCGGGTCAAAAGAAAAATGCCACAACTTCCTGAACCCGTAAGCCCAAATTTCAGGCTTTGCGTTTTTTACATGTACAAATGGGTTATCGGCAGGAATTGTATAAGGGAGTTTATTTACATCAATGCGGAGTAACTTTCCATTAAAATAATGGAGGTCTTGTGTATGGTAACGATACGATGTGTCTTTGTCGTTATCATCTCCAAGCGAAATATATAAATAGCCATCCGGGCCAAAGGCAATCTGAGCACCATTGCCCTGGACAGTAGCACCTTTAAATACAATAACTTCTTTTTCTGATTTTAAATCTGCTAAATCCGGGTTATTATTATCTGATGTAAATTGAGATACCACAAGTTTTGAATCGGCACTTTTGATCTTTGACGGTGCATTATAGCAAACATAAAATTTGTGATTTGTGGCGTATTGCGGATGAAACGCAACACTATAAACGATTCCAATTAATGAATTGCTTTCCTGCTTACCAATTTTTTCATATAGATTGAAAAATGGTTTTGGCTGGATAGAATCATTTTTTAAAATCCATATTTTCCCTCTGGTATCAGTGATAAAATTCCTGCCGCTGTTATCATCTGGTGTATTTAATTCAACTGGCTGTTCCGGCATATTACTTACCAGTTGAAGCTTTACATTAATAGAATCAACTGAAGCAATTTGTTTTTTATCGGTTTGATTTTTTTTAGGCAAGGTATTGCAAGCAGATATAAAAAGTATTGCACAGAAAGCGAAAGAAATAAAACGAGTTAATTTCATAAACGATTTTAATTTCGGCACAAATTAGATTTTATTTTTATGAATTTTACGAGAAATGTTTTACAAAAGTTTTTTTTGTTTTTGGGATTCGTTTCAGGATTACGCGCGGAGTAGGTAGTAAGGTACTTCTTAAAAATTAAAAAAAAGTTTGAAAACGTTTAGCCAGTAAACGAACAAATATGCCAATTTTTAAATTGGCAATAAGGTTTTAAAATGCTTCTTCTAACTCACGGATTTTAACATTCAAATCTCTCTTATATTTCTTTTTATGCTTTTTGCCCCACCAGATATAAAAGCCGGTAACCGGCAATGAGGCGGCGATGAGCGAAGCAAGAAAAGCAATTATTTTTCCTGCCAGGCCAAGAACTTCGCCGGTATGAACATCATAATTCATCCTTGAGATTTTGTCAGCAACAGAAGCATTATTATAACGGCCAAAAGTGTGGGTTACCGGAATTTCTTTTAAAGAATATTGATCAAAATAGCGGTAATCAGTTTTCCAATAAGTAGACTCATCCGGATTAGCACCAGCTGTGATCGACGAAGAGTCGTTGGCGGCATAATGGATTTCGATAGTCTCAGCATTTTTATATGACGCCTTCATTATTTCGTAAACCCTGTCTTCTGCAGAAATAGGATAATTAGCAGAAGCTAATTTATGAGAAACGGGTTCGTAATATGCGGGCAATGTTTTTCCGCCTGAACTAACCCAATAAACAGATTTGGCAAACCATTGAAAACCCATTACCATAGCCGACAAAGCAAGGATAATTCCTATCCACGTCATATAAAAACCCAACACATTGTGCAGGTCATAATTTCTTCTGCGCCAACGAACTTGCCACCGGATTTTAAATCTCTGTTTGGTGGCGGCTTTATTGCGCGGCCACCAAAGCACGATACCAGTAATCAATAAAATCAAAAATATAAACGTGGCCCACGTAACTATTGGCTGTCCTATGTGTGGAGGCAGCCATAAATAATAATGGCCGTTAATAATTATCCTGAAAAAATCTTTATCCATATTTTTCACCTTCAATACTTTGCCGGTATATGGATTCATAAAAATGATATAATAATAATCGAGGCCACTATAAAATATCATTTGTGCTGCTTCTTTTTTGGAGCCATATAACACACTATGCAAAGTTTTTCCGGGAAGCAAATGAGTAGCCGTTTCTTTTAAAGCAGAAGGCGGTAGAAATGATTGTTCCTGTGGAGTTACGTATCGGAAAGTTTGCAGGGTTTCTATTTCTCTTTCAAATGAGAGCATGCAGCCGGTAATTCCAAGAAATACAATTATTATCCCGAAGGCCATGCCCAGCCATAAATGTGCTACTCTGATGATTTTTTTAAACGTCATAAAACCGTTTTCACATTACTATTTTGAATTCAACTAATTTAAAATTTAAAAGAGATACTTCCGGTTACACTTCGTAATTTCTGAGGGTTCATGGTGGTATATCCAATCCAATATTCTTTGTTAGTAAGGTTATCTACTTTAAATCCGATCCTGTATTTTGGCTGATCAAAAAATACCGCCGCATTTAGAATTACGTGTTCGGGTAAAGTAAAAACGCCGTAAGAAACACTGTTTACTATTTTATTATCACTTGCATAATTGCCACCAAATCCAAAACCAAGGCCTTTTGCGTTGCCGGTCAAAAAGCTATATCCCATCCAAAGGTTTGCAGTATATGGAGACATTGCTGTTGCCGGCCTGCGGCCTTGTACATCCGGGCTTGCCTTATCATATTTTGAATCGTTGTAACTGAAACCAGCGATTACATTCAAGCCCGGAATTGGTTTCGCAATTATTTCTGCTTCTATGCCTTTACTCAATTGTGTGCCATCCTGAACAGAAAAGTTAGGGTTTGTGGCGTAGGGGCGGATAATATCTTTTACTTCGATATCATAGTAACTGATGGTTCCGTTCAATCTTCCTCCAAAAACATTCAGCTTAATTCCACCTTCAATTTGGTTGGCTTGTTCAGGTTTAAACGTTTTTCCCTTGTAATCTGTCCCTGTCATATTAGTAAATCCATTTTGATAATTGGCGAAGAGTGCCACCTTATCTTTTACAGGTTGATAAACTAAGCCAAACTTAGGAGAGAAAACAGTTTGATCGTAATTGCCTGTATATTCTCCGTTTTCCTCATCATAATTTCCTTTGTTTCTAAAATGATCTGCACGGATAGCTGCTGATGCTATTAAGTTGCCGGTGATATTTAACACATCAGATAGATATGCGCTGAAGGTATTGTTTTTATAGCGATATGGATAAGCCCACGGCGTGTTTTTTTGCAATTTCTCATTAAGGTTATCTTTATCAAAGTTGCTATAAGTGGGAATGTTCCCATTTTTAGGAATGGTGTCAAAATTATCGCCATAGAAAAGTTGATTAGAATTTTGGGAAAAGAAATCGAGCCCGCCAACAAACCGGTTCCTTAAATTTCCTATTTTAAAATCGCCGATAAAATTCTGTTGAATTTCTGTTGCCTGGGCTGTGCTCTTGGCGGTTGATTGATCAGCTCTCACCAGATAATCCGCACCTGTTGCATTAGGGTTCCCGGTAACTACTGAATTAGGGGCTACGTAAAAATAGGCGTAAGGGCCATCAGAGAAGCTGTTGCTGCTCGTAAAGTTAGTTTGGGAGCGCCATTGATTGGAAAAACGGTAATTCATCTGGCCGAAAAAATTATTATTTTTTGAGGCCTGGAAAATGTCCTGGGCCGAGTAGGAGCGTTTATAATCAATACCCAATTGCTGTGGATTGGTTGCATTTAATTGAGATACCGGAAAATAAAAGAAAATAATTTGTTTGGAAGTGTTAGCTCCGCTGTATAATTCTGCATCCAATGAAAAAGATAATTTATCATTCACTTTTACCGAAAGGCTTGGTGCCAATACATATCCTTTTTCAAAACCATTATCCTGGAAAGTGCCTTCGTAGTTATAAGCAGCGTTCATACGAAAAAGAACGGTTTTGGCGGAATCTAAAGGAGTATTTACGTCTATAGCAAAACGGTTAAAACTATAGCTGCCGGAAGAGTAACTAATTTCCCCGCCAAAATGATCATAAGGTTTTTTAGTGATCCTGTTGATCAATCCACCATATGAAGTAAGGGCGCTTCCAAACAGTGTTGCAGACGGGCCTTTAATTACTTCAATGCTTTCTATATTTGCGGCATCAATCCGGCTGGTAACATTTCCGGCTACGCCATCTCTCAGCTGCCCCTGCAAAATAAAACCACGCGAATTATAATAAGCACTGCCATCCCCGCCGCGCCCTGTAGCTTCCCACATCATCTGTAAGCCTGGCGCATTCTTTATAGCATCATCCATAGAGTAAATCATTTGCTGTTTCAAAAGATCTTTGGTAATTGTTGTATAAGATTGCGAATTTTCTAAATTTTTAAGAGGGATTTTTGCGACGTAATCACTTGAAGGCTGCACTAATTTATATCGATTGCCGGTTATTATTACTTCCTGTAATTTTTTTTCAGATATCTGTAAACGAAAATGAACGAAAGCAGTTTTTCCTTCGTCGACACTAACCTCTTTTTGGATGGCTTCATACCCTACTAAATGAATTTCTACCTGGTATTCGCCTTTGGCAATATTTTTAAAATGGAAATTTCCATTATCATCTGTAATGGTATTTCTTTTTGTTCCTTTTAATGTAACGGTAACGCCCACTGCTGGCAGGCCTTCATTGGTTACGATAGTCCCCTTTATATTTGAATTTCCATCTTCATCGCCTTCTGCATGCAGAATAGAAAACGGAGCAATGCTAAGAGTCAGGAAAAAAATAAAATAATAAAATAGCTGGTATTTTTTCAATTGATTCATACGGTTGTTACTTACAGTTTTTAAAAATTATTTAGAATTGCAAAAATTAAGTAAGCGAACCAATATATTTTTCGAAATTGGGAAAAGCATTTTCGATATCGGGAAAACGATCGAATGAAAAGGGGCCTTATGATTTCATTGCACGCATAGCCAGGAAGGAGAGGGGTTACCGGAATTCTATTAAATGAACGTGTTCAGTAAAATTAAATTGTTTTAGTTAGTTGAAGGCAGTAAACAAATAAATAAAAGGGATTTTTATTTTAATAAAAAGTTCCTTAAGCTGTTCCATCTTTTATTCCTTTAAAATATCCAATAGATTCTGCAATTCCGGGCAAAGGGCCTTTCATATCTTTTTCAAATTCTATGCTGCAATGGCCGGGATATTTTATTTTTCGCAATGCTTTTACGAAGGCAGGAAAATTAATAATTCCACGCCCGGCTTCTATTGCCTGCCCGTCTTCTTCCGCCTTTGTTACATCTTTTATGTGAAGGTCAAAAATCCGATTGTTATATTTTAAAACGGCTTTTGCGGGATCAACACCGGCACGCTGCGCATGCCCGATATCAAGGCAAAGCCCCATCCGCGGATCTTTGTTTTTAATGAGATCATAACCAATCTGCGGATTCGGATACAATTTGTCCTCAGGCCCATGATTGTGAATAGCAAGTTTGATGTTATAGGTTTTTACTTTTTGTTCTACATAATCAATTAAATCATGATCGGGCACACCAACGATTATCGGTACACCCACATTTTTGGCATACTCAAAAGCCTGGTCAACTGCATCTTTATCTTTCATGTAGATAACGCCCACAGCGTAAATGTTTATGCCCGCATCGCCAAATTGTTTTACTACTTCAACAATTTTTTCTTTAGAACTATCGAGCGGCAAATGAAAATCTTTTATTGACATAAAATGTACATCTACCCTTTGCATCATTTGTATGGACTGCGCAATATCAAAATTCAGGAACGTATAACCGGCAATACCAACCGGGAGATCATTTCTTTTCTGCGGGCTATCGAAATTAAAATTTTCGCTTTTTGAAATTAAAGGGTAAATGGCGGAAGCCGTTAATCCAAGTGTTGTGTTCCTTATAAATTTTCTTCTTGAAGGCATTGATTACCGTTTTTAAGCTATTAAAAAAGAAAGTTACAAACAATTCGAATTTACACGAACTGAAATTGCGATCATTATTACAGTAAACGAACTTTTTTTCGATATTCTTATTTCCTATTTCAGTTCTTTTAATTTTATACTTCTGTAGGAAACCTTATCTCCATGGTCTTGCAGAAGTATTAGCCCTTTGTCCCATAGCCCAAAATTTTTCCAGTTTTTATATTTGCTTATGGCAACGAGCTTTTTAAAATCATCGGAACCACGTTGGTATTCCAACATCTTATATCCATTTAGCCAATGCTCAACGTGGTTATTTGGATAAACTATAATTCTTCCGCGGTTCCATTCACCAACGGGTTTCAGCGCGGCAGGAATATTATTTCTTGGAATAAGGTCGTATAAAGAAGAAGTAGTACGGTCGAAATTCCTACCGAGTTTTGCATCAGGATGAAGCGAATCATCCAACACCTGGTATTCAAGCCCAATGCCCGACATGCCATGTGTATCATAACTTTCTTTTACAAAATATTTTACACCGCTGTTGGCTGCCGGAGTCAACTTAAATTCAAATTGTAAATCAAACGCGCCATACTCTTTATCCGTAACAATATCCCCACCCAATCCTTCCTGCTTTCCGTTTGATGGTAACACCGTTAATACGCCGTCATTAATTACCCAGCCCGAATCAGGGAAATGATTTTTATTAATTCCTCTCCAGCCTTTTGATGTTGCGCCATCCCACAAAAGTCTAACGCCATTTTTGGTTTCCTGGCTGGATAAAGTATTGGGAATTAAGTTTACCACTAAAATGCTGTCGTCAGGGCTCGGTTTTAAATCTTCTGTTTTTATCCTGATATTTTTCCAGCGAATTTTTTCTCCGGCATGAGAAGAATCCGGAATTTCATGAACCTGCAAAGCAATAAATCCTTTGTGTGTCATGCTGTCAACAAGGTTAGCCGCCGGCACACCGTTTACCCATGTACGTATTGTATCGCCGATGCATTCTATGTGATAATGATTCCAGTCTCCACTGATAAAAGCTGCTTTAGCGCGCGGGTTTAATTCTAAAGGATATAGCCAGCCACGCCGTGCTTCATCATAAATTCCACCGCTCCATGCTCTTCTGGAAGGATCTATTTCTACCTGGTAACCATGAACGCGCCCATTGTTATAATCAGGGCTGCTTTCGCTCCTGACCTGGATTCCAGAATTCATTGAGCTATCAACTTTAAAATCTAAGTCAAGAAAAAAATCTCCATATTGTTGATCGGTTACGAGAAATGAATTGGGTGTATTAGGCACTGTAGTTCCTACGATTTCATTATTTTCTACCGTATATTTTGCCCCGCCATTTAGTTGATGCCAGCCATCTAAATTTTTACCATTAAAAAGCAATTGCCCTTCTTCAGGTTTATTATTTTTTTGAGAAGAATTATTGCAACTAAAGAAAGGCAAAAAAATAAGTGCTGCTACCAGGTTTTTCAATTTCATCTTAGAAATAATTTTGAGGATTTTTGTAAGTGTCGAATTTACATGTGTAAATATATAAAAATCTACCCAAGTTTGAAGTTCAGTTTATACTCGTTTGTTCCGGGTGAAAATTTAAACGGAAGTATAGTAAACAAACAAATCTGCCGGGTTTTTATTTTGGTAAAAATAAAATGAAAGAGCCTAAAAGTTGAATTACCTATTACTTATTTCATCACCCTAAAAACCGGGTATTGTAAATAGGCTGGCTCTATCCACGGAGAATTTTCATAAACAAAATTCAATTGTTTTCCGGCGCTTTTTGCAAAGGAAGGATCTTCAGCTTTTTTCTTATTCATTTTTTCCTGTAGTTCCGGATGTTTTTTCAAATATTCTGCAGCAATATCCTCAAAATCATAATCCGAATAACCTTCTTTTTGGGAAAGAACAGGATCAAAGAAATTCCATACAAAATAGCTATCCTGTGCACGTGGTTCCAGCGTTTCAATCAGGAATCGGTTGGCAGCCTGGTTCATTGGAATATACCAATCTCCTTTTCTGAAATGCATTCTTTGATGATGTACAGAAATTTTAATATTCATATTTGGATGATGCCCTTCGTAGGGTTTCATGTAGCTTTTAAAATCTTCTATCCGGTACCATTCCACTTCAAGGCTGGTATCTTTTTTCATTTGCCTCATAGCAACATTATTGGCTTGCAGCCGATCGGTAACTTTCCACCAGCCTTGCGGAATAATGTAAGCTTCTGGTTTTTGAACTTCCTCTGTTACTTTAAATTCATTGTAAAACGGAACTTCCTGTTCATAAGGTTTATTTCGGTCGTAATACAATCGAGTCAAACCGGAAACATTGCTTGTCTTTTGCGAATCCGCATAACCTTTAAAAAGAATTTTTGTTGTTACAGTTTTATCCAAATCCCAGGCAACCGGAAATTCTTTTTGTGTGCGCTGCTCCTGTATGGCTTGTTTGCGAAGCGCTATTATTTTACCGGAATTTTCAGAGGTAAACTGAATGGCACATTCCATTAATGCAAGGGTAGAGGCTACGCGCTGCGCATAAGGTTTTAGCATGTGCGTTTCCGTCATAAATCCGAAAGTATTCCACATAGAAGTGTAGCCAGTACTGTATCTCGGGCTATCCCAATAAGCGCTCCATCCATTTCTTGGGGAGGAGCCAAAACTGCCGGCGTAAGGAATTAAATCGTAACCTTTTGCTTTCATTAATTTGTAAAGTGCCGGTTCAAATTCTTTGTTCAAATACTTGCCCATTTCACCACCTAATTTGTTGTGTTGCGTGGTAAGCAAAGTCATCACATGTTGATAATCTGCGCCATCACTTACATGGTTGTCAATAAAAACATCAGGATCCAAAAGATGAAATATTTTGTCAAAAGAGATGGCATTCTTAGAATCACATTTGGTAAAATCGCGGTCCAAATCCAGGTTTTGCCCATTACCCCGAAAGCCAAATTCTTCTGGCCCGTTTTGGTCAACCCTGTAATCGGCGCTTCTGTTAAAGCAACCTCCAATATTATATACAGGAATGATGGCCAATACCAGGTTCTCAGGAAGTTTATATTTTCCGGTAACAATATTTTTTGCAAGCAGCATACTTGCATCTATTCCATCAGGCTCACCCGGATGAATTCCATTGTTGATAAAGAGAATGGTTTTGCCTTTAGATTTAAGAGAAGCAATATTAAAATTCCTGTCCCCAGAAATAAGAATAAGGTGTAAAGGGTACCCGGCGTCGGTTGGGCCCATCTGTAACATTTTTATTTCAGGGGAAGCGGCATCCAGCTTTTGCCACCATTTTATAATCTCAAAATAATCCGGAGTTTGAGTGCCGTTGGATTTTTCAAATATGGTTTCGAATTTTTGGGAATGTGCGATAAAAGGGATTGCGCACATAAGTAACAGAAGAATTTTTTTAAGCATATACTAAGGTACGTTTCTGCTATTAGTTTTACATTTTGGCCAAAAGAAATTATTTATTAGTTTCATTTTATCACTCTTCATTTTCACTCAGAAGCCATTGTAAGGCTTTATCATAAGAGGTAAACCCATTAAAGTTCAAACCTCTGCTCATACATAATGTTTCCCAGGTAGCGGCGTATTCTTTGTATTCTTCTGCAACCACAGTGGCTATTTTTAGCTCACGAATTTCCGGAGGAAATTCATTTATATAATTTTTTACCAAATCAAAATAAGGAACGAGGTCAACAGGTAATGTTGTTTCACGCTCATCGATGATTATTTTTTTAAATCCATGCTTCGCGATTTCTTCATATAATCTTTGCGATTGGGCAAGGAGTTTTTCTTTTGTATCCAAAGTGGCTACTGTTTCAATCAATAAATGATCCTTTTTTTCGTGAGATATGATCGATATTTCCATTGGGTTTTATTTATTGGAATTATTTCAATTGCTTCTTAAAATCTAAATTACTTACTTTAAATTATTTATTAATTTAAAAATTTATTTGTATTTATCCAAACATACAGAAACCTTTAAATTAAAAAAAGGTGGTTTTTAAAAAATAAAATCAACCTCCCGGGGTTTTATTTACCAAAATAAAAATCCGTGTTATTTGTTGGTTTACTGTGATATTTTATAATGGAAGCTGATGCAGAAAGAACTGGGGGTTTTGCTAAAATAAAAGCTGCCCAACTTTTAGATTGGAACAGCTATTTTATGAAATTGTTCAAATTTTTAGGCTCTTTTTTTATGCCTTTTGCCAGGGTTTGCCTCCGCTTTTCCATTTTCATCCTGCATAATATATCCATTATCGCCTTTGGCTCTTTCCCCTTTTAATGTAGAAGCCAGTTTCAATGCTTTGTAGGCATTCAATTCGCCTCCCGTAATAGAAATATCACTAAGCATAACGCTATCATCCGCTGAACCTGGTAATTTTACTTTTTCTGTAATAGGAGTAACTGATTTATCAATTACATATTTTACCTGTTGCGCACTTAGATCAGGATAATATTCAAGGATCAGCGCTGCTACACCAGCTACAACGGGTGCGGCCATACTTGTACCTGAAAAATTGCCGTACTTATCATCTGGTAATGTCGAATAAATATTTACCCCCGGTGCAAACAAATCAACAGATTTTTTTCCATAATTGCTAAAAGATGCTGTAAACCCACCATTGGTTGGGTCGCCGCTTGCACCTACAGTAATAAAATTATTTGCTTCCCCGGATTTATCACGGTAAACAGGATTTGGAAAATTATAGGCGGTATCAATATTCTTTCCATCATTTCCCGCAGCATGAACTAAAAGTACGCCTTTGCTTTGTGCATATTTTACTGCATCATCTACCCATTTTTTTTCTGGCGAAAATGGTTTGCCAAAACTCATGCTGATTACCACTGCCCCGTTATCTGTTTCATAACGAATGGCATTGGCGATATCTTTGTCATGCTCGTCCCCACCCGGTACAGCACGTGCCATCATTACTTTTACGTTATTGGCAATTCCGTTCATGCCGATTCCATTATCTCTTTCTGCTGCGATAATTCCGGTTACATGCGTTCCGTGAGAAGGCGTTCCCGCTGTTACGTCATTATTGCCATAATAGCGGTCATTAATATCTTTAGGATTATCTTTTACGATTTCATTTCTGAAATCTTTTGGCGGGGTAGATGCGGCTTCCCCTTTACGAATCTGCCCTTTTAAATCATCAAGGACATCCGTATTTGTGATGTTATAATTATCATTGGCTTTAGCCATACTTAAATAAATGGCTGCAGCAACCCGGGCTTCGGGATCAGTGGAAGTATAACCTTTTAAATCATTGCCCGTAAATTCTGTTGTACCCAGGCCTTTTGCAATTATAGAATCGCCACGTAGCATCACAGGTAATAGCCTCTGCATTTGTAAAAGCTCAGCAGGGTCAACTCCATCGTTTACCGTTTTTTTTGCCCTAAGATAGGTTGCGTATTCAAATTTCTGAGCCGCATCCATTTTTGTAGTGTCAATGTCTTTATTATCGAATTTTTCTTTCAAACTCCAATATACACGGGAAGCTTCTTCAGAATCCTGGTGAACATTGGTTCCGTCTTTTCCTCCTATAAAATTCCATCCATAAACGTCATCAATATACCCATTATGGTCATCGTCAATTCCATTTCCTGGAATTTCACCGGGATTGTGCCAAAGAATATTTTTTAAATCCGGATGACTGGTATCAACTCCATTATCAATAACTCCAACAAGAACCTGGTGGCTTTTTTTATCTTTTACAAAATCGTAAGCTTTATCAAGGCTTATTCCATAATAACCCGTAGTTGCCCTGTCAAGCTGATACCAGTTATTTGGTGCTACTTTTTCCGCAGGTGAGCCAGTGCTATCTGACTGAGCCATACCACATACCGGCACGGTAATCATCATCACGATTCCCAAAAAAATCCGTTTACTTCGATTTGTCATTTTGTATTGTTTAATTTTTAGAATGGCAAAGGTTTGAAAATAATGGTAAGAAAACACGCCATTTAACATTATTAAATAATATTTATCAATTTTTACTGAAAATATTTACACTGTAAATTTTATTCCCTGGGCCAGTGGAAGCGTATCAGAATAATTGATAGTATTGGTTTGCCTGCGCATATATATTTTCCATGCATCGCTTCCGCTTTCCCTTCCACCGCCTGTTTCTTTTTCTCCGCCAAAAGCGCCACCAATTTCGGCACCGGACGTGCCGATGTTAACATTAGCAATTCCGCAATCGCTGCCTTTTGCCGAAAGGAAGTTTTCTGCTTCGCGCATATTTAATGTAAAAATGGCACTTGATAATCCCTGCGGAACATCGTTTTGCATAGCGATAGCCTCATCGAGCTTGCTATATTTTATTAAATAAAGAATTGGTGCAAAAGTTTCGTGCTGCACGATTTCCATTTCGTTTTTTACTTCTGCGATACAAGGTTTTACATAGCAGCCACTTTCAAACCCTTTGCCCGAAAGCGTTCCACCTGATAACGCCATTTTGCCGCCTTGTTTTTTTATTTGATCAATTGCATTTAAATATGCAGTTACAGCATCTTTATCTATCAAAGGCCCAACGTGGTTTTCTTCTTTAAGCGGGTCGCCAATTTTTAATTGTTTATAAGCATTTACCAATTTCTTTTGAAAAGCATCATACACATCTTCATGAATAATTAAACGCCGTGTCGAAGTGCAACGTTGGCCGGCTGTGCCTACGGCTCCAAACAAGCAGCCAACCAACGCCATATCTAAATCTGCTTCTTTAGAAATGATTATGGCATTATTGCCACCTAATTCAAGTAAACTTTTTCCAAGCCTTGCGCCAACCGTTGCGCTTACGGCTTTTCCCATTCTTGTAGATCCGGTTGCAGAAACAAGTGGAATTTTTGTTTCGTTGCAAAGCCATTCACCAATTTCTCGGCCGCCGGTAATTAAATTGCAAACTCCTTCAGGAACATTATTTTCTTTAAAAACTTTAGATATAATATGCTGGCAGGCGATGCCGCAAAGAGGTGTTTTTTCGGAAGGCTTCCAAATACATACATCGCCACAAACCATTGCCACTAAGCTGTTCCAGCTCCAAACGGCAACCGGAAAATTAAAGGCTGAAATAATTCCAACAATGCCTAAAGGATGGTATTGTTCATACATTCTATGGCCCGGTCTTTCGCTGTGCATCGTCAATCCATATAATTGCCTTGAAAGCCCCAATGCAAAATCAGAAATATCAATCATTTCCTGCACTTCGCCCATTCCCTCCTGCAGGCTTTTGCCCATTTCGTAACTTACTAATTTACCCAAAATAGCCTTATTTTTTCTCAACTCATTTCCGATTTGCCTGATGATTTCGCCACGTTTTGGCGCAGGCCATGTTCTCCATTCTAAAAAGGCATTTTGTGCGGTTTCCACCACATAGTCAAAACTTCTTTTGTCGCAGGAATTTACTGAAGCTATTGGTTTGCCGTCAACAGGCGAGGAGGAAATTATTTTTTCACCAGAAGCTGACAGCCATTTGGTACCTGTAGATACGCCTTTGTTTAATTCTGATATCTTTAGTTCTTTGAGAAAATTTTGCATAATTATTTTTTATAAAAAATATTGTATTTTCTAAATAAAAAAAGTCATTTTTTGTTGGTTTACTACCAAACTAAACTATCCTAAACTATCTAAACCCTCTCCTCAGTATTGTTCTTTTTCATTTGGAAAATTTCTTGTTTTTACATCTTCAATATATTTTTGAACAGCACCAGTAACCTGTTCGTTAAGATTGAGGTAAGTCCTTAAAAAACGGGGTTTAAATTCTGTATTGATACCGAGCAAATCGTGCATAACCAATACCTGGCCGTCACAACCACTTCCCGCGCCAATTCCAATTGTTGGGATTAATAACTTTTCGGAAACTTCTTTTGCGAGGCTTGCCGGAATTTTTTCAAGAACGATTCCAAAGCAACCTGCCTCCTGCAAAAGTTCTGCATCGCGTTTCAATTTATCTGCCTCCTCTTCTTCTTTAGCCCTTACACTATATGTGCCAAATTTGTAAATGGATTGAGGCGTTAATCCCAAATGCCCCATCACAGGGATTCCTGCGCCAACGATTCTTTTTACCGATTCAATTATTTCTTCGCCGCCTTCGAGCTTTATAGCGTGAGCGCCGGTTTCTTTCATAATTCTTATGGTAGAACTTAGCGCCTCCTTACTGTTTCCCTGGTAACTTCCAAACGGCAGGTCAACAATAATCAAAGCGCGGCTACACCCCCTGACAACAGAGCCCGCGTGATAGATCATTTGATCAAGCGTAATGGGCAACGTTGTTTCATGCCCAGCCATTACGTTGCTGGCGCTGTCGCCCACCAAAATAATATCTATCCCTGCCGCATCAAATATTTTTGCGAATGAAAAATCATAGGCGGTGATCATAGAAATTTTTTCACCGGATTCCTTCATTTTTTGCAATGTGTGTGTGGTTATTCTTTTTACTTCTTTATTTACTGACATGGTTATTTTTTTAAAGAAGCGACAGGCTGAAATGGCTCTGCATTAGAATAAAACATTCCTTTAAACAATCGCATTAGCAAAAGTAGATTTTTTTAATGGAAGTAGTGTTTAGCACCAGTAAAGCGACAAATAATAGAGATTCTTATTTTTCATTTGAGGATTGGCTTTGCTCATTCCATAAATGTTGTATCAATCCATCTACCAGCCCGATTTTTGGAACATAGATTTGTTCGGACCCGGCCCATCTCATCACACTGATATAAATTTTAAGTGCCGGCACTATTACATCGGCACGGTCTTCTTTTAGTTTATAAATATTTATTCGGTCTTTTAAAGAAACATTGCTCAATTCTTTATAATAATCCCTCAATAATTCATACAATAAAGGTTTACCATCTTTTCGTTTACTCATGGAAAAGACTTTGTTTATATTTCCCCCGGAGCCAATCGCCACAACCGTTTTAAAGCCTTTAGTTTTTGATTTGATGAACGATTTCATTTCATCCCAGGTTTCTTCGCTAACCTGATCTTTTAATAACCTGATCGTTCCGATGGGAAATGATTCCTTAAAAATTAAATTATTATTACTGAAAAAAGTGAGTTCTGTACTTCCTCCGCCCACATCAATATACAAGTAAGAATGATCTGAATTGAGATTTTCAGCAATGTGGTTTTCAAAAACAAGCGATGCTTCATCACTGCCGGAAATGACTTCTATTTCTAAACCGGTTTCCTCTTTTATTAATGAAATTATTTCACTGGTGTTTTCGGCATCACGCATGGCTGAAGTAGCGCAGGCTTTTAATGCAGAAACTTCATAAGCTTTTGCAATATTCAGAAAACCTTTTATAGTGAGTAACAGTAAACCAACTTTTTTACCGGAAATTTGTTTTGTGTCAAACACATCAAAACCTAACCTTAGCGGCACTCTTACGAGGCTTAATTTTGTAAATGAAGGCTTGCCTTTTTCATCAACAGAAACTTCTGAAATTAATAAACGTGCTGCGTTGCTGCCAATATCTATTGCTGCAAGTTTCAAATTTTAATATTTTTTCTTTAGAAGTAGATTGTATATCTGTATTTGGGAACGGATTTTTTTTTCGCCCGGTTCCTTTACATAATTATTTAAAAGATGGTTATCTAAAATCCTGGCTTTTACATTATCCTCCAGCTGGATATTGAGAATTTCTTTTAATTCACCCTGAATAGATTTGTCAAATACCGGGCAAGTTGCCTCAATGCGATGGTCCAGGTTTCTCACCATCCAATCAGCAGAAGAAATGTAAAATTTTTCTTTGCCACTATTGTGAAAAATCATTACTCTCGCGTGTTCCAGGTATTCATCTACGATGCTCACCGCCTTCACTTTAATTTTAAACTTTTTATTTTCGGTATACATACAGCAAATGCTTCGAATGACCATTTC
>Ga0134126_10004497_pt1 | contig 17435 bp, 11 predicted proteins | sample KB31752_FD_96881 | JGI IMG/M metagenome (GOLD analysis project Ga0134126, IMG submission 96881) | Terrestrial soil microbial communities with excess Nitrogen fertilizer from Kellogg Biological Station, Michigan, USA - KB3-175-2 | ecosystem: Environmental > Terrestrial > Soil > Unclassified ...
AGCAGGTGTGGCAAGGGGCTTATCTCGACGTGAACCAAAAAGAGGTGCAGAAGTTTTTCGACGTGAAGCTGCCGGGGCTGCAGGAAGTGGCGGCCGCGGAGTAGGCGGGACGGCAAAGGCGTGCGGCGGCGCTCGTTCGGGCGCCGCCCCCTGTCGCGATCAGGAAGAACTTTTCAGGGTGGCGGCGGGGAGTTTGCCTGACGCCAGCTTTCCGGCGCTCGGCGTTTTGGGGGCGTGGAGCAGGTCCACGATTTCGCGATAGAGCACGGCGCGGACCTGATGGCGCTCGCTGGCGCGTGTGATGTAACGCACCAGGATATTCACGCCGGAGCCGCTGGGGCGGACGCTGAGCGACGGCGCGGCGGAAAAGGAATGCCGCGCGTGCGACGGCGTGACGCGCCGCCATTCCTCTTCGGCTTCGCGCGCATTGGCGGCGGTTTCCTGGGCGGCGATGCGCTGAATGGCTTCGGCGGTCGCGTAAGGCTCCGAATTTTCGGGAACCTGGACCTGAATTTCGTCCCAGAGCCACTGGCCGGAGGTGGAGAAGTTGAAGTAGTGCCCTTCGATGGCGAAGCTATTGACGAAGGAAACCTTGCGGCCCGTGGGATGGCCGGCGTCGTTCCAATTTCCGGTTTCGAGAAGCACGGTATGCAGCATACCGACTTCGAGCACTTCCCCGCCGACGCCCTCGATTTCGACCCAATCGCCGGGATGAATGCCGTGCTTGCCCATCAGCACAAACCAGCCGATGAAGCCGATGATGAAGTCCTTCAAGGCGAGGGTGAGGCCGGCGCCGCAGAGCGCGAGAACCGTGGCCAGGTTCGCGGGCACGCCCAAAATGACGAGAAGGATCAGCACGGCGCCCGCGCCCTGCAGCGAGAATAGAATTACAGCGCGTGCGACGTGGAGTTCGCGGCGTTCGAGACGCACGCGGGCGAAAAAGCGATGGACCCAGTGATTCGCAAGCAGAATAAACAGGCCGATGAGCGCGATCCATAGCACGGCGATGAAAATGCCGTGCAGAAACGATTTTTCGCGCGCATCCACGAGGGCGATCCAATTGGCGTAGGCGGCCGCGAGCTGCTGCTCGGTTTCGATGCGCTTATCGAAGATCGAGAGCGTCGCCTGCTCGCCGGTCATTTCGTGGAGCAACTGGATGGAAGAACCGGCAGGCGCAGATGCGGAGGCTGGGGCGGCGCGCGAGGCCTTGTATTGAGATTTCTCGGCATTCAATTGCTGCTCGAGGGCGTCGTGCGAGGCGGAAAGCTTTTCAGCACGGGCGAGCGCATCCTGCTGCGCCTTGACGAGCTGCGCCTGCTTCGAGCGCAGGGACGACCATGCGCGCCATTCAGCGAGAATGCTGTGGGACGTGGTCCTCTCGACGGACGCCGCAGAGGCCGCTTCGGCGGACGCGCCGGGATGAGCGGCGGCGGTGTGCTGCTCAGAGGCTTCGTACTGATCGAGCAGCTGCTGAATGGTGGCTTGCTTATCGCCGCCCGCGCGGATCAGATCATCGTGCGCGTCCTGAAGCTCGTCCTGATCGAGCGAAAGCTGTGCCTGAAGGATGCCGAGTCGCTCCTGGTGGGCGTCGTGAGCCGGGCCGCGCGATTTTGCGAGCGATTTCTGCAAGTCCGCAATCCTGGCCTGATCCGCCGCGACGCTCGATTCCGCGGATTTGATGCGGGCGGCAAGGGCGCGCGTTTCGGGCGTGAGGGGCGCGGGATGCTCGGCTGCCTCGCGCATGACGGCGGCGAAGGCGAGGTCCACGGAATGGTCGGCGAGGCGCAGGGCTTCCTGCGCGTCGTTCTGCTCGGTGCGGGTGACCGCGAGGGGCGCGAGTTGCTCCGCGAGTTCGAGAGGCTGCGTATCCACCAACTGCGCGGAGTGCCTTGATTTGGCGCGGAGGGCGCGTATGCGATCGCGATAGTTCGCCCAGCCATGCGTGAAGAGCGCGGCCGCACCCGCCGCGATAGCCAAAGCCAGCAGCAGGCCGAGCACTCCCTTTTCGGTTTTCCTCATTTTGGCGACACAAATTCTAATATGGCGGGACGACCGGCGGAAAGGAAATGCGGGGGAGAGCGCGCAATCAGTTCGGGTCGAGCGGCAGCGGGTTATCGCCGGTGATCAGGCGGGCGGAGCGGCCATTGGATAGATAGAGCCGGCCTCCGCGCGGCGCTGAGACCTCCGAAGCCGCCGCCGAGAATCGCCACGCGGTGCACATCTCGCTCCTAAGAATGCTGGTTATTCGATGAGGCTAGACGTGGGGAAGCCGCGAGATACTCCATCCGCCGCCGAGGGCCTTGATCAGCAGGACGCTGGCGGCCATGCGGCGCGTGAGGATATCCACGGCGGTGCGTTCGGCGGAAAGCGCGGCGCTCTGCGCGGTGATCACCTCGAGATAGCTCGCCACGCCGCCTTTGTATCGGTTGTTCGAGAGCGCCAGCGATCGCTGGGCGGCGGCGACGGCGGCGCCTTCGGTGGCCGTCTCCTGCTCAAGGATGCGAAGAGCCGCAAGGCTATCCTCGACTTCCTGAAAGGCGGTGAGGACCGTCTGGCGATAATTATCCACCGAGAGATCATAGGCGGCGCGGGCTTGTTGGGTAAGGGCGTGGCGGCGGCCGCCGCTGTAAATGGATTCGGCGGCCTGGCCGGCGAGCGCCCAGAATCCAGCGGGGCCCTGAAACAGCGTGGTGATCGCGGCGCTCTCGACGCCGGCCGAGCCGGTGAGGGTCACGGCGGGATAATACGCGGCGCGGATGGCGCCGATCTCCGCGTTGGCTTCCTGCACGCGGCGTTCGGCGGCGGCGACATCGGGGCGGCGTTCGAGCAAGTCCGAGGGCAAACCAGTGGGAACCGCGGGTGGCGGGACGGTGAGCGATAGCGGGGCGACCGTGAAGAGCGCCGCGGGTCTTCCCACCAGGACGGCGATCGCGTGCTCGAGTGAGGCGCGATTGACGGCCAGATCGGTATCGAGGGCGCGCGTGCTTTCGAGCTGGGTTTGCGCCTGCGCAACGTCCACTTCGGAGGCGATGCCGCCTTTATAGCGGCTTGTGGTGAGGTCGAGCTCTTTCTGATCGGCGGCGACTGTGGAATCGAGGAGTTGCTTCTGCGTATCGAGGCCGCGCAGCTCGAAATAATCGAGCGCGAGTTCGGCGTGAAGGCTGAGGCTCACGTTCGCCAGATCGGCCGCGGTGGCCTGCGCTTCGGCGCGGCCCGCTTCCACCGAACGGAGAACGCGGCCCCAAAGGTCCGGCTCATAGGACACGTCCACGGGCAGAACGAGATCGCCGTAGCTTTCCACTGTGCTGCTGGTGGCCACCGCGCGATTGCTGGATTGATGGACGCGTGAGGCCGAAGGCGCGACGCTGACGGACGGGTAAAACGGCGAGCGTGCAAGTTTCAATGCGGCGCGCGCCCCCGCGAACTGCGCTTGCGCCGCCTGCAACGTCTGGTTTGAGACGTCTATTTGAGCTTCGAGCGAGTTGAGCTGAGTATCGTTGTAAATCGTCCACCAGTTCCCTTTCGCGATGGCGTCGCTGGGCACAGCCGGCTTCCAATTGCCGGCTTCCTTGAAACCGGGGGGTGTCTGGACAGGGGGGCGGACGTAGTTGGGACCGGCCGTGCAGCCGGCGAGAAACAGAGTGATCAGCGCCGCGAAGGCGGCGAGGCGCGATCCCTGGCGAATCGAAGGCGAGATGGAAGCCATGCAATTTCGGGTCGTCAGAATGGCAGCCGATGCTCCCATTCCGCTAGTCCGGTGAGCCGGGCTCGGCCGGGGCGGCGGAATCGGAGGCCCGCGATGCGGCGAGCTGAAGCCGTTCGCCGGAAATCAGCGAGTCGGGCGGACTTATAATCACGAGGTCCTCCGCACTCAGGCCGGAGGTGACTTCGACGGTGTTGCCAAAATCCCGGCCCAGCGTGATCGAACGCAGCGCGGCGCGATCGCCATTTTCAACCACGCCCACTTGCAATCCCTCCGCGCGAAAAATCAGCGCCGTCACGGGCAGGATAAACACGGGCGAGCCCGAGGGAATCTTCAAATGGACCTCGGCATACGCGCCGGGCAAAAGTTCGCCGCTGGAATTGGCCACGTCCACTTCGACACGCAGCGTGCGAGACGCTGGATCAATCGCGTCCGCCGTGCGGACGAGCGTGCCCTTGAAGCGACGGCCGGGAAATTCCGGCAGCGTTAAATCGGCGCGCAGGCCGCGCTTGGCGGATTGCGAGTATTGCTGCGGCACGTTGACGTAGACGCGGAGTTCGCGAATCGCGGCGATGTGAAATAGCTCGGTGGCCGCGCCGCCGCTCGAGCCGGAGTCAATCAGATGGCCCACGTCCGTATTGCGTGCGGTGATCACGCCGTCGAAGGGCGCGTAGATTTTGGCAAAGGATTGCAGGGCTTCGAGGCGCTTTACGTTCGATTCGGCGGAGGAAACCATGGCCTTCTTGGCCTGGAAGTCGCCGAGCGCGTTGTCCACGTCCTGCTTCGAGACGGAATCGCTCTTCAGCAGGCCCTGATAACGCTCGGCGGTGATTTGAGCGAGTTGGTAATTAGCCTGCGCGGTGCCCAGATCGGCGCGCGCCTGATCGAGCTGCTGCTGGATTTCGGGGGTCTCGATTTCGGCGAGCAGCTCGCCGGCCTTCACGCGCGTGCCGATATCCGCATACCACTTCTTCAGATAGCCGCTGGTGCGCGCGTAGATGGGCGAATCCATGAAGGCCTGCATATCGCCGGGAAGGACGATTTCCGTCTGCGGGGCGCCGCGCTGCGGGTGAATCGCGTTCACGACGGGAACCGCGAGGCGATAAGTCTGCTCGCGCAGGGCGGCGCGCGCCCGCAAGCGCGGAACGATTCCGGCGACGACGATCGCGGCGAGCGCGAGCAGAACGATGACGGCGATGGTAATGCCGCGCTTTCGCCCGCGCCGGGGCGAGGGATACTCGCCGGGGAGTTCGGATGATTTGTGCTCGTATCGAGTCATCGGATCCTTGATCTTGCCACTACAAGCTCATCTTGCCTCTGCGAGGGCCCCCTACAAATTCCCGCGGGCGGCGGCGCCTGAACCGGCGCGGCGGCCATGAATGAAACTGAAAAACACAGGGACGAAGAATAAAGTGGCGACCGTGGCGAGCATCAGCCCGCCGATCACGGCGCGCCCGAGCGGCGCATTCTGCTCGCCTCCCTCGCCGATTCCGAGCGACATCGGCGCCATGCCGATGATCATCGCGAGCGCCGTCATCAGAACGGGACGAAATCGGGTGACGCCCGCTTCGAGCGCGGCCTCGGACGGGCTCTTCCCCGCATCGAGCCGCTCGCGCGAAAAGCTGACCACCAGGATGCTGTTCGACGTCGCCACGCCCATGCACATAATAGCCCCGGTAAGCGCCGGAACGCTGATCGTGGTGTGCGTGACGAAGAGAATCCAGACGATTCCCGCCAGCGCGGCCGGCAGGGCCATCAGAATAACGAACGGATCGAGCCAGGACTGGAAATTCACCACGATCAGCAGGTAGACGAGGAGGACAGCAAAACCCAGGCCGGAGAGCAGCCCGGTGAAGGAGGCGTTCATCGTCTGCATTTCGCCGCGGACAGCCAATTGCGAGCCGCGCGGGAGCTGCGCGCGGCTGCGAGCAAGAATCGGCGCGATATCGTGCGCCACGCCACCCAGATCGCGCCCCGCAACCGAGCCGTAGATATCAATCACGGGCTGCACATCGTAATGCGAGATCAGGCCCATTTCCGCGCCCCGGCTGAAGCTCGCGAGGCCGGCGAGGATCTCCGGTTGGCTGGAGCCGGAGCCCGTGATGGGGACGTTTTCGAGGTCCTGCAATGAATCGGCGCGATATTGCGGCGTCTGCGTATCAATCCTGTAACTGACGCCGGTGCGCGGATCGAGCCAGAAGGTGGGCTGCGTCTGAAAGCTGCCGCTCAGCGAAATGAGCAGGTTCTGTGCCACATCGCGCTGGGTGAAGCCAATCTGCTCGGCCTTTGTGCGGTCCACTTGAATATGCAGCTTGGGCTGATCGAACGTCTGCTGGATGCGCAGGTCCGCCGTGCCGGGCACGAATTTGAGCTTATTGAGCAGCGCGTCGGCTAAGGCGCGGTTGGCCAGGATGTTGCGGCCGACCACCTGGATATCCATCGGCGCGGGAAGGCCGAAATCAAGAATCTGGCTGACGATATCGGCGGGAATGAAATAAAAAGAGACGCCGGGAAAATCGCGCGGCAGCCGCGAGCGCAGATCGGCGATGTACTCGTCTGTGGGGCGATGATCCTTCGAGAGCTCGACTTGAATATCGGCGTCGCCGGTGCCGGCCGGCGCGGAATTGCTGTAGGAAAGATTGATGCTGCTGTAGGGCAAGCCGATATTGTCAATGATGCTCGAAAGCTGCGAGGGCGGGATGTGCCGGCGGATGTCCTGCTCGATGCGATCGCAAATGGCGGCGGTTTCCTCGATGCGCGTGCCGGTGGGGGCGCGCATGTGGAGCTTGAACTCGCCGCTATCCACGCTGGGAAAGAAATCCTGGCCGACGAAGGGCACCAGCGCGAACGAAGCGATGCAGGCGGCGAAGAAGCAGACGGTGAACACCTTGCGGTGACGCATAGAGGCTTCGAGCATGCGCGAATAGCCGGCGCGAAAATGCTCGAATCCGACCTCGAATTTCGCCTGAATGCGCACGAAGGGATTGCGCGAGATGCTCGTCTCGGCGCGGCGTTCCTCGCCCGTCTGCGCGACAAGCAGGTAGCGCGCCATGGTGGGCACGAGCGTCCGCGAAAGCAGGTAGGAAGCGAGCATCGCGAACACCACGGCTTCGGCCAGCGGCACGAACAGGTATTTGGCAACGCCCGAAAGCAAAAACATCGGAACGAACACGATGCAGATCGAAAGCGTGGAGACCAGCGCCGGCACGGCGATTTCAGCCGAGCCATCGAGGATGGCCTGCACGATCTCCTTGCCCTGGTCGAAATTACGGTTAATGTTTTCGACGGCCACCGTGGCGTCGTCCACCAGAATGCCGACGGCGAGCGCGAGGCCGCCGAGCGTCATGATATTGATCGTCTCGCCTAGCATCCCGAGAACGATCAGCGACGTGAGTACCGAGAGCGGAATCGAAACGGCGATGATGATCGTGCTGCGCCAACTGCCCAGAAAAATGAGGATCATCAGGCCAGTGAGGACCGCGGCAATCACGCCCTCGCGCACCACGCCATAGATCGAGGCTTTCACGAAGAGCGACTGGTCCGAAACCGGCTCGATTTTCAGTTGCGAAGGAAGGCCGGCTTCGATTCGCGGAAGCGCCCTCTTGATGTTGGAAATGATGTCGAGCGTGGAAGCGCCGCCGTTCTTCAGGATCACCATGAGCGTCGAGCGCTGGCCATCCACGCGGACGATGTTGGTTTGCGGCGGATAGCCGTCGCGGACGTGGGCGACGTCCTTCACGTAAATCGTCGAGGCTCCGACAGTCTTGATCGGCAGATCGTTGAGGCCCTGGATCGTGGTGGGCGCGCCATTCAGGTCCACTTCATATTCGAACGAGCCAATCTTCGCGGTGCCGGCGGGGAGAATCAGGTTCTGCGTGCCGATGGCGTTCACCACGTCCACGGGAGAGAGGCCCTTAGCCTGAAGGAGCTGCGGATTCAGGTCTACCTCCACCTGGCGCTGCTTCCCGCCGTAGGGATAGGGAATGGCGATGCCGGGAATCGTGACCAGCGATGTGCGGAGGAAATTGAGGCCCACGTCGCCGAGCTGCTGCTCCGTCATCCCCTTGCCGGAAAGCGCGAGCTGGAGAATCGGAACCGAAGAGGCGTTGTACTGAATCACCAGCGGAGGCTGCGTGCCGGGCGGCATGGAATGAATGGCCGTCTGCGAGATGGCGGTTACCTGCGCGACGGCGTTGCCGATGTTGACGCCCGGGTGGAAGAACACTTTGACGATGGCGCGGCCGTTCCAGGATTCGGACTCGATGTGCTCAATGTCGTTGACCGTGGTGGTGAGGGACCGCTCGTAGTTATAAACGATGCGGTTCGACATTTCCTGCGCGGAAAGGCCGCCGTAGTTCCACAGAACGCTGATTACCGGGATGTCTATATCGGGAAAGATGTCCGTGGGCGTGTGAAGAATGGAGAAGACGCCGAGAATCAGGATCAGAATCGCGGCAACCACAAATGTATACGGGCGGCGCAGCGCCAGCCGGACAATCCACATGAACCGGACACCCCTGTAGCGGTCCGCGGGCGAAATATGGAGACGGTCGTTCCGCGGAAGCTGTTTAGACGCGGATTATCGCATTCCCGGTGCAAAAAGTTTGGGCCGTCGGCGCGGGCATCTCCGCGCCTTGCAAAAGCGGCGCGTTCTGCATACGCTCGATGGAATGCGCGGCACGCCGCCGCGCCGCTCGAGAAACCCTTGAGCACAGAGATGAGCGGAAAAATGGGCGGGAAGGCGCCTCAGAACGAGGCGAAAACCATCACGGTGGGAGTCACGGGCGCGAGCGGCGCGATCTACGCGCGCGCGCTGCTGCGCCTGCTGGATGCGGATCGCCGCGTGGGGCGCGTGTGCCTGGTCGTAAGCGACGCGGGGCTGCGCCTGATCGCCACAGAATTGGATGTGGTCGCCGCGGACGGCAGAAGACTGCCCGCGCTTCTGACCGGGACGGCGGCGCGCAAATGCGAATATCTCCCCAATAAGGACATTGGCGCGAGCATTGCCTCTGGCAGCGCCGCCGTGGACGCGATGATCGTGATTCCGTGCTCGGCAGGCGCGCTGGGCGCGATTGCCGGCGGGATCGCGAACGACCTGCTGACGCGCGCGGCGGACGTGTGCCTGAAGGAGCGGCGCCCGCTGATCCTGTGCCTGCGAGAGACGCCGCTGAATCGCATTCACATCGAGAATATGCTGCGCGTTCATGACGCCGGGGCAACGGTGATGCCCGCGATGCCCTCCTTCTATTACCAGCCGGGGAACATCGAGGATATGGCGCAGCAGTTCGCCTGCCGGGCGCTGGCGCACGCAGGCTTGCCGCAGGAGCAGCAGTACCGCTGGCAAGGGCGGCAGCCGGGCGGCGAAAGGATGAAATGAACGAGAATTTGCAAGGTTCGCAGGCGCAGGTGACGGTCGCTGCGCTTCCGCCCAAACGGAAGAGCCGGATGCGCGTAGTGCTCGAAATGATCAAGTTCGAGCATTCGGTGTTCGCGCTGCCTTTTGCGCTGGTGGGCGCGCTGCTGGCGGCGCGCGCGGCGGGCGAGCTGCCGAGCTGGACGCAAATTCTATGGATCGTGGTGGCGATGGTGGGCGCGCGCTCCGCGGCCATGACGGTGAATCGCATCGCGGATATCGAGTATGACCGGCGCAATCCTCGCACGGCGAATCGCGCGCTGCCCCGGGGCGAGCTATCCATCGGATTTGCCTGGGCATTCACGATTGCCGCGGCGGCGGTGCTGGTGATCGCCGCCTGGCGATTGAACCGCCTGGCGCTCGAGCTTTCGCCGGTGGCGCTCGTGATTCTGTTCCTCTATTCGTATACGAAGCGGTTCACGTCGTGGTCGCACCTCGTGCTGGGATTTTGCCTGGGGATTTCGCCCGCGGCGGCGTGGATCGCGATTCGCGGCTCGCTGGACGCGCGGATTCTGATCCTGTGCGGCGCAGTGACGCTGTGGGTGGGCGGATTCGACGTGCTCTACGCCTGCCAGGACGTGGAATTCGATAGGACCGCCGGCCTCCACTCGATTCCTCGGCGGCTGGGCGTGGCGCGGGCGCTGCTTGCGGCGCGAGCGATGCACGCGGCGATGATCGCGCTGCTGGCCTGGCTCGCGTGGAGCTTCGCGCTATCCTGGCCGGCGTGGGCGGGGATTATCGTGGTCGCGCTGCTGCTGGCGTACGAACAATCGCTGGTGAAGCCGCACGACCTGAGCAAAATCAATGCTGCGTTTTTCACGGTGAATGGCTATATTAGTCTTTTGTTTCTTTTATTTTGGGGCGCGGCCGCGGTGATAGGCAGGCAGTAAGGCTCGCCGGAAATGGCGCGAATGGAAATGGCGGCGCAATTGAAAATCACGGACGCGCGAATCGAACCCATCGCGCAGAAGGTGCTTGCGGGCGAGCGGCTGACGGCCGAGGACGGCCTCGCGCTATTTCAATCGCCGGACCTGCTCTCGACCGGGTGGCTCGCGAACCACGTGCGCGAAAAGCGGCACGGCAATCTCTGCTATTTCAACGTCAACCGGCACATTAATCCCACCAACGTCTGCGTGGCACACTGCAAGCTTTGCGCCTTCGGGCGCTCGCCCGATGCGCCGGGCGCCTATACGTTTGCACTCGATGAGATTTGGCAGCGCGCGGCGCAGGGCGTGGCCGAAGGCGCCACGGAATTTCACATCGTCGGCGGGCTGCATCCCGATCTTCCGTTCGAGCATTACCTGGATTTGATCCGCGGGCTGAAGCAGCGATTTCCGCAGGTGCACCTGAAGGCGTTCACGATGGTGGAAGTCGGCTATTACGCGCGCATCACGAAGCTTTCCGTGCGCGACACGCTGCTGCGCATGAAGGAAGCCGGCGTGGATTCCCTGCCCGGCGGCGGCGCGGAGATATTCCATCCCCGCGTGCGGAAAATCATCTGCGACCATAAAGTCTCCGGGCAGATGTGGTTACAAATCGCGCGCACGGCGCATGAAATCGGGCTGCGCTCCAACGCCACCATGCTCTATGGTCACGTGGAAACGCCGGAAGAGCGCGTGGACCATCTGCTGCAACTGCGGAATCTGCAGGACCAGACGCACGGCTTCGTCGCCTTCATCCCGCTTGCGTTTCATCCGGCGAACACAGGGCTCTCGCATGTGCCGCGCCCCACCGGGATGGACGATTTGAAGACGATCGCCGTCTCGCGGCTGCTGCTGGATAATTTCGGGCACATCAAGGCCTACTGGATCATGCTGACGCCGCGCATCGCGCAGATCGCGCTGCGATTCGGGGCGAACGATCTGGACGGAACCGTGGTCGAGGAAAAGATCTATCATGATGCCGGGGCTACGACGCCCGAACATCTCACGCGCCCGGAACTCGAGCGATTGATTCGCGCCGCCGGCTGCGTGCCCGTCGAACGGGATACGCTCTATCGCCGCGTCGAACGCTCGGACGCGCCGCCCTCCGCCGCGGCGCCGCAGCGGCCCGATTTCGTATCCGAAAATTCACTGACCATGAACGGCTGATCTCGCCTGGCGTTTTCCATTCGGGAATGTAGCGCAGGATAAGGAGGCGGGTTGGAGCGAGCGCAGGAGCCGAATATTCATGGGGCGCTGATCGCCACCATCGTTCTGGCCCTGATCTTCCTCGCCTGCCTCGCCGGCATCACACCTCCTCCTCCGCTACCCGCGAATGCCTCTTCGCAAGAATTTTCCGCCGGACGCGCGCTAGCCACGCTGAAGCAATTGGTCGGGCGCGGCGCGCCGCATCCGGTGGGCAGCGCCGAAGACGACCAGGTTCGCAAAGGCATCATCGACGCGCTGACGGCGCTCGGCTATCAGCCGCAGGTGCAAACCGCCTTCGCCTGCGATGCGGCGAGCCATTGCGCGACCGTAAAGAACGTGTTGGCGCGGCTCGATGGCTCGCAGCCCGGCGCGGCGGTGCTGCTCGCCGCGCATTACGACTCGGTGGGCGCTGGGCCGGGCGCTTCGGACGATGGCGCCGGCGTGGCGAGCGTGCTGGAAATCGCGCGGCTTCTGAAAGCGCGCCCTCGCCTGCGCCACTCGATCATCCTGCTGCTGGACGAAGGCGAAGAAGCCGGACTGCTCGGCGCGCAGGCCTTTGTGGATTCGCATCCCTGGGCGCGCCAGGTTCGCGCCGCCGTGAACGTGGACGCGCGCGGCACATCCGGGCCAAGCCTGATGTTCGAAACCGGCGCCGCCAATAATTGGGCCGTGCGCCTGTATGCCGCCCACGCGCCGCGCCCCGCGGCAAGCTCGATCTTCTATTCGGTCTATAAGCGGCTGCCGAACAACACCGATTTCACCGTCTTCAAATCCGCTGGATATCAGGGAATGAATTTTGCGTTCCTGGGAAATGAGCCCGCGTACCACACGCCGCACGACGATTTCGAGAACGTCACGCCCGCAAGCGTGCAGCACCAGGGCGAGAACGCCTTCGCGGCGGTGCTGGCGCTGGCGAATGCCGATCTCATCACGCCGCCCGAGCGCGAGGCCGTGTTCTTCGATCTCTTCGGGCGATGGCTGATGCATTGGCCGGCGTCGCGCACTCCGCTGATCGCCATTTTGGCCGCCCTCCTGCTGCTTGGCGAAATCGGCTGGCTGCTGCGAGGCGAAAAGCTGGCGCGGCTGGAAATTGCGTGGGGCGCGGCGGAATGGATCCTGGTGATGTTTTCCGCGGGCGCGCTGGCGCTAATCCTAGTGGGACTGGTGCGCATGGGCGGAGCGGAGCCTGTGAACTGGGTCGCGCATCCCTTGCCGCTCGAAATCGCGTTCTGGTCTTTGCCGCTGATCGTGATCGTGGCGCACGGAATCGTCTTTTCCAGGCGCGCGCGCTTCTGGGGGTTGTGGGCCGGCGTGTGGCTCTGGTGGACGCTCTTCTCGCTGGTGCTGGCGTGGACAATGCCGCAGGTGAGTTACGTGTTCGTGATTCCCGCCTGCGCGGCGGCTGTCGCCGCGATCCCCGCCGCGATTTGGCGCAGGGAGAACGCGATCCTGCGCTGGATCGCAGCCATCGTTCCCGTGGCCGTGGCAGCCGCGGTGAGCTTCGGGCCGCTGCTGCTGCTCTATAGCGCGCTGGGAAATCGGGCGCTCGCCCCGATTGCCGTGCTGGTGGCGCTGGTCCTTTCGCCCGTTGCGCCGATCTGCGGCGAACTGCGCGACGTCGAAGGCCTGCACGGATTGGTGTTTCCGGTAGCGCCGGCGGTGGCGACAATTTTGGCTGCGGCGCTCGCGACCATCGTTCCTATATATTCGGCGTCGGCGCCCGAACGCGTGAACTTCCAATACTGGCTCGATGGAGACTCGGGAAAGGCGCAATGGATCGTGCGCCCCGAATCGGAGCGCCTGCCCGAACCTATTCGGCTCGCCGAGACCACTCTGCGCCGCGTGCAGAAGGGGCCGTTTCCCTGGGATACCGGCGGCAGCTTCGAAGCCGACGCGCCGCACCTGGACCTTTCCGCGCCCACGCTGACGATCCTCGATTCCTCGGTGGCGGGCAACGCCCATTCGTATCGCGTTCTGCTGCGCTCCGAGCGCGCCGCGCCATTCGCCATGGTCGTGTTTCCGCCGCAAGCGGGTATCGAATCGCTGCGCGTCGCGGGCGAGCCGCTCCAGCCGCAGACGCCGCGGATTCGCAACTTTACGAACGGCTGGCAGGCCTACTCCTGCTGGACGATGCCGGCTGCCGGCATCGAAATGAGTTTTACGCTGCCTGCGGGAAAGCCCATCGAGGTGTTCGTCGCGGACCGCAGCTACGGGTTCCCGCCGGAGGGAATGTTCCTGCTCAAGGCGCGCCCCTTCACGGCCACTGCATCGCGCGCAGGCGACGTGCTGACGATCACCCGGCGCATTCAGTTCCTTCCGTAAGCGCGCGACACCCGCAAGATATTCGCGGAAACATTATTCGTAGGAGAGCGCCTCGACCGGGTCCTTGCGGCTCGCGAGCCATGCCGGATAGGACGCGCCCAGCAGCCCGCCCCCAATCGCAATCAGCGCGGCGTAGAGCACCCATTTCGGCAGGATCTCGATGGTCAGCGTGGGAAAAAGCTGCATGAACGCCGTCCGCGCCCCATAACTGATGGCGACTCCGACGACGATGCCTCCCAGGCACAACAGCGTGGTTTCGCTGAGAATAATTTCGATGATGTAGCTCTTGGATGCGCCGAGCGATTTCAGCACGCCGATCTCGCGCGTTCGCTCGACGATCGTCGTGTACATCGCCAGGAAAATCACCAGGAAGCCGATGGCCACCGCGATGCCGATCATTACGCTGATGAAGGCGTTCAGTCCCGGCAAATTCGTGGAGGTCATCAGCGAAGTGAAATCCTTCAGCGCGCGCACCTGGTACGACGGAAGAAGCTGCTCCATTTCAGACATTGCCGCCGCCGTATGGTCCGAACGATCGCATTTCACGTAGAAAATGGACGCCTTCGATTTCGCCCCCGCCAAATCCTGCAGCGCGGAAAGCAGCACGAACAGCCGCGCGCCCTTCCCATGCTCCACGATTCCGGCAACGCGGAAATCGTGGTCTCCGAAGAGCCGAACGGTCTGGCCCACCTTTACCTTCCTCGCGCGCGCATACACATCGTCCACCAGAATATCGTCCGCGTTCTCCAGGCCGTGCCCTTCGAGGTAAACAAATCCCCCGGATACAGACCGAAAACTCGCTGGATCAATGCCGTAAACGATCTCAAGTCCCTGAATGGAATTGAACTGCAGCAGCACTGGCGCCACGGCCTGCACGTAATCAAGCCGCTGCAGGCGCTTCGCGATGGAAATAGGCATGGGCGCGCCGCTGAAGGCCATCAGCATCGAAGCGGAAGGCGGCTGCACCATGATGTCCGCGCCGACGCCCTGCGTGCGTTTCGCGGATTCGGTCAGCAGGCCGGTGACGAGGCCGACGACAAGAATCACCAGCGCGACCTCGATTGCCACGGCGAGAATCGAGATCAGCGTCCGTACCGGCCGGTGCAGCGTGTTGCGCAGAATCATGTGGCGGATCAAGGATGCGGCTCCATCGTTGCGCCGTTCGCCTGAACCAGCTTCGAACCGGGTGGCTGCTTCATCACGAACTTATCGGCGGGAATCGGCGCATCCACAGTCAGGCGATTGATCCCGATCTGCAATTGATAATCGTTCGCCGGGCGCTCGAGCGTGATTTGCCGCGGATACGTGGTGGCGCCGAAGGCGGACCAGCCGGAATAATGCACGTCGGAGGCGACGCTGCCCTCCGCATCGTAAATCTCCACGCGAGAGACGCTCAGGTTCTGCCGGTCGAACCAAACCTTCCGCTCGATTTGCCAATTCGTACTCTGGTCTGCGCCTGCAGCCGCTTCCCCGCCCGGCGCGGCAGGCTCGCCTGCGTGGATCAGCGTCAGCACGTAGTAGTGCCCCACCGACCGCGCATCCGTGCTCTCGAAAAGCACTGGAGCCCCCGGCGCAATCGGCGTCCAGAAAATCGCGTCCACCAGGTGCTGCGGCCGAAGGTTTTCGATGGGCTGATTCGAGCGCCGATCGAGATTGGCCGGCCCCACGATGAATTCGCTCTTCGACGGAATAAAAATGTGAAAGGTCTGCCCGTCGCTGACCATATCGAAAATGTTGGTGCCGACCACCGGCGCCTGACCGATCACCCGGATGCTCGAGGGCTTCTGCGCCAGAATGAATCCGTTCACCTCGTGGTATTGCTTGATCACGCCGGTGTACTCGGAACCTGCCGTCAGTTTCAAGCTCACCGCCGCGTTGATCGAAGTGATTGCGCCGGCCTGCCGATTATATTGCGTCACGAGCTGCTGCTTCGTCGCGCTCAGCAGCGGCGCGGGCGGATGGCCCGGATGGCGGACAATCTTCTTGCTGACGGCGCAGCCGCCCGTAAAGAGCGCCAGAATTGCCCCAATCGCCGTAAACCCGAATGCGCTTTGCCTCCTCAACCGGAACCGTCCTGTCTTTTGAATTTTCCCGCGGCGCTCAGCGGCGATTCGCCGCATGAAGCCCAAACAGACACGATACCACGCCCAAATTTATTCGCGCGATGGCAGTTGCGTGCAATTTCGCGCGTGTTTCCGGGGGAGAAAGTGCAATGAGGAGAAGTTAATCGCCCGAATACGGCATCGCGGCCGAAGGACCGGCGCCGGCGGCGGAAACCAGCAGACGCCGCAATTTCGCGCGGTCGTCCAGTCCCATGCCGACCATTTCGAATCCGGCTTGATGCGGGCGAACAAACCGGACCACCGCTTTTATGTTGATTGAACGCAGGCCCGCCGGAATTTTTAAGTTCGCCTCTGTGCCGACGGCGAGCTGCAGCTCTCCGCTCAGAAGGCCGCCCTCGAGGCTCAGCACGCTGATCGCCGAGGAGTACTTGCCCCGCGCCGACGTGATCACCGCCGGAACGCTGCGCGGCAGGCGAATGCGAGGATAGCGCCGGTGCCGCACGATATCCTTCTCGGGAGCCGGATCGAGCGGCGTCAAGCCCATCGTTTTTGCATCCAGTCCGGAGCGCGGCAGAAAATTGCGAATCCATTCGGGATCGAGCTTCAGCAGTCCCTGCGCCGCCGCCATGCGAATTTCCTCGGGATACGCCCAGCCAAAAGCCTTCCGCGCCTCCACAAAACGGCGAAAATGCTCCGCCACGCCGGGGGCGCGCATGCGGCCGAGCGCCTCAATGGCCTTCACGCGCAGATAATCCGAGCCGTCTGGGCCAATCTCCCCTTCGGCTACCGCCAGGAGCTTATCCGCCCCGCTCAGGTCGCCGCACATGCCGATTTCATCCAGAGCGAGCGACAGAACGGCGGGATCCAGCGCCTCAATCGAGTTTGCCAGGATTCTGCCGCGCTCCGGCGCGCCAGCAATCGCTAGCTGGCGCACGATCGCGTCCTGCACGCTGCGCGAGCCGTGCCGCAATCGCGCGGGCAGCAGTTCTTCCACCGCGGCCGCGTCCATGCGGCTCAGCAATCCGACCACTGTGGCCGCTTTTACGGGCGTCCCATCCTTGAGTATCTCGGTCAAATGTCGCGGGCACGAGGGGCCAATCGAGCTGGCGATCTCGATCACGCGTTCGCGCTCGCTGCGGCGCCCGGCGCGCGAAAGCCGGATTGCCAGATTCTCCGCCGCCGCTTGCGGCATGCGCATCAGCACGCCTGCCAGGTCCTCCGGCACCGGCTCCGCCGAGATCGCTTCCTCGATAAATTCCGGCACGCGATTTTCCACGCCGATGCGCGGTCGCAGGCTCTGCACCCATGTAGGACGCTCTTCCTCGAGATCGGCAAGCGAATCGAGCGATTGCTGCATGGCCTTGTAATAACGGTGCGAAGCGGACTCCTGGCTCAGCCGCACGAAGGCGGCGCTCAGCAGCGTCTGAAGCTCTGCGTCCTTTTCCGCGAGCAACTGCTGCCCGATTTGGGCCAGCGCGTCCTTCAATCGCCGGCTCGCGGCCTTGCTGTACAGCCCGGCAAGCTGCCCCAGGCCCAGGGCCGCTTTCTTGCGCGCCTCGCTTTCCTTGCTCCGCACGCAGGAGGCGTACTTCACCAGGATGTCGCCGGCGGCTTCCGATTCGCCACGGCCCAGCAGTTCTTCCACGTACTGTTGAATGTTGCGCGGCGGAATGCACCACGCCTCGCTCGAGTTCAGCACCTCGCGCTTGCCGGATTCCGGCACCGCCGCCCAGAACTGCCGGTCCAGCACGTCGGCATGGGATTCCACGGAAAGCCCCGCGCGCTCCATTTTGTCCTCGCGCGCC
>Ga0134126_10004498_pt1 | contig 17434 bp, 11 predicted proteins | sample KB31752_FD_96881 | JGI IMG/M metagenome (GOLD analysis project Ga0134126, IMG submission 96881) | Terrestrial soil microbial communities with excess Nitrogen fertilizer from Kellogg Biological Station, Michigan, USA - KB3-175-2 | ecosystem: Environmental > Terrestrial > Soil > Unclassified ...
AGTATCTGGATCGAGCGCGCAAGCTCGGGAGCACTGAGCCTTCTGACTTTGAGCAGCTGGCGAAAATGCTGCTGGCAGTTCATCAGGAGACGCGCGCACTCGAAGTGCTGCGGCAGGGCATCGCCCTGGTTCCGTACGATCAGAATTTTTACCGGCTTTCTCTCGCCGCCCTTTCGTCTCTGAGAGAACCTTCCGAAGCTTGCAAGGTTGCAGCGCGCGCCAGTGCTCTGTTCCCGCAGGACGATAATTTCCGTACGGCGTTGATCCACTGCGACGGAAAATAATTTCCGACGATGCTGCTTCTCTCGATCCGCACACCTCTGATTTCAACGGCGCCTTCAGGAGCTGAATGCCGCCAGTCTGTGCGAGGGAGGTTGTCATTCGCGCGCCCCCCAATGTCCTAAGCCTCTCAATCGGTCTCAGATATTTCATATCGTGAATTATTAATTTTTTATCTTGAATTCGCTCACGATTCTTAGGTATGTTCTGCGACCAACCGCGCGTTTGTTTTGGATCGCGCCGCATATGACGCGCGCAAGTAGCCCGGGCCCCTGACTGTCACTCGATTCCCAGGAGGGAACTGCAATGACACGCTGCCTCGCGAGCACTCGCCAATCTTGGATCGCCTACTTCCTTCTCACCGCTTTGATGGCATGTTTTGTGACCACCGCTCCGGGGCAGGTCTCGACAGCCTCAATCAACGGAACAGTCACTGATCCGTCGGGCGCACTCATTCCCGGCGCGACTGTCATGCTGAAGAACGTTGCCACCAACGTAGAGCGCAGCACTACTACAAACAGTGCAGGAAACTACGTGCTGGTGAACATCAATCCCGGCCGCTACACGATCACAGTGCACAAAGACGGCTTCACTACTGCGACGCAGCCGGAATTCGAGTTGCAAGTGAATCAGACCTCGACGCTGGACTTCAACCTCCACGTGGGCTCGACCGTCGAGAGCGTAACGGTGGAAGCGGCAGAAGCTGGATTGCAGACATCGACTTCGGAGTTGGGAGCAGTGATCGACCGCAAATCGGTGAACGATTTGCCCCTCAACGGCAGAAACTTCACTCAGTTGCTGAACCTCACACCAGGTGTGAGCACGGTAAACACCGCGCAGAACGGTGGAAACCAGCAGTTCGCTGGAAACACAATTGGCTCGTTCTCGTTCCCATCGATCAACGGCCAGACGAACCGGAGCAATCTTTTCCTTGTCGATGGACTCAACGACCAGGAGAGCTTCAGTAGTACCTACTCGGTGCCTCCGATCATCGACGACATCCAGGAATTCAAGGTCGACTCCCACAACGACCAGGCACAGTTTGGCGGAGTACTGGGCGGGGTCGTCAACGTAGTGACGAAGTCGGGAACTAACAACTTCCATGGCGAAGCCTGGGAGTTTCTGCGCAACAGCGCCTTTGACGCAAAGAATCCTATTTCGGGAATCAATGCGCTTCATCAGAATGAATTTGGCGCAAACATCGGCGGGCCCGTACTGCTTCCGCATTACAACGGACGCAATCGTACGTTCTTCTACGGAAGCTATGAAGGCGTGCGGCGGCACGAAGGCAATGCGAACACCTCCACCATTCCAACTGCGACTCAGATCACTGGCGATTTCAGCGGGCAGGGAGTTCAGCTCTATAACCCATACAGCACTACGTCCTCGGGCGCCCGAACGCCGTTTCTGTGCGTGAACGGATCGCCCGCACCTCTGGGGACCGGCGCATCCGCACAACTTCAAGCGCCGCTTGGAACCACAACGCCTCCCGCTGGAATGACAGCGTGCAGCATTCTTCCGCCCGGCTTGATCGATCCGCACATGCAGAAAGTCGCACAATTGCTCTATGGCGGACTCACTCCCAATTTCAACGATCCCAGCAATCCGACCGCGAACTTCCAAAAAACTTTGTTGAATACGCAGGACCCCAACAGCTACAACGTGCGCATCGACGAGGAGCTTGGACAAAAGAATGCGATCTTCGGCCGATTCAGCCATATCGAGTCGCCGCGCGACATTCCCGGCATTTTCGGGCAGACAAACTTGAACGACTATTGGGCGCACCAGTTGGTTGTGAACTGGAACCACACGTTTAGCCCCTCGGCGGTGCTGGCTTTGCAGTTTGGGCGAAACTATGGATTTTCGACGAACCCGACTCTGCTTCCCGAAAACCTTTCGCAGCAGCTAATCCAGGCAGGTGGCTATGACCAGAGCTTTGAATGCTCGTTTGTTCAAGGTCCGCGCAAGTGCTACTTCAACGCAATCAATTTCAATAACGGCGGCTTTCCCAACTTTCAAGAAGGCAGCAGTCCGGCGATCGTGACGAACATCTGGCAGTACAAAGGCACATTCACTAAGACGCACGGGCGGCACTCGTTCAGCATGGGAGCCGATTTCAACAGCAATGGCTTCCAGCAGACATTCAACACCAATCATTTGGATTTCGATCAGGCGCAGACCGCAAGCAAGGTTTCTTCCGGTAGCGGTGGGTTCAGCTTCGCTTCGCTGCTGCTGGGAATTCCTGCCGGCGATACCTATCGCAACGAGTATGAAACCGAGCACGGCGGCTGGGTGGATGGATTCTTCTTCCAGGATCAGTGGAGAGTGACCGACCGATTGACTCTCAATCTCGGGGGACGCTATGACGTGACTTTCGTGCCGACGTACGGCAGTCCCGGCGACAACAACACGCCGATTGGCAATATCGATCTCAGAACCGGCAATTACGATATCCAATACGTTCCGTCCGCTTGCAATGCTACGGGAGGAAAACCCCCGTGCATTCCGACCGCGGACGGATCACTGCCGGCGCATGTGCAGCTTTCCCCGTTTGGGAGTCACTTCTGGCCCAATGCCTATGACAACATTCAGCCGCGAGTTGGGCTCGCCTATCGTTTTGGCGACCGGACCGTGCTGCGCGCAGCTTATGGCCGCTTCTATGACAACTGGGCTGCGGTTCTGCAGATGGCCCAGAACCAGCAAGGGACATGGCCGCGAGCCGACCAGTTCATCGTCAGCTTCAACAATGTCAATGCACCACCAACTGTGTTTGCGGAGAATCCGCTGCAGGGAGCAAACACGACTCCGCTGCCTACGCCGTTTGAGCAGAACAATTGGTTTGTCGATCCCAATTTGAAAAATCCGTACTCGGATCAGTGGAACATCGGGATCCAGGAAGCGGTCACGAAGAACGCAACGTTAACCACCAACTATGTGGCCTCCCATGGCCACCGGCTTGATGTGGGCATCACCGGCAACCAGGCGACGACTCCCGATCCCACGGGCCAGCTTCTCATACCCTCGGTTAGCTGCTACACGACCACCTGCACTCCTGCGCTGGTAGCTGCTCAAGGACGCTTCCCATTTCCGTATCAAATTCCCACTCACTACGATGAGAGCATTGGGAAGTCATGGTATGACGCGCTGCAGGTCTCGTTCAATCAGAAGACTTCGCATGGGCTCACCTTGCTTCTGTCCTACACATGGTCGAAGACGATCGACATCGGTTCCGATGGCTGGTTCGCAGCCGATGGCTCTTCGGTCCAGGACCCTTATCATTTGGAGAACGACAGAAGCCTGGCCGGCTTCGACGTGCCGCATATCTTCACCACACACTGGGTTTACGATCTTCCGTTCGGAAGTGGAAAGAAGTTCCAGACCGGGAACCGGTTCGTGGACGGGATCGCCGGGGGTTGGCAGGTAAACGGCATCGTGAATTTCCAATCGGGTCAGCTCTACAATTTGAGCGCGCTAAATACGATTCCTCGTGTGGGAAGCATCCTACAGGAACGGGCAAACCTGGTTGGCGACCCGAACAGCGGGGCCTGTCCCAATGGCGCCTCAGTGGGCACGCGTACATGCTGGTTCAATATTTCGGCTTTCGCTGTTCCTTCAACGGGAACCTTTGGAACTTTCAGCCGCAACGTTTTGCGCGCAGACGGTCGAAACAATCTCGATCTCTCGATCTTCCGCAATTTTCCAATTACGGAGCGCACGCGGCTGGAATTTCGCGCAGAGGCATTCAACGTGACGAACTCGCCGATTTGGGGTCTGCCGAATTCGAACATCAGCAGCAACCTCAAGTGTCTGGTGAAATTTACGGATCAATGCCCGGCGGGGCAACTGGATCTCAAGAACAACACCTTTGGCGTGGTGACTACGACAGCCACGGGATACGCGCCGCGGCAGTTGCAGTTTGCGCTGAAGTTCTATTATTGAGGCGAAGTCCATCGACTTGAATATAAGTGGCATCGTCGAGGGACGATGCCACTCCTGTTTGAAGGTGGATTTGAGAACCCGGGCTCATCAGTTTTTCAAAATGTCGACGCGGCAGTTCAAAGGTTCGTCCGTTCGTGCAACGTGCGCGCTGCTTCTTTGCGGAGCCTCTTCCCTTGCGTCAGCTCAATCTCCTCAAACCTCGAGTCCTGCTCCGGCCTTCGAAGATATAAAAGTTTCTGCTGCGTGCAAGCAGCCTCGAAGCTCGTTCCCCTCCCTTTCTAGTGCCCTTGAAGCCGTGAGTACTCAACCAACTGCCGAAAGCTACGAGCGGTTGGGAACGCTCTACGGCCAGGGGGATGATCCAAAGTGCGCTGCTGAGGCGTTCACGGCGGCTTTGGCTCTTGATCCTGATTCGGCGAGGGCGCGCTACAGTTTGGCTCTGGCTTTAATCGAGAATCACAATCCCCAGCGTGCCGAAACGGAACTACGAACAGTTTTGCGCCGGCACTTCGGATCGCCGCAGGTACACAATGCTTTGGGACTCACTTTGCAGGATCTCGGAAAGCCAGATGCAGCCGCTGAAGAGTTTCAGACGGCACTAAACTTGAATCCGAAATTTGCTCTCGCTGACTACGATCTAGCACAGCTCCTTAGCTCGCAGCGAAACTACCGCGCTGCCATCCATTACTTGAAGCGGGGACTGGCCAACTCTCCGGTGCCCTTGCTTGCAGTGCAACTCAAGAGCGCATTGGCTGTCGCTTACTCGCACCTGGGCGAATATGCGCAGGCTATTCCGCTATTTCAGGAACTCATATCATCACAGCCCCGATCGACCGATTTGCACTTCGACTTGGCAACGGCCTACGCACATCGTGAGGACTACGGGAAAGCTGTGACTGAATACAAAGAAACGCTGCGCCTGGATCCGAATCGGTACGACGCGGAACTTCTTCTCGCCAAGGCGTTGTTGAATCAAAGCCAGCCTGAAGATTCGCTCAACCACCTGCGCAATTACGTCATGCACAAACCGAGCGATGCCGAAGGCCTTGAGGTATTAGGTGAAGCGCTGAAGAACTCCTCTCATTTCGACGAGGCCACAAGTGTCTTGACCCGCGCAATCGATGCCAATCCGTCCAGCTACAAGGCTCATTACGACTTAGGCGTTGTTCTCGGACGATCAGGTAAGACGGCCAACGCGATCGCGGAGCTCCAGACTGCGATCAAGTTGAAGCCTGAGGAGTCGGAAGCGAGATATCAGCTTGCGCAGATGCTTTCCAAATCAGGCGATCGAGATGCCGCACGGCTGCAGTTCGCGGCTTTCGCGCGACTCAAGGACGCCGAGGAGGAGCAAACGAAAGCGGCATTTCTCGGCAACCAAGGGAATGATCAGCTGAAAGCGGGACGCAATCGAGAAGCTGTCGAGAACTTCCGAAGCGCGGTAGCGCTAGCGCCTCATGACGGCAAACTTCACTTCAATCTCGCAATCGCGCTTTTGAGGGTTGGAGACACCGCCGGCGAAGAACGCGAACTGAAGGAGGCGCTCAAACTCGATCTACACTTCCCTCAGGCCCACAACGAACTTGGCTCGCTCTACTTGATGCAGGGCCAGCTTCCGGCTGCAGAAACGGAATTTCGCGCGGCGCTCTTCGACGACCCTCAATACGCTAAGGCCTTGAACAATCTCGGCACTGTTTTAGGTCGCCAGGGGAAGAATAAGGAATCAGAAGTCTTTTTCCGCCGTGCTATCGCCGTTGATCCAGAAGGTTCGCTGGGATACGTCAACCTTGGACTGTTGATAGCTTCGGCAGGCAGATATGCCGAAGCCGAACAGCAGCTTCACATTGCCTTGCAACTCGACGAAGCCAATGAGACCGCGCTGACCGCGCTCGGAATGCTTCAAGGCAAAACGGGAAAGGCGAATGAAGCAGTGAAAACCTTCCGCGGCCTCGTCGCGCTGCGGCCGAATTCTTCTGCCGCACATCTCAATTTGGGAATCGCTCTTGCAGACAGCAACGATCTCGAGTCAGCGCTATCTGAGTTCTCAGAAGCGGCGCGTCTAACGCCGGATTCGGCTCCGGCGCTCTACAATCGCGGGCGCCTCCTCAATGACCTTAACCGACAGGAAGAGGCGAAGGCATCACTCGAAGAAGCAGTGAAGATCGCGCCGAACTATATTCAAGCGCTTATGCTTCTGGGAGTAATCGAGCATTCTTCTGCGCGCGCTACCGAACTCTTTGAACGTGTTGTGAAGATCGATCCATCAAACGCGAAGGCACACTTTTATCTTGGGCGCAATTTGCTTCAGGAAGGAAAACGAGATGAAGCAATCGCGGAATGGAAGAAGGCGGTCGAGATCGACCCAGACGACAAGTTGGCGCTCTCAAACCTTGCGCGCACGTTAACACAGGCCAATAGCCCAGAGGCTCCGGAGTACATGTCGCGATTTCGGGCTTTGCAACAAAAGCAACAAATAACTGATCGCGTCAAGGAATTGAACAACTTTGCGCTCAGGGCGGCCGAAGCTAAAAACTGGGATCAGGCAGTACGCCAACTCAAAGAAGCTATCGAGATGTGTGGCAAGTGCATGCAGTTAGGTGTCCTGAGAAAGAACGTCGGGTTGATATATGTAGAGCAAGACGACGTTCCGCACGCAAGAGAAGAACTAGAAAGAGCGCAACGGCTACTCCCCGAGGGCCCGGATTTGGCCGCAGTTCGGCAGGCGCTCGAACAGCTACGCGAGCGGCCATAGCCCACGTTTCCATCGAACCAAAGGATAATATCAGCGTGCCAACTCCGCCGCGGATGCTTCGTCATCCAGCAAAATGTTCATGGTGTAAACACCGGCCGACCTCACCGTGAGCCTTCGAGTTGAACTTGAAGAAGTTCATTGAATTCCAAAACCGAACAGCCGTACCGCGTACCATACAATCCGGGTACATTAAGGGGACAATACCCGTGACTCAGAACGCCTTTATTCCCAAACAGTGCCTGCCGACACGGTTGATTTCACGTAATTACGTCTCGTGGTTTCCCTGTCACGGCAGAGGTCGCGAGTTCGAGTCTCGTCGTCCCCGCCATTCTTTTCAGGCACTTGCAAAGATCTTCGATTTTCCTTCATGGTCCAATTTGGTCCATTTAGCTCCGAAACCGACTTTGGGAGCCACCCGTGTCACCGGTTTCCAATCACTTACGACAGGCTTCATAGCTGTCACAGCATTCTCAAGGAATTTTGGGAACGCCTGGGAAGAGGCGGTGGGAAACGGAAAGTACAAGGATTTTGGGTAATTCAAAGTGGGGGCGTAGTTCAGTTGGTTAGAACGCCTGCCTGTCACGCAGGAGGCCGCGGGTTCGAGTCCCGTCGCTCCCGCCACTTCCCTTCCCTTCATTTTTTTCTCACATCGAGAGTCCCATCTTTGAATGGAACGGCATAAGTAACACGGCCAGCGCTTCCGAACATTTATGTATCGAATGTCGAAGTCATGTTCGCTCAACTCACTTCTTGACCGCTGGTTCATACAACATCGGGAAGAACTGACCTTGAACTTTCTCCCCGACTCGGATCACCGGTATTCCTTGTAGCAGCGGTTCGTTGGTGGCTGAGCGCACGCCATCCTTCAGCACGTTAATGACGGTCGCACGACGCGAATGCTCGGAATGGTTCGCGAATGATCCATGCACCAGTCGGGGATGATGGAACGACGCTTCGCCCTTCTTCAATTCAATTGCTACAGGATGTTGGAACTCACGCCGCTGTTCCTCGTTCAGCACGGCGTCAATGGCCCTCATGTCTCCTGCTAATCCAGTGATTGGCAGGTCCGGCCACCGGTGGCTGCCGGCAATATATTGCAAGCAGCCGTTCTCGCGCGTCGAATCATCCAGTCCAATCCAGCAGGTGAGATGGGCGAGCGGTTCGGTCCGCGTCCAGTAAGAGTAGTCCTGATGCCATGCGACCACTCCCCCATGATGTGCGGGTTTGCAAAAGAGCTGGTCGTGCCAAAAGCGAACGGCTCCGCCTAAGAGTTGAGAGGCCGGCACTGTAAAGGCTGGATTCCAAAGCAAATCATGAAAACCAGCCGTGACTCGCCACGCCCCGAGAGCGTGAAAGAGCACATGGTCCGGATCGGCGGATTCGTTGGAGTTGTATTCGTAAAACAACTCTCGATCTTCAGGTTGAGCGTCGAGCAGCCGCGCGAGTTCCTGCCTAAGAGCTTCTACCTGTTCGTGCGACAAAATGCGAATTCCGCTCAGATAACCATGCTGGTGAAAGAAATCGATCTGCTCTTGGCGGAGTGCGTACTTGGTGATCTCATTCCGATTCGGCTCGTGAAAGAGCGAACCGATCACATGATGATGAATTGAAAGATCGTGTGCCATAGTCACAGTCGCCTCCGCTTTCGCCTCGCTTCTGAAAACTTAAAAGATTTGGCCGTCGAATGTTTAGACAACGGCTGATGAGTTTGACGAATCTTGGCCTTGATACGGAAACTATTTTGAAGCCGCCGTTCTTGTGCCGGAACCTCCGCACTTTCCTGCCAACGGCGACGATCCGCCCGGTAAGAACGTCTTCGTGATCTGCAAAAGCGGGTCGGCAGGTTCCAGCGAAATATTCCAGATCATTGTGCCATCGGCGTGTTGGCAGGAATCCTCCAACGTCTCTTGGAACACCTTGGGCTCAGGATTTCCTTGCTTGTGCCATGAGGTCCAATGTGCGTAGACACCGCCATAAATGGGAAAACGTCCCCCGGCCGCCAATTTACTGTTTTCGAGGAATGACGGGAGTCCGGTTGCCTTTTCCAGGTTCACCCACCAGAGCCATACCCCGTCTACGCAGCCCGCCAACCTATCGGCGACTGTGCGGTCCAAGTCGTATATCGTCGGCAGAAATAACACCTTGGGATTGATCTTTTGCTTGGCGCTATAAATTCGGCAAACGTATTCGCGGGTAAAAGTTTGAGGGCTCACTCCCTGATCGAGGTCGTCGATATTGAAACCGCGCATGTGAGGGTATTCGAGCGAGAGCTTGGCAAATGCTTCGGCCCATGCCACATAGTCGTGCGCGTATGGGGCCGATGTGCCCTCACTGGGAGGAAGGATGACTGGCCATAAGTCGATGCCGGCTGTATTCGCGGCTGCTGCGAATTTCTTGAAATCATCCCAAGTTCTCGATGCGTCGCCTCCTACTACAGCAATCTCGCACTGAAAGCCGGCTTGCTTGAGCATTTGAATCGTGCGTTCCACGTTGAGAGTGTGATCGGCTTTCAACACGGGCACCGACCAGGCGCAAGGCGCGGAGCCCATCGCATGCTCGTCAGCGTCAGTAGGTGATTGGCGAGAATGGCTCGCTGTTTGCGAGTAGGCGCTGCTTGTGGCGATCGCAAGCCAAAGAACAGCAACTACGAATTTATGGGTCACAGCTCCTCCGCTAAATGCACAACTTCCGAGAATCAATCTGCGCCTCCATTTGGACGGTAGTACCGAATTCGTTGCCGATAAGGAGCAATCAAACTTTTCAGCGCGTCGGTTGATCCACTCCCGAGATTCACACTGACGAAGGCGTCCGGCGCCGTTCCTTGTTCGGACAGGAGCTCTGCTGCCCGCAGGAGACTCGCGTGCAGCAAAGTTGCACCCGCTATGGTGGAAACAGCTCCCATCGCAGCGTTAATTCCCTTAATGGTGACGGCAGCGTCGCCTGGCGGACAGTGGTTATCTAGAATGACGTCTGCAATTTCGAAGAGCCGCTTGCCTGAGGAGTGGTGAGAATTCGACTGCGGCGACTGGGCGATATTTGTGAGAGCAATCACTTTCATTCCGACCGCTTTCATGCGAAGCGCGATCTCTACCGGGAGGGCGTTTCGTCCCGAATTGGAAATCACGATCCCGACATCATCCCGATGGAAATCTGCGGCGCGAATGAGCCCTTCAGCTGATTCTGCGCGGCGCTCGAATTCTGTGCTTTCCACCACTCCCCCTTCGAAACTCAGCGAGGAGCTGAGCATAGGATTCACGGCTACCAAGCCGCCCGCACGAAAAAAAATTTCCTGCGCCAGCAGTGAAGAGTGGCCTGCTCCGAATACTTGGATAACTCCCTTATGTCTCAGAGCTGCTGCAATTGCTTCTGCTGCCTGGGCAATCTGCTCCAAGTTAATTTCATCTAAGACTTTCCGAACAGATGCGAGATAACGCTGTGCAGAATCCATTTGATTCCTTAATGAAACGAAGTCATGCATGCCAGCTGCAGCTTCAGTATTTCTCTCCGCGTGTCGTTGGGATTGAGGGCCAATCAATCCAACCACCTTCCAAAAGGTAGGAGCAGGTCTCCAATCGTTTGGTTCCATCGTGCACAATAAACTGCAGCGGGCTGCCGGATGGCGAATGGCTCCACAAACTCACCCCCGCATATTGACCATCCTTGCGGAGGATGTAAAAGATCATCGAGACATAGTGCAGTCGCTGCATGTCGTGGTTGTAATTGCGAACGATGCGCTGCAGGGCTTCGATTGCCGCTTCCTTCGGAGACATTCCGCGCCGCATGTTCTCGATGATGGTATGCGCGCCGGCGATCTTGATGTTTTCTTCTCCGCTGCCAGTTGCTCCTGCAGAGCCAACATCCTGGTCACAAAAACAACCAGCGCCGATGATGGGCGAGTCTCCTACGCGTCCGGACAGCTTCCAGGCAGTTCCACTCGCGGTAGTCGCTCCCGACATTTCGCCTTTTTCGTTCACGGCGGAAACGTGGATCGTTCCCGTCGGCGGAAAGAGCACGTGCTCAGCTGCAAGCGCGCGGTCCCCCGGAGCGATGCCGAAATCAGCCGCCAACTCAATCAAACGCTTGCGTCTGAATTCGAGTGACAGCGGCGAAGAGGCCGGCGGTTCCCAATTTGGGTTGTCGCGGCCAGGTTCCCACCAATCCTGGCTGGAATGGGTTTCCTTCCACAGCAACCACATGCGACGAGATTTATCTGTCAGCAGGTTCTCTCGGGGGAAGCCCATATCGACGGCAAACCGCTCTGCTCCTTCGCCGACCAGCATCACGTGTCCGGTATGCTCCATCACGGCGCGCGCAACCTCGCATACATTCTTGATGTTGCGCACGCCCCCCGCCGAGCCTGCTTTGCGAGTGGGGCCATGCATGCAGCAGGAGTCGAGTTCCACTACGCCGTCTTCGTTGGGAAGTCCGCCCAGTCCGACACTTTGATCATTGGGATCGTCTTCCTGTCCTTTGCAGACGTGCAGCGCGGCAGCGAGGGTGTCGGCGCCATCCTTCAACATCTTCCATGCCTCGTCGAAGTTGGGAAGATTCGTAGGCCGACAGATAATGACAGGTTGCTTCGGCTTCGCAATTTCCAGTTTCTGAGCGCGCGGTACGCTCGATGAGGCGGAAGTTTGCTTGTTGGACTGGGAAAGTCCATCGCCGCCCAGTGCGACGGCGGCACCCGCGACTGCGCTCTGAGAGAGGAATTTTCGGCGCGAGAGTGTCAACGTGATCTCCTGGCGAAATGAGACGATTCGCGTGTGACTCCTTTGACAGACGAACTGCGCTTCCGGTGATTCGCCTCCGTCGTATCTCTTCGCGAAAAGCTCGGCGCAACCAGTGCTTGCCGCAGCCGTCGATCTGCGGCGCGAGTGAAAGGAGAACTCAGCACCTCGTAGTCGTGCTCTGTTGCTGCAGCGGATGGAAGATATCCCCAATAGCCGTTGGCGTAGCAGAGGGGAGCGATGCGGCGCTGCTTCCAAAGAACCTTACCCGTATCGGAATAGATCTCCCATGGCAGGGCAGCAATTGTGATTGAGCCGATGCGCCACATGGTCACCAACGTTTTCAGTGTTGGTTGGGAGAACTTGGCGCTGCGTGAAAGTCGTTTTCGCACCTGCAGGCCTTCATTGAACAGAATCGATGCTCTGCCGGTCAGCCTCGGTCGCGAGGGAAGCTCATCTTTTTTGTGTATGCTCAACGGCAGAACGATTTGCCGGGTGTGAGCCTTTATCGAAGAGATCTCCAAAGGCCTGAAGCGTGCAGAAGAGACTTGCCGCGCGGCTTTGGCCGCCAGCCGCTTCAATTCCGCGGCGCTCTGTTGTTTGCGGATAAAGCGGGTGCTGATATTGCCCGCGGCTCCGTTCGCGACCAGCGCAATTGCATAGTTCTTTTCTAGAATTCTGCTGATCTCTCCATGCAGGTCTCCAGAAAATTTCCGGTTGTCGGCTCCAAGCACGGTGGGGTGGCAGCCAAAGACGGCAAAGAGCGCGGCCTGGTGAGGGCCGTCGAACCTGAATATGAAAAAGCTTTGTCGCCGCGAAGCTCCGCGACGATTGCGATCTGTGGCCACACCGTCAATTTCGATTTTGGCAAAGCTGACGATTGCGCTCTTGAGTCGCCTCTGCGCCGCGCGAATCCCCGCAAGAATCGTCCCTTCGAGCTTGGTCGAGTATTCCCCCAGATGTGGTTCACGGCATTCACCGGTGAAAGCGAAAGGATACATGTCCAAAATGGGACCCGAATGCGTATGCGTAGCGGCCACAACCACGCATTCCGGAGTAATTTGCAGGCACGATGAAATCTTTTGTCGCAATCGATCTGCCCAGCGCGAGGAGATGAGAAGTACGTCTGCAAGTACGATCGCCGCTCTGGTTGTGTCCTGCTCCAGCAGAAGCACGCGAACATACAAAGGATCGAGCACGCCCACCGAAGCTCCGTGGCGGGCAATGTAGCCTGACATCCCATAGCCTCGAGCGGGCGTGATCTCTCGTTTTGCCCAACCAACACGAACCTCAGACATTCGACCCTCTCTGAAATTTTTCCAAGGCCAGCTCGGCATGATCGACTCCAGTTGCGTGCAGGGCCAGCAGAAATGCTCCGGCAATTGGCGAAGAGATCGGCGCTACCAACCTTGCCTGCGGGGCAAGCCGGCGCAGCGCTGCACGAAGCGGGTTGAGCAAGAGCGGCCCTGTGGTGAACATCGAGCCTTGATACGAGATTCTGATCGAGGGAAGGCGCAGGCGCTCTGCCGCCTGGGCAGCTTGCGAAGCCAGCGCTTCTGCTCCGTCATGGAAAATTTCCCTCGCCACCAGGTCCCCTTGGCGAGCGGTGGCGGAGACAATGGGTGCCAGAAGTCCTAGTTCTGCCGGACTCATGTGCCGCTGATACACCACATCGATGATGCGATCGAAGCTGCGCAGCTTGTAATGACGTAGGAATCGCTGCGTCAGCCGAGTAGGCGGCCCGGTCTTGTCAGTCGCCAGCGCAGCTCGGCGCAGAGCCTCGCGCCCGACCCACTGCGCGCTGGCTTCGTCGCCCATCATCGGCCCCCATCCACCAATCTTCACTACCGACCCGTCTGCATCTTGCCCCAGGACAATCGAGCCCGTTCCGCAGACGATCACAACCCCAGGTTTGCCTCCCAGTGCACCTTCCAGCGCAATCAGCGCGTCCGGCTTGACCAGGATGCGCGCCGAAGGAAGATAGCGGGCCAGACTTTTTGCGATCGGCGCGGCGCCGCTGTCGTCGTAGTCCACGCTGGCGCTGCCGATAGCGGCAACCGAGATTTGCCTCCGACTGACTCCGCATTGCTTGGCCGCCTGCGAGATCGCGGAGATGAGATTGCGATCGGCCACCTTTGATCCAACCGCATATGAATTTGCAGGACCAGCGAAGCCTTTGCCTGTGACCTTGCCGTTTACCTCTGCAATCACAGCGCGGGTGTGTGTGGCGCCGGCATCTACCGCTAGCAAAAGCTCTTCGCCTTCGCGCGGCGAAGAGGCGGTCTTGCGCACCCTACGCGCCATGGTGATGAATAGCCTCAGAGTTTATTTCCAGCTCTTGCGCGCTGGAGGCGCGCTTTCTCAGGCGCGAAGCAGCAATCATGCCGAGCCCGATGGCGGCGAAAACCGCTCCCATCACTATGCTTTGCAGGCTAAATTCGCGGCCGAGAGTCATCGACACAAGCGCAAGAACAAGCAGAACCATTCCCATAATGGCAATCACCAGTCCGGCAATGGGAGCAGGACTCAGCGAAGCAGGACCGCTGGCCTCCGACGACCGCATCAGGCCGCTGGAAAAATGATTGGCGCGTGCCGCTTCCTCGCCGCGTGCCGGAAAGAATTTGGCGGCGATCACCAGCACCGCCGCAGTAAGCACGGCCGGAACCGCGATGCTGAGGGCCTGAAAGGCACCTGCGTTCGGCGGACGCTCGAACCAGCGATAGACAAGGAAGGCGAGCCCAATCGCGATGCCGGCGGCGAATCCCGCAAGAGCGCCGGCGGTGGAAAGAGTCCGGCTCAGCAGCCCGGCCAACATGGGCAGGACGGTTGGAGGCAAGAAGAATCCAAAGGCCGCGACCATGGTGTCGAAGATGGTCCAGTGAAAGTGGGTCACCGTCATGGCCAGCGCCAGCACGATCAGCGCGAGCACCGCAGTGAGCGCTCGTCCGACTCGCACCAGCTCCTTCTGGTCCGCTGCCGGCCTGAACAGGCGTTGATATACATCCAGCGTCAGCACGGCCGACATCACGTTGTAGCCGGAGGAAAGCACCGACATCGTAGCCGCGAACAGCGCCGCCACAATCAATCCCAACATGCCGGCAGGCAACAGGACAGAACTCAGGTGGGCATAAACCGACTGCGGATCGGCGATCGATGGAATGTAGCCGCGCGCGAGCATCCCGGTTGTGATCCATACCGGAGGCAGCAGGAGGAAGATAATCGTGGCCAGCCAGCCGACGCGGACCGCTTCTCCATCGCTGCGCGCGGAATAGAACTTCTGTATCAATGACCAGTTCCCGGCGAGGGAGAGTGTGCTGAGCACGAGAAAGGCGGCTACATAGCTCCATCCATAGGGAGCATGAACCGGGGCAAAAAATCCGCCGGGAACACTCGCCGTCAGGTGATGCCATCCCCCGGCCGCGTGAAACGTGAGTGGAAGCAGCAGCAGGATGGCTCCGGTCACCAGCACAAACTGGACGAAATCTGTCACCACAACCGCCCAGAGCCCGCCTAATACCGCATATATAAGGATGGTCAATCCCACGATCAGCATCGCTGTCTGGGCGCTCAGTCCCAAACCGGCGGAAACGAAGATGCCGATGGCGACGATCTTCAGGCTTTCATCGATGATCTTGAGAGGAACTCCCGACCAGACGAACAGTTGGCGGATGAGCGGCGAGAAGCGCCGTTCGAGAAATTCCGTAGGAGTAATAATGCCGGCCCGGCGCCATCGCCGCGCGAGCAACCAGGTGGTAAGAAACGAAGCGGGAACGGTGGTCCAATAAAGCGTGAGGGCGACGACCCCGTATTGATAGCCCAGACCTGCATATACCACAATGGAGAGCGCGCTCACGTACGACATCACAAAGGAGACGCCGCCGATCCACCACGGTAGCTGCCTGCCTCCGGCAAAATACATTTCCGCGGACTTCATGTGTCGCGAGTAGCCGGCGCCCACCGCGATCATGGTGGTGAAGTAGGCGGCGAGCACAATCGCATCAGCGGCGCGCATGGATCTCCCGCGCAGAATCGAGCGCGATCTTTTCATCGGCTCCGCTCTTTAACGAGCGATGAATGGCTTCGAGCGTGGCCGTCACCTGGCGCCCATCCCAGGCAGTGACCTTCGGCTCGGTGTTGTCGATGATGGCGTAGAGAAAGTCTTCCAGGCAGGAGGGGAATGCGCCGCGCATGCGTCCGAAGATTTCCGCATTCAGGAATCCTTTTGGATACGAGAACTTCTTCTCCGTGCTCAGTTCGACCGACTCGCACTTGCGATCCAGGTGAATGTGTCCCGTGCTGCCAATGATCTCCATGAATGAATCAACGATGCTGGGAAACGTGTTGGGATATATCCACGCCGATTCGAAGGTCACAAACGCTCCGGAAGCGAATCGCACCTGCGCCTGAATGATGTCGTAAGTGTCGATTCCCCGCGCCCGCAGAACTTCTTTCCTTCCCCACGCCCGGGCTTCAACCGGCTCGGAAGCGAGAAACCATCGCATCAGGTCGATGTCGTGGGAAGACAAAAACCACGCCGGAGTAGTCTCGGCGGCCCAGCTGATGTATTCGGTCGCGACATAGACGGTGTCGTTCTTGCGCGCGTAGCCGGCCAGCGGGGGGCCGATCTCGGCGGCAGCGATGCTGGTCTTCGCCTGATGGTAAGCGGACAGCCAGCGATGATTGAACGCCACCTGGATCTTCTTTTTGGCTTTATCGGCGATCCGAATCAGCTCGTCGGCTTCCTCTACGCTGGTGGTGAAAGGTTTTTCCACGAACGCATGCCGTCCTGATTCGAGCACGGCCTTGGTCGGCGAAAAGTGATGATGATCCGGAGTCGCCACGACTACCGCGTCAAGATCCGATCTCTCCAGCAGCTTCCGGTAATCCGTGTATCCGTTTGCAATCTGATGCCGGCGAACAAACTCATCGAGCTTGCTCTGATTGCGCGAGGCGGCCGCCACAACTCGCGAAAGAGGATGGGCGGAGTAGATTTTGGCATACAAATCACCCATGATCCCGGTGCCAATGATGCCAATTCTGACTTTATCCATCGATCTCTCCAGAGTGCGTGGAATTACCAAGAATCATTTTTCTCCCAGCACGCGAAGAAAGTTGTGGCGGAGAATCGCTGCCTTGCCTTCGTCGGAAATTCTTGCGGTCAGCACCCGCCCCAGTACCATCGCCGCTTCGAGATAAGGCATATCCGAGCCGAACAGCACGCGTTCGTCGCCAAGCCGATTTACGCAATGTTCGAGGATCGTCCGGTGGCTTTGCGATCCCGAAAGGTCGAGGAAGGCATTCGGGCAACTCCGTGCAACCTCGAGCGACTGCTCGTATCCCCGCCAGGTCACCCCAGAGTGCCCCAACAGTATTCGTGCTGCAGGGAACTGGCGGGCAACCGGAGCCAGCAGCAACGGTCCGCAATTGGGATCTGAATCCCAGGTATGAACCAGGACGATCGCATGAGTCTGATGAGCATAGTCCCAGATCGGGAGATAATTGGGGCCGTTCACCGGATACTTATGCAGATCAGGATGTAATTTGATCAGCGGCGGTCGGTGGAAATGAGCATACCGCTCAAGCTGATTCAACCCTTCTCCCGGCGGATTTGGATTTACCGTGACATAGCCGCGAAAGCGCCCGGGATACTTCTGCAGGACTTCGTCAATCTCCTGATTTCCGCGCGGACAATCGTTGTAACAAGCCAGAGTCGAAGTAATCGCCAGCGATTCAATATCGA
>Ga0134126_10004500_pt1 | contig 17433 bp, 10 predicted proteins | sample KB31752_FD_96881 | JGI IMG/M metagenome (GOLD analysis project Ga0134126, IMG submission 96881) | Terrestrial soil microbial communities with excess Nitrogen fertilizer from Kellogg Biological Station, Michigan, USA - KB3-175-2 | ecosystem: Environmental > Terrestrial > Soil > Unclassified ...
AGTCTTACCAAGGGCTGGAATCATACGGAGTATCATCCCACGCTGATCAAGAGCTATACCGAGCATATCGATCTCGTGTCGAAGGCCGGGTATAAAAATCTCATTTGTTTCAGCGGGAACCGCGAAGGGATGGATGACGAGACGGGGATCAAGAACTGTGTCGACGGGCTCAAGCAGATCCTGGGGCAGGCGGAGAAGCAGGGAGTGATCATCCAGATGGAACTGCTGAACAGCAAGGTCAATCACAAGGATCAGATGTGCGATAATACGAAATGGGGTATCGAGCTCGTCAAGCGGGTGGGCTCGGAAAATTTCAAGCTGCTCTACGACATCTACCACATGCAGATCGACGAAGGCGACGTGATACGGACCATTACCGACAGCCATCAATACTTCGGGCATTATCATACCGGCGGAGTGCCGGGCCGGCATGAGATCGACGAAACGCAAGAGCTTTATTATCCGGCGATCATGCGGGCGATCGTCGCCACGGGTTTCAAAGACTATGTCGCGCAGGAATTCGTGCCCTCGTGGCCGGACAAGCTCAAGGCCCTTAAGGAGGGTGTGAAGATCTGCGATGTATAAAAAAAACACTAAAAAATAAGTAACGATTATGGCCGACAATACTTACGACGCAATTGTCATTGGTTCGGGCATCAGCGGGGGCTGGGCTGCCAAAGAGCTTACCCAAAAGGGATTGAAAGTGATCATGCTGGAGCGGGGAAGGAACATCGAGCACATCAAGGATTATGTAAATGCGAATAAGGAAGCCTGGGATTTTCCGCATCGCGGGCATGCTACCGAGCAGATGAAAAAAGATTATCCGGTGTTGAAGCGGGACTATCCCCTGAATGAATGGAACCTGGACTATTGGTGTAAGGACAGCGAGAGTCCGTATACCGAGATCAAGCGGTTCGACTGGTTCCGCGGGTATCATGTTGGCGGCCGTAGTCTGATGTGGGGCCGGCAGAGCTACCGGTGGAGCGATTTTCATTTCGAGGAAAATGCCAAAGATGGGATCGCCATCGACTGGCCGGTGCGTTACCATGAGATCGAGCCCTGGTATACCTACGTAGAGAAATTTGAGGGTATCAGCGGCTCCAATGAGAATCTGCCTCTTTTGCCGGACAGCCATTTCCTGCCGGCTTATGATATGACCTGTGTGGAGAAGGATGTTTCCGCGCGGCTGAAAGAACATTACAAGGGTTTGCGGCAGATGATCATCGGCCGCGTTGCCAATATCACGGTCCCGCATGAGGGCCGGCCGGGTTGCCAGTTCCGCAACAAATGCTGGCTGGGATGTCCGTTCGGCGGGTATTTCAGTACGCAAAGTTCCACGCTTCCTGCGGCGGTGGCCACGGGAAATCTCACGGTGCGGCCCTGGTCGATCGTGACGAAGATCCTCTATGATAAAGACAAGAAGAGGGCTACGGGGGTCGAGGTGTTGGATGCGGAGACAAACAAGACCATCGAGTACAAGGCCAAGATCATCTTTTTGAATGCATCGACGCTGAACAGCGCATGGGTCCTGATGAACTCCGCCACCGATGTATGGCCCGATGGTTTGGGCAGCAGCAGCGGTGAGTTGGGGCATAACCTCATGGATCATCATTTGGGTGTGGGCGCCAGCGGTCTCGTGGAAGGCTATGAGGATAAATACTATTATGGCCGCCGCGCGAATGGCATCTATATCCCACGGTTCAGGAATGTGAATGGGGATAAACGGGATTATATCCGGGGATTCGGTTACCAGGGCGGCGGTGGCCGGCAGGGCTATACGCATGAGGTGGCAGAATATAGCATCGGCAAGGAATACAAGGAGGCGCTGACGGAGCCGGGTCCGTGGATGATGAACATCGGCGGTTTTGGTGAGATCCTGCCGTATCATGACAACAAGGTTACGCTGGACAAGACGAAGAAAGACAAATGGGGAATGAATGTGCTGGCCATCGATTGTGAGCTCAAGGATAACGAGCTGAAGATGCGCAAGGATATGGAAGCGGATGCTGTGGAGATGCTGGAATCCTGCGGGGTGAAGGATATCAAGAGCCGCAGCGACAATCCTTTCCCGGGCCGGGGTATCCACGAGATGGGTACTGCGCGGATGGGTAAGGATCCCAAGACCAGCGTGCTGAACAAGAACAACCAGATCTGGGATGCACCGAATGTATACGTCACGGACGGCAGCTTTATGGTTTCGGCCAACTGCTGTAATCCTTCGCTGACGTATATGGCGTTTACGGCGCGTGCCGCGGATCATGCGGTGAACGAACTCAAGAAAGGTAATATCTGATACGATGCCAACCGAGCAAAATACATATGATGCGATCGTGATCGGTTCCGGTATCAGCGGAGGCTGGGCGGCGAAAGAGCTCACGGAGAAAGGGCTCAAGACGCTCATGCTCGAACGCGGCCCCAACTACCGGCACATCGTAGATTATAAGACAGCGAATCTCGATCCCTGGCAATTCCCGCATCGCGGCGAGGTGACACAGGAGCAGCGGAAGGAGCATCCTTATATCGCCAGGACCTGGGGTGCAAAAGAGGAAGTGATAGACAGCTGGGCAAAGGGGGTCGATTGCCCCTATACGGAGGTCAAGCCCTTTAACTGGTGGCGGGCTTACCGGCTGGGCGGCCGGTCGATCCTTTGGGGCCGGCAGAGCTATCGCTGGAGCGATCATGATTTCGAAGGCAATCTAAAAGATGGGTGGGCGATCGACTGGCCCATCCGGTATAAAGATATTCAGCCCTGGTATGATCACGTGGAGAAATTTATCGGGGTGAGCGGGTCGCTCGAGGGGCTGGAGCAATTGCCCGACGGGCATTATCTTCCGCCTTACGATATGACCTGTGTCGAAAAGGATGTGGCGGCGCGGATCAAGGAGCATTACAAGGGGCAGCGGCATATGATCATCGGCCGTACTGCCAATCTCACGGCGCCGATACCCAGGAGGACCCAGTGTCAATTCCGGAACCGCTGCTGGGAAGGTTGTCCGTTTGGCGGCTATTTCAGTACGCAGTCGTCTACGTTGCCGGCGGCGGTTGCAACGGGGAATCTCACGGTGCGGCCGGATAGTATCGTCATGCGTATCCTGTATGACAAAGACAAGCAAAAGGCAACGGGTGTCGAGGTGCTCGATGCCGTGACCAATAAGACCTTCGAGTTCTATTCGAAGATCGTGTTTTGCAATGCGAGCGCGCTGAACAGCGCGTGGGTGTTGATGAATTCGGCAACGGATGTCTGGCCGGGCGGTTTGGGCAGCAGCAGCGGCGAGCTCGGGCATAATATCATGGATCATCATTACAATGTCGGCGCTGCCGGGGTGATGGAGGGTTATGAAGACAAATATTATTATGGCCGGCGGGCGAATGGTATCTATATCGTCCGGTTTGCGAATCTCTTTGGCGACAAGCGGGATTATCTGCGCGGATTCGGTTATCAGGGAGGTGGCAGCCGGGACGGCTGGAGCCGGGATGTGGCGGAGATGAGCGTTGGCGCCGGTTTGAAGGAGGCGTTAACGGAGCCGGGGCAGTGGGAAATGGGCGTCACGGGGTTTGGCGAGATCCTGCCGCATCACGAGAATAAGATCACGCTGGATAAGAGTACCAAGGACAAATGGGGTTTGCCTGTGTTGTCGATGGATGCCGAGCTGAAGGACAACGAGCTGAAGATGCGGAAGGATATGGCAAGCGAAGCGCAGGCCATGCTCGAGGCTGCCGGTGTAAAAGAGGTAAGAACCTGGGACAATGGGCATCACATTGGCGATGGGATACACGAGATGGGATCAGCCAGGATGGGACGTGATCCAAAGACTTCGGTGCTGAATGGGAACAACCAGGTGTGGGATGCGAAGAATGTATTTGTTACGGACGGCGCTTGTATGACCAGCTCGGCGTGTCAGAATCCGAGCCTGACGTATATGGCGCTAACGGCGCGCGCTGCGGATTTCGCGGTGGGGGAGTTGAAAAAGGGAAATATTTAATTAGGCGGCCCGCCGCAGGCGGGCCGGAACATAAAAACTTGAACATATGAATAGAAGAGACGCGTTGGGCAGGGTCGCCCTGTTGCTGGGCGGGACCGTTGTCGGGGCCGAGTTGTTCTTATCCGGCTGTAAGAATGCGCCCGACAAGAATATCGGGGCTGGCGGCACCAATTTCTCCAATGACGATATCGCCTGGTTCGATGAGATCGCCGAAACCATCTTGCCTGCTACGGATACGCCGGGCGCCAAGGAAGCAAAGGTGGGTGCGTTCTGGGCAACGATCGTGAAAGATTGCTATACCGAGGCCGATCAAAAGGTCTTTTTGGATGGCATGAAGAAATTGAACGACGCCTGCCAGCAGAAGAATGGCAAGTCCTATATGGAGAGCACGCCCGAGCAGCGGCATGATCTGCTGGTTGCCCTCGATAAGGAGCAAAAGGATTATATGGCCGCCAAGAAAAAGGACGACCCATCGCATTATTTCCGCATGATGAAGGAGCTGACCCTTTGGGGTTATTTCACTTCGGAGCCTGGTGCGACCAAGGCGCTCCGTTATGTCCAGATCCCCGGAAAATATGTGGGTTGTATGGATTACAAGAAGGGCGATAAGGCCTGGGCGACGACTTAATTGATTACGCCTTAATTGTCAACGTTTTGAGACCTGGGTAAAGTCCTTCGAGACGGTGCCCTTGATGATACCAGTGGTGTCTGCGCCGTTACTGCGGTGCAGACGCACTTTAAATTCGCAATCATAGTGGTCGCTCTCTTCGTACCACGAGACATCTTCGACAGTAAACTGCCGGGACGGCGCTTCCCGTTTCAGCTGGTCAGCGAGGGCTTTTTCCAGATTTTCTTTTGTAGAAGGAACTTTTCGTTCGCATGATCCTTCGATCATTACTAAGGCACTTGTTACGGTAATGATGAGGAAGCAGTTTCTTATGGCAAGTAAGTGATTCATAACAACAGGGTTCCGGCAAAGAAAGTTATTTTTTTTTAAAATAGGGCGATCGATGAAAGATGTAAAAAAGTATAAGGAAAAGTTAAAAAAGTATCATTGCGGATAAATTGCGCGGCGTAAATTCGCCATATTCGTCACGGCTTGCACTAGCCTAGTGAAAAAAACTGAATAATTATTTGCTTATGCCATTCAAAACTAACTCCCTTCCGAGGGCATGCCTCCTGCTATGCCTACTTCTCTCGGGTTTCACACTATTAGCTCAAAAAAAGGTCACAGGACGGATCATTGGCAGCGTTGACAAGCAGCCGGTGATTGGCGCCACTGTACAGGTCAAAGGCAGCAGCACTGCTGTCCAGACGGGGGCCGACGGGACATTTGTGATTGCGGCGGGCGATAATGCCACGCTGATGATCTCTTCCGTGGGTTTCGAAAAGGTGAACTTCCCCGTGGCGGGCAGGTCGTCGATTGGTGACATTACGCTGACTGTGACCAACACGGCGTTGAACGAGATTGTAGTCACAGGTTATTCCACGCAGAAGAAAAAGGATCTCACTGCCGCCGTATCGGTGGTGGATGTAAAATCCATGAAATCGGTGCCGGGCGGCTCCGCCGAGGCCTTGCTCCAGGGGCAGGCCGCTGGTGTGAACGTCGTCAGTTCGGGTGTTCCGGGCGGTTCCAACAACGTGCGTATTCGTGGTATCTCGTCCTTTGGTAATTCCGATCCGTTGTACATTATCGATGGGGTGCAGATCCCCAGCGGGATACACGACATCAATCCTGCGGACATCGAATCCATCCAGGTGCTCAAAGATGCCGGAGCGGCGATCTACGGTGTACGGGGATCCAACGGTGTCATCATCGTTACCACTCATCGCGGCCATTCGGGTAAATCGAACATTACTTATGATGGTTATGTAGGTACGCAGCGTCCGTTGAGCGGAAATGTTTTCAATATCGCCAACCCTACGAATACCGGCAACGCCGTATGGCGGCAATATGCGGATGATGGTCTTCCCATCAATGCAACCAACTATAAGAACAGCCAATTTGGTTATGGGGCTACGCCGGTGTTGTACGACTATCTTACACCGATAAATACCAATGATGGCGGTCCAAACACAGACCCGTCCACTTACGCGTTGTATACGAACCAAATCACCAAGACGAATAAAACGGGCACCGATTGGTTCCATGCCGTTTTCAAACCGGCGATCATTCAGAGTCACACGATCTCCGGATCGGGCGGCAGCGAAAGATCGGTTTATTATTACTCCGTGAACTATTTCGATCAGCAGGGTACCCTGATGGATACCTATCTAAAACGTTATTCGGCCCGTATCAATTCGACCTTTAACGTAAAGGATCATATCCGGATCGGGGAGAATGCTTATATGTTCTACCGTTCTAGCCCCGATGTTCCGGGATCTACGAACCAGAATGAGGGGAATGCGATCTCCTATACCTACCGGGAAAGCCCCTTGATCCCCGTGTTCGATGTTGTCGGGAATTATGCCGGTACACAGGTTAAGGGTCTGGGCAATCCGGAGAATCCCTATGCGGTGCTGGACCGGAGCAAGAATAACAAGTACAACGACTGGCAGATGCTGGGGAATGTATTTGGCGAGGTAGATTTCCTGAAACATTTTACCGCCCGGACGAGCTTTGGCGGAAATATCGAGAACTATTATAACACCTCGTTCTCGTATACGGCTTACAACAATACCGAGAACAATACGAACCCGAATACCTACCAGGAGCTTTCGGGCTATAGCAGCAGCTGGACCTGGACCAATACGTTGCGCTACAACAATACGTTTGGCGATCATCACGTAGACGTTCTTGTGGGTTCCGAGGCCATCTCGAACTATCAACGCGCCTTCCTGGCCACGCGCAGCGGCTATTATATTACAAACCCCGCGGCTTTGACGACAGATCCCAATTTGTGGGTATTGAACTTTGGCCCTGCGGGTGGGCAGACGAATACGTCTTATGTCAACGGGGTCAATTATCCGATCCAGAGCTCGTTGTATTCGCTCTTCGGCCAGGTGAATTATTCTTTCAAAGAACGTTATCTCTTATCGGGTAGTCTTCGCCGGGACGGGTCCTCGGTGTTTGCGCCCAATGTCAGGTTCGGCTATTTCCCCGCCGTGACGGCTGCGTGGCGTCTTTCCCAGGAAAGTTTCATGCAGAATGTCGACTGGCTGAACGACCTCAAGATCCGCGGCAGCTGGGGTAAGATGGGTTCCATTGCCAACACCCTTACGACGAACCAGTTCTCGCTTTTTGGTCAGGCTGCTGCGAACTCTTCGTATGATATCGGCGGCACTGGCGGCTCGGGTACGCAATTGGGCTCCTATGCTTCGCAGTTCGGCAATCCTAATGGCAGCTGGGAAAAGGACCAGATCACCAATATCGGTTTCGATGCAACGGTCCTTCACAATATGTTCGACCTGACCTTCGACTGGTATCGGAAGAGCGTCTCCGGCCTCTTGTACAATGCCCCTGTGGCGGCGACCGCAGGAAACGCCGTACCGGCCTTCTTCAATACCGGGGATATCGTGAACAAGGGTATCGATGTTGCCCTGACCTATCATGGTAATGCGCTTGGTCGTCAGTTGCATTGGGATGTCACGGGTACGGTCACGGCCTATACAAACAAGGTGATCTCGCTGGCCAACGGGGTAAAATACCAGGACCGCGTGAGTCAGGGTTCGTCCCGTCTTCCTCCGTTCACCCGGCTGCAACCCGGTGAGCCTGTAGGGGAATTCTTTGGATACAAGGTTGAAGGTTTGTTTGCAAGTGCGGACGATGTTAACAAATCGCCCACCCAGGAAGGCAAGGCTCCGGGATTTTTCAAATATGCGGATATCAATCACGATGGTCAGATCACCGATTCGGACCGGACCTTTTTTGGCAATCCGAATCCTAAATTCGTGGCTGGTTTGAACATCAACGTTACTTACAAGAATTTCGATCTTTCCGCCTTCTTCTATGCGTCGGTGGGTAACAAGGATATCAACTATGTCAAGTATTGGACGGATTTCCCACAGGTTTTTGGTGCGGCGATGAGCAACGATGCGGCGCTGCATTCCTGGGGTGAGCCGGGAGCGAATGGCAGGACGCCGATCCTGAGTACGCAGGCTAACTTCAGCAATACGACGGTATTCAACTCGTACTATATGGAGAATGGCTCTTACCTGCGATGCAAACAGCTGCAGATAGGTTATACCGTTCCCTCGGCCATGTTGCAAAGGATCGGTGTCAACAAATTCAGGGTATACATCCAAAGTGCGAACCTGTTCACGATCACCAAGTATGACGGTCTTGATCCGGAATTGCAGACCTCGAATTTTAATGATAATACGAACTTCGGGATCGACTTCGGTAACTACCCCAATAACCAGCGGAGCTATCTCGTAGGCGTATCTCTTAACTTTTAATAACCTATTCAATTCCGATAAGATATGAAATCGAACTATCAACAATACTTCAAAAAAACAAGATATAAGGTACTGGTCGCAGGCTTGGCTGGCATCTGTGTCATTGGGTTTTCCTGCGGTTCAAAGTTTTTGAACAAGCCGGCGCTTGGATCATTGTCACAGGCTACATTGTCGAATGAAACGGGTGTCAAATCCCTGCTGATCGGCGCGTATTCGTTGTTGGACGGCGAAGGCAGTATCAACCAGGGGGACCAATACGGTTCCGGTGCGAGCAACTGGGTCTATGGCAATGTTTGCGCCGTCGATGCGTATAAGGGTTCCACCCCTTCCGATCAGGGCGATATCGCGGCGTTGGAGACCTGGCAGACAACCACTGCAGCCAATTCCTATCCGGAACAACGCTGGGTAGCCCTGTACGACGGTATTCAGCGCGCAAACGACGTTCTCCGTACGATGGCGCTGGCAACGGATATCGGCGCCACCGATCATGGCGAACTGACGGCAGAAGCGCGTTTTTTGCGTGGGCTCTATCATTTCGAGGCCAAGAAGATGTGGAAGAATATTCCTTATGTTCCCGAGACAGTTTCAGCGGCCGCTCAAAATGTCAATGTACCCAATAAGATAGATTGCTGGCCGCAGATCGAGGATGATTTCAAGTTTGCCATGGATAGCCTGCTGGTAAAACAAACGGATATCGGTCGCGCCAATAAATATGCGGCCGAGGCTTATCTGGCCAAATGCTATATGTACCAGTACAAATATGATTCGGCGATGACGTTGCTGACGGATCTGATCGCCAATGGTGTCAATAGTGCAGGTGTTAAATTCGGATTCAATCCGGGTGGCTATGACAATAACTTCAATCCGGCCACTGGTGCCAAGAATTCGGCGGAATCGGTCTTCAGCGTGCAGATGTCGGTGAACGACGGTTCGGGCACCAATGGCGACTATGGCGATGTGCTGAACTTTCCGAACGATGGTAGTGGTCCCGGCGGCTGTTGCGGTTTCGATAACCCGTCGATCAATTTGTCCATGGCTTACAAGACCGATGGTACAACGGGTCTGCCGCTTTTCGATACCTACAATACCGGAGCCATTCCCCAGGATAGCTCTTACACCGGAACGCTCGATCCGCGGATCGATTTCGTGATGGGCCGGGCCGGCATTCCTTACCTGGATTGGGGGCATGATCGTGGAGCCCTATGGATCCGTGATGGATCGGATGGTTACTATAGCCCCAAGAAGAATGTGTATGCGTTAAGCCAAAAGGGCACCAATTCTTCCAATGAAACGAGTTTCTGGGGGCCGACCCAGATCGATGCCAATAACATCAACCTGATCCGTTATTCCGATGTGTTGTTGTGGATGGCCGAATGCCAGGTACAGATTGGTGATCCTGAGCAGGCAAGACTGCTGGTCAACCAGGTACGGGATCGTATCAAAGATCACCCCGAGACCTGGGTATACAACAACGCTGCCTTCAATGCATCGACCTATACCTATGCGGCGGGTGGGACGCTGGCCGCCAATTATATGATCGGAGATTATCCGGCGGGGGCTTTTGCCGCGGATAAGAATTATGCGATGAATGCGATCCGCTGGGAAAGAAGGTTGGAACTGGCGATGGAAGGACATACCTTCTTTGATCTGGCGCGCTGGAACTTCGACCCCAATTATCCGCAGGATATGAGCGTATATATCAACAATATCGTCGCTGTAGAAAAAACGCGATCGGATATCTATAGCGTGAATACAAGCGCTACCTTCCACAAGGGTATCAATGAATACTTTGCGATACCGTTGAACGAGATCGATCTGGAAAATGCGACGGGTGTGCAAAACCTCGTTCAAAATCCGGGTTACAATTAACAGCAGATAGTTTATTGCGAAGCCGGCTCCTTAGGGGGCCGGCTTTTTTTCTTATCTTCGGGTATGCGCATACGCTCCTTGTTTTTTTTTCTTTTGGTCGCCCTACTATCGTCCTGTAGCGATATTCATCGAAATCATTCGCATGCCGATATACCGCTCTCCTCCATCCGGGAAGGCAAGCGGCTGGCCGCGGTGTATTGCCAGGGTTGTCACCTGCTGCCGACACCCGACCTGGCCGATGCCCGTAGTTGGGAGAAAGGTATTTTGCCGGCGATGGGCCCGAGGCTGGGCATCTTCAGGCATAATTTCCAGCTATATCCATCCAGTATCGGAGATACGCATCTCGCCAAGGGTTTTTATCCCGCGAAACCGCTGATGAACGATGTGGATTGGCAGCATATCCTGGATTATTATACGGCCGCGGCGCCTGATAGTATGCCCGGGCAATCGCGGCCCTATCCCATTACGGAGGGGATATCTCTTTTCAATGTTCGCATCCCGGACTGGCGGCTGCCGATGCCGGCTACGACGATGGTGAAGATCGATACTTCACCGGCAACCCGTGGTTTATTGACCTATGATATCCATTCCCGGCACCTTTACCGTATCTCCCCCGGGTTGCAATTATTGGATTCGCTCGCTTGCCGCGGTGGGCTTGTCGATGTGCTGCCCTGGGATAGTGGCTGGCTGGCCTGCAATATCGGCATTCTCAATCCTAACAACGGTAAGTTCGGCAAGGTGGAGGCGCTCCACAGGAGTACCGATGGTTCGTTGCAACTCGACACGGTTCCCCTGGTCTCCGACCTACAGCGTCCGGTGCAGCTGGCGGAGGCGGATCTGAACCAGGATGGCAAGCCTGATCTTGTGGTTTGTGAATTCGGGAATCTCACAGGGGCCTTGTCCTGGCTGGACAATAAAGGGAATGGGCAATATGTCCGGCATGTGATCCGGGCTGTCCCGGGAGCAATAACAGTCAGGGTCGGGGATTTCAATCATGATGGATTGACCGATATCATGGCGTTGTTTGCGCAGGGGGACGAAGGGATATTCCTTTTCACCAATAAGGGCGGTGGGCGATTCGAGGAGCGGTCGTTGCTGCGTTTTCCTCCATCCTATGGTTCCGTGTATTTCGAGCTGGACGATATGAATAAAGACGGTTATCCGGATATCGTGTATGTCTGTGGTGACAATGCGGATGATTCGAGGGTTCTAAAGCCCTATCATGGGGTCTATGTTTTTTTAAATGACGGGCACTACAATTTTTCTCAGCGGTACTTCTTCCCGATCCACGGTTGTTATAAAGCAATTGCCCGGGATTTTGACGGTGATGGCGATCTTGATATTGCGGCGATCTCTTTTTTCCCGGATCTGGACCATCAGCCGGAGGAAGGTTTTGTTTACCTGGAAAATCGCGGCGATTTTGATTTTCGACCGTATAGTATACCGGCTTTAACGCAGGGCAAATGGCTGACCATGGACGCGGGAGATGTCAATGGGGATGGGAGACCCGACCTGGTGCTGGGGAATTTTTCCTATTTCGCCCCCGTGACAAAAGCCGGAGTGAATTTCGCCAAAGGGCCGCCTTTCATCGTATTGATGAATAATGGAACAATGCCTTCCGGAAAATAAAAAATCCTATATGATTGCGTGTGTAAAAGCCTGGATGTGGGCGGTGCTGGGGGGGCTGATGCTGGCATCCTGCGGAAAGCGGACGATGTTCGAATACATCGATCCGGCGCATTCCGGTATCCATTTCAACAATGCCATCATCGAAAACGATTCCATCAACCCCATGGACGATCTGAATGTCTACAATGGCGGAGGGGTCGGGGTGGGTGATTTTAACTGCGATGGGTTACCCGATCTTTATTTTACGGGGAACATGGTGAGCAACAAACTGTATTTAAACAAGGGGGATCTTAAATTTGAGGACATCACCGATGTGGCCGGGGTAGGGGGCAAGGGCGAATGGTGCAGGGGCGTTTCGGTGATCGATATCAACAACGATGGCCGGCCGGACCTCTATGTGTGCGCCAATATCCATAGCGATCCTGCCCACCGGGTAAATCTCTTGTATGTGAATCAAGGGAATGATGCACAGGGGATCCCTCATTTCAAGGAGATGGCGGCGGAGTATGGATTAGCCGATACGCTGTATTCGACGATGGCGGAGTTCTTCGATTATGATCACGACGGGGATCTGGACATGTATCTTACCGTGAATTATATTCCGAAAGGGTACAATACGGCTAATTACAGGCCTGTGGTAAAAGATGGCAGTGGGATCAGCACCGGTCATCTCTACCGCAACGATTGGGACAGCACCCTGGGGCATGGGGTATTTCACGATGTCAGCAAGCAGGCCGGGATCACGATCGAGGGCTTCGGGCATGCGGCAACCATCGCGGATATCAACCGCGACGGATGGGACGATATCTATGTGACCAATGATTTTATCGGCAGCAATATTCTGTACATCAACAATCATGACGGGACGTTTACCGATAAGGTCAAAACCTATTTTAAACATACTTCGGCAACGGCGATGGGACAGGACATCGAGGACATCAATAACGACGGGTTAGCGGATGTCATCGAGCTGGATATGAACCCGCCTGATAATTACCGGAAAAAGGTTTTCCTCAACACCAATAATTACCAGCAATACATCAATTCCGACATCTTCGGCTACCAGTACCAATACGTACGTAATAGTCTCCAGTTGAATCAGGGGCCGCGGGTAAATAGCGGGGATTCGATAGGGGACCCGGCGTTCAGCGAGATCAGCTGGTATAGTGCTATGGCGGAAACGGATTGGAGCTGGACCCCGTTGGTTGCGGATTTCAACAACGACGGTTTCCGGGATCTGATCGTTACGGCGGGCTATCCCAAGGACGTCACCGATCATGATTTTATCACTTTCGCACGGCAGGCGGCCAACCTGGTAAACAAGCAGACCATTTTGCAGCAGATCCCGCAGGTCAAGATCCATAATTTTGCATTCTCCAATAACAGAGATCTTACCTTTACCGATGTTTCGGCGCAATGGGGCCTGCTGATGCCGGGTTTTTCAAACGGCGCAGCCTATGCGGATCTGGATGGGGACGGGGATCTGGATCTCGTGATCAATACGATCGATGACCCGGCCCATGTTTACCGCAATATGTCGCGCGAACGTGACAAGGAGCATGACCATTTCTTACGGTTCAGCTTTGCCGGAGACGCGAAGAACCGGGACGGGTTGGGCGCCTGGGTAGAATTGCATTATGCGCAGGGCAAGCAGCAGGTTTATGAGAATAGTCCTTACCGCGGGTATCTGTCAAGCATTCAGAATGTGGCGCATTTTGGGTTGGGTGACACAAGGGTCGTGGATACGGTACTGGTGAAATGGCCTAACGGAAAGATGCAGGTGTTGCGCAATGTAGCGGCTGACCAGACGATCAGGCTGGATTGGCGAAATGCCACTGTGCCGTATTCCTGGGCGCAGGCCGCGCTCGATACCGCTGCGCTTTTTACCGACATCACGGATGTTGCCGGTATCCGGTACCGGCAGCGGCAACGGGATTATATCGATTTCAACATTCAAAAGTGGCTGCCGCATAAATTTTCGCAATATGGGCCGGGCATAGCCGTTGGGGATATCGATGGCAACGGTCTGGACGATCTGGTTGTCGGCGGCGCCGCGCGGCAATCGACGGAGTTCTTTTTACAGCAGGCCAACGGCGAATTTCTGCAATCGGCATTGAACGATTCCGTCACAGCGGCGGCGAGGGAGGCCGACGATCTGGGGTTGTTGCTTTTCGATGCGGATGGCGATGGCGATCTGGATCTGTACATTGCCAGTGGCGGAGATGAGCATGACGAGAACAGCCCGGTCTATGGGGACAAGCTCTATCTCAACGATGGCAAGGGGCACTATACCCTGGCGCCAGCCGGGTCGCTGCCGGTGAATTTCACCTCGAAATTCTGTGTCCGCGCGGCCGATTATAATCACGATGGGAAGCCCGATCTTTTCATCAGCGGGCGGGTCGATCCCGCGCATTATCCAAGGGCGGTATCCAGCTTTATCTATCGCAACGATTCGAAGGATGGGCAGGTGAAGTTCACGGATGTCACGGCGGCGGTTGCGCCGGGGCTGCTAAAGATCGGAATGGTGGCGGACGGGATATGGACGGACATCGACAACGACGGCTGGCCGGACCTGGTACTTGCGGGGGAATGGATGCCGCTGACGGTGTTCCATAATGAAAAGGGGGTATTCAAGGATATTACAGCCGGTACGGGAGTGAGCGATCAGCATGGCTGGTGGAACAGTATCGTCGCGGGCGATTTCGACAACGACGGGGATATCGACTATGTGGTGGGAAACCTGGGATTGAATAGTTTTTATCATGCCAGCGACCGGTATCCCGTGCGGGTATACGGGAAAGACTTTGATAACAATGGCAGCTATGATATGCTGACATCCTTGTATCTGCCGGATCAAAAGGGGGAGAAAAAGGAGTTTCCTGTCATGTCGAGGGATGATCTGTTCAAACAGGTGTATACGATGCGGAAGAAGTTTCCTACCTATAGATCGTATGCGGTGGCGACGATGGATTCGGTGTTGACGCCGGAGGAGCGGCAGGGGGCAACGATCCTGGCGGCTAATGACTTCAGGAGCTGTTTGTTCCGAAACGATGGGAACGGCAGGTTCACGATGATCCCGCTTCCCGCGCAGGCGCAGTTCTCGGTGCTGAATGGGATGGTAGCGGGGGATTTTGATGGGGACGGTAACCTGGACCTTGTGATCAACGGTAATGACTATGGGACGGAGGTGTCGACGGGTAGGTATGATGCGCTCAATGGACTGTTGTTGAAGGGGGACGGGAAGGATAGTTTTCAGCCGGAATCGATCCTGGAAAGTGGCATCTATATACCCGGAGATGGCAAGGCCCTGGCGGCGCTCAGGGGGGCCGACGGGCGGTATCTTTTGGCGGCGGGGCAGAACCGGGGGCCGTTGAAGCTTTTCGCGCGGCGGGAAAAGGGATGGATGATCCCTCTTGCGCCGGGGGATGTGGCTGCCCTGGTGACGTTGAAGGATGGCCGGGTTCGCCGGGAAGAGTTCCATTTCGGGGAATCATTTTTGAGTCAAAGCGGCCGTTTTCTTTGGGAGTATGGGCCGGTGTCCGCTGTGGATATCGTGGATGACCGGGGAAAGAAAAGGAAGGTAAAATGAGAATATCTTGCTATTTTTAGGGGCGTGCCTTTTGAAGGGTTAAATAACGAACGCTTGCTGTTACAACAGATCTCCCAGGGGGACCGGGTCGCATTTAAAACGTTATATACACATTATTTCTCCGATGTACAGCATTATGTTGCCCTTTTTGAACCCTCCAGGACCAGTACGGACGAGCTGACCCAGGATGTCTTTATTCGTATCTGGGAGAAACGGAGCTATCTCGCCGGGGTGGATTCTTTCAGATCCTATTTATTCATGGTCACCCGAAACGTGGTATTCAATTATCTGCGTGGGATAAAGGTACAGCAGAAGGTCAAGGAACTGGACGAGGCGGCCGAGGAGGGCGGAGGTGCGGGCGTCGCAGAGGATCAGCTGCTCTATAAACAATATTACCGGATCGCGTTGGAGGCCATGGAGAAATTGCCGCCCGGCAGACGTAAGGTGTTAAAAATGAGTATCGACGATGGGTTGACCTTGGATGAGATCGCCGTCGAGCTCAATATTTCCCGGGCTGGGGTCAAGAAACAATTGTATGCCGCAACGGCGTTTGTACGTCAATATCTACACGAACATGGGGAGATTACGGCGCTCCTCTTCGTTTTTCTTTCACTTTTTGAGCATTGATCAAAATTTTTTTAAAAAAAGTTTGATCCCGAGGTATCCCGGGAGTACCCGAACGTGTCTTTATAGTAACACCTTGTTTTATGAGTTTACAGGAAGCCAAAGAGTTTGTCGCCCAGTTCGTCGGCGGGGATTACACCCCGGAGGAATACGCGGCATTCCTGGATTGGCTGAAGGGAGCGGATCTGGAGGAGTTGAATGCGATTGCCGACGAACACGAGGCGTTGCATGAGATTTGGTCCCTGCCTGTTACCGAGCCTTCACCTGAGTGGGTAGAAATGCTTGAAGGGAAGCTGGATGAGCTCGGCAAAGAAGAGATCGCGACACCTGTGAGGCATATCTCAAGTCCTGGAGAGGAAACGCGCAGGGTGATCCGGCGTCGGGTATGGGTTGCCGCTGCTTCGGTGGTGGTGCTTTTATCGGCGGGTGCTATTTTGTACACGCAGCGTCCTACGCCAGACAAGACCTCGGTAGTGAAGGGTCAGAGTTCGGTAATGCCTGTGTTCTCGCAGACGACGGAGAATCCGGCTGGTAGTGGTCAGAAGGAAGTAGCGTTGGCCGATGGGAGCAGGGTTTGGTTGAATTCAGCTTCTACGTTAAAATATCCGGCGGCCTTTACGGGCTCCGAGCGGGTAGTCGAATTATCCGGCGAGGCTTTTTTTGAAGTGAGCCAAAACGCCGGCAAACCCTTCAAGGTGTTGATAAGGGATGCGGAGGTCAAGGTCCTGGGAACGCACTTTGATATTATGGCTTATGAAAATGAGCCCGTTAGTAAGACGACGCTGATCGATGGCGCGGTGCAGGTGGAGAGTGATGCGAAGCAGCTGGCGCTTAAGCCCGGGGAGCAGGCGATCGTGCATTTTCCTGCTGTGGGTTCAGGAGAGCCGCAGATCGAGGTGAAGCAGGTAGATGCGGATGCGACATTGTCGTGGAGGAAGGGGTACATCGATCTGAATGATGCCGATCTACAAACGGCAATGCGTGCCCTAAAACGGTATTATAATGTTGATATACAATATGCTCAGGGAGTGCCGGAAACGCACCGGATCACGGTAGGGTTGACTCTACAGGATGGTCTACAGCACAACTTAGAGATTTTGGAAGGATTTTTTGAAGGCTTCCATTTCAAGAGCAATGGTAAAATTGTGACAGTCACACGTTAGCCATGGGGCTATACGTCCCCTCATATACTTGTCCATAACCATTGAACCGAGTCCAACAGTTACAGCCGCGGTCATGGGTAGATAGCAAAATAAGTATTTATTTTACATCTATTCATGGTTTGTAGGCTGTAACTTTATTTATTAAACCTTGCGGCTTGATGTGGACATCAAAACTGAC
>Ga0134126_10004501_pt1 | contig 17430 bp, 14 predicted proteins | sample KB31752_FD_96881 | JGI IMG/M metagenome (GOLD analysis project Ga0134126, IMG submission 96881) | Terrestrial soil microbial communities with excess Nitrogen fertilizer from Kellogg Biological Station, Michigan, USA - KB3-175-2 | ecosystem: Environmental > Terrestrial > Soil > Unclassified ...
AGCGCCCGCGCCTCCGAGCCCAGGTACAGCCGCCGCTGCCGCTCATCCAGGTGCGGCAAGATCGCCCCGAACTTCGCCGCCAGCATCTCCCGCGTCACCGTCACATCGCCCATACCACAGCACGGTGCCAGAAACCCGGAAGCTACGGGTAATTCTTCGACACTTCCTAAGAGCGGCGTGAGAGCAACAACCACGTCGTTGGGGGCGCCTCCGACCATGATCATCCGGGTTTCGGCGGACAGTAAGCCGGGATACGGCTCCGCCCCAACGGCTGGGCGCCTCGATCGGGCCCACCCCGGCGCCTCAGCGCCGCGATCCGGCTCCGCTCGTCCGCCGGGCTGCCCGGACCGCTACCTTTGCCTTACCTCGACCGCAGCTGGCGGGCGACCGGGCTCAGGCAGACGGCAGGCGACCGGGAACTCCGGCAGATGGCGAGCGACCCGGAGCCTAGGCAGACAGCAGGCGACCGGGAGCTCCGGACGACCGGGTGCTCCGGTAGACGGCAGGCGATGGGGTGCTCAGATAGATGGCGGGTGAGCGAGGGCTCGGGCAGGAGGTGGGGGTGGGCGAGGCGCGCGGTACACGCGCACCGGGGCTGGCGCTGCCCGGCGTGGCCGACGGGGCGGAGCGGTTCCTGCTCATCCTGGTGCTGGCAGCCGCCGGGATCGGCATCGCGGTGCCGGAGCCGGGGCGGGCGGTGTCGGCGGCCGATGGCATCGATGCCGCGCTGGCCATGCTGGTCTTCGCCACCGGCTTGTCGCTGGAGCCGGCCGACCTGGCCGCGGCGGCTCGGGCCTGGCGGCGGATTTCGGTGGTCCTGGTGGTCAGCACCGTGACGCTGCCCGCGCTGGCCTGGGCCGCCAGCCAGCTCATCGGCGGCGAGCAACTGCGCGCGGGGATGCAGTCCGTCGGCGTGGCGCCCGCCGAGGTGGCCACGGTCGCGCTGTGCGTGATCGCGGGCGGCGAAGCTGCGGTGTGCGCCGTACTGCTGGTCGCATCAACGATCATCACCGTGCTCGGGGCCGGGCCGATCCTGTCCCTGCTCGGCACCTCGGCGTCGGTGTCGTCGGCCGGGCTGCTGGGCAACCTGGCCGTAGTCGTGGCGCTGCCGCTGGCGGCCGGGGTGGCGCTGCGCGCGGTCTGGTCCCCGGGCCAGGGACCGGATTCGCTGATCAGGATCGTCACCGTGCTGGCCCTGCTGTGCCTGTTGTGGCAGGTGGCCAGCCAGATCCGGCTGGACGCCGCCTACACCCGGGTGATCGCGGCGCTGGTGGTCTACATTGTGGGCTCCGCGATCCTGGGCCGGCTGCTGGCCACCGGACTGACCGGCGGGCGGGCCACGGCCATCCTGCTGCCGGTGGCCATGCGCGACTTCGCCGTGGCGGCGGGGATCGCGACGGCCGCGTTCGGGCCCGCCGCGGCGGCGCCGCTGGGCGCCTACGGCGTGCTGGTCCTGCTGCTCGGGTCCGGGGTGACGCTACTCAGCCGCCGCCGTCGCCAGGCCGCCTGACCTCAGGCCGCCTAACCCCCGGACCGCCGCCTGACCCTGGGCCGGCCTACTCGCCGAGGCCGTGCCCGGCGAAGCCGTCGACCTCGATGCCCAGGGACTCGCCCGCGGCCAGCAGCGCGTCATGCAGGTACCGCCCCGACGAGCGCTCGCAGTGCAGCAGGTAGGAAGGACCCGCGGCCAGGTCGTGGCGGATGAGGTCGGTGGCCACGGCGGCCACCGAGGAGCGCAGCGCCGCGCCGTCCGGGGTCATGTCGTCGGCCAGGTCGATGGCACACAGCCGGGCCAGCAGGTCGGCCGCCTGTGGCCCGGTGACCCGGACCAGGGCCCGGCCGTGGGTGAGGTCAACGACGCTGACGAACTCCTGCGGCGCCGACTCGGCCGCGGTCCGCTCCAGCCGGCTGACCACCGCGGCGGCCGAGCCGACCGGGGCCAGCACCAGCCACTCCCCCGGCCCGGACCCGGCCACCAGGCTGGCCCCGTCCCGCGCGGCGCGGCCGAACGGCACGCCCAGCGCCTTGGCCATGGCCCCGTTCCACGGAGCGCGCACGTGCACCTTGGCCAGCGGGGTGCAGTCGGTCAGGGTCAGCGAGGCGTCGCTGCGGGCCGCGCTGACCTCCCAGCCGGCATCGATCTGTACCGGGCCGGTGGCCGGGATCGGGCTCCGGGCCAGCACGAGGTACTCAGACACGCATCCGGCTCCCTTCGGGATCCACGTGGGCGAGGTGCTCGGTCACCCGGGCACTGATCAGCCGCCCGCCGGGCAGCCGCACGGTGAGCCGGGTGCCGGGCGCGGCCAGCGGCGCCTCGACCTGGGCCAGGCAGATCGACCGGCCCAGGGTGGGTGACATCCGGCCGGAGGTGACCCGGCCCACGATGCGCGGGCCGTCGACGATCTGGCTGGCCTCGGGCGGCACCACCGCGCCGTCCTCGGGCTGAAGGCCGACCAGCCGCGGGTCGGCCGGGCGGGCGCCGCCGTCCGTCGGCTCGTCGTGCTGCCAGGCCAGCTCGGGCTTGCCGACGAAATCGTCCTTGTCCAGCTTGATGGCCCAGTCCAGCCCGGCGCTGAAGCCGCGGGTCAGGCCGTCGGTGTCCTGGCCGACGATCAGGTGGCCCTTCTCCAGCCGCAGGATGCGCTGGGCCTCCACGCCGAACGCGGCGATGCCCAGGTCGCGGCCGCGGTCCAGCAGCGTCTCCCAGACGTGCAGCCCGTAGCCCGCCGGGACGTGCAGCTCGTAGCTGAGCTCACCGGTGAAGCCGATCCGCCACAGCACGCAGTCGTCCACCCCGGCCACCCGGCCGGTGCGGACCTCCATGTAGGGGAAGGCCTCGTTGGCCAGGTCCACGCCCTCGGTGACCCTGGCCAGCAGGTCCCGCGACGCCGGGCCGGCCACGTTCATGCTGGCGTAGGCCGTGGTCACCGGGGTGACGTGCACCTGCCAGTCCGGGTGCGCCGTCTGCAGCCAGTTCTCCAGCCACTCCCAGACCGCCGCCGCGCCCGAGGACGTGGTGCTCATCAGGTAGTGCTCGGGGCCCAGCCGGCCGGTGACCCCGTCGTCGAAGACCACGCCGTCCTCGGTGCACATGACCCCGTACCTGACCCGGCCCAGGCCGAGCTTGGACCACTTGTTCACGTAGACCAGGTTGAGCAGCCGGGGCACGTCGGGCCCGCGCAGGTCGAGCTTGCCGATCGGCGTGACGTCAATGATGCCGACGCTGGTCCGCACGTTGCGGGCCTCGGCCTGCGGGTCGCCGTAGTGATCGGGCCGGATCCAGGCCCCAGAAACCAGCGGCCGGGCCCCGTGGGCCTCGTGCCAGGGTTGCATCGGGGAGTAACGCACCGGCTCCATCGGCCGCCCGGCCAGCGCGCCCAGCGTGACCGGCGCGTACGGCGGCCGCCAGGTCGTGGTCCCGGTCTCCGCGATGGTGGCCCCGGTCGCCTCGGCCGCGATCGCCACCGCGTTGACCAGCTCGAGCTTGCCCTGGGTCGGGCCCATGGTGGCGGTGGTGTACCGCTTGGCCAGCTCGATGGAGTCGTAGCCCTCGCGGACCGCGCCGATGAGGTCCTTAGAGGACACGTCCTCGCAGAAGTCCACGATGCCGTGGGTGCTGGCCCGGAACAGCTCGGGGTGCTCGGCCACGGGCAGCTCGGGGATGGGCACCGGCTGGTCGCCGGTCCCGCCCGCGCCCGCCAGGTGGCCGTTGCCGGCCGGGTCGGCGGGCCGGGTCGGCAGCGCGGCCTGCCACTCCCGGCGCAGCCGCAGCGCCCGGCGGGCCGCCTCGCGGCCCACCGCGTCCGCGTGGGCGGTCAGCTCGTCCAGGCCGCCGTCGCCGACCAGGCCGCCCGTCGCCAGCACCTCGTGCGGCAGCGCGCGGGGGAAGAACCGGGCCGCCCGCGGGCGGTACTCGGGCTGGTCCCCGGCCATGTTGAGCAGCGACGTCGGCGCGGTCCAGCCCACCGCGGTCACGACTAGGTCGCAGTCAACCGTCGGCCCATCGGCCAGCTCGACCGAGTGCACGCCGCGGTGGCCGTGGACCCGGACCAGGTCGCCGCCGGCCCTGGCGTCGATCACCCGGGCGATCTGCACCCCGGCCTCGCGCAAGTCGGTCACGGCGGCGTCGCCGTCGGCGTTGGCGGTCAGCACCACGGCCCGCTCGCCCGGCCGGACCGCGTGCAGCCGGATCAGCCGCCGGACCGCGGTCGACAGCATCACCCCCGGCACGTCGTTGCCCTGGAACACGTACGGCCGCTCGATCAGGCCCGGCGCGACGACCAGCACCTTGGCCCGCGCCTTGATCAGCTGCTCGGCGCTGCCGGGCCGACCGCGCCGAACCACGGCGGTCCAGTTGTCGTCATAGCGGCCGGCCACCACCGAGTTGGTCAGCACCTCGATGCCCGGCGTGGCCGCGACCTCGTCGCGCAGCCCGGCCAGGGCGGCCAGCTCGGGCGCGCCGCCCCAGCGCAGGTGACCGCCGAGCCGGTGCTCCTCCTCGACCAGCATGACCCGCGCCCCGGCCCTGGCGGCCGCGAGCGCGGCCGTCATGCCGGCCGGGCCGCCGCCGGCCACCAGCACGTCGGGATGGGCGTAGCGCTTGTCCACCGGCACCCGCGCCGTGTCCGGTGAGACCTGCCCGGCGTGCACGAACCGCTGGAGCACCCGCTCGTAGGCGGGCCACATCCGCTGCGGCCGGATGAAAGTCTTGTAGTAGAAGCCGGGGCCGAGGAACCGGCCCGCGAGCTGGTTGGCCGCCTTGAGGTCGAAGGCCAGCGAGGGCCAGGTGTTCTGCGAGCTCACGTCCATGCCCGGCTCGGCCAGCCGGTGGGCGCCGCGCACGTTGGGCTCGTCGCCGACCTGGAAGATGCAGCCGGGGTCGAGGTAGCTGGCCGTCAGCACGCCGCGCGGCCGGTGGTACTTGTAGCTGCGCGACAGCACCCGCTGGCCGCTGGCCAGCAGCGCCGAGGCGATGGTGTCGCCGCCGAAGGCCGGGATCTCGCGGCCGTTGAAGCGGAACGTGAACGAGTTCTCCCGGTCGATCTCCTCGCCGGGCTGCGGCCCCAGCCTCCTGGCCTCGCCCGCCTCCCCTGCCCCCCTCATCGGGGCCCCTCGTCCAATATGCACGGGGTGCGGGACACGTTGGTGGCGGTGTCGCGCTGGATGGCGAAGAACCGGCGGCAGCCCATTCGGTGGTACCAGGTCTCGGTGACCAGGCCGAGCGGGTTGGCCGGGAAGTACAGGTACTCGCGCCACTCGCGCGGCGTGGCCGACGCCGGGTCGGGTCGCGGCGTGGCCTCGCCCGAGTAGTGGAACTCCGTCGCGCCCCGCGGACCGCACCAGGGACACCGGATGAGCATCATGACAAAGCAGCCTCTCCCAGCTCAGTGGCCGACCGCGGCCGCGCCCTTCTCACCGACCAGGCCGCCGTCGGTGAACCGGCTGAGCCCGAACGTCTGGATGATCTCGGGCGGGGTGCCGGTGGCCAGGCACTGCGCCATGGCCTCTCCGGACACCGGGCCCGCCTTGAACCCGTAGGTGCCCCAGCCCACGTCCACGTAGAAGCCCTCCACCCCGGTGCCGCCCATGATCGGCGAGAAGTCCGGGGTCATGTCGCACAGGCCGCCCCACTGGCGCAGCAGGCGCATCTTCGACAGCGCGGGCATCAGCTCCACGATGTGAGTGGCCAGCCCTTCGGCGAACTCCAGCGAGCCGCGGGTCGAGTAGGCGGCGAACGGGTCGACGCTGGCACCGAACACCAGCTCGCCGCGGTCGGTCTGGCTCACGTACACGTGCAGGGTGCCCGACACCACGACCGCGTCCAGGAACGGACGGACCGGCTCGGTGACGGCGGCCTGGAGCGGGAACGTCTGGATCGGCAGCCGTACCCCGGCCAGCGCGGCCACCAGGGTGGACCAGCCGGCCGTGGCGTTGAGCACGACCGGGGTGGCGATGTCGCCCCGGCTGGTGCGCACCCCGCGCACCCGGCCGCCGGTCACGTCGATGCCGGTGACCTCGGTGTTCTGGTGGATGTGCACGCCCTGGGCCGAGGCCCCCCGCGCGTAGCCCCAGACCACGGCGTCGTGCCGGATGATCCCGCCGGGCGGGTGGTAGAGCGCGCCCAGAATCGGGTACCTGGCGTGGGCCGAGATGTCCAGGTAGGGCACCAGCTTCTTGATCTCGGCCGGGTCGATGACCTCGGAGTCGACGCCCTGAAGCTGGTTGACCTCGGCCCGCCAGCGCATGGTGCGCAGCGACGAGTCGTTGTGGGCCAGCGTCAGGTGCCCGCGCCGGGAGAACATCACGTTGTAGTCCAGGTCCGCGGCCAGCGTGCGGTAGAGCTGCATCGACCGGTCGTAGAAGCGGACCCCCTCCGGGGTCAGGTAGTTGGAGCGCAGGATGGCCGTGCTGCGGCCCGAGCCACCGCCGCCGATGTAGCCCTTGTCCAGAACCGCGACGTTGGTGATGCCGTGGTTGACGGCCAGGTAGTAGGCGGCGGCCAGGCCGTGCACGCCGCCGCCGATGATGACCACGTCGTAGCTGCCCCGCATCGGCTGGTCGGCCCAGGCGCGCGGCCATTCCCGGCCGGACAGGCCGTGGCGCAGCAGGGAAAGGGCGCCGTAGCGAGGCGGTCGCTGGGCGCGTACTGCTGTCACGGCGTCCTCCCGTAGGCTCGGCGGCGGTGCGCACCGCCAGCATAAAACGCCTTATGAAACCGTGTCCACTGTCAGTGGACACTCAGATATAGACGCTGAGATCGTCAGGTCGAGGGCGTGATCGACTTGAACGACAGAAACTGGATCGGCAGTTCGACCAGCGCCGCCGGGCCGTGCGGCACGCCGCCCACGAACTGGAGCGCGTCGCCCGACTCCAGCACGTACCTGGAGCTGCCGTAGCCGTACTCCATCCGGCCGGACAGCATGTAGATCAGCTCGGTGCCGGCGTGCTGGTAGAGCGGGAACGTGTCGCTGCGCTCGGTCAGGGTGACCCGCACCGGCTCCAGGGTGTTGTTGGGCGCGCGCATGATCCCGAGCGACTCGTACCTGCGGCCCGTCGCTGACCCCTTGTGCTCGATGTCCAGGCCCTTGCCCGCCTTGACGTACAGGACGTCCTGCTCCTCGTTCAGCCCGCGGAAGAACGCGGTGACCGGCACCTGGAGCGCCTCGGACAGCCGGGCCAGGGTGGCCAGGCTAGGCGACGCCTGAGCATTCTCGATCTTGGACAGCATGCCCTTGGACATGCCGCTGCGCACCGCCAGCTGCCCGACCGTCCAGCCCAGCTGCAGCCGGAACTCGCGGACTCGCTGGGCAATGGCCGCGCCCAGCGCCTCCTCAAGGTCGCTGTGCTGGCCGGCGACGGCCTCGGCCATGTCGGCCAGGGGAGGCAGTCCGCCCTGCTCGGCGAGATCCGTGATGCGCGCCACGGAACCAGGTTAATACGACGCGGTCACGGTTCACTTCCAGTGCGACGGGGAGCATATGGAGAAACAAGCCGCAGCGGGCCACCTGGCCGCCGCCGCCCAGCCGCTGGTCCCGCCCGCGCTCAGGTACGGGCCCGCCTGCCCGCCGAACTGTTGACGCGAGGCAGATCGCCGGACGACAATCCCTTCTAGTGAAACTTGTCTCGTGTAAAGAAACACGATCGGCACCCGGGAGGAGCGGAAAGATGTGCGGAATCATCGGACTCCACCTCAAGAACCCCGATCTCCAGCCACGTCTCGGCGAGCTGCTCTCTCAGATGCTGGAGGCGATGACCACCAGGGGCCCGGACTCGGCCGGCATCGCCGTGTACTCCGACCCCGCACCGGCCGGCGCGAGCGGGGTGACCGGGCTGCGCTACTCGCTGCGCAGCGACCAGCCCCACGACTGGGAGCTGCTGGGCAAGCGGCTGGCCGCCGAGACCGCCGCCGAGGTCCGGGTCCGCCAGCTCGGCCCCGACCTGGCCGTCCTCTCCTCGCCCGCCGACGAGGCGCTGGTGCTGGCCGCCGTGGCGCAGGCCGCGCCGCAGGTCTCGGTGGCCGGGTGGGGGCAGGCCATGGTGCTGGTCAAGGACGTGGGCGCCCCGGCGGACATCTGCGCCCGCTATGGCATCCCCGGCTGGTCCGGCTACCAGGGCGTGGGCCACACCCGGATGGCCACCGAGTCGGCCGTGACGACCGCGCACTCGCACCCGTTCGCCCCCGCCGCCGACCTGGCCCTGGTCCACAACGGCTCGTTCTCCAACTACGCCACCATCCGCGGCCGGCTGGCCCGTGCGGGCGTGACCTGTGACACCGACAACGACTCCGAGGTCGCGGCCCGGCTGATCGCCAGCCGGATGGCGGCCGGGGACGACCTTGAGGACGCGCTCAAAACCGTGCTCAAGGAGATGGACGGGTTCTTCACGCTGCTGGTGACGACCAGGAACCAGTTCGCGGTGGTCCGCGACTCCTTCGCCTGCAAGCCCGCGGTCATCGCCGAGACCAGCGACTACGTCGCCATGGCGTCGGAGTACCACGCGCTGGCCGGGCTGCCCGGCATCACCGGTGCCGAGGTCTTCGAGCCGATGCCCGAGGAGATCCACCTGTGGAATCGGTAACCCCGCTGATGACCCCGCTGATAACCCCGCTGATCCTGAGCTGCGCGGAGCTCAGCACGCGCGAGATCAACACCGCGCTGGCCGCGCTGCCCGACGGCAGCCGGGCCCGGATCGTGGAGCCGCGCGGGCGGCACAACCTCGCGGTCGGGCTGACCAACCGGGTGAGCATCGACATCGACGGGAACGCGGGCTACTTCATCGGCGGCCTGGGCCAGGGCCCGGACATCGTGGTCGGCGGGTTCGTCGGCTGGTCGGTGGGCGAGAACCTGATGAGCGGCTCGGTCCGGGTACAGGGCAACGCGTCGGAGTGCGCGGGCTCGTCCAGCCACGGCGGGACGCTGATCATCGAGGGCGACGCCTCGTCGCGGGCCGGGATCTCACTCAAGGGCGGCACGATCCTGGTCGGCGGCGACGTCGGCCACATGAGCGGGTTCATGGCCCAGGCCGGCGTCATGCTGATCGGCGGCGATGCCGGGAACGCGCTGGGCGACTCGCTGTACGAGGCGGTCATCTACGTGGCCGGCAAGGTCGCCTCGCTCGGCTCCGACGCCAGGGTCGAGGAACTGGCCGACTCCGACGTCCAGCTGGTCAAGGACCTGGTCAAGCTGAGCGGCTTCGACCACATCGAGCCGGAGAACGTCACCCGGGTGGCCTCCGCCCGCACTCTCTACAACTTCGACGCCCTGAAGGACCAGAAGTACTGATGGATTCCAGCCGAGGCGAGCCGATGGACGCACGCCGGCGCAGCCACATCTTTCCGCCCGAGGTCATCGCTCAGATCCAGCGCACGGCGGCCGAGGGGCACTACGAGATCCGCGGCTGGGGCGCCAAGCGCGCCGTGCCGTCCTTCGACGATCTGCTATTCCTGACCGCGTCACTGACCCGGTACCCGCTGGAGGGGTACCGGGAGAAGTGCGACATGACCACGGTGCTGGGCGGCCGGTTCGCGTCCAAGCCGATCCGGCTGGACATCCCGGTCACCATCGCCGGGATGAGCTTCGGGGCGCTGTCGGCCACGGCCAAGGCCGCCCTGGGCCGGGCCGCCACCGCCGCGGGCACGTCCACCACCACCGGCGACGGCGGCATGACGCCCGAGGAGCGGGAGGCTTCCCGGCTGCTGGTCTACCAGTGCCTGCCCTCGCGCTACGGGTTCAACACCGGCGACCTGCGCCAGGCCGACGCGATCGAGATCGTCATCGGCCAGGGGGCCAAGCCCGGCGGCGGCGGCATGCTACTGGGCCAGAAGGTGACCGAGCGGGTGGCCCGGATGCGCACCCTGCCGGCCGGCATCGACCAGCGGTCCGCCTCCCGGCACCCGGACTGGGTCGGGCCCGACGACCTGCGGATCAAGATCGAGGAACTGCGCGAGGCGACCGGCTGGGAGAAGCCGATCTACGTGAAGTTCGGCGCCACCCGGGTGCCCAACGACGTCAAGCTGGCCGTGGAGGCGGGCGCCGACGTCGTGGTGGTCGACGGGATGCAGGGCGGCACGGCGGCCACCCAGGACTTCTTCATCGAGCACACCGGCATCCCGACGCTGGCCGCGGTCCGGCTGGCGGCCGAGGCGCTGCGCGAGATTGGCATGGAGGACACCGTCCAGCTCGTCGTGTCCGGCGGGATCCGCAACGGCGCCGACGCGGCCAAGGCGCTGGCGCTGGGCGCGGACGCGGTCTCGATGGGCGTGGCCCCGCTCATCGCGCTGGGCTGCAACAGCCCGACCTACTGGCAGGACGGCGCCGAGCACGACGCGTCGGCCGGCTACCGGGAGCTGGGCACCGAGGCAGGCTTCTGCCATCACTGCCACACCGGCCGGTGCCCGGTCGGCGTGACCACCCAGGACCCGGTGCTGGAACGGCGCCTGGATCTGGACCGGGGCACGCAGTGGGTGGCGAACTACCTCAAGAACATGGCCATGGAGATCGCGGCGCTGGCCCGGGCCTGCGGCAAGTCCAGCGTGCACAACCTGGAGCCCAACGACCTCGTGGCGCTGACAGTGGAGGCGGCCGCCATGGCCCAGGTCCCCATGGCCGGCACCGACTGGATCCCCGGGCACCCCAAGGGCGGCTGGTAGGGCCGCCGCCCGGCCCGCCCGGCCAAGTCAGGGATGTTAATTCTCACGGCCTATGTACGGGGATCTTCACAAGGGCACTAGTCCGGCGTACCCTCGGCGTAATCGTCTCGTCAAATTAAACATTGTTCACTCCGCTTACATGCCTTCTCAGTGGCCGCACGATCACAACGGAGCGTGTACATGTCCGATCTCGAGGCGCACCTCAGGACGCGAGCAGAGTCCGACGGTGTCGAATTCATCTTCGCCATGTTCGTCGACATGCACGGGAAACCGTGCGCGAAGATGATCCCGGTCGAGGCGCTCGACGTCCTGACCGGTGGCGGAGCAGGGTTCGCCGGCTTCGCGGCCGGGCCGATGGGACAGACGCCGGCCGACCCCGACATGATCGCGGTGCCGGATCCCGACTCCTACGCGCTGGCACCGTGGCAGCCGGGCCTGGCCGTGGTCCAGTGCGACATCCACGTCGAGGGCGAGCCCTGGCCCTACACCCCGCGGCTGATCCTCAAGGGGATGCTGGAGAAGGTCCGCGAGCGCGGCCTGGTCTACAACGCCGGCGTCGAGGCGGAGTACTTCCTGGTCCGCCGGGCTCCCGGCGGCGGCATCGAACTGGCCGACCCGCTGGACCAGGCCGAGGCGCCCTGCTACGACGCCAAGGGCCTGAGCCGCATGTACGACCACCTGACCACGGTGTCGAAGTACATGAACCAGCTCGGCTGGGCCAACTACGCCAACGACCACGAGGACGCCAACGGCCAGTTCGAGCAGAACTTCCGTTACGCCGACGCGCTGACCTCAGCCGACCGACTGATCTTCTTCCGGTACATGGTCCACATGCTGGCCCACCGGGCGGGCATGGCGGCCACCTTCATGGCCAAGCCGTTTGGCAACCTGACCGGCTCGGGCCTGCACCTGCACTCCAGCCTGTGGGACGCGGCGACCGGCGCCGAGCTGTTCGCCGATGCCGCCGACCCGCGCGGGCTGGGCCTGTCCCAGATGGCCTACCACTACATCGGCGGGCTCATCGCGCACGCCCCGGCCATGGCCGCGGTCACCTGCCCGACCGTCAACTCCTACAAGCGCTTCGGCGTGGGCATGCCGCAGTCCGGCGCCACCTGGGCGCCGGCCTACGCGACCTACGGCGGCAACAACCGCACCCAGATGCTGCGGGTGCCCGACGGCGGCCGGGTCGAGAACCGCGGCTGCGACGGCTCCGCCAACCCCTACCTGGCCATGGCCGTGCAGGTGGCCGCGGGACTGGACGGCATCGACCGCGGCCTGGACCCGGGCGAGCCGAACCGCGACAACCTGCACACCATGGCGCCCGAGGCGGTCGCGGCCCGCGGCATCCGGGCCCTCCCGCCAACCCTGCTGCACGCCGCCGACGAGCTGGTGACCGATGACGTCCTGCGCGAGGCGCTCGGCAAGACGCCCGGCGGCGACTACATCGACTACTACGCGCAGGTCAAGCGGGATGAGTTCCGTGCCTGGCACTCGACCGTGAGCGGCTGGGAAACCGACCATTACCTGACGCTCTTCTAGCGACGCCCAACCGCACCAGACCAAAACAGCAGGAGGGGCCATGGCCTCGGTAGACGCGTCCCTTCCCGAGAAGGGCCTGGTCAAGGGCACCAACTGGTGGGGTGCCTTCGTGATCGGCCTGGCCGGGACCATCCTGGTCACCGGCATCGCGCCCTACGTCGTGCAGGGCACCGGCGCGCTCGGGATCATTCTCATCGGCGTGATGACGATCGCCGGCGCCTTCCTGTGCCTGTGCCTGGCCGAGCTGGCCACGATGTGGCCGGACAGGACCGGCGGCATCCCCTCGTTCGCGACCGAGTCGTTCAAGCCGCTGACCGGCGAGAAGACGGCTCGGCACATCGGCGGGGTGTCGGGCTGGGCCTACTGGCTGGGCTGGTTCCCCGTCGCCCCGATCAACGTGATCCTGACCGCGTCGTACCTGGCGGTGCTGTTCAACTTCAGCCCCGGCCATACCATCGACCCGGTCGGCACCACCTGGGGCGCCCCGATCGGCATCACGATCATCGCCATCTGCTTCGCCCTGCTCCTGCTGATCTTCATCCCGGCCTACCTCGGGATCAGGCTCGGCGCCGCGTTCGCGACCGTGCTCGGCGTGCTGTCGATGATCCCCATCACGCTGATGATCTTCCTGCCGTTCTTCAAGTCCAGCTCGATCCACTGGCACAACATCGCCGGCTTCCATACGCCGCCGGGCGTCCACGTCAGCGCCACCTTCATCGCGGCGTGGTTCTTCCCGATCCTGTGGAACGTGATCGCCATGGAGGCCGCCGCGTGCTACGTCGGCGAGTGCCGGGGCGGCGCCAGGGACGCCAAGATCGCGCTCACCGCCGAGGGCATCTTCGGGGCGTTCATCTACATCCTGACACCGCTGATGTTCGTCGCGGTCCTGGGCCTGGTGCTCACCAGCATCGACCCGCTGACCATGTACCTGTCGTATACCGACCACATCTTCGGGCCGGGGAACTGGGAGAAGTGGTTCATCGGCATTCCGCTGATCCTCGCCCTGGCCCTTTCGGTGCTGAACGCGATCATGGGCTGCGGCCGGTCGCTGTACCAGGCGGCCGAGGACGGGCTGCTGCCGCGGTGGTTCGAGCATAAGAACCGGCACTCCGTGCCGGCCAACGCGATGATCTTCAACGTGATCTGCTCGGCGGTCCTGGTCCTGCTCGGCTCGCCCGTGCGCATCTACATCATCTCCAACGGCGGCTACCTGCTGTCGTGCACGCTCGCCATGGGCGGCTACTTCGTCTACCGGCACCTTCGCCCGGACGTGGAGCGGCCGTTCCGGCTGCCGACGGTGGCCAAGTGGGGCGCGCTGGCCGTGTTCATCGTCTGGACCGTCATCTACTTCTACGGCGGCTGGAACTCGCCCAACATCGTGGTCGGCCCCGGCCAGGGCCCCTGGCTGTACCTGCTCGGGCTGCTGATCGTCGCCCTGTACGCGCCGCTGTACTGGTGGCGGGCCGCGCAGGACCGGCGGCTGGCGGCCGCGGGCCAGCTGTCGGCCCCGCTGACCGCGGCGGCCGTGGCCGGAGCGGTCAGCAGCGAGCCGGTGCCCGCCGCGCCGGACCCGGCCGGGGCGGCGGGCGACCCCGAGTCGGCGGGCGAGCCGCCGGCCGTGTGGTAGGGCGGCCGACGGCATGCTGTTCGGGCGACGTCGCTGGGACCAGCAGCCGACGACGCCGGCCACCGTGCTGCTCGCCTCCTCGGGGGGCGCGTTCAGCAACGACGCCATCCGTCGCGCGCGCGAGCTCGCGGCCGGGCAGCCGGTGGCCGTGCTGTCCATCCTGCGGGTCTACGGCTCGTCGTTCGGGCTGCCCAGCCCGGGCCTGATGCCGACGCCCCGCGAGCGCGACGAGCAGATGGCGGTCGTGCAGCGGGCCATCACCGCCCTGGAGCGGCGCGGCTGTACCGTGGACGGCCAGATCGCCGCCACCCGCAGCGCGGGCCGGACCATCGCCAAGGTGGCGCGGGCGCGCAAGGTCCGCTACGTGGTCATGGACGACCACGTCGCGACGGGCGTGCGCCGGGTCCTGGAGGGGGCGGTGACCTCGACCGTGCGGCGCCGGCTGAACCGCGAGACCGAGCTGGAGCTGGTGCCGGCCCGGTAATGGACAGCCAGCCCGCGCCGGACTGGTCCGCCAGCTGGCCACCGAGGGCGTGACCGAGGTACAGGTGCTGCACCTGCGCGAGCGCGAGGAGACGGCCACCTCCTGCACGGCACCGGGAGTCAGCTCCTGAGCCTGGCCCGGGCCAGGGCGACCAAAACCCCGGACAAGACCGGGTTCTGGGCGGCCGGGCGTCGGCGGCCGCGGCCCGTTCGCGATGAGGGTGTGCGACGTCGACCAAAGCGGCAGCGGCTAAACCGTCCCGCTAGCCGTCGGCGTGGCCGTCGAGCACGTACCGGCCGGCCAGGGCCAGGGGCTCGACCATGCCCTGGTAGTCGTCGAAGCCGCTGCCGAGCATGGCGCCGCCCGCCGCGCGGGCCGCGATGCCCTGGGAGATGATGGCCAGCTTGAAAAACGCGAATGCCTGGTACCAGCCGATCGGCGACACGTCGAAGCCGGTGATCTCGGCGTAGCGCTGGACGACCTCGCGGCGGGTCGGGAAGCCGGGCGCCGAGGCGGTGATGGGCGACACCAGCCGCCCGGCCGTCCGTATCTCGTCGTCATCGGCCTGGGCCCAGTAGGCCAGCGTCGTGCCGAGGTCGGCCAGCGGGTCACCCAGGGTGCTCATCTCCCAGTCCAGCACGGCCACGATCTGGCCCGGCCGGGTTGGATGCAGGATGGTGTTGTCGATGCGGAAGTCGCCGTGCACGATGGCGGCCGGCCGGACCGGGGGCATCTGGGCGGTCAGCTGGTCGCGCAGCGCGTCCAGCACGGGCAGGTCGGCGATCTTGGTGGCGTCCCACTGCCGGGACCAGCGGCGCAGCTGCCGCTCCAGGTAGCCTTCCGGGCGACCGAAGTCGGCCAGGCCGACCTGAGCCGGGTCGATGGCGTGCAGCCGGCCCAGCGTCGCCACCAGGGCCTCGCCGATGGCCGCCCGTTCCGGCCGGGTGCTGGCGTAGCCGGGCGGCAGATCGTTGCGGCAGATGTGCCCGACCACCCGCTCCATGAGGTAGAACGGCGCGCCCAGCACGCTGTCGGGGCCGGCCAGGTAGAGGGTGCGCGGCACCGGCACGGCGGACCCGGCCAGGGCCGACTGCACCCGGTACTCGCGGACCATGTCGTGCGCGGTGGGCAGCACGTGACCGAGGGGCGGGCGGCGCAGCACGACCTCGCCGGCGTCGCAGCCGACCCGGTAGGTGAGGTTGGACTTGCCGCCCGAGATGAGCGCCACCTGGCAATCGTGCCAGCGGGGGTCGTGCAGCACCTCGGCCAGGTGCGGCCCGACGACCTCCGGCTCGGCGCCGGTGGTGATCGGCTCGAGCCGCTGGGCGGTCGGGTTTTCGGAGGCCGAGGCGGGAGTCGTCATACCGCTATCTTGCGTCATTCCTCCGCAGGAAGCCGCGCAGCCGGCTCACGTACGCCTCCCGTTCCTCCACGAACGCCATGTGCGAGCTGCTCTCGAAGATGGCCAGCTCTGCGTCGGGCAGCTCGTCGGCCACGGCCCGCATCCGGTCCGGCCGGGCCTCGTCGTAGCGGCCGGCGGTGACCAGGGCCGGGACCGCGATCTGGCCCAGCCGGCCGCGGACGTCAAAGTCCCGCAGCACCCCGGTCACCGGGCCGAACTCGCTGACCCCCCACATGGCCTCGTAGATGGCGGCGTTCATCCCGGCGAAGGCATTTTCCACGCAGGCGGGCCAGGGCGAGGCCCGGCACACGTGCCGCTGGTAGTAGGCGGCGACCACGGCCACGAACTCGGGGCAGCCCAGCCAGCCGCCCTGCTCGTGGTGGTCCAGCACGGCCTGCATCTCGGTCGGCAGCTCGGCGGAGCTGGGCGGCGTCCTCGATCCACTCCTCGACGCTGGCGGTGGCACTGGAAATGGTCACGCTGCACGGCGGCTCCGGGTCGCGCAGCAGATACTCCATGGCCAGCCACCCGCCCCAGGAGTTGCCGAACAGGTGCATGCGGTCCAGTGACAGGGCGGCCCGCACCGCCGCCACTTCCTCGACGGCGCGGTCCATGGTCCACAAGGCCGGGTCGTCGGGGCCCGCGGACCGGCCGCAGCCGAGCTGGTCGTAGAAGATGACCGGCCGGTCGTCGGCCAGGTCGGCCAGCGGCTGGAGGTAGTCGTGCGGGATGCCGGGGCCGCCGTGCAGGCACAGCAGCGGCACGCCGGGGCCGCTGCCGTGGATCGCGTACCAGACCTCGCCGCCGGGGACCTCGATGCGGCCTTCTGTGGTCACGTTGCTCATCTCCGTGGTGTCTGCGTGGTGTCAGGGGCGCCGGGGCGGTCAGCTGGCGTCGGTCAGGGTGAGGGTGGCCAGCGGCCGCTTCATCCGCCAGCGCACCGCCCAGATCACCCCGATGGCCGCCCAGGCCAGCGAGAACCAGACGATGCTGCTGCCGGTCTTGAACGGCAGTCCCAGCTCGGAGACGAAGAACGACTTGTACAGGATGTAGGCGTCGATGCCGATCCCGGCGACCGGGATGATCCCGTTCAGCCAGATGTTGAACTCATCGCGCCGGACCCGCAGGTGGTAGAAGGTGTTGGCCACGTTGGCGAAGATGTAGAGCACCAGGACGAAGAACACGAACACCTCGCCCACGTAGGCGTAGGCGCCGCCGATGCCGCCCTGCCACCAGCACAGCAACACCAGCGCCAGCAGCGAGAAGACCAGCGCCGCCACCTCGGCCCGCCAGGGAGTGGCGAACTTCGGGTGCAACCGGGCGAAGTACTTGGGCGCGAAGCCTTCCCGCGAGACGGCGTACAGCGAGCGGCTGGCCGCGTACAGCCCGGCGCCGAAGCTGGCGATCGTGGCCGTGAACCCGGTCACCGCGACCAGCACCGCGAACCCGCCGATGTAGTGCTGGGCGATGGGCAGGATCGGGGTGATCTGGCCCTGGCTGACGTAGTGCGCGACTTCGGAGACCGGCACCGCGATCGCGAAGCTGTACGAGCTCAGCGTCCAGAACGCCCCGGCCAGCAGGGTGATGGCGATGGTCGCCAGCGGGATGAGAACACCCCGCCGGCGATCCCCGTCCAGGTGTTCGCGGTCACCCCGGCGTAGCTGAGCAGCGCGTTGAAGAACAGCGCGAACGACAGCGGGTACAGCGCCGAGACCACGAAGTACGTCGTG
>Ga0134126_10004502_pt1 | contig 17430 bp, 9 predicted proteins | sample KB31752_FD_96881 | JGI IMG/M metagenome (GOLD analysis project Ga0134126, IMG submission 96881) | Terrestrial soil microbial communities with excess Nitrogen fertilizer from Kellogg Biological Station, Michigan, USA - KB3-175-2 | ecosystem: Environmental > Terrestrial > Soil > Unclassified ...
CCGCTTGTAACTGACGCCGCCGTCTGGGTTCCAAGGCTCTGGCAAACGCCACCCGAGGAAGCGATTGACCATGTGCTTGATCTGATCTTCAGTCATTTGGTTCCTTTCACATCCGTCGCCACGACCCGCAACGCCCGGTCCTCGCTATCCGCGATCATCTGGCGAAACCCTCTGGGCAAAATTACGCATCCATCCGACGCGGTGTGGTTCAGCGCCGCGTTGTCGCCGTGTACGTAGAATCCCGAACGCCCGAACATGACGTTGCCCGCGCCGGGCGTCAGAGGCATCGCCAGCGGGCCGAGGTGGTCGGGCGGGTCAAGCGGTGCGCCGATCGTGTAGGTGCCGCACGGGATCGGGCCAACGCGGTGGATCATATCCGCCGCCGGGTTGTTCAGCCCGGCGCCGCGCCCGCTGTAGCCGATGCCGACGAGTTTGCCGGTCGGGCCGTAGAGGCGGCCGTTCTGTTGGATGTAGGTCCAGGTCACGCCACCCACCCCAGCGCCCGTAGCACCGCCCCGACCGTCGCGCCGACACACCAGGCGCCCGCATTCGTGGCGAGAAACTCCCGAATCATGGCCAATGCGATCTCAACCATGTGTGCGCGTCCGGTCCAAACAGCGTGACGATCGCGCCGCCGATGGCCATGACGACCCACTTGCCGAATTTCGCCGCGCCTGTCTTTTGTCTTTGGCGCCGTTCGTATCGATCGCGCCAGTCCTGAAGCATTTTGGTGAGCATGCGTTCATCGTCGCCTGTCTCCGGGTCGCCAAGATCGAAATTCGCCGCGCGCAACGCTCGCAGCAGCGCGGTGACTTCCTCGTATTCGCGGCGCCTGCGATACGATGAAACGAGATCGCCGCTGTCCTGTCGCTCGTCCCACCGGCGCATCGCCGGCGGTTCGGGGCGCTCGGGCGGGTCATCAGGTGGGGCCATGGTGGTTCATCGGGGATGGTCCCTCATCAATATGGCGTCTCGGCGCCGACCGAATAAAAACTCGCCGGGTCGCTTTGGTTCGCATATTCAGTGGTCAACCAACCAGCCGACCGCACCGCATCGGAGAACCGCACCTCGTCGATGTCACCGCCCCACGACTGACCGTTCCCGCTGGAGTTGCCAATCGAAAAACTCTGTGTCGGCGTTATCACGCCAGCGGACGATGTACCTCCTGGGTTTGCCCCGTTTACGAGCCACGTCGTTGTCCCGCCGCTGTTGACCATGCTGACGCTGATTCGGTTCACAGTGGATGAAAACGAATATCCACTGTCCATCCATGCGCTACTGGAGGCGATGCCGACCAGTTTCGCGCCTACGCCTCCCGCCGCGTCGCCCATGCCAAAGCCTATTCCGGAACCACCCACGCCGCCGTTCAGCCCGTTCATCGCGGCTACCGTCGCTTGCGATAAGGCGGACGGTCGTAGCCATGCCTGCATGGTATAATTCGATGTCGCGAATGATGCGGGCGTCGTGGAAATCGCGTGCGAGGAGGCCCCGTCAAACGTGAATCCGTTGCCTCCGTTTGGCGCCAGATTAACGCCGCCGAGATGGTTCGCGTTCGACGTGGAATCCAGGACGTTCCGTTGCACCACATCGGCGGGCGATAGCGGGTTGCCGTTCTGATCCGTCATCGACATCATGCCCATGGCCCAGTGCGACCCATCATAGGGAGCGAACAGATCCCCGCCGCTGTAAATGAGCCACCATGCCCCGCTGATATTTTGCCATGCCGCCGTGGCGACGTGCCATTCATCGAACGCGCTTGGAACGTAAGATGGCTTGAACACCGAGTTGAGGTTGACTTTCGTCCACGGCCCGGAAACAGCGGACGCGGTAGCCATGCAGATTGTATAGGAAGACCCATTGAAACATTCATACGTCAGATAATACGTCGATCCGATCTTCAGGAGTTGATGCCATTCGAGGCCTTTCCAATCGGCCGACCCCTCGATGCCGTGGTCAAACAAGACACCTGGCGTGCCGCCCTGCTTTGTCCAGGTCACACCATCGGAGGAGGTCGCGTACTTAAATCCAATGTTCGTGCCGCCGCCGCTGGTGGAATAATTGTAGACCATCGTCCACAATGCACCCTCTTTGATAACGGCGCCTTGTCTTACCGCGATGCCGTCGTTGCGCCCCTGCCCTGTCGGCGTGAGAATAGATGCCGTTCGCGTGAACATAAATCCGTCCGTTGAGGTGAAAAGATCAATGTCCGTGAGGTTAGAATTGTTGGAACTATACAGGTAGAAAGTGCCGCTGTCATAGATTACCGAGTCGGCACGAGGACTGGTCGCGTTGGGGATAATCGGGTTGCCCGCATATTCCGTCCAGACCGTGGGAGCGGATATGCTCGCCGTAGCGCGCCCTATGGATATTCCACCTGGGGCGAACGCTGCTATTCCGATATAAAACATGATGAGTTTGTTCGCATCGGATGGGTCGGGAATGATGCACGGGTCGGAGACCTGTATGTTCTTCCACCCACCGCCGCCGTAATTGATGACCGGATTAGCGCCGCTGCGATTGGTGTTGATCCAGCCGTCTTGCGCGCTCAGGTGATACACGCCCTTGTAGTGCGTGTCCCATGTGCCAGTCACGTTCTGTTGGTTCGACGCGGCTGGATTCCCATAATACATGAAAAACACGGTATTTACCGACGACGATAGACCGGCGACTTTGACCCAGGCTTTCAGGGCGCCCGTGGCAGACGTGTAGGCCTCGATCTCGTGGTTGAGTTTCGTCACGCCGTCCGACGACGTAAACAGAATGTCGTTGCCATTGCTTTGCGCGTGCGCGGCCAGATCGGAATCTGTCGCTCGCGATGCCATGAGCGGATAGCTGGCGTAAGTCTCGCCTCCCGCCGACGATACCTTTGTGTGATCGACCGTGATTTGCTTGCGGTATAGCCATGCCGGGTTATACCAGTTGGCGGGATGGCCAACCGAACCGCGCGGGAAGAAGGCCTCCGCTTTTGGCCCGAACAAGACCGCGCCCAAGGTGGATAACAAGGTGCGTTTTTTCCAGAGCACGGATCAGTAGCCCCAGAATGTTTTCGCGTTCGAACTCAATGTGCTGGATGGTGTTGATCCAATCGCTGTGTTGGCGATTCCGACCTCGGCCATTTTTCCGGTAAGCCCGTCGCCCGTGTCGCCCGGCCCGTCGCCAATTCCAACGGTGGAGTTCAGGTTGCCGCCGCAAGACGTGCCGCCCGCGATTCCGGTCCCGTCCAAATAAACAAAGGAGGACGCGCTGTTAAGGACGCCCTGAAGCGTGTGCCAAACGTCAGTCGAGACTCCCGACGCGTTGACACCACAACCAGCCGAATAAGCCAGCGCCTGGGTGACGCCAGACCCAGCAAACCGCAGGATCACCTCTGACGTTGCATTGCGCAGAATAACGCCAGCATGAGCGGAACTATTATTCTCCAGAGCAACGCCATAGACGGTCTGCGGCGTGTTGATTACCAGCGCGGACGGCGTCGTGAGGTATTGGGCTCCCGTGAACACCATGCACGCATTCGATCCGGACGTGCATCCTGTAAGAGCAAGCGTGGGACGCGTGCCGATCGTCGCCTGCGTCGCGTCATTCCCGCCGCCGACTTTGTTGTAGAGCGTCTTGACCGTGCATGTGACGACTGCGCAGTTCGACCCGCCGACCGTCGTGACAACGAGCGCGCCAGTGCTCGCGTCCGTGGACATATCGGCGCACGCCACGTCGGAGACGTTGCAGACGTTGATCGAAACGGTGCCGCGCGTGGCGGAACTATACGCCCGCAGCCCGCCCCACCACTGCCATGTGCTGTCGATGTCGCCGGGGCCGGTGTAGGCGGCCGGCGCCGAAATCACCACGCTCCCGCTCGTCGCGCTATCGGACAGATTATCCGTGACGCTCACCGTCCCCGTGCCCGCTCCTGAAGGCGTGGGGATCACGATGCCCGTGATGGTGCCGCCCGACACGCTCGCGATCGATGTGACGGAGCCAGATCCCGAGAGCGGCGCGTTCCACGAATAGGTCCATCCACTCGTCGATGGCGCGGTGCCGGTGTAGGTGCCGGAGCACGAGATCGTGGAGGACGTGGAGCCGGTGCCGGGGCAGGAGAGGGTGATGGAGTGGGCCGGCGTCCCAACCGTCACCTGAAGCACGCTATGCCATGCGGCGAACGCCGACGCGGACAGGCAACAAAACAGAAGCGCGAAAAGACGAAGCCTCACAACTGAAAGCCCCATGCCGCTACCGAAACCACCCCGCCCGTTCCCGGCGCGGCCGAGATCACCGCGATGCCTGTGTTGGTCGCGCTGGCGATGATGCACGGCGAGAATATTTGCTCGGTCAGGCCGATCCCCGATGCGTTCGGCGCGGTCCATTGCGTGTAGTGCAGCGTGCCGGTGACAGTGCCCGTGACGGTGCTGTCCGCCGTTGCCGCCGCCGTCGCGTTGGCACGGATCGAGAAGCCACAGATGTAGGTGGATTTCGCCGATGTGCCGGCGAGCGTCGCGGTCGTGGCGCCGGTTGTGCCGGTGGCGCTGGCGGTAATCGGCGTCGATCCGGCCGGGTAGAGCGTGCCGGTGTTACCGATGAGGTTTGTACCGGCGGGAATTGCCGCGTTGACCTGAACGCCATTGGTCGTGCCCGGCGTGGTCTGATCGATCCCCACTTTGCCGATCAGGTTTGTCCCAGACGGAATCGCGCTGGTCGCGGCGTTGTTGAGGAACTTAATCAGTTGCGCGAGCGTACATGTCCCGGTCGCGGTGCCGCATGTCGCGTCGGCCGTCGTACCGAGAACGGCGGCAGTCGCGGTCTCCTGGGTGATCTGGGAGGTTTGGTTGGCCGAGGTGGCGGCGCCGGTCGGCAGAACCGAGGTCTTCACATTGACCCACGCTCCATTGGTCGCATCCCCGCGCTGCCGGTCGAACGTCGTCCCATTGTAGAGCCACGACGCCACCGCGCCGGTATTGTTGCCGTTGACGCCATCCCCGAGCGCCAGCGCGGTGAGCCACGCTTGCATATTGGTGCCGTCGTTCAGGCCAATCGCGGTGCCGGTCGCGGGGAATGCGGAACTGAACGGGGATGACGTGCCGCCGCCGGATGAGCCGCCACCGCCGCCGGAGCCCGTGGGCAATCCGGAGCCGCCGACCATATTGACCGTCGTGGTGCTCGTGCTGGTGATACACGTCAGTTGCGTCGCCGCGCCTACCGTGAAGGCAAACCAGGAGTTCGGCGGAATCAGTTGGTCCGCTGTCGTGGCCGAAGCGCCGAGTTTGCAATAGGCCCCATTGGTCGTGCCGACGTTGGATACGATGACAACGGTTCCGGCGGGAAGGCTACCCGTGACGCCGCCTGTGGTGACGCTTATGGGCGTCCCAGTAGAGGCGGGTTCGAATCCGGTGATCGAGGCGGAGACCGTGGCATCGACTGGGAGAGGATGACTGGCGCTGACCAGATTTCCGTTTGCCGAACTGCATTTCGTGCCATCCCAAATGCACAGGTAGACAGACCCTGGCGTTTGCGCGTGAAGCGGAACCGTCCATAAGAACGCCAGAACGGCGAACAACCACAAACGTCGCATGGGAACCTCTCAGGTGGTGGCGACGGTGGCCGGCGGAGAACGCCCACCCGAGAAGTGTCGTAGGCTTTACCAGAAGAAACGGCGGATTTTCAAGGGGCAACGCCCCTCTGATGTTCGAACCTTTGGAACTGCACCCCAACGCCAGGGGGACGTCGGGTCTGACGGATGAAGCCTGAGACGCGCCCTGGACCCCATCCGGCCGCCGCCATCTCTCTGATCGCGGCTTTGGCCTGATCCCGATCGCCCGACCGGATCATCGCGGCCCATGCGTCCTGGTTGTGCTGCGCCTTGATGTAGCGGGACGTTTCTTCCTGACGTTCCGTGATTTTGAGCGGCGTGAAGCCGGCGCCGAGTTTGGCAATGTCCGCCGCGCTCAGGTTATCCGCCGCGATCTGCGGCACGCCTTTACGGCTGACGACCCCCTGATGCGCCGCGCTCCAGGCCCGCAACGGACCGCGCGCCACGAACGGGACGACCTCGGCCGCGACCGCGGCACCATTCTGGTCGCTGGCGAGGCGTTGTGAGGCGCCGGTGTAGCCGCTCCACATGATCGATGGGATTGTCCCAAGGACATTGGAGCTTTCAAATTCCCGACTCAGCACGTCCCCGAATCCGATCCGGCTTCCGAGATTGATGCCGAGCGCGACCGAGAGCGGGCCACGCATGATCATGTCGGCACCGATCTGGCCGAACCCGGCATCTCCCATCGCGTCGTGCAATTTGTGCTTCAGATCAGGGTCGCGCCCGGTGAAATGATGCCACAACGCATCCGCGCCGTTCTCGGCATCTTCCACGAAGGGGAGGCCGCTCATCCCGGCGCCAAGGCCAAGCGCGCCCAGCATGAGCAATGCGGCGAACCGGCCTTCCGGCCCTCGGTTTTTCATCAAGGTGAGCGCGGTCGAGAGATAACGGGTCTGAAATCCGTGCAACGTGAACATCAGCCGCCCGAGCGGGCCACGCTGGATCGGAGGTTGATTTTGCTTGCCCCACTCGAATGCCGCCTCGGAAAGCATGAAGCGGCCGTAAGTCTCCGGTGATAACCCTTCGCGCTGGACCATATCCCGAAATAACGCGCTGTGTTCCATGAGTGGCGTCGCGGCCTTGTCGAACCGCGCCGGATCGGAGGCGATGTCCCACGCCGCCGATGCCACGGCGAACCGATTGGCCTGATCGACGGCGTGAACGTTCGATGTCGCGATCTCCATGCCTCTGCGGGCGATGTCCGCCTTATCTCCGAACAATCCGGCCAGTCGGTCATTGAGCGCGGCCATGTCGTGGGTGCCTACCGCCGCGAGGCGCCCTTCGTTCGCCATGAGGCGTAGAAATGCCTGCTTGGCGGACGGCATCCCCGTCATGGCCTTACCGAGATCGATGTGACCGCCATGCACGGTGTCGAAACGCAACGCGGCGTAGGCGCGCCCCAGGCCGCGTGAGACGGCGGGGATGGCAACGCGAGGCCCAACCCCCACGGACAATACCGGCGCCGCCGCCATGGGCGTGTGGGACGCCATGATGATGGTCGAGGAGGGGTTCATCCCAAGAACATAGGTGAACCCGATCTGCGACATCGTGTCGGCGGCGCGCGACAACGTGCTCCCCGGGTCTTCCTGATACGCGCGCCAGTTGGCCCAATACCGCTTCACCGTGTCATGGGGGTGAAAATCCTGGATGCTTTGATAGGCCGACTGGATTCCGTCCCGATGCACCATGTCGGCGGAATTGCGAGCGATTTGATAGAGGTGTGAGCTGATCGAGCGATCGAAATCGGCCGAGTATCCGGGAACGACTTTCGCACGCCGCCGGTATCCTGATTTCAATTCCTCGAACAACGCGTCATAGAAAGCCTCCAGCGTCGATCCGTGAAGCGCCTCATAGCGGTTCGCTGCTTCGGCGCGGATGCCGACCTTCGTTGTCGGTGGATTTTCGCCGCGCATAACCTGATCCTGGACCTCGGCCTTGACCTTGTTCTCCATCAACATGAACAGCTTCTCGACCGCTGAAATGTCGATTTTTCGCAACAGAGATGGAGTCCGGGCGAAATCTCCCTGCTGATAGTCGAACCGCTCCGGCGGGAACTGCCTCTGAAGTTCGGCGATCCGTTTCGCCGCCACGTTCTGGACCGATAGCCGCCCCTTCGTGATCCCAAGCAAGTCCTGAAACGCGGGTTTCTCCACCGTCTCAAACCATGCCAGAGGCGGGTGTCCCCCAAGATTCGCGACGACGGCCTCGCCTTCCTTCGGGCGGATCGCGATGAAATACGATCCGAACCGTTGCATCGGAAAATAAATGTCCTGCTCGTGTTGCCGCATTACGTCCATCAGATCGGCCAATCGGTTGAGCCGCTTGTAATCCGATGGTTCACCGTGGGCATTGGCCGCGTCGCGGATTACTTCAGTATCGATGTCGCCGCTCCACCCGTAACGCTTCGCCGCGGCCTTCATCAGCATGGTCCACTGATCCCGGCCGAGTTGGACCGACTCATGATAAGCGGCGGTCTCTCGCGGGGTAAGCGTGACCGTTTCGCCCACCTTCGACCACCGTGCGAACGGGGTCGACATGTTGCGATAAGTCAGCGTTCCATCCGGATTGGTAATAAGGCTTTCCACCCCTTCGATGCGGGCGATCTCCAGCGCCCCGCCGACCCGCAACCGCTCCGGTTTGCCGAGTTTCAGGAAGTTCGGCGTGATCACCTTGCGGAGTCGGTCCGCGTTGATCGTCGAATCTCGCTCCCTGGCCTGCCACGAATTCCAGAACCCCGCAGAGGCCTCGTCGAGAGACGCGAGGACGCGGGGGAAGATCGTGCCGCGCTCCACCGCGTTGAGGTTCTTCACCGCTCGCGGGCGTGTGATTCGGGCCGCTTCAATCTCCGGCGGAACGGGAGGACGCGGAGGCTGTTCGTCCGGAGGCCACAGGCTGTCGGGCGGCATCGGTGGCGGCGGCGGTGTCGCGCCCTGATCTGGCTGCGGCGGCTCGGGGAGCGGCAGATCGCCTTCGGGATGCTCGGAAGTGGCTCGCGGTTCACGCGCGGGCTTGGGTGGCCCCTCAACGATGAGGTTCGGCATTTCCCGTGGGGGAAGCGGGCCGTTGCGGCGGGCGTGGAGAATGGCGGCGCGCTGGTCGGGTGCTCTTTCTTCCGGCTCCAGCAAGCGCCCCTGAACTACCGGGGCAGCGCGCCCCTGTCCCGCAGTTCGTCCTTCAACGTTTCCAGAGACGCCGCGAAGATCGGCTCCTTGGCCTTGGCCGTGTTTTCCCACTGGCGCACGAAGGCCAGCAAGCGCGGCGTCGATGTGTTGGGCGGCGGTATATTGACCAGGGTCGTCAACATGGAACTTCTCTCTCAGAAGGGCGTCGAACTCGGGTTTGATCCCGGGCGGCACGGCCCGCGTGCTGGTGTAATCGATCAGTCCCATCGCATGTAGGATGCGGGATTGCAAATCGTAATAGGAGCGAGAGTATTGCGCCGCGCTGATCCGGCCGGCCTGATACTGGTCGTTCAGCCATGGACGCAGCACCGCGTCGGCGTCCCGTATCCCCAGGGCAATTTCTCCCCGGCCCGTCTGGACCGCCGCGGAAAACATATCAGGGCCGGAGTGGGCCACGATATGGCGAGTGCCTGGAAGTGAGCCGATGCTCAGGTCGTCGGGGCTGAATCCGTTTTCCGAGGGGTGGTTGTGGTGGAACGTGTAGCGGTCTCTCGCGCTTTCCATCATCAACGGGGCGGCATTCAGGTTGACGCCGTTGTTCTGCCCCTGCGTCACGGCATGAACGATCTGGTCCGTGTGATTATCGACGGCGGTCAGGTATTCGTGACCGGTCTGCCTACCGCGTGACAGCACCCATTGGCGCGAGGCCGCGTGTGGCTCGCCGTGCGGGAGCGTCGCGATCATGTCGCGGAGGCCAGGGACGCCGGCGATCCATGCGGATTTTGTTGGCTTCGCGGGCGTCAGTTCCGGCTGTACCGTCTCTGGCCGCGCGAACAATCCCTGGTCGGCACGCTCCTGGTTGCTTCGCGGCCCTCTCGCATCATGCGCGGCTTGCGCCTGACGTGCTGACGGCGCGGTGCCTTCAAGCGTGAGTTGCCGCTGGTCGTTTCGGATCGTCGGCTCTGGCGTGCGCGTGGCAGGCGCGGCGCGGGTGGCGCCGAACAGGTCTGTGCCGGATGGTGGGGGGAGGGGTGCCTTGCGCTGAAACAGACCGAGGCCCTGATCCTGGATGGCGCGACGCATCGCGGGGGTGATGTCAACCGAATGGACCAGCTGCTTGTAAGCGCGATCGATCTCAGGCCAACCGCCCGCCTGCTCTATATAGGGCTTCACCACCTCCGGCATCCCGCGCATCAGCGCGTTGGCATCGGTCGATGGCCCCTCGATCCGTTCCGCGGCAGATGTCAAATGGCGGATGACACCCTGGTTCGCTCCCGCTTCCTCCGCATGCTCAGCGGCCCGCAGCAGCATATCGGCGGAATTTCGACGCCACGCTTGCTCATTGCCGCCCGTGACGGTCAGTTCTGAACGTCCAACCTTCGCGCCATACTTTCCAACGATCTTCTGCGTTTCGTTCGGTAGCATCTTGTCATAGAAGGCTTTCATGCCTTCTCCACCGATTTTCAGGTCGGCGCCTTCAAGACGTTTCCACATACGCCCTTCATGAATTGGGCCGGTGACGGGCGGCCGATCCGGCTGCGCCAGCAACTTCTCAGCCGCTTCCTTGCCGATCTTCTCTCCCATGTTTTCAGGCGTCACGTCACGAAGCGTCTGAGCGATGCGATCGTTTTTATCGTACGCGAAGATCGTGTTTTCACTTGGGACGTAATCAAGTCTATTGATGTGCTTTGAGAGATCGTACCGATCCGCCTGCACTTCTCCTGGCGCCCACGCGACCCGGTCAAAACCGTTGTCGGCAGCGTATTTCAGCATGCGCTTCATGACGAGCGTGGGCCAAGTGGTTTTGAAGGGGGCGTCGGGAACGCCTTGACGTTGGAGGCGATTGCGAATGTCTGCCCATTCTTGCTTTTCCGCGTCGGTCGCGTCCCGTCCTTTGCCGATCAGTTCTTGTTCTCGGGCGGCAAGACGCTGGTATTCATCTTCCGGTAGTTTATACCCCTGCTTTCTCCCTGCCTGATGCCAATCACTTTGAATCTCGTGCAGCAACAACACCTTCGCGCCGTCCGGTGCCGTCCGTTCATCGAAGCGAACGTGCGCGAGGACATTGGGTTCTTCCCAGTGTGGGGATCGGTATTTCGCGTTCTCTCGGGCGGTGGCTGCTGATCGATGCGCTTCAGCCGCGCGATCTTCATTGACTCTTTCAAGTGCTGCCGCCTGCGCCGCTTCTTCCGTCGCATGACGGCCGGCGAACGGCTGGCCGTGCTGTTGGCCAGGTGGAATGATAGCCCATTGCCGGTCTGGCGGTTGGCTGCGGTCTATGGACAAATGATAGCCATCAGGCAACTGCGTCAGCGGTTGAACGCCAGACTCGGATGGAACGGGACCATAAATCTGTGCGTATGCTCTATTTGCCTCGTTGCTCATCGGGTGCATCCCACGAGCAGTAGCCCATTGCTCATATTTGGCACGTTCTGGTGGGATTTCCGGTTCTTTCGGAGGCAGCGTGATCAGCAACTCGCGATATGTGCCGGGGACGCCCCCAGGAAGCGAATAACCTTGGAATTTCGGCTGTTGGCCGTTGCCAATAACGTAACGGTCAAATCTGTCGATAAGGTCTGGCGATGCGTGCTCCGCGGCAAGTTGATCAATGCTGGCGTCGCCCCAATTTATCCCAAGCGCCTCAACTTCCCGCCTGACCTTTGCATATTCTTTCGGATCATCCTCCTGGCGCGCCACCTCCCTCACATCCAGTGCATTCGCTCGAACGTAATCCGCGATCTGCTGCTTCGTGACGGACTTCTGCCCGCGCAACCACCCCGGCAACCCCATCCAGTTCAGTTCTTCGGGCTTCACTCCCGGCGTATTCGTGATCTGGGCCAGCATTTGCTCGCCCGTGCCACGCTGCTGCTTCAAGCTATCAACGGCCCGCGCAACCGGGGAAAACAGCGGGACGGGCTGCGCTTCCGCCAACCCCATCAAATCCGGCGGCAACTCCTCCCGATACGCCGCCGCCTGATCTACCCCCCGCGCCGCAGATTCAGCGCGGCCAGCACCAGCGCCTGGTTGTATGCCTTGCTCTTGTCCGTTTCGGACAATGGCGCGAGCCTGCGTGAGGAAGCGGGATGCGACGCCGGCGACGGGTTTGCCGCTGGCGAGTTCGCCGGCCGCGACGTTGAGAGCGTCGGAGATCGGGCCTCGGGTAGTGGCGTGCCGGTGGAGCGCGTCGAGGAGGCGGTCATTCTCAGTCCTCGCCTGGATGTTCCCGGCACGGTTCAACTGATTGCCGGCGCTTGTCAAGGATTCCTCGCCCTCGACCGCCGCCCGGAAAACCCCGCCGACCTGCCGGATGTTCCGCATCGCCCGGTCCAGAACCTTGGCCCGCTCCGGGATCAAGGACCGCGCGAAGTCCTCATCACCGAACAACCCGGTCTGCGTGCCGCGGGCGAAGCCGCTGTCTCTGGCGTCCTGCACCATCAGGCGCGCCTGTTCGGAATTGGCGGGTTCGGCTCGGGCCAAAACCTGCATCGCGCCCAACTGTTCGGCCGGGTCGCTGATCAGGTTGCCGACATGCGCGGCGTAGGCGGCGGGAACGATCTCGTTCGTGACCATGCCGAACGCATCGTCGGACAGTTTCGCCAGTCCGGCGCCTTGCTGCACGAGTTGGCTTCGCGGCGGCAGGTCTGGCAACCGCATCGTGTCGGGGATCGCCGCCGTGTTCCGCAACACCTTGGCCGCGTCGATCGCGGTGCCGCTGCCCTCCGCGATGTTCTGATACGCGCCCAACGCCCGCATGTACTCCGGCGTGTAGCCGTCCGCCTCGCGAAAGACCTGCGCGGGCATCTGAACATCCTGCCCGGCCGCCTGCGCCCGTAGCGCCAGATCGGTCCGCTGGTGGCCGTTGACGACGTAATTTCGCCCGTCATCGCCCTGCCAAACAGTGATCGGGTTGGCGAGCGCCGGTTCCCATCGGGTCACGCCACGCAACGCGCCGGTCACGCCTTGTTCGTCGGCCTGCTTGTACTGGAATGTCTTCGGATCGAGCGTCAGATCGCGCGGATCAAACATGACGTAAGAGCCTGATACGGCTTCTCCAGCGACTTTGGCCTGGCGCTCCCGTTGCGCCTCGACCGGAGATACGGTTTCGACCTGACCGCCTTCCGGCGTTTGCGCCCCGATCGCTTGCACCGCTTCCGGGGCGCGTTCGGGGCTTGTCGCGGTCGCGGCGACCACATCGCCTCCCGGGGTTTTGCCCTGAACCACGACGGGTTCGCCGGACCCGATCGCATCCGCTTTCGTTTCGGGATAACCCAGCAGTTTCGCCAGTAGTTCGTCGGTCACCGGCCCGTCGGCGAAGGCGCGCAACTTGTCCGGGTTCGTCGTCAGAAGCGTCCCGGCCGGGTCGTGGATCGCCAGCGTTCCCTTGGGCAGCTTGCGGGGGATCGCGCTCTCGTTTCCCGCCGCGACGAACACCGCGTCCTTCGGGTTGTCGGGATCGTGCATCGCGTCGATTTGCGCGGCGATGTCGGATGCCGGTTCCGGGGTGGATGGCGTGACGGCTGGTTCGGGAGGCGTCTCGCGGGCAAGTTCCGGCGCTGCAAGAGCGAGGGGTGCGGCGGGTTGCCCTTCAGCCGGCCAGTTTTCGTTCATCCGCTGGCGGAGGTTGGCGAAATCTTCGTGCTCGGCCTGCCCCGGCGTCCGTTCTCCCGCGCCTAAACCAGTCTCCGGCCCAACCGTCAACGGTGCGCGGGACAGATCGCGCGCCTCGCGCATCGCGGCGGCCTCCGGCGCGGTCAGACGAGGGAGGGATGGAATACCCGTGGGGTGCGGGGTTCCCATGAAGGCTTCGGGAATCGCCGCGATGTCTCGCGCGCCTTGTTCACCGATAAAGGGGATTTTCGCCAACGCCGCGGACGCGAACTCCTGGCCTCCCCGGAACGCCGCGACCGTCGCTTTGTTCAGGTAATCCAGATCCATCGCCGCCGTGGAACCAAGCGCGGCCAGATAGCCACGCACACCGCCGGCTCGCTGGACGTTATCCAGAACCTCTTGCGCCTTCGGGTCGAGAAGCGCGGGCGTTTCCTGCCATGCCTGTTTCGCGGCCTGATAAGCGCGCTCGCCAGCGTTTGTCGGATGATCTTCCGGCGCCGGGGCTTCAGTCGTCGCCGGTTGGCCATACTCCGTCATCGTTTCCAGCGCGGCTTTCTGGTCTCCCGTCGCAGGCGCTGGTTCGGGCGCGTCCTCATGGTTTTTCGGAGACGCCTCGTCATACTTCAGTGGCTCCGCACCGTTCATCACCATCTGACGAGCGGCGGGATCGTAGTGGAAGCCTGGATACTTCTTGTCGTCGGAGGTTTTGGCTTCGTCGGTAGGTTTGGCGACATCCGGCACGTCATCAAACGACAACGCGCCGCCCTGAGCGGGAGTCGCCGGCCCGGCATCCGGCACGTCGTCGAATGAGAGCGCCCCGCCCTGCTTCGGCCGTTGCAGTTCCGCCGCCATGGCGCTCGGGATCAACTGACGCGCGATCCAGGACCGACGATTGATCTCGGAAACCGTGTCTTTCGGACGCTCCCAATACTGCGACACCGCCGCCGCCTTACCGACCGCACCGCCTGGGGTCAGGAGCACCTTGCGGTAATTCTCGGCTTCCGGCCCTTCGTTCTCCCACATGATGTGGTCAAGCTGTTCGTCCAGGCCGCCTTGCTCCGGGTCATGGCCGTAACGTGCGCGAAACGCCGCGAGGCGCGAACCGTTCCACATCGGCATGCCGTGCGAGGCTCCGGCGTCACCGGGGCGCGTATAGGGGTCGGCGCGGCTTTCCTGCACGAAGTTGGCGGCGTAACCGAGCGCCACGTCCGGGTCCATCCCGCGTTGCGTGAGGCCGTTGTACGCCATCATGGCGCGCATCGTGGTGTACGGATCGAGCGCGTTGCCGTGCTCTTCGGTGTCCTGATCGGGGATGTCGGAGAAATCGAGCGGCATCAAAGACCGCTCGGATCGATGCCGGCCGCTTTAAGTCTTTGGATCACGACGCCGCGATCCTTCCCGGCCGCGATAGCCGCGCGTGCATTGGCCAGAGACGCCTGCCGATCCGCGTCGCTCATGCCCGGTGCGGCGCGTTGCTGCATGCCACCGGCCTGTGTCCGCAACTGCGTGACGCCAGCGCCGGCCTGCGTCGGCGTCGGAGGCGGGTTCAACCCCATCGGGTCCTTGTTGGCCGAGATGTAGCGGATTTGCTCATCCGTCATGCGGCTGACTTCAAGCGCCGCCGCGTTCTGCGCCGCGCGATCGTTCTGGATATGGCGATTCTGGATCAACGCCTCCAACGCCTGACGCCGGAGGTCGAGATTTTGCCGGGCGAGGTCCAGGCGCCCCGAGTTCGCGTCCCGCTGGGCGTCGACCCGCGCATTGCCGACCTGTCCCTGCATTTGCGTCCGCTCGCGATAGGCGTCGAGTTTTCCTGCCCCCAACTCTTGCATTGCCTGATGATTGGCCGCGGAATCGCTCAAGCCTTGCTGTTTCAGGTCCGCAGCGCGGGCCGCGATCAACGCCTGATCATGAACCCGTTGCGCGAGAATGTCGTTCCGGTCCTGAGCCACACCAGTCCGCGCGCCCCAGATCGCGGCGTTATTGTCCATCTGCGCCTTACGCAGTTGAGCCTGCTCCTGCAACGCGCGCTGCTTCTCGATCGCTGGCACTGCCGCGCTGAACGCATTCCCGAGGGATTCGGAGAAGCCACCTGATCGCGTCGGTTGCAGCATCGCGCCAGCGGCGGCGAGAAGAGGGACGTTGGTGGCTCCGGGCGCCTGAGATGGATCAAGCACCGATGGCCCTTGAATCCCGGCACCTCGGAGAATCTGTTGCACAGCTAACTGGCGCTGAATGTTCGCGGTCCCGGCGTCGATCCTCTGAACCTGTTGCCCGGGCGTCAGGTCTGGTTGACTCGCGTTCGCCAAAGCCCCCACGCGCGCCCTGACGTCGGGCGCCATGGCCGAACCCTGGTCGTCGGCGTCGTCCGGCAAAACGGCCTGGTCATACTGATCCTCGACATCGCCGCCATCCGCGAACCCGCGCCGATACCGCGTGCTGAGCGCACCGCGCATCACGCCGCCCTCCTGGATGTGGACAATGCGCCACGCCGGTTATCGTTTGCACGCACCCGGCCGCCCTTACGAAGCTGCTGCGCGCTGTTCAACGCATTGGCCGTGGTCGAGTTATTGAGGCCGTTCGCGATCGAGGATGCGCCAAGCGTGGTCCCGATGAACGCCGAGAGCGGGGAGGCTGTGTAGCTGTTCTGCGACGACGGCGTGAGGCCAACCGTATAGGTGTTCGACGCCACGGGTTGGCCGCGAATGATGTTCGACGCGAAGGCGAGATTTTGATACGGCCATTGCTGCTGCGCGTTGAACTGATTTTGCGCCGCGTTGAGGTTGGCCTGACTGGTGGTGTCCTGCGCCTGTCCGGATGCCGCCAGTTGCCCGACGTCGTAACCGCCGAGTTGTTGTGTGAGCGCGCCGAGTTGGCCAAGCTGCGCGCCGGTCGCCTGCTGCATCTGCTGCTGGTTTTGCGCCGTCGACGTCCCGAGACCGTATCCCGTCGAGCCAAGCCCAAAGCCCGTATTGGCCGCGCCAATTCCCGCGTTCAACCCGGTGTTGGCCGCGCCGGTCGCCGCGCTCAGTCCCGCCGTGGAGAATTGATTTCCAGCCCCAAATCCAGCGTTCGACGCGTTTTGCGCCGCACCGAGCGCCGTCGTGTAGCCTTGCTCCAAGGCTGGCGCGACGGCCTGCCCCAATGCGTTCTGATTGGCGTAGATCGCCTCGCTGGTCAGTTGCGCTTCTTGCGGGGATCGGCTCTGACCGGCGCTGACGAATTTGTCCTGAATGGCGGGCAACGTGTTCTGGAACAGATTGGTATTGAGCGCGCTCTCGATGCCGCCCACCACGTTGCCGAGGTAAGGCGAGAGGTAGGACGGGATGGCGGATTGCGTCGCCTGATTGAGTGCGCCGGTGTAATACTGTCCAGTCGGGACCGCGCTCCCCGCGAGTTGTCCGGTATAAGCGCCCGCGTTGCCGAGCGCGCCGCGATTGAGGAAATCGGTGTAATCTGCCCCGGCGTTTCCCGATGCTTGCGACAGCGCGCCCGTGATGCCGGTGCCAGCATTCTGCACCGCCTGATAGTACGGCGACGCATAACTGTTGATCCCCGCCGCATCGAGAGGCGTCGCCGCGCTTTCCGTGTTCGTGTAGGCCTGATTGATGTCAGGGCGCCAGTTGCCGACGTTGTTCCCCGCGAGGGCTTGTGCCGCGAGCGTGGCGTTCGACGGCGTGGCGACGGTTGGGCCGGGGAATTGCTCGTAAGGTTGTGAGGATAAATTTGTTGCAGCTTGACCTAAGTTAAATACATAATCCTGTAACCAGGCGGGATAGCTGCTGCTGGTGTCTGAAGCCGTAGGCTGCGGAGGAATCACGGCCCCTTGGAAAAGTGACCCAGACATTACGCGGCCCTCCCCAATCGGCTAAGAGCGCCACCGCCGTTGCGGTTCAACTTCTTGCGCTCTCGGTCAAGAATTTTAGCGCCGCGCTCGGGACTCCCGCCGCCAATCAACCTCATATCTTTCGCATCCAAAACGTACTCGTTGTTGGAAAGGAGGGCCGGTATCGAGTCTGACGTTTCAGTTCCCGGCCCTCTCACGCGATGGTTGCCGCTGCCGGTGCGGAACTCCTGCTCCACGTTTTCATTCGCCGACAAAGCGCCGCCCCTCGCGAA
>Ga0134126_10004503_pt1 | contig 17429 bp, 16 predicted proteins | sample KB31752_FD_96881 | JGI IMG/M metagenome (GOLD analysis project Ga0134126, IMG submission 96881) | Terrestrial soil microbial communities with excess Nitrogen fertilizer from Kellogg Biological Station, Michigan, USA - KB3-175-2 | ecosystem: Environmental > Terrestrial > Soil > Unclassified ...
CATTTTTTAGGGACGTTGAAACCAAAAAGCCCGATGCTATCTACTGTCTCGGCGATTTGGTAGGCTATAATATATGGCCCAACGAGGTTATTGATGAAATAAGAAAAAGGGGCATACCGACCATCGCCGGCAATTATGATTTTGGCATTGGCCGGGCAAGCGATGATTGCGGCTGCGCGTATAAAAGCGATGAAGAAAAAGCGATGGGCAAAATATCTATCGCCTATACAAATTCGATGGTAAAGGACGAGCAAAGAGCCTATTTACGCACATTGCCGGCACATATCCGTTTAGAATTCCAGCTGAATGATGATCAATTAAACATACTGCTTGTTCATGGCAGTCCCCGGAAGATCAACGAATACTTGTTTGAAGACAGGGACGAGAAAAGCCTTTTGCGCATCATGGAACAAGCCGGCGCCGATGTCATGTGTTTCGGCCATACGCACCAGCCCTACCACCGGACACTGCCGGCAGCAAATACCGGCGACATTCATTACCGCCATGCAATAAATATCGGGTCAGTTGGTAAACCAAAAGACAAAGACCCTCGAGGCTGTTATGTGTTACTCCACATCAGCGAAAGCAGTTCTGCTAAAAACAATGACAGCATAAAAGTTGAGTTTATACGCTTTGCGTATGATATTGAACGCGCCGCAAAAGCGGTAGAGGAAAGCCCCCTTCCAAATGAATACGCGGACATGCTGCGCAAAGGTTAATTAAAGCTTTTAAAATCAATTTGTTCTGTATAACTTTATATAAAGGTTATTATGCGGTTTATAAAAAACTGCATGGTAACTAAACACCGTATATCGTTTTGCACGAGGAGATAGTTTATTTGTGTTACTGCCGGGCGGTAAAAACAATATAAACATGCCGTTGATAGCTAAAGGCCGAGCCGTTAATTTACTTTACAATAAATCAATCTTACAGTCATGAAAAAAAACAATCAAACTCAATTAAGTGAGCGACGCACTTTTTTGAAGCAATTTGCCACCGGTGCAGCGGTATTAGGCGCAGGTATTTTATCCACTCCGCTGGAATTGTCAGCAGCAGGTATGCCTTCACGTGATGTTTCAGAAGCTGATGAATGGTTTAATAAGTTAAAAGGCAAACACAGGATGGTATTCGATGCAACGCAACCGCATGAAATAATGCCCTTTGCCTGGCCAAAGATATTCCTGATTACGAATGGCATGACCGGCACGCCCGAAAACGACTGCGGCGTAGTGGTGATATTGCGTCACAATGCAATTCCTTATGCAATGGGGCATCAGCTTTGGGAAAAATATAAATTCGGCGAAATGTTCAAGATTGATGATGAGGCAACCAAGGCCCCCGCTACCAGCAATCCTTTCTGGCAGCCAAAACCAGGGACCTTTAAAGTACCCGGTGTAGGCGAGGTGCAGATCGGCATAAATGAACTGCAGGCCTCAGGGGTAATGTTTTGCGTATGTAATATGGCCCTTACCGTGTTCAGCGCTATCATAGCTGACCAAACCAAGCAGGACCCTGCAGCTGTTTTGAAGGAATGGCAGGCCGGAATATTGCCCGGAGTGCAGCCGGTACCATCAGGCGTTTGGGCAGTAGGCCGCGCCCAGGAGCACGGATGCTCGTATTGCTTTGCCGGTTAGCAAGTAAAATGCCGGCTATTTATAACAACCGTGCTGTCAGTATCTGACCAATAGCAAAAGAAAGATAAACGCAGCGCGGTTGTTATCTGTTTATTACCTCTTGCCGAAGCGGTTTGAGCCGGCGCTCCTGCAAATGAATATGCGGATATGCTTCGTAAAGGTTAGTGTGCTCATCCGGGGGGTGCAATTAACAAAGCTACCTGCTCAAACTTATTGTCCGTCCGAATATTCCGCCCGGAGTGTCTATCACCGGCGCCTTTATGATGAGGCGATCTGCCGTAAAAATCTTGATATGGCTGGTTTCGGGCACACCATTAAGCGTTATCCCAAAAGCTGCGATGATAATTGACGTGTCGGAAACCAGGTCGTAGGCCATCGTATCCAAAGCTGCCCCCTCTTTGGTATAAACTTTACCGTCAGTCCTGAAGTCAAAATAATCCCCGGGCTGTCCGTGGTAGGCAACCGGGTGGTTGTTAATACCAACGCCCACAAACGTAGAATCGCTTATGACAGACCACCTGCCGGTAATTGAGCCGGGCGCATTGTTGTCCTTTTTACAGGCACATAAACTGAGCAGCAGTCCCGAAATAATTAGCAACGAGTAATTAATTTTCATCCGATTAAACTTTAAATTCTATCCTAATATAGTACGCGCAGAAAATCCCAACGCTACAGCTAACCAAAAAAATTCGCTGTTCTAATTTTGCAATCGGGCAGCTTTGTTTTTTCGTTAATCTCGTTAACTTAGTTTCATAATCACAATTATAAATAAAACCGTATGACAACCTTCACCGCCGAGCCTGTTTCATGGTCTGCCATTCAAAAAATAGCATTCCGGTTTTTCTTTATTTTTTTTCTGCTGTATATATTTTTTAATCCAAACGGCGTACTGCCTTTTTCGGATACATTGTTCAATTATTATATTGAACCATTTCATAAGCTAATCCCCTGGCTGGCAAAGCATGTGTTGCGTATGGCCAAACCCATAACTATTTTTACCAGTGGCAGCGGCGATACCACGTACGATTATCTCATTATATTGTTTATGACGACCCTGTCGGCCATCGCGGCGCTTATATGGTCGCTGACCGGCCGCGGGACCAAAAATTATAACAAGCTTTTCTATTGGCTCACAGTTATCATTCGCTATTATGTGGCTATCACAATGATTGGATACGGAAGCTTTAAGGTGATCAAGCTGCAATTCCCATCCCCATCCTTGGGCAGGCTGGTAGAGCCCTTAGGGAATATGTCGCCGATGGGCCTTGCCTGGACCTATTTTGGCTACTCAACAGGTTTTAATTATTTCACCGGTTTTGCCGAAATAATCTGCGGGGTACTGCTTTTCTTCCGTAAAACCACCCTGCTGGGCGCTATTTTCGGGCTCGCGGTTATCGGCAATATCATGGTGGTTAATTACTGTTTTGATGTGCCGGTAAAGCTGCTTTCAACCTTCCTGGTTGTTATGTGTTTATTTATATTGATAAGAGATAACCGGCGCCTGATCAATTTCTTTTTTAAAAATAAAGAGGCGCTGCCATCAAATATCAGCCCGCACCGCTTTAAAACAAGGTGGAAAAATATTACACTAACTTCTATAAAGTACCTGCTGGTGGCTTATGTGGTTTTGGGCGATTTCATAAGCGCCGTGCAATCCGGAGAGCAATACGGCGACACTGCCAAAAAACCACCGCTATACGGCCTTTACAATGTAGAAACCTTTGTCCGCAATAAAGACACCCTGCCCCCGCTCACTACTGATACTTCCCGGTGGAATAAACTGATCATCAGTTTTCCGGGAAACGCCGCGGTTAAATTAATGAACGACAGTATGAAGTATTACAGCTTTAAGCCCGATACGGTTAAGCATAAAGTTGTAGTAAATACTTATGCCGACACACTGCATAAATATACCTTCACCTATGTTTTACAAAAACCGGACATCATGATATTAAACGGCAGATGGAAGCAGGATTCGCTGCAAGTGCGCCTGCGCCGGTTTGATGAAAAGAAATTTTTGCTTCTAAACCGCGGTTTTCATTGGATCAATGAATACCCGCTGAACAGGTAGTTTTGATTTTGGATGTCGGAAGTCAGATGTCGGATGTCCGGCTTTTCACTGTCGTTTATTTTGTGGTGGCTGCAAAAAACCGATGGCGGATATTTCTATCCACCTTTTATCCACTACAACCCAATCAACTAAATCCGGTTATTCAGAACCCGGGGTTTCAATTCGGGATTTGCCGAGCATCTAACCTCCTACTTCCTACTTCCTACTTCCTACTTCCTACTTCCGACCTCCTACTTCCGACTTCCGACCTCCAACTTCCGACTTCCGACTTCCGACTTCCAACTTCCAACTTCCGACTTCCGACTTCCGACCTCCTACTTCCTACTTCCAACTTCCGACTTCCGACTTCCGACCTCCTACTTCCTACTTCCCCCTCACTCCTCTCCTTCCAGCTTGCGCCTGCTGCTTTCAAAGTGCTTCAGGATCTTGGCTTCCACGTAAAATATGATCTCCTCGGCAATATTTTTTGATTGGTCGCCAACGCGCTCCAGTTTACGGATGATCGAAAGCATGTAAAGGGCCTCGGGCATGCTGTTCAAATCCGCCTTTATTATTTCGCTGACCGTCTCTGCGGCGTGCACATTTATTGCATCCAGCACTTCGTCTCTTTTAAAAATACTGCGGGCAAGCACAGTGTCCTCTTTTTCAAAAGCTATACGGCTGTCCATTAAAATATTTACCGATTCGTCATACATCCGCAGCAGCGAAGTGCTCTCCATCGCTTTTTCGTCAAAATTTACCGAGGATTCGATAACATATTTTGCGACACCGGCGGCTATATCGCCAATACGTTCCAGGTTGGTATTTATTTTAAGCGCAGCAAGCAAAAATCTAAGGTCGATGGCTACGGGGCAGTGCAGGGCAAAAATATTTTCGCAATCCCTGTCTATTTTCAGTTCAAAAGAGTTTACCCTTTTTTCTTTAACCAAAACCTCGCGGGCAAGGTCTTTATCAAATTTTACCATGGCTTCGCGCGCCTTGTTCATTTGCGATTGAACCAGCATCCACATGTTGATCAGTTCTTTCTTCAGCGCGCTGATTTCGTTTTCTAATGGTGTCATTTCCGAGTGTTTTTAAATCATAAATAATTGGCTGAAAGCGTAAAGCTTAAAGCTTAAAGCTAAGAATACTGCTTTCTGCTTTTTGCTTTCCGCTTTTTGCTTTTTGCTTTTTGCTTTTTGCTTTTTGCTTTCCGCTTTTTGCTTTTTGCTTTCCGCTTTTTGCTTTCTGCTTTCTGCTTTCTGCTTTCCGCTTAACTAAACCTTCCTGTTATATAATTTTGTGTACGGGTATCTTTTGGCGCCGTAAACATTTGTTTGGTATCGTCAAACTCTACCAGTTCGCCTACATAAAAAAATGCAGTTTTATCGCTCACGCGGGCGGCCTGCTGCATATTGTGCGTTACTATGATCAGCGTGTAGTTGGCTTTAAGCTCGTGAAAAAGCTGCTCTACGCTCGCCGTTGAAATAGGGTCGAGCGCGGAGGTTGGCTCATCAAACAAGATCACTTCCGGTTCCATCGCAATGGCCCGGGCTATGCACAAACGCTGCTGCTGTCCGCCTGAAAGAAAGGTGCCTTTTTTGTGCAGCGAGTCTTTAACTTCTTTCCATAAAGCAGCGGATGTTAACGATTTTTCAACGATGTTATCCATATCGGCCTTTGCCATTTTAAGGCCGTTTAGCTTATAACCGGCAACCACATTATCATAGATGCTGAGGTTTGGAAAAGGGTTTGGCCTTTGAAACACCATGCCAATTTTATACCGTACATAAATAGGGTTCATGGTATAAACATCGTCATCGTATAGTTTTAACGAACCCTGGGTCTTAGTGCCGGGAATAAGCTCATGCATACGGTTGATGCAGCGCAAAAAGGTGGTTTTACCGCAGCCGGAAGGGCCCATAACCGCAACTACCAGGTTCTTTTCTATCTTGATAGATACATCCTTTACGGCGTGGTTGTCGCCAAACCAGGCGTTAAATTTTGATGCGCTTACAACTGTATGTTCCATTTTCGTGTGAGTAGCTTTGTAGTTATGTTTAAAAATAGTACGAACATTAATAATATAAATGATGCGCCCCAGGCCAGGTTAACCCAGTCTTCGTACGGACTGGTAGCGTAGTTAAATATCAGGTGGGGCAAAGTTTCCATTGGCTTGGTAAGTGAGGTGGATAGATACGGGTTACCAAAGGCAGTAAACAACAGCGGGGCCGTTTCACCTATGATGCGCGCTATTGACAGCATAATACCCGATAATATCCCGGCAAAACCACAAGGGACTATTACCTTTAATATTACCCGGTGATAGGGCACGCCTAACGACAAGGCGGCTTCCTTGAGCGTATCAGGCAATAAAAGAAGCGTCTGCTCAGTTGAGCGGATAACGATGGGCAGCATCATAATGGCCAGGGCAACGCTGCCCGATAGGGCCGAAAAAGTCCCTAAGGGTTTTACAACCCAAAAATAGATCACCATACCAACTACTATAGATGGCACGCCCTGTAAAATATCCACGCACAAACCGCTGTAATAAGCCAGTCTTGTTCTTGAATTTTCACTGAGGTAAATGCCGGCCAGTATGCCAATCGGTACTGCTATTACAGATGCTACGACTACTATAATTAAACTGCCTAAAAGCGCGTTGCTTATACCCCCGCCGGTTTCGCCGACGGGCGCCGGGATCTTGGTTAAAAAAGTCCAGTTAACCTGGGTTACCCCCATCTTAATAATGTAAAGCAAAACCACGATTAAAGGTAGCGTGATAACAAATGCCAGGAAGACGATCACCGACTTAAATAAAATACTCTTGGTGTTTCTGATTTTTATTCGTGCGTCCATTTGATTATTTGTTTGTGAATCTTGAAATTATCCTTTTCCCTATCAGGTTAATGATAACCGTAACGAAAAACAGCACTAAACCAAGTTCAATAAGGGCAGATAAATATACGGTATGATCTGCTTCGGTAAACTGGAGCGCTATAACGCTGGCCATGGTATTTCCGGGCCCGAAAAAAATCTCTTTAAATGTGTTGCCTATCGTGGTTGTATTACCGATCAGCATAGCTACGGCCATGGTTTCGCCCAGCGCGCGGCCAAGCGATAAAAGGATGCCGGCAAATAATCCGCTTCGGGTATAAGGCAAAATTACGCTGCGGATAACTTCAAACCGGGTTGCGCCAAGTGCATAAGCCCCTTCTTTTAACGGCGAAGGAACCATGCGTATTAATGAGATGCCAAGCGAAGCGCCATACGGTATGATCATTACGGCTAATACCAGCGATGACACGAAAACGCCTACTCCGTAAGGCGCGACACCGATTTTTGATTCAAAAGTACGGATAATCGGGACCAACACTGCCAAACCCCAAAAACCGTAAATTACGGAAGGTACCGCCGCAATCAGGTCAATTGTATTTTTTAACAGGTTGGATAACCAGCCCTTCGGGTTATATTCGCCAAGGTAGATTGCCACTGCGTAAGAAAAAGGGATCGAAATGATCAGCGCGGTAAATGAGCTAAGCAAAGTGCCCAGTAAAAAAGGGTAAGCGCCATATAGGTTATTAACCGGGTCCCATGATTTGCTCCACAAAAAGCCGATCCCAAGGGATTTAATGGATGGCATGGATTTCATGATGAGCGTTACCAGTATGCCTGCAACAATAAACAGCAAAATCACGCTCATCACTATTAATATACGTTTAAAAATGGTTTCCCATTTCATCTGGCTGTAAGAAAGGTCTAACCTTTTATTTTTCATCGTTGCCATTATGCGCTAATTATTTTTTTATCAAAACAAAATGAGTACGGCTAAGTTAACCCATTTTATCGCCAAGGTGAAAAGTTAAAAACAGAAAGCTAAAAGCTAAGAGCAAATTGAATTTATGCTTTTTCACTTTTAGCTTTCTGCTTTAGCATCAAGCTTTAATCTTTAAGCTTATAATATCGGCTTGCCGTTAAAGGTGGCTGACTTCAAGTTTTTCTCGCCCACTTTTACTGCAGCTTTTGACAGCGGCGCATAATTTAAAGCGGGGCTGAATTTCTGGCCGTCGTGTATAACATACCAAAGCAATTGTAACGTTTCTTTTGCCTTTGCAGCAGAGCGCCCGTTGTAATTTTGTTCTTTATAAAGAAGCGCCCACGTAAAGCTGGCGATTGGATATCCTTTGGGGTTATCAGTATTTGTTACAGAAACCTTTGCATCCGCGGGCAATTCGACATTACATGCTAACGTAGTTGAGGCAAGCGTAGCCGGAATGAATTTACCGGATTTGTTTTGCACCGTAGCATAGGTCATTTTATTTTGAACTGCATATGCCAATTCGTTGTAGCCAATGCCGCCCGGAGTTTGCTTAACCAGCCCGGCAACACCTTCGTTACCTTTGCCCCCTAAACCTAGCGGCCAGTTCACCGCGCCTGCTTTACCTACTTTTTTAGCCCATTCTTCATTTACTTTTGTTAAAAAATCAGTAAAAATGAATGTAGTTCCGCTGCCGTCTGAACGGTGAACAACCACTATAGGCAAATCCGGCAATTTAACGCCCTTATTGGTTGCCTCAATTTCAGGGCTGTTCCATTTGGTGATTTTACCGAGGTAAATATCAGCGATGTCTTTTCCTGTAAGGTTTAAAGAAGCTGTAACACCCGGTATATTATAAGTAATCACCACAGCGCCGGCAGCCACCGGGATATGCAGAACGGGAACGCCTAATTTAGCTGTTTGTTCCGGGTTTAAAGGCGCGTCAGATTCGCCGAAATCAACAGTTTTATTGGTAAGCTGCAGTATGCCGCCGCCCGATCCGATCGACTGGTAATTAACCTTTACATCATGTGTTTTGCCATATTCCGAAAATATCTTCGAAAACAAGGGGTACACAAATGTACCGCCTGCCCCTAACAAAGTATTGTCCTGGGCCGAAGCCGATAATGTTATGCAACCTGCTGCTAATGCAACAATCGCTAACTTTAAACTTTTGATCAATTTCATGGTTTGTTTTATTTGTTTATTGTTTGTTGTTTATCACCCTTTTTAGCCTTTTAAACGTTGGCGTGCGCAGCCGAAACTTAAAATCGACTTTTTATAAAAGCGCTCCCAACCGGGGGAGGATTGGGAGCGTTTTTTATTTACCGAAGGTGTAGAAGAAAGTCATCCTTAAAACCAGGGTATGGTCGGGGTTAACATAACCAGTTGTTGAAGATGCCCTTTGATCTTTAAAGTTAAGCAGCCAGAAGTTTGGCATAAAGTGCACGTTTTTTGTCGGGTTATAGTCTAAACCGGCAGTATAGAAATTTTCTTTAGCGCTGGGGCTGTAAGCTCCGTAGGCGATGTTCGGGTTAACCGAATAAGAAGCCGTAGGGTCATAATCAGTGAAAGGATTGTAATTATCCCATTTTGCAAAATAATTCCAGGTAGAAGAAATAGCGCCCCTAACCCAAATTGAAAGCCCGTTAACAGTTGCGTCTGACACAGCTTTTGTTGTAGTGTTAGTAACACCGTTCACAAAAGTCTGTGTGTAGGCTTCTACACCCAAATTGAAAGGTTTTGAGAGGTAAGCAGCAAAAAGTTTGTACATTGTATTACTTTCCGCACCCAGTGCAGCGCTCGCAGGACCGGTTTTAGCGGTATGAACATAAAAATCGGCGTATAAATGGTTATTAAGGAATTTGCCCCAAAGGTCTCCGTAAACTATCTTGTAGAAGCCTGTGTTCGGATTAGAAGCATTTAACAAACTGGCTGTGCTGTTGTCAGATACCATTAATACATAACCATAGTTTTTAGTGGCCGGATCAAAAGTACCCTGTAACGAAGCGCCAACGTCATACGAGTTGTTTTTATGAACGTCGGTTATTGTTTTTTCAATTGACCGATAGCCCCAGGTTGTTTCCGAAAGTGAAGTAGGGCCGTTTGTACCAGGCTCGTTAAGCGCGAAACCAGGGGTGCTTAATTCACCGACAACCAGGTCTGTTCCTGTCCAAAGGTCTCTAACCCTTAAATTAAAGTTCTTGATCCAGAATGCCATTTTACCATCGACCAGGTTATCACCGTTTTGGATTGACGTACCTGACGCCGCTCCGGTATTTGCGTTTGGCTCGCTTGCCAGCAACACTTCCGCTTTGAATTTCTTGGTGATCTCATAGTCGTATCCTAAATACAGACGACGGAACTGGAATGCATTCCTGTAGGTAGGTACGCCATTATACATACCTTCCGGTCCCCTTTTGCTCAGTGCACCAGCGCCGCCTTCGGGCACCCCTGTTGCACCAACGATATCCGCGTCAGCATGGGAATCATAATACAAATCACCGAATGTATAACCCCATAATCTTCTTTGTGGCTTCCACGAAGTATCTTCAGCAGCTTTTTTCGGTTTTCTTGCCAGGGTTCCTACCTCGGCAGCTGGTTTAGCCTCAGGCTTTACTTCGGCAGGGGCAAATGCCAGCGAGCTTTTAGGTGAAGAAACCTGCGCAGCATTGCCATCAGCTAATGATGTTGTCTGGGCTTTAACCGAGAAGCCTACAAGCGTTAAACACGCCAGTAAAGCTGTACTAAAAAGTTTTGTAAACAATTTTTTCATAATCGTTGAGGTTGAATTAAATTTTGGTTCAAAGGTGCGCAGCCTTCATTATCTAAATGTTAACAAATGATTACCGTTTGATGATATTATGTAAATGTTAAATTGATACGCCCGGTGCCGCCTGCGTTCGAAAAAACGTGATTTGAAAAGGCCTTAAGTTTATAATCGATTGAAAACAAGAATGTTAAACCAATAGTTAAATCAGCCCAAACTGTTAATATTGAATTAACATACGCGGATTTCACCTAATATTAGAATAACAATATCCTGGAGATCCCGGCTTTTTGCTTAGCTATAAATTGGGCGATTATACCACGGGCTGACGTGTACGCACACGGTTTTTTGCCCGTTTTGGTTAAGGTTTGGACTAAAAACCAGATTAAAAAAAGGGGAAGGATAAAGCAACAAACAATAACAAATAATTCAGTAATAACCCTCAAAGCCTTTTATGAAATTACGGCAGGCTGTTCAGGCAAAAAAATTGCGCCGGGAACGCCTGGTGTCAAGTCAAAAGTATTTAGTCGTCAGTCCTGGGCCGGATTTCGCCCTTTTCTTGCTTAGAAGCTGTCTAAAAATGATAATGCAAATTTACTGCAAACGTAAATTCATTGCCGTTGGCTTCAGCCAACGGAACATTAGTAAGGAAGCTAATGGCTTCAGCCAAAAAAGCCGCAGGATCTTGCTCCCATATTATTTGGCTAAAGCCGGCCTTTCATTTATTTAATCCCGTTGGCTGAAGCCAACGGCAATGATAAATTTATCCCATTTTTAGACAGCTTCTTAGAACTTAAGACTTTCGACTTGAGACTAACTGTCAATATACACTTGAGACGACACCACATCGTCCCAAGTGTTCCGGAGCAATTGTCAAAATACCAGTGGCAAAAATGACACCTCGTGAAAAATCCGAAAAACAGGCTGCCCTGGCCTTAGCGCCGGGTTTACAACGCGATTTTAATTTTCCGGCCCGTCGGCGTCAAGCCCGACAATCTTATAAGCCTTTTTATTATTGTTATCTTTTATTTCCTGGTAGTATATGCCATCTTCGGAAACAAAAAAAGCAGCGCCGTTTAAGTTAACCTTTTTACAGTCGGGGGGCAGTTTTTTGACTATATCCCCAACTTTGGGCAGCACCGAAACTGCGCCGTTGCTATCGGTATTCAACTCGCCGTCTTTCCCGGCAATTTCATAAGTTACCGTACCATCATCTTTTGTTACAGGTAAATAGTAAACGCCATTGAGTTCATAGTACTGCTGGCCGTTTATAACAATCGACTGAGCATCCGAAGGCAGGCTTTTTATTTCGGCCCCCACTGGCGGTTCAACCACGGTGTACTGATCATTATCGTACTGGTAATAAAATCCGTTTCCGAAATAATACATATCATCGTCCCAATAAAACGGGTAACAGCCATCTGGTAAGTAGCCGAAACCAAGTCCGAGCATCGGGTAGTATAAGCTGCCATAAAACCCGCGGTTATAAAAATAACCGTCATGCCTGCGCCATCCATAACGGCCCATTGTACCGCCGTGTCCATAAAGGCCGGCTCCGTGATAACCTCTTACAGCAACGCGGGAGCCGTTTGCCATAACAGCCGACGTGCCCCTAAACCCGATTGTGCGCTGCCCGCGACTGAACCCGCCCCGGGGAGCTACCGCACCTCTTTGAATGGCTATTGCGCCCCTTTGCGGGGCAAAACCCGAGCGCGGCGCGCTGTTGAAGTGCTGGGGCGCAACACCAACAGAACGGCCGCCAGAAAATCCGCCACCCATGTGGCCGCCGCCGGAAAATCCGCCGCCCATATGGCCGCCGCCCATTGATCCGCCGCCAGCATGGCCGCCGCGCTGGGCCATGGCCGGAACTGCAAGAAATAAACACACAATTACACCTAAAAAAGCAACTGTGAAATATTTACATATCTTTTTCATCTTCAAAAAAATTAAAATATCATTATTAAAACGTGACCAAAAAAATCAAATTAAAAACATGCGGAATAATATTGTGATTGGTTGTTCGCTTAGGGCGCCAGGAATAAACAACGCTTTCCCCCTCACGACGTACTAATAACCGCATGAAATGCGCCTTAAGAAGTGCCCGTCTGTTGCAGTTAAATTCGAAGCGTGCAAAATGTCAGGTACGAAGATCGATGCGGAACCGGGAAAATTCGTCGGCGATTGCCCGTAATTTTAAGCGATACGGGCAGGTCAACGCCGCTCAAAATAATCGAAATAAAAAAAGTTGCAGCGGCTAACAAAAGGATGGCCGAATGACGTTTATTCTCAGTAACAGATTTATAAATCCTATGAAATACAACATAAGAATTAGCAACTCCCTTACCGAAATGCGGCCGATGAAAATTTATAGTTGAGGCAACTGTTTTGCCATTAGAATTATTTGCGACTATGTGAATGTTATATCGTGGAAGAAAAAAAATATAGGACGACGAAATGAACAGATAAGTCATCAACAATAATAACGCCAGGTATTTTTTAACTATAGTGCTATCCGTTTTCACGATTTGTAAATTTATAAATTAAAACGAATTGAAGCCAAATGTTTTCTAATTCGTTTGGTAATTAAAACGATTTATAGCGTTTAGTTATTATGGTCACCCGCAGGTTGAATAAACACAAAGAACCTGTAAACATTTAGATAGAAGGCTTTATTATTCTTTTTGGTATTGCTAAATATTAAACTTACACCATGTTGTTAACTTAGCTTAGCTTTAATGCGCTATTAATATAGCACTGCTAATTTTGAGTTCAAAGCTCAAATGCTATATGGTTGGTTTATTTAAGGATTTCTTCGCAAACCGCAGCCTATTTTTCGATCAATTCAACGGCGCCGCAAAAAATGTGGTTGAAATGGCCTCGTTACTGCAATCGGTAGTAAATACCCCCGATGGGAATGAACGCCTTTTAATTTTTAAACGAATAAATAAGAAGGAGAACACCGGCGACGAAATAACACACAAAATTAATCGTTATCTCAATAAAATTGTGTTTACCCCGCTTAACCGTAATGATATTCATGTCTTAGCTTCGGCAATTGATGATGTTGCCGATGCCATTGAGGAGGCAACCAATAGGATGAACCTTTATAATACCGGTGCAAATGAGTTTGCCGCACCGGTAAAGGAAATCGCCGCCATCATATTAAAGTCGTGCTTCGAAATTGAGCGGGCGATTGATTTGCTCAGCTTGCCAAAAAAAACGGACGAGGTAATTGGATTGTGCCGTCAAATAAAAAATTATGCGCGGCAATCGGCCCAGGTTTATTGCCATGCCGTCGCCACCCTTTTTTCAGACGAGAAAGACCCCATCGAATTGCTTAAATACCGTGAAATATTGCATGCGCTGGAAACGGCAGTAAACAAATGTAAAAATGTGACCGACGTTTTGAATACCATTTCGATATACAACCGTTGATTATAGGTTTGCAACAATAATGTTACTATGATTATTATAAATAAATTCTGTTGAGATTTGCGCAAAAAAAACTTTACCAATACCTGGTTGTAAAACATGCATAAACTAAAGTCAGCTAAAATATATCTCTGCTTTGCCGTCTTGCTGTTTGTTGCAAAACCATTTTTAGGCTTTGGCATATTTAATCGCACACATCCGCCTGCGGAAGATAATATTTTCATCAAGGTTTTTTCAAAACGTAAGCTTGAGTTTTCTGAGGACAGCAATTTTAGCATGACATCAGTCGAAAAAAAACTGGCAAACCCTCCCCTGCCGGTTTTTTTACGTTTTAGTGTGCTTTTAGGTATAATTTTTCCGGCCCTTATCATCGCTTTTGACGAAGCAACCACTCACTTTTTGAAGAGGATACGGTACGGCCTATCTCCAAAGGCGGATTCCTGGCTGCTTAACGGCAAGCTCATCATTTGATATTTCAAAATTGATCGCTCTTTGCGATATCCGCTAACAGCCCCTGGCGTTTTTCTGCCGGCTGTTTCCATTATTCTATCATTAATTAATTTTCTTACGTCAAATGTTAAGTTTAAAAAGATGCGTCGTCATTTTGCTTCCGTTATTAATAGCGGCAGCGGCAAATGCACAGCAATCAACACCGATCACTTTAAAAGAATTATTAAACCGGGTAAATCAAAAAGCGCCATCGCTTATTACCGATTCGGCAGCTATTCTTATACGCCAGGCGCAGGCGGCCGAAACCCGCAGCAACTGGCTGCCCAACCTGAAATTAAATTACCAGGCCGATATTGGTACCAGCAATAATGTTACCGGCCCCTATTTTGGCTTTGGTATCATTCCATCCAGTTCGGGTGGTATTCATGGAACAAGTATTACCACTGCCCTGTCAGATAACCTGGGTATCGCGGCCTTAGACTGGGAAATATATAATTTTGGCAGGTACCGCGCCGAGAACAGGGTAGCCAACTCGGATGTAACCGTTCAGCAAAACCAGTTTGCCGAGTCGAAATACCTGGTGCAAGCCTATGCAATAAGCGGTTATTTACAGCTCTTGCGCCTGCAGGACCTTGTTAACATACAATACCGGAATATTCAGCGGAACCTGCAGATCAGGCGGTCCATTGAGTCGCTGGCTAAGAGCGGGGTTAGGGCCGGGGTGGACACCAGTATTGCCGAAGCAGAGCTTTCAAAAGCAAGGTTAAATTATATTGAACTTGATAACCAGTTAAAACAGGTACAATTACAGCTTGCTGAAGTTAGCGGCTTCCCCTACCAGTCTATAATACCTGATACCACGGTCGAGCCCACACTTATCAATCAGCCGTCGGCGTATTTATTCCCAGCCGATACAGCCAATCATCCACTAATCAACTTTTACAGGTCTGAATATCAGAACAGCCTTGAAAGAGAGAACCTGGTGAAAAAACTGTACAATCCCAAAATATCGCTGGAGGCTGCAGCCTGGGGCCGCGGATCAAGCGTGGATCCGTCGGGCCAATATAACAGCTTATCTACGGGTTATGGCTTTCAGCGGGATAATTACCTGGTGGGGATAGGTATAAGCTATAACCTGTTTGATTTGCGGCGCCGGCAGCTGAAACTCAACACGCAAAAGGCTGCTACAGATTATACGTTGAAAGAACTGCAGGAGCAGCAGCAATTGCTGTCGATTAATGCCAGCCAGGCCGATGTGGAAATGCAAACGGCATTAAACCGCCTGCATGAAATTCCAAACCAGCTAAAGGCAGCGAATGACAGCTACCGCCAGCAATTGTCGTTATACAAAAACGGATTATCAAATATTGTCGACCTTGATGCCGCGCTAAATGTGCTTTATCGCGCCGAGACCGATTATATGCAGGCAAAATACGATTACTCAAATGCGCTGTTCCAGAAAGCAATTACTGAGAACCAGGTAAACACAATATTAAACTTATTAAAATAACATGAGTTCTGCGAAAACAATTGTCGCCTCACCCCGGCCCTCTCCAAAGGAGAGGGGGAAAAAGAACTTTCCTTTTTTTAAAGTCCTCTCCCTTGGAGGGGATGTGCGAAGGCTTCTCCGTTTAGGTGAGGCTAACCAGGTAAACACAATATTAACTTATTAAAATAACAAATTATGTCAATGGTCACATCCGCACTGAAAAGGCCCATCACCGTAGTGGTGATCACCATGAGCCTTTTAATATTTGCAGTGCTCAGTGCAATAAATATACCTATAGATATTTTCCCGAGGCTAAACCTGCCCACAATTTACGTTATCGAATCGTACGGGGGTATGTCGCCGCAGCAGATGGAGGGGTTTTTCTCTACCCGTATGCAGGACCAGTTTCTGTATATCAACGGGGTAAAAACTATTACCAGTAAAAACATCACAGGTTTAACCCTCATCAAACTTTCATTTTACGAAAGCACCAACATGGCCGAAGCTTCCGCCCAGGTTGCCTTACAGGTAAATCGCGCAATGAAATTTTTCCCGCCGGGGGCATTGCCACCCCAGGTAATCCGCTTCGACGCTTCTTCCCTGCCGGTTGGCGAGCTGGTGATGTCATCAAAGTCCCGGAGCCTTAAAGATATTTACGATATGGCGACCACGCGGATAAGGCCTTTATTTGCAACGGTGCCGGGTTTATCCGCCCCCCCGCCTTTTGGCAATAACTCCCGCTCAATCGTCGTGAGCGTTGACCCTGATAAGCTGCGCAGTTATAATTTAACACCGGATGAAGTAGTGGAAGCGCTGGCCAAGTTTAACGTAATGTCTCCTTCGGGATACCTGCGGCTGAACAATATCATGTTTACCACCACGGTCAATACCCTGGAAAAACAATCATCAGAGTTCGGCGACATCCCGATAAAAATCCAAAACGGCGCTCCCGTTTTTGTGAAGGACGTTGCAAAAGTGGCAGACGCCGCCGACGTTACCGTTGATTACGCCCTTATCAACGGCAAGCGCTCGGTATATATCCCGGTAATTAAAACAGCCGATGCCTCCACCTGGTCGGTAGTGCAGGATTTGAAAAAGAAAATCCCTGAAATGCAGAGCCTGCTGCCTGATAACGTAAAAATTTCGTACGAGTTCGACCAGTCGGTTTTCGTCGCCAACGCTGTAAAAAGCCTGATGACGGAGGGCGGCCTCGGCGCATTGCTTACCGGCTTAATGGTTTTACTTTTCCTTCGCGATCTGCGCAGCAGTTTGATAGTGGTTATCACCATCCCTGTTTCGATATTGATCGGCGTACTTTTATTGAGCTTATGCGGGCAAACCATTAATATTATGACCCTGAGCGGCCTGGCGCTGGCAATTGGCATCCTCGTCGACCAGGCGACGGTGACCATCGAAAATATTCACCAGCACCTGGAAATGGGAAAGTCAAAACGGCTGGCCATTTACGATGCCTGCGAGGAAATATCCTTTCCGCTGTTATTGATATTATTGTGTATCCTGGCCGTATTTGCTCCCTCTTTCCTGATGAACGGCGTTCCCAAGGCAATGTTTTTACCATTATCACTGTCGATTGGCTTAACCATGATCGTTTCCTATATCCTGGCCCAAACACTGGTACCTATATTGAGTAACTGGATGATAAAAGCAGAAAAGTACCAGGTATATCATCATGATAAAATCCATGCCCATGCAGGCCAGGCGTTAGACCGCAAAGAGGAGATACAGGTAAACATGCACCTGAGAGAAGAACAGCAGCACCCTGAGCA
>Ga0134126_10004505_pt1 | contig 17427 bp, 16 predicted proteins | sample KB31752_FD_96881 | JGI IMG/M metagenome (GOLD analysis project Ga0134126, IMG submission 96881) | Terrestrial soil microbial communities with excess Nitrogen fertilizer from Kellogg Biological Station, Michigan, USA - KB3-175-2 | ecosystem: Environmental > Terrestrial > Soil > Unclassified ...
CAAGGTGGCGGATGACGTGCTGCGCCAGGCGGTGCAGGGGATTTCCGACATCATCCAGGTGCCCGGGATCATCAACCGCGATTTTGCCGACGTGCGCACCACCATGGAAGGCATGGGCTACGCGGTGATGGGCACGGCGGTGGCGTCGGGCGAGCGGCGTGCGGCGGAAGCAGCCAAGCGCGCCATCTCCTCGCCGCTGCTGGATAACGGCGGCATTTTCGGAGCGCGCGGGCTGCTGATCAACATTACCGGCTCCAGTTCGCTGGCCCTGCGGGAAGTGAACGAAGCCTGCCAGATCATCCAGGGCGCGGCCGACGATGACGCCAACATCATCTTCGGCGCGGTGCAGGATGAGAGCATGAAGGAGCAGCTCAAGATCACGGTGATCGCCACCGGCTTCCGTTACGGGGCGGTGGAGCGGAATCCACACACTATGTCGGCGGCGTCGCTGGCCATCTCGCACGCTCGCATTGTCTCCGGCTATCAGGCGCAGGAGTCGATGGGGGCGCCCCCGATGGCGTCGGCCATGGACCCCCTGCCGCCGCGCGCAGTGGGCGATTCCAAGCGCTAGCCATTGCCAGGTTGAGTGCGCGTGGTCCAGACACCCGCGCACTCGCTTCTTTTAAATCATTCCACGATACTTTCCCGCGGCTGTCCTGATTACGAATCTCTGCGCTGAAACTTGCATCCAAATCACCCATTGGGGCACTCTTGTGTCCGGAGGAGAAATTGAACACAGGCACGCGCGCAGTGCTGGGTTTTCTTGCAGTCTTCACCTTGGCGGTTCTCGCTTATCCTTCCTTACATGCGCAGAACAAGAACTTTCACGACGCGCCCGCTTCCGCCAAGCGGCTGAAAGACCCCTACGCCGGCCAGAAGAAGGTTTTGACCACCGGCCATGAGCTCTATCACCATTACTGCGCCCGGTGCCATGGCGAAAACGCCCAGGGCTCAGGGAATATTCCGTCGTTGGTGGATGGCGCGCTGGAAACGGTGACCCCGGGCGAGGTGTTCTGGTTTGTCACCAAAGGCAGCCCGGAGAACGGCATGCCTAGCTGGGCCAAGTTGCCCAAGAGCGTGCGTTGGCAGATCGTAACTTATGTGAAGTCGCTCGGACAGTCGGCGGCGCGCGAAGCGCCGAGCCATGCCGCCGCACCGGCCTCGGCCATGACCAGCACAGTTAAGGATCCGCCGCCCAAGCCGCCGTTTACCGATTTCCGGTACGAGCAGCCCGGAAAGGTGCGGAAGATCACGGTCAAAGACCTGCCTGCTCCTTACGCCACGCCCTCCGCCGACAACGGTCCCGACGTTGTGGCCCGGCCCGCCAACGTGTGGCCGCAGGCGCCCGCCGGTTTCAAAGTGGAGCTCTACGCCACTGGGCTGGAAAACCCGCGGCTTATCCGCACCGCGCCCAATGGCGACATTTTCGTGGCCGAGAGCGATGCCGGCGACATCCGCGTGTTCCGCGGCATCACGAAGAACGGCAAGCCGGAAGAGATGTCGATATTCGCTACCGGCCTGCGGCGGCCTTACGGCATCAACTTCTATCCTCCCGGACCCAATCCGCAGTGGGTGTACATCGGACAAACTGAATCGGTGGTGCGGTTCCCTTATCACAATGGCGATATGAAAGCCACGGGCAAGGCGCAGCATGTCACCGATCTCCCCGGCCCCAGCGGGCACTGGACGCGGGATATTCAGTTCTCTCCTGACGGCAAGAAGATGTTCGTGGGCGTGGGCTCACGCTCCAACGTGGACGATCCCGACACCCATCCCGCGGAAAAGCATCGCGCCAACATTCTGCAGTTCAATCCTGATGGTTCCGGCCTGCGGGTTTACGCCTCCGGCATTCGCAATCCCGGCGGCGGCCTGGCCATTGATCCCAAGACCGGCGATTTGTGGTGCTCGGTGAACGAACGCGACGCGCTGGGGAATAATCTGGTGCCCGATTACATCACGCACGTGCAGGAGGGAGGCTTCTACGGCTGGCCCTGGTGGTACATGGGCGGCAACCAGGACCCGCGGCTCAAGGGCAAACATCCGGAACTGAAGAATAAGGTGATCACGCCCGATGTGCTCATCCAGGCGCACAGCGCTTCCCTGGAGCCCACGTTCTACACCGGCAAGCAGTTTCCCGCGCAATATCGCGGCGACATTTTTGCCGCTGAACACGGTTCCTGGAACCGGGCGCCACGTGGCGGTTACGAGGTGATCCGCATTCCGCTGCATCAGAGCGGTCGTGCCAGCGGCGAATACGAGGACTTCATCACCGGCTTCGTGCTGCCCAACGGCGATGCCTGGGGCCGGCCGGTGGGCGTGACCGTTGCGGCGGATGGTTCGCTGCTGGTGACCGACGATGGTTCTAATTCCATCTGGCGGGTGAGCTACACGGGAAAATGATGCGAGCACCCGGGCGGTGATAGTGGTAGCGCTTAATAATCCTGTCGTTCACTTTTGGCCGTCGGCGGCAGGAACTCAGGGCAGGAACTACTTACACTGGGATTATCAGCCAGCAAGGCAACCTCAACCCTGGACTTGTCACCCAAGATGACGAGGAGCCGGATTCGCGCCCGCCGGTCAACGAGAAAGGAACCATGCGAGACGAAAAGAGGTCATTCGTTCTGATCGTTGGAGCTGACCGTGTAGTGGCCACCACGCTGGCGGGTGTGCTGCATGCGGGCGGGTACATGGCTGGGACCACCGCCTCCAGTGAAACCATGTTGCGCATAGCCTCCCGGATGGTGATTGACGCCGCCGTCATCGAAGTGGGCAGCAAAGACGCGAGCAATCTGGAAACCGCGGTTGCGCTGCAGGAGCGATATCCGTCTTGCAGAATTCTGCTGCTCTGTGGCCGCTCGCAAGCGGACGACGTCGCCTTCTGGGCAGAGGAAACAGGATTGGATTGCGAAGTCCTGGTTCGGCCCCTCAGCCGGTCGGAACTGCTGGCCAAAGTGTCTACCGCAAACGAGCTGCAGCCGTCACATTCTTTGCCGGGACGACTGCTGCACGCCGCCTAAGCATCTCTGATGGTCCCAGGTTGGGAGCGATCCGCGTGAGTTCGCGGTGTTAGTGTGCAACGGCGCAAGCGCAGCCACATCGTCTCATACCCAGCCGATCGATCCGCCGCTCTTCCAATTAACTTTGCCGTTAAGCAGGCGCCGGAGTTGCCATCTTTCGGCTCTCAGGAAGAGGAACAATTCATTCACAAATACCTGAAGCTGGCCGATATCGCGATGGGTGTTCCGAGCAAACAGAAGGCGAAGCGCATTGCCTGAGGCGGCTGCTCTGGAATTGGAGGCAAAACCCAACACCACTATGCATCCCATTTTTAGGGTGCGCGGACACATCGTGCTCCCACGCACACCGGTGCTGGCCGGCGGAAGTGCCTACCGCAGGAGGAACCGTGCTGCTTCTCCCCATTGCCGCTCTGGCGATGATGGCGTTCGTCTTCGTGTTGCTGATGCTGAGCGTGGCCGTGGCCTGCGAGGAGCGGGAGCGGCGCTGCCTGGGCTCGCCTGCTGAGCGCATGTTCTGCGGCATGAGCCGGAACCCGCTGGATGAAAATGCGCGATTGGTGTGGGCCACCCAGTTGCCAGTTCTGGAGTACCTGGCGAGCTATTCCGCTCATGGAGTCCTCCCCGATTCGCTTCGTCCCCGTTATAAGGCGATGGCACGGCTTTATCCGGCACTGTACGAAGGCCACCGCTTCGAAGAATGGCTGGAATTCCTGGAGAATTCCTGGGTGGTGTGCTCTCGGCATGGGAAACTGCAATTGGCAACGCATGGCTATTCTGTGCTCGACCAGTGCCGCAGTTCCTGCGGGCCATGATTCGCGCAGGCCACGGCTAGCTTCGCTAGAAACAGAAAGGCGGCGGAAACCGCTCCGCCGCCCTGTATTTTCCTCTCTCCGCTCGCTTTACTTGTGAGCTGAGGCCGATTGTTCCGCGTTGTTAATGGCGCTGACGAAGGCTTGCGCCGACGAAGGCGTCGGCACTTGGCCCTTCAGGATGTTCGCGAACGCCACCTCGTTCCCGTACAGTTCTTTGGTGATCTTCTTGTCCTGGGTAATGGCCGAGCCATTCACGCTCACGCCAGCGAACGCGCCTTTGGAACGCGCGTAGGTGAGAATGGCGGCTTTCCAGCCGGCATCAGCCGATCCAGAACGGCCCACGGGGCCGGCGGCAACCGAAGCTCCCGCCCCAACCTTGAAGTGGCCCGACATGAGCTGGTCCATGCCTTGCTGGTTCATTACCATCATTACGAGGTCGCTGCTCTGGCCGCCGATCTGCCAGCCAATGCTGCCGCCGGAGATGTCAAACGGAGCCGGAGCGCTCCATCCCGAACTCGTACGGCAGGAGGCCAGCCCGCTGCCGTGTTCTCCGCCTACCATGAACGCGCCTTTGATCATGTGGGGGATTACGGCGATGCACTTGGCTCCAGTGAGGACGGAGTCAGGGATGCCAGCGTTGCCTGTGGTCATCTGCTGGATGATGTCAGAGGCCTGGCTGACCTTAGTAGCTGCTGCGTCGTTGTCCTGCGCCCAGCCCAGAGACGCCAGGGCCAAGACGCAGAGAATTGATGCGATTTTCATGGTTACACTCCTCCCTGCCCTCTTTTGGAACCGCGGAGGTGAACGCCGGGTTGGACCGCGGCGCACGCCTCCGAGTTGCCGCCGGGCAGAGTACAATCACCCATCTCCAGCGATATCTGTGGTTTGGAGTTGAGCTTCCGTCCGGCTCAGGCCGGCGGCTCACATCGGGTAAGTGGAGGACTGGGATGGCTTCACCGCTGCTGGGCGAATTCATGGGAACGATGGTTCTGATTCTGCTGGGCGATGGGGTAGTCGCCAACGTTTTGCTCAAGCGCACCAAGGCGGAAGGCGCAGGCTGGATGGTGATCACCAGCGGCTGGGCCTTTGCAGTCATGGCCGGCGTCTTCACGGCGGTGGCCTGCGGCAGCCGCGACGCCCATATCAATCCTGCAGTGACGCTGGGATTCGCCGTCAGCTCGGGTGCCTTCGCCAAAGTAGTGCCCTATGCCATTGCCCAACTGCTGGGGGCCTTTGCGGGCGCGACCCTGGTCTGGTTATATTTTCTGCCGCACTGGCGCGAAACCCCTGATCCCGGCACGAAGCTGGCTTGCTTCTGCACTGCGCCTGCAATTCGCAATCTGCCTTCCAACCTGCTTTGCGAGGTGATCGGAACTTTCCTGCTAGTGCTGGTGGTGGGCGCGATGTTTTCAAGAGCGGTGAGCGCGGTCGGTCCGGTGGCCGGCTTGGGACCGTACCTGGTGGCAAGTTTGGTGTGGGGGATCGGGCTGTCGCTGGGTGGAACGACCGGTTACGCCATCAACCCTGCCCGCGATTTGGGGCCGCGCATCGCCCACGCCCTCTGGCCCGTCTCGCGCAAAGGCCATTCGGATTGGGGATACGCACTGGTGCCCGTGGTCGGTCCGCTGCTGGGCGGCATTCTGGCGGGTGTGCTGATGCGCTATCTGCGGTTCTAAGACCTGATCCGAGCAGAGGCCTCTGGGATTGTGACGCAGGTAGGCCACGAGGAAAAAACGTTACTTTCCGCATTTCTGTGGAATCTGATGAGTAGGCGGTTGGGCAACGTAACGGGGTTGCACAGAGAAAGGTCCAGCTATGGGTGTTCGTTTTGGCAGGTTCGCTTCGGTCACGGTCTTCGCGTGCGTGGTACTGGTTACGGTCTTTGTGATCGCCAGCAACCATGCTCCGACGGTTAGGGGAGGCGCTACCGCCTTTCCCAATGCGAGCATGGACGCTCCCCTGGCCAAAGCCAAAGGCCAGCAGACCGCGGTGCTGGCGGGCGGCTGCTTCTGGGGCGTGCAGGCCGTTTTTCAGCATGTGAAGGGAGTGCTGAGCGCCACTTCCGGCTACTCCGGCGGTCCGGCAGGAGCGGCCGAGTACGAGGTGGTGAGCACGGGAAGCACCGGCCACGCCGAATCAGTGAAGATCGTTTACGATCCTTCGCAGATCACCTATGGGGAGCTTTTGAAAGTTTTCTTCTCGGTGGCACACAATCCCACGGAGTTGAACCGCCAAGGACCGGATGCGGGCAGCCAGTACCGTTCGGTGATCTTCTACGCCGACCAGGAACAGAAGCGGATCGCGGAAGCCTACATTGCGCAGCTCGATGTCGCCAAAACCTTCGCCCGGCCGATCGTGACCCAGGTGGTCCCGCTCCAGGCCTTTTATCCGGCCGAAGCCTACCACCAGAACTATGCGGCGCAGCACCCGGACAGCCCCTACATCAGGATTTATGATTTGCCGAAGCTGGCGCACTTGCGCGAGCAGTTGCCCGCGCTTTACACGGCACATTAAAGGAATTACCCATGAAGAGCGATTTCAACTCCGGTAAGTTGAGCGGCAAGGTTGGCCGCCGCGGTTTTCTGGTGGGCGCTGCATCGGCTGCGGCCGGGTTGGCAGTATGGCGGTGGCAAATCAATGCAGTGGTGCAGGCCGAGCCGGCTCCGCGCTCGCCGCAAGCCGTTAGCATTGTGCAGTTCTCCGATGCCGGCCGGCGGCTGGGAAAAGTTCGCGCCGCCAAGGTGGTCAAAAGCGAGCTGGAATGGCGCAAGCAATTGTCCCCGGCCGCCTTCGAGATCACCCGCCAGCAGGGAACCGAACTGGCCTATACCGGCCAATACTGGAATTTGCATGCCGCCGGCCTGTTTCGCTGCATCTGCTGCGGCAACGCCTTGTTCAGCTCGCAAACCAAGTTTGACTCCGGCACCGGCTGGCCGAGCTATTGGGCGCCTATCGCGGCGGAAAATGTCACGACCGGGAACGACGCGAGCCTGGGCATGGAGAGAACCGAAGTGCGCTGCACGCTGTGCGACGCCCACCTGGGCCACGTGTTCGACGATGGCCCTCCGCCGACTCACCTGCGCTATTGCATGAACTCAGTCGCCTTGAGGTTCATTCCCAAGCAAAGCTGAGGCTAGGCTGCGGGGTCAGAACCGAAATACAATTCCTCCCGAGTAGCGCAAGAAGTTTTGCGCGCCGCTGATGCTGGTAGAGAAGCCGGTGGTAAGCGCGTCCGTCGGACTGAACTGGGTGCGTACAAGATCCACTTGCGCGGGACGGAGCGCGAAGTGCCGGCCGAGATTAATATCCAGGCCGCCACCGAAGGCCATGGCAAATGCGCTGGCGCTGTTCACGCTGGTGTTAATTCCCCCAATGAAGGGCAGGGATACTCCGGTGCTGGAACTGGCCTGAGCTATCCCAAACAATGCGTGCCCGAAGACCGAGGCCCGGCCCAGGTTGCCGGTTACCGTAGGGCCAAACAGAAATGTGTACAGGTGCTGGTTGACGCCTGCGGATACGATCGGGATCGGCAGCGAGCTCAAATTGCGGTAATTGCCGCTGATGTCGGCGGTTACGCCCAGATAGCGGGTAAAGTTAAAGGTGCCCTGGCCATCCCAGCCGTTGGTGTTATTGCCCCCATTGCGCAGCAGCGAGTAACCGCCGAACACGGTGACTTTCGGAGTTTCGTCCTGCGCCAACATAACAGCGGGCAAAAGCAGGCACACCAATACTACGAACGTAAACTTCTGCATTCTCGGCTCCCAATGGAAAAGGTGTTTTGAGGTGAGATGCAGGATGAACACAGAAAGATTTCCGGCTGCTCGGGTCACCGCTGTATGCCTTGCGGGCTGAGGCCGGACGGAGCCCCGGGTTGAGGCCGGGGCTGCCCGAGAGAGATGGTCACTGACACAGCGCATTGACTTGTGGAGTACCCGGCCCTAAGATTCGCATCACGCGGGGCGTGTACGGGGTGTAAGCACGCCTTGTGCCTTCCGGGCCCAAAAGGAATCAACCATGGCGCGCCTGCGAGTACGTTCGAGTTTCCGCCCTGCACTGTCATTACTCCTTGTCTTTGTTGCTGGCCTGATTCTGGGGACTCCGGCGAGGGCCGCCGGTCCCCCCACCTCCATTACGGCGGTGGCCGACATACACGGCGATTTCGACGCTCTAGCCGCGCTGCTGCAACACGCCGGTCTTATTGACGCGGAGCACCATTGGACGGGCGGCAGCACGACCTTGGTTCAAACCGGCGATGTGCTCGATCGCGGCCCCAAGCCGCGCGAAGCCATGGACCTGCTGATGTCGCTGCAGAAGGAGGCGCCGAAGAAGGGCGGACGGGTCGTGGTGCTTCTCGGCAACCACGAGGTGATGAACATCATGGGCGACCTCCGCTACGTAACGGCGGAGAACTACGCCAGTTATGCCGGGAAGAATTCGGAGAAGGTCCAGCATTCGGCGTACCGGGAGTATCTCGACTGGCGCAAGCATCATGAGGCTCTGGTGGCAAGCATGCCGCAGGCGTTTCCCGAAACCAGTGAAGCGGAGTGGGCGACCCGGCATCCGCCCGGGTTCATCGAGCAGCGCGACGCATTCGGGCCGGAAGGCAAGTATGGCAAGTGGCTGCGGGAGCGGCCAGCGGTGGCGGAACTGGAGCACGTCGTGTTTGTCCACGGAGGGATTGATCCCAGCCTGGCTTCCATGAGCGTGCAGAGCATCAACAGCCGCGTTCTGGAGGAACTCAGCGGCTTTGATAAGGCCAAGGAGTTCCTGGCAGCCCAGCAATTGATTCTGCCCTTTTTCACGCTGCAGGAGATGACGGCGGTGGTGCAGGGGGAAGTGAGCGCACGGGAAAATGCTCCCAAATCGCGTCATCCCAGCCGGAATGAGCAGGGATCGCTCCCCGAGCATACGCAACGGGAGCTCATGAAGGACTTCCTGGACTACGGACGATGGTTGAGCGTTGCTTCCAATGGCCCGCTGTGGTTTCGCGGCTACGACGAGTGGAGCGACGAGCAAGTGGCTGCCAATATTCCCTCGATTCTGGCGGCGTATGGGGCGACAGGCATTGTGGTGGGGCACACTCCCCAGCGGGATGGCCGCATTCGCAGCCGCTTGGGCGGCAAGCTTTTTCTCATCGATACGGGAATGCTTTCCAGCTACTATCCCCAGGGCAGGGCGTCGGCTTTGCGAATTCGCGATGGGGTGAACTTCACGGCCGAGTACATGGACCATGCGGATGCGCTGCCGGTCCAGGCCGAACGATAGCAGCGGTGCGAGTTCTGCGCGGGTGCGGCAAGGCATGCGCTAAGACATTGGGCGGCAAGAAAGGAAGCCCATGGTGCGGTGGGTAGAACGAGGTTTGAATCTTCGCCCCGGCGATCTGGGGCGCGGAGCCCTGCTGTGCTCCTGCCTCTTCCTCATCATTACCAGCTACGTCGTCGGCAAAGTGGCCGGCGACGCGCTGTTTCTCGCGCACTTCAATGCGCGAGAACTGGCCTATGCGGACATCTGCAGCGCCTTTGTGGTGGCGCTGGTAATCGGCGCCTACGTCCGTTTCGGGCGCAAGCTGTCGGTGGTGAAGTTGCTGGTAACCAGCATGCTGTTCTTCGCCAGCAACTGCGCGCTGTTCTGGGTACTCTCCTACACCTACCGTCCAGCGTGGCTGTATCCGGTGTTCTACGTGTGGGTGAAGACCTTCGGAGTACTGGCCCCGGCGCAAGTATGGACGCTGGCCAACTACGTACTGACCACCCGAGAGGCCAAGCGAGTTTTTGGGCTAATCGGCGGAGGAGCTATTTCGGGCTGGATTTTCGCAGGCTTTTTTTCGCGCACCATCGCCAAGGTGTTCGGCACGGAAAGCTTGCTGGCGGGCATGGCTTTCTTCCTCTTGCTCTGCGCTGTGCTGATTGTGCTTATCTGGCGCAGCGGCGTGGTGCGCCTGGGCGGAGACCAGGAAGAGGCGGCACATGCCGCTCAAGCGGGGCCGGGAAGCTTAGGGGAAAGCCTGCGGCTGGTGTTCGCTTCGCCGTACCTGCGGGCTATTGCCGGAGTGATCTGTCTCTCTAACCTGGTGACCAATCTCACCATGTGGCAGTTCCGAGCCATCGCCCAGCAAGTACTGGTGCACAAAGATGCCCTGGCGGTGTTCTTTGGGGAATTCAATCTTTACGCCGGGGTGGCATCGCTGGCTTTTCAGTTGCTCCTGACCAGCCGCCTTTTGCGCCGCTTCGGCATAGGGAAGGCGTTATTCGTGTTGCCCCTGGCCGTGATGGCTGGTTCTATTGGCCTGCTCGCCGTGGGCACGCTGGCGGCAGTGGTCGCGCTTAAAGGCGCAGACCAGGTTCTGCGCTATTCCGTGGACAAATCAACCGCTGAATTGCTTTATCTGCCGCTTCCTTCGCGTTTGAAAATTCAGGTGAAGTGGTTCATTGACACGGTGATTTGGCGCGCCGGCGATACTCTTGCCGGCCTGACGGTGCTGGTGTTTGCCACCTGGCTCCATCTTTCGGCCGTGACGTTAAGCTGGGTGGTCCTGGGGTGGATCACATGCTGGCTGGTAGCGGTTTTCGGCGCACGCAGGGAGTACGTGCTCAGCCTGAAGGACAGCGTGAGCCGTCACCGGCTGGAACTGGAGCAGCTCTCTACCCCGGTACTGGACCGCGAAACGTCCGACGTGTTAGCGGCCAGCCTCACCGCATCCGACCCGGGCGATGTACTCTATGCCCTCGGCGTCTTTGAAGCGGAGCGACATCGGGCAGTGCATCCTGTAATCCGCAGCCTGCTTCAGCATCCCGCCGCCGAGGTGCGGCAAAAGGCGCTGGCCATCTTATCGTCTTCCGCCGACAAGGCCATCCTGCCGGAAGTCGAGCAGTTAGTGCGCGATCCCGATTTGAGCGTGCGCACCGAAGCTTTGCTGTTCCTCAGCCGTCACACCCTGGTGGACCCGCTGACCCGCATCCAGGAGGTAGGCGATTTCGCCGATTATTCGGTTCGGTCTGCCATGGTGGCTTACCTGGCGCGCCCCGGCGAGGCGCAGAATTTGCCTGCTGCCCGCCACCTGCTCGAGGCCATGGTGAACGAGGCCGGCCACGAAAATCAGCGTACCCGCCTAGAAGCCGCGCGGCTTCTGGCTGTGCTGCCGGACTCTTTCGATCCCTTGCTTGCAACCCTGCTTGCCGACCCGGACACGGAGGTGGTTCGTGAAGCCATTCGCTGCGCCGGCACCTTACGCAAGCGCCGCCTCCTTCCCGATTTGCTGGACCGGCTTACCGATGCGTCCCTGACCGCCGATGCGCAGGAGGCATTAGCCAAGTTCGGCGATGTCATCGTGGGGGCACTGGGCGACGAGCTTTCCGATACCTCGGTGCCGGTTGGAGTGCGGCGCGCCATCCCCGCGGTGCTGGTCAGAATTGGGAGCACGGCTGCCGCCCGGGTGATCATGGAGAACCTGCTGCAGAGCGATACCCAATTACGGTTCCACGTGATCAGCGCGCTCAACAAACTGCATCGGCAGCATCCGGAGATTGACCGCGACATCCAGTTGCTGGAAACGGTGCTGTTAGCGGAGATTCTTGGCCATTACCGGTCCTACCAGATCCTCCACATGCTGGGCTCCGGCGAGGATCGCCATTTGTCAGAGGCATTGCGCGAGTCCATGAACCAGGAGCTGGAGCGCATCTTCCGCCTGCTGGGCTTGTTGTACCCGCACGTGGACGCCCACAGCGCCTATCTTGGCCTGCAATCCAAGAGCGCATCCGTTCATGACAACGCGCTGGAGTTTCTCGATAACGTGTTGAAGGCGCAGTTGCGAGAGCTCCTTGTACCCCTTCTGGATGGGCGAGTAACCGTGGCCGAGCGCGCCAGCCGAGCCGGCCGTTTGATACGGGTAGCCATGGACAAGCCCGAACAGGCGATTATGGTGCTGATGACCAGTGAGGACCCCTGGCTGCGGTCCTGCGGCGCCTATGCCATTGGCACTCTAGGCATAAAGTCCCTGGAGGAGCAACTGAACCAGTGCCTGGACCATCCTGATGCCCTGCTGCGGGAGACCGCGCGGGCAGCCAAGTTGCGGTTGGCGCCGGAATCGCGCTCCGCCAAAGCGTGAGCTGGCAGGCGCCCCCTGCGAAAATAGTTCGAAAGAGCGCCGGAAACGCGGTACAATTCGCCCGCTTCACCGGTCCCCATCGAGGAGGAGACGCTGATGATTAAACCCTGGGGGATTTTCCTGACCTTAACTCTGGCGCTGGCAGTCTGCGCCTCACAGGCAGCAGTTGCCGCTCCACAGAACGCGGCCAAAGAAAAAGCCGCCCACAAGACTCAATGGCAGGGCCACATAGTTCGCATCAGTACCGACAAGTCAACCATGAGCATTCGCGGCGGGCGCTCGCCGAAGGACAACTTCGAGCGCATGGTCATGTTTGATCCCAGCACCCAGTGGACCAAGGGCGGGAAGGACGCCACTCAAGACGAGTTTAAAGACGGAGCCTTCGTCATCGTCGAAGGCAACGTTGACAAGAAAGGCATGTTGCACGCAGAACACATTGATTTACGTTTACCCAGGTGAGCTGTTGTACAACCGCGAGCAGCCCGGCGGCAACTCCGCACGGCTGCGATAATAGGCAGCAGGCGCCCGGGTAAAGCTTATCCGGCGATGCTTGCAGGCCCCAGGAACCAGGTACCTTGGATCCCGTTATGGCGGGAAGCCAGAGGAGTGTCTTTATGCGTATCACAGGTACCCGTTGCCCAGCCCTGGTTGTAGCCTTGGTGCTGGGGCTTACCTCGCTCTATTGTGTCGCGGCTTCGGATCAGGCCGCGGATTCCCAGTTGACCAAGGAGCAGGTAAAAAATTTCCTGCTTACCGCCAAGGTGATCAAAAGCCGCGACTCGTCGACGGGAATTACGCATCCCCTCCGGCTGACGCTAAGCGACGGGAACATCACTCACGATGCCTCTTTTCAGTCAGTAGATGAGCATAAGAATCTCGAGGAGTTCGCCAGCGGCCGCATGGAAATGAATTTTACCGATTCCTACAAGTACAACATCGCCGCCTACGCGGTGGCCGAGCTGCTGGGAGTTGACGATATGCTGCCGGTGTACGTGCCGCGGAAATGGTCAGGACGATCGGGTTCGCTGAGCTGGTGGTTGCCGGTGAAGATGGATGAGGAACAGCGCCTCAAGAAGAAAATTGAGGTGCCCGACCAGGATGCCTGGAACAAGCAGATGTACCGGGTGCGAGTCTTCGACCAGCTGGTTTACGACACCGACGCTAATCTCACGAATGTGCTGATCGGCGAGGACTGGAAAGTTTATCGGGTAGATTTTACGCGCGCCTTTCGCACCATTAAGACCTTGCAGCGGCCCACTGATCTGGTCCGTTGCGACCGTCAACTGCTGGCTAAGCTGAAGGCGCTGGACCGCGCTCAGCTGGCGGCGCAAACCAAAGGCTTTCTGAGCAAGGCGGAGGTGGATGCCGTGATGGCCCGCCGCGACAAGATGGTGCAGCACTTTGAGCAGTTGATCGCGAAACAAGGTGAAGATCAGGTGCTTTACTAGGACATCAGCAGCGAGGTTGGATGGGCCCTTGTAGTGTGCGGTAAACCACACCAAGAGAGGATGGCATGAAGAGACTATTAACGATTTGTTGTGCTGCATCTATGGTTCTGGCGATGGCAGGCTTGGCATCAGCCAAGTCGGCCAGCAAAGCCAAATGGGAGAAGGGCTGGATCAGTGATTCGAAATGCGGCGTCAAGGGCGCTGCTCCCGGACATGAGGCGTGCGGGAAGAAGTGTCTCGCGGCTGGGGAACACGCGGTGTTCGTTAACGAACACAACAAAAAGGTTTACACAGTGGACAACGAAGACGCCGTGAAAGAGATGATTGGCCACCGTGTCGCTGTCCGCGGAACTGTGGATGCGGACAAGGGCAGCATGCATGTAGATAAAGTGAACCCGCTGCCTGAAAAGGGCAAATCGGCGGCCATGGGCGAGATGCACTGATCCGTCAACCAAAACAATGGACATCAGGGGGCAGCCTTCGGGCTGCCCCTGCTTTTATGTGGGAACTTGACCCACACGAAGGACAGAATGACATTCGGGCAGATCTTGTCGCACATTAGGCAGCTCACGCTTAGAACTCTGTTTACAACCCGTTTGGGTATGCGCGCTCTCTGACAGAGAGAGGAGCGCACGCCATGATGAGTGTCGTTGGGATCTTCCAGACGCTTTCTGATGCGGCCCAAGCTGTCGCTCAACTCCGCGCCATCCAAATTCCCGAGAACGGAATCAATCTGCTTACCCCCGGACCAGTGGATCTGGAGAAAAAGGAATTGGCGCAGGTGCCGCTTAGCGAAACCGAGCAGCCTGGCATGGGGGGCGGGTTGGGAGCAGTCGTGGGCGCAGCCCTGGGCCTGGGAGGAGGAATGTCACTGGGTACGGCCGTTGCCAGCCTGTTTGTCCCCGGTGTTGGCCCCATCATGGCCATCGGCTTTGCCGCCGCTGGGCTTCTAGGAGCCGGGGGCGCCCTGGGTGGCGCGGCTGTTGGCACGGCGCTGGAGAGGCAATCGACCCGTGGCATTCCAGAAGATGAAGTGTTCTTTTATGAGGACGCATTAAGAAGTGGGCACACCGTCGTTATTGCCTTTGCTGAAGGCGAACACCAGGCAGATCAGATCCGCACCATCATGCGCGATGCCGGGGCAGAAACGGTCGATGCCGCGCGCGAGAAATGGTGGATTGGTCTGCGGGACACGGAAAAGGTCCACTATGAGGAATCGGGCCAGCACTTGCCGAACCGAGAATCACTTTTCCGCTCAGGGTTTGAGGCGGCTCTGCGACCCGGCATTCGGGGACAATCGTACGCTGCCGCGAAAGAGCAATTACGAAGCATTTATCCGGATCGGTACGACAATGCGTTGTTCATCAGCGGCTACGAGAGGGGCAGTGAATTTAATAAGCAGTCCAAAACTGACGTTGAGCGCCGCCGCGTAGCCTAGCCAGCGGTCAGCATATTTCCGAAAAAAGAGCGCCGTGGGCGAAAGTAATCGCATCCGCCCATGATGGCACGTTCTGCCAGCACCAAACCTATTCCGCACAGTCGTGCTTTCGCTGGGTCTCGGCCATTTTCCTGGATCCTCGGTTAATTGCTGCTCTCTCGCAGCGGTGTTTCTAATCAAACCTACAGGCACTTCGGCTGGACGGCTCCAATTCTGTAACTGAATGCCCAAATCAAAGGGCTGCTGCCCAAGCTGAGCGCAGCAGCCCTCAGAATCAAGACGCCACCGAGCTATTGCTTCTTCGGTCTTCTCGCCCGGGCCTTACGACGCGGAGCCGCTTTCTTGGTGGGTGCCGCCGCCTTCTTTTCGCGGCCGCCAATCAGGCTTAAAGAATCGGCGGCGTTGAAGGGGAATTGGCGGAGGGAGGTTTGCCCGGTGGTGCTCAGCGTGATGTCCACCCGGCGGTTGCTGGCCAAGATGATGGTTCGCATGTTGCGCAGAATCCTCGCCCGTTCTCCGGGAGTCAGCTCAGGGTTCTGTTCAACCGAACTCCTGACCTCGGCTGGAGTAAGGTTATGCTGCGCGCCGTACGCCCTGGTCTCGATGTTGCCGGCGGGAACGCCGTTGGCCACCAGGAAGCTGCGCGTGCCTTCCACCCGCCGCTCCGAGAGCAGCTGATTGAAAGCCGCCGAGCCGCGCGGGTCGGCATGACCTTCCAGGATTAACTTCGCATCCGGCTTACTCTGCAGATATTTCGCGAAGTCGCTGGCCAGTGCGAGCAGCGTTTTCTGCTGGCTTAGAACCAGGCCGCCATTGCGACTGGCGGCAGTGGGCTGGCCAGTGGGGAAATAAACGCTGTGTAAGGCGAGCCGGGCTTCCAGTTCCTTCACTTGGGGAGAAGGCGCTGGTGGAGCCTCGACGGTCACCTGGGCCGATGACGAACTGCTCAGGCCGCGGGAGTCGGTGCAGGTTGCGTTCACTGTGATCGGTCCTGCTGAGGCTCCGGCCGTGTTCAAAGTAGCCGTGTTGCCTGTGCCGCTGAGCGTGCCGGCGCTGGCGTTCCAGCCGGAAACGTTTACCTGCGCATTGTCTGCACTCTTGCATTCACAACTGAGGCTGACCGTGCCTCCCGCCTGCAGAGAGGCTGGATTGGCGGAACAGCTCATGGTGGGCGGATTCTTGGGAGGCTCCTTGACGGTGAAGTTCGCCGAGCAGGTGGCCCCGTTGTTCTGCTTCGCTTTTGGATCGGTTACGCGGGCAGTGGCCGTATAATTCCCGCCGGCGATGCCATTGGTGTCCACGCTGGCGGTATTGCCTTTGCCGGTAATCTTTCCGCCGGTACTGCTCCAGCTGTAATTCAGGGTGTGCTTGGGATTGAAATCGTTGGTGGTAAGGCTTACCGTCACCGGTTCGCCCACCATTACGTCAGTGGGCTGGGCCGAGCACTGCGCCGTCGGTGGCGTGGCCGGCGCCCCGCCACCCAGGTTGAACACCAGGCCGCCCCGCAGGCGGACTCCGCTGAAGCTGGGCCGCCGCAAATTCGACTGGTTCTCCGGAGCAAAGGCGGCAAAGTTGTGCCGCGCCCACTGGTAGTCGGCTTCAATAAGCCGAATGCTGAGGTGCTTGCTGGCCTGCAGATCCATGCCGCCGCCTAAAATTGTTCCTATTCCTTCGCGGGTGGAGAAAGAAGGCGCGGACAGCTGGTTAAGGCTTACCAGCGTGTGCAGGAAAAAGTTGATGCCATCACTGCGCAGGGTGAAGCGAGGGCCCGCGGAATAGGTGTTGAAACTCAAGCCATTGTTCCAGTTCCTCCCGAAATCACCCTCCATGGCGAAAACCGGATTGAAGTTGTAGCCAACGGCGAGGCCAAACCCTTTGGAGAGGCTGGGCAGTTGCTGGCCTTGCACCGGGTCTGCCGTCCCCTGGATGGGAATGCTTCCGCCCGGATTCAGCCACTGATAGCCGGCGAAGATATCCGCTTTAGGAGTGTTCTGATCTTGCCCGTATGCTAAGACCGTTGTAAAAGTTAGGGAAACTATCAGCAAAACTATTAAAAGGCCCAACCTTGAATTGCGCGCGTCGCGGCTGAATATCATGCTTCCTCCGTCAGTCAAACTGCTGGCCGCCTGACACAAGCCGGGCAGTGGAAGCCCGTTCTTCGTGTCATGCGATGAGACCGTCTACCTTAAGACAAGCTGAAAGCAGTGATAACAGCAATAGCAAGTTTGATAACCGGCATCCGTGCGGGCCAGAGTGAGTTCTTACAGGAGTTGGCGGAAGCGAGTGGGAGTCGAACCTTTCCGGGTGTTGCAGACAAAGCACTTCCGTTTAGAATCAATCGCTTCTCCCGCTCAATACCTTAACTTCCGCACCCCCATAGCACACGATCTAGCACACACGGGCCCGAACCCCATCCTCTCCCGGGTACTAAAGATTCCAGCGACTTTGCTGTAAGCAATTGATATCCTGAACTTGCATCACGAGCGGCTGGCACAAGCGGCCAGCACACCAACCGGTTCGGGGTTTCTCGAAATCTCCAGCGGTGGTCACGATCCACACGGATCGGATGCGGGGCGAAAACCCAAAAGGAGACTCCGTGAAATCACCA